>Ga0335397_10006412_pt1 | contig 15171 bp, 15 predicted proteins | sample MAT04_FD_205740 | JGI IMG/M metagenome (GOLD analysis project Ga0335397, IMG submission 205740) | Freshwater microbial communities from Lake Fryxell liftoff mats and glacier meltwater in Antarctica - MAT-04 (spades assembly) (version 2) ...
CGAGATCGGCCGGCGCGGTCTGCGGCGGCTGCGGGCGTGCGAGAAACATCCACTGCTGCACCAGTCCCTCGATCTTCGCCGCCTCACCGAGCATCACGGGCAGCGATTCATGCGCGGTCGTGGCGAGTTCGCCGTTGCTCGAAGATTCGATGAGCTGCGCGTGCATGCGGATGGCGGCGAGCGGATTATGAATCTCGTGCGCGAGGCCAGTCGCCATGCGCCCGAGCAACGCGAGGCGTTCGGCCTGCTGGCGGCGGATGCGCTCCTGCGCGAGCAGCGCGCGGGTGGTGAGGTAAGCCCGCGCGAGCTGACCGATCTCGTCGTTGCGCTCGGCGCCGGGGAGCGCGGCGTCGGGATCGTGCTCGATGTGCGGCAGGCGCTCGGCGAGGAGTCGCAGTGGGCGGACAAATCCCCGGGCCAGCACCCAAGCGAGCGCGACAGAAAAAGCCCAGAATGCGCCGAGCAAAAGCAGCGTATCGGGGCGCAGCAGAAAGGACCACGCGGGCTCGATCTCGTGGACGAGGATGAGGCTCAGGTCTTTCTCCAGCGGCACCGCGATCGCCTCGAACCCACCGCCGGTTTCCACAATCCCCTGCTCCTCGCCGAGCGCCTGCAAGGTGCCGCGATAACGCTCCAGCGCCCCCGTGATCGGCGGGACGGTCTCGAGACTTTTCTTGAGCGAAAATCCGCCCTGCGCGCCCGACACCATATCCCAGGCGCCATGGCGGAAAAAGACGCGCATGTTCAAGACGCGGCTCAGGTAATTCGCGACGCGTTCATTGGCCGGGAGCTTGGCGCTCTTGATGAAATCGGCGTTCGTCCGCGCGAGCGTGGCGAAAACGCGGCGCGACTCGCGCTGCCCCGAAGCGTGCAGCCAGATGGCCAGCACGATCGACCCTGCCACCACAAAGAGCAGGAACGGCAGCGCGAGGCGCAGCCAAAGGCTGGAGAGCGAACGAACGAGCATGCGGGTGGATAGAATCTGAGCGGGACCGACCGGGGCGAGGTTAATTCCAGTCCCAAATCAGCGGGCGGAGAGGGTGTGATGTGACTCGCGCCCCCTGTTAGCAAAAGGCAGACCGCCAGAGGCACACACTTTGCTGATGGGCGCGGCACAAATTCCACCACCCAACATCCCCCGACGCTGGCATCGGGCCTGCTTTATAGAAATTGTGAAATTACTCGTTCGTCTATTCAGCCTCGTGATTCTCTCCCTCTCAGCTTCCGCTGCCGATCTGGCCTCGGAGGTCGTCGCCGAGATGAGTCTGGCCCGCACCGCTCCCCAGCAGTACGCCCAGATTGTGGCCAGTCGCTTGGTTGGTTACCGCGGCGTGGAAGGCGAAAAAGTCGTCCGGGAGGCGGTCCGCTTTCTGGAAAAGTCCCGCCCCCTGCCGCCGCTCGCGTATTCCGACGGCATCGCCCAAGGCGCCCTGACGCACGTGCTCGATATGGGCCCAGCCGGCGGTCGCGGCCACCGCGGCAGCAATGGCAGCCAGCCGTGGGATCGCATGGCGCGCTTCGGGCAGTGGATCGGTCACGCGGGCGAAAACATCGACTACGGTGTGCGCGACGCGCGGGCCATCGTGATCCGGCTCATCGTGGACGACGGCGTGAAAGGCCGCGGTCACCGCAAGAACATCTTCAGCAAGAATTTCCGCGTGGCCGGGGCGGCTGCCGGTTTCCACGCCCAATACGGACGGATGACCGTGATCGATTTCGCGGGCGCGTTCGTCGAGACGCCGGGACGCGTCGCCGTCCGTTCGGCTCTGCCCGGCGCCCCGCTCTAAAGCAGCGCCGCCGGGCAGCCGCGCGCAGAATTTCCCTTCCCAAGCGCGGAGACGTTCGTGTTCACTCTGCGCGCGATGCCCAAGTCCTCTGCCCGCGGAAAATCCGCCAAATCCTCGAAGCCCAAATACAAGCGCATCGTGCTGAAACTCAGCGGCGAAGCGCTCAAAGCTCGCGGCAGCCAGGACAACATCTCGCCGGAAATCGTCCAGCAGGTCTGCTCGCAGATCAAAGACGTGCACGATCTCGGCGTGCAGATCGCGGTCGTCATCGGCGGCGGAAATATCTGGCGCGGCCTGAGTGCCAGCCATCGCGGCATGGAACGCACCACCGCCGATTACATGGGCATGCTCGCCACCGTTATCAATGGCCTCGCCTTGCAAAGCGCACTGCAAGGTCTCGGCCTCGACGCCCGCGCCCAGACGGCGATCAGGATGGACAACGTCGCCGAGCCCTTCATCCGCAACCGCGCCATCGACCAACTCAGCGACGGCAAGGTCGTCATCTTCGTCGGCGGCACCGGCAATCCCTTTTTCTCCACCGACACCACCGCCGCCCTGCGCGCCAACGAGATCGGCGCCGAGGTCATCCTCAAAGCTACGAAGGTCGATGGCATCTACACCGCCGACCCATTCAAGGACCCGAAGGCCACGAAATACGACCACCTCACTTTCGGCGAAGCGCTCAGCAAGCGCCTCTCGGTCATGGACTCGACGGCTTTCAGCCTTTGCCAGGACAACAAGATGCCGATCATCGTCTTCGACATGATGAAGGCCGACAACATCCGCCGGGTCGTGCTCGGCCAGAAAGTCGGCACGCTCGTCACCACCGATTAACGCTTTATGGACCCCGACGAAATTCTCCTCGAAACCGAGGCCACGATGGAAAAAGGCTTCGAATACATGCAGCACGAGTTTTCCGCAGTGCGCACGGGCAAAGCTTCACCGGCGATCGTCGAAAACATCGACGTCGAGGCCTACGGTTCGTCGATGAAGCTCAAGCAACTCGCGCTCATCACCACGCCCGAACCGCGTCTGCTCGTCATCCAGCCCTTCGACGCCAGCACCACCAAGGACATCGAAAGAGCGATCAAGGAATCCAAGATCGGCATCAACCCGGCCGTGGACGGCAAGATCATCCGCCTGCCCATTCCCGCGCTCAGCGAAGAGCGGCGCAAGGACCTCGTCAAAAGCATCAAGCAGATGGCCGAGGAAGCCCGCGTCCGCGTCCGCTCCTCACGTCGCGAAGGCATCGACACGCTGAAAAAAGGGCACAAGGACGGATCGCTCACCGAGGACGCCCTTGAGAGCTACGAAAAAGAAATCCAGAAACTCACCGACGGCTTCGTGAAAAAGATCGACGAAGCTGTTAACCACAAGGAAGCCGAAATCCTCAAAGTCTGATCCCATGCGCTCACTCGCCCTCGCCCTTTCCCTCATCGTCGCCCTCGCGACCGCCCACGCCGCCGTCGTCCGCCCTGCGCCTGATTTCAGCATTCCCGGCATCGGCAAGCTCAAGTCGCTCAAGGCACTCCGCGGCCAGCCCGTCGTGCTCGTCATCGCCGAGTCGCCGCGCACCGGCGACTTCAAGGAACAGGCGCGCAACCTCAAGGACCTCTACCAGCAGTTCGCCAGCAAGCAGGTCGTCTTCATCGCCGCCTTTACCGAAGAGCCGGGCATCATCAAGTCCGACATCCCCTTCACCGTGGCCGACAACGGCCCCGCGGTCGCCGGCGCGTATGGCGTGACCGAAAAGTTCAACATCGTGATCATCGGCAAGGACGGAAACGTGGACTACCAGACGAAGAAAGTCCTGCGCGCCAGCCGCGTGCGCGACGTGATCCAAAACTCCTACGCCGTCCAGGCCAACACCGGCCGCTAAGCCGTCCGGATGCGGATCGCGGTCATCTCGGACACGCACGATCGCCTTCCCGAAAGCGTCGTCGCCGGCATTTCGCATGCCGATGAAATCTGGCATCTCGGCGACATTTGCGAAGCCACGATCCTCGCGCGCCTCAAGCTCGTCGGCCCGACCGTGCGCTGGGTTCGGGGAAACTGTGACGGCTACTTCGAGTGGCCGCTCATCCTCGATCTCGAACTCGAAGGCACGCGCCTGCATCTCGAACACATCCCCAGCCGCACCGCGCCGAAGGGCTGCGACATCTTCCTTCACGGTCACACCCACGTCCCGCGCGACGAATTCGTGAGCGGCGTCCGCTTCCTCAATCCCGGCTGCATCACCCGGCCGAATCGCGGCGCTCCGGCCAGTTGGGCGTGGCTGACTCTCGAAGCCGGCCAACCGGTCGGCTGGCGTTTGGTGTTCGCCTGACGGCCGGGCGGCAACTCCCGGCCGCGTCAGCGATGATGAACCCGATCGAAGCGCTGCGGCACGTGGCCTGATTGACAGCCCAGCAAGGCATTGCCTGGCAAGACTGAAACTGCTTCACTGCGGACCTATGGTTAAGTTGAATCGTCCGAAGGGCTCCATCGGCAAGCACCTCATCGAGAAACATCTTTCTCTCGATTGGCTCCAGACACTCGGTCGCATTCTCCATGAGAAGGATCAATCCTGTGGTCTCTATACCAATGATCGCACCTATCCCACCTACCACGCCATTGCCGCGGTGCTTAAACCTCGCTCCATCCTCGAAGTCGGTGTGCGCTTTGGCTATTCCCTCGCTTCGCTGGCGGCGGGGGCGGGACCGGGAGCGCAGATTTTCGGAGTCGATCAGGAAACCTATGAAAAAGGGTCCAACGCCCAAGCCACCGCTTCGCTCAAACTTCTGGGCATCGAGGCGCAGCTCTTCCTGAGCGATTCCAAGACTTTCGACATTCCCGCCCGCACCGGTCGGACGCGCTTCGACCTGATCCACATCGATGGCGACCACACCGCGGAGGGTGCCCTCCATGACTTGCTTCGATACATGCAATTCACCGACCGCTTGCTCGTCGATGATGTCCTCGATTCGCGCGTCTGGGCGGCCATCAAGGCGTTCACCTCTCTCCAGGAGAAACCCATCTCCGTGACTTATTTCGACACGGCCACCGGGTTGATTCTTATCGAGCTATAGCGCCGGCAGCGCAATGCCGTGGCCTGCCGCTCTTGGATCTAGATCGCGAAAATCGTTGCGCATGATCGGGGTCGTCCCTGGCTGGCCGACGAATCGCACCACGGCGGCGCGAAGGTCAGTCTTGGACATGGTCTCGCCCGACAGTGCGATGCCGTTCCCGTTCCAAATCGTCCTGGAATAATTATTGAACGGCGGGACGAAATCCGAGCAGCGCGGCGGGTACAAGACCATCGAGGGAACGTTTTCAAACGCTGCGACTTGCGCCAGAGCGGAAATGTTTCCGAGAAATCGCGCCGCCGTGGCGACCAGCGTGAAAGCCGCGGGCGCGGAAAGGTTCTTCAAGACCGTCACGTTGGGCAGGGCGCAGTGGAAATTCTCCTTCTTCACCCGCCCGTCGGTCGCCACGTAATCGGCGGAGATGACAAAGACGCGGACGTCGGCCGGCACCGAACGCAACGCGGCGCGCACCTCCTCGCAGACGGTTTCCGGCCAATCGCCCCAGCCGCGTCCAAAGGGATGGATGACGATGTGCCCCTTGGAGGCGATGACATCTGGCGCATGAAAGTGCCCGAGCGGTTTCGGCTCCCGTTTGCGGGTCAATTGTTGATTCTCCGTCAACCCGCAGAGGGCCAGAAGCCGCCGGTTGACTTCGCCTCCTTCCATCTTCGGCCCGCGCATGAAATCCATGTAAATGTGACCAAGATCACAGAGCACCAGATGGTGGTGGTTTGGATGAAAGCGGAAGAACTCCAAAGCCGATGGATTGTGGCACCAGCAGAGGACAAACGTCGGTTCGGTCAGGTCGTCGAGCACCTCGTAGGTATTCGTTTGATACAGACGGCGGGCCACATCACCCAAACCACCGCCGACAAACACAAACTGTCTTTGATCTCCAGAAACACTCATCGCAGTGCTCGGCATTGTGCCGCGTCCGGCGAGCGCGACAATCGCAAAATGCGTCGTATCCGCCCGAAACCTCACCGAGTAACGCAATATATTCTGTTGACTAGGACGCCGTGAACGAATAGCAGAGCAAAGTCATGAAGAAGAAGCGGCCCCCAACGAGTGGTGGTAAAGCACCTGGCACGGATGCTTTGCCGGCAGGCACGAAATGGATTCCGAGTGCAGCAGCCACGTCCGATTCGACGCTAAGACATCTGGTTTATGCTCCGATGTCTGAAAATACAATAACAGACTCCAGCGGTGGGCCACCTCCACCTTCTATGAATGTCGAGTTTGACATTTTGCAATGGAATCCTGTTGTCGATGAAGGTGCTGGGTTCAAACCTGTGCAAGCGGGTGGTTTTGTATATATCGAAGTTCCATCGCCCAACTCCGAAGGTCTCTTTTCCACGACCGCAAAAGTCCGAATCCGGACAGTTCCCACTGCTCCATTAGATCAATCAAATGCTCTTTGCGCACAGTGGACAGCCGAAATTGTCCAAAATATTGTCCACTTCGGAAGCCGACAGTCGATTTATCAACACTCCAAATGGATAACCACTTTGGACGAGATTCCGTGTTTAGATCATAACTTGGGAAACGATGAATCGAGGGATTTTACAGCGGCCAATGAAACGGTGCAGGTAAAAGTGGTAGATACGCCCGGATTTTGGACGACGGGGATCATTTGTTTGGACGCTTCGACTGGCATGCCAGTTCCCAACCCGCTTAATTTTGTAGAGGACGATGTCAAATTCATCACATGGCTGACGGTTCGCAACAGAACCACGGGTGAACGACGCTTTCTTCGGTGGGTAAGTTGGCGCTCGCGCTGGAAATTGACCGTAAATGTTCCGCCTAATGTTCATTTGCCTGCACCGGCGCCAACCGCTGTGTGGCAAGGAACGCCTTCCTTTACGATCATTTCCGGTGGTGTCGGCCAAGGCTCCGTGCCAGCTGTCTTCAACAAGAGAAAGACGAAAGAAATTCGTGTTCCTCCGCTTCCTTAAAGCTTTTTCCGTTTATGTTTCCACAGATGGTTCTTCTCTGCGCGATGCAAGTTACTCTCCTAAAGCTTAGTCCCGCGCTGGATGTGATTTCATGGCCTGCAATGACAAATGCAGAAAGCGATCCAACAGTAGCTGACGCCGCGCAAAAGAATTTCGTTGTCATTAAAGGCGGCGTGCGTGTTCCCCAACGTCTTGTATGGAAACCTGGACTCACTTTGCTAGGCGCGATTGGGCAGGCGGGCGGGGCCAGCTCATTTGTCAGACCGATTGGTTCGATCACTATTTTCAGAAATGGCAAAAAGATCAGCATCCCCATGCGCCCGCTTCTCAAGCAAAAAGCGTCTGATCTAAAGCTTGAGCGCGGCGACATCGTGGAAGTTCCTAACCCATAATTCCCGTCACATTTCGTGAGCCTGAGTAAGGCGATGAAAAAGCTCATCCTTCGCAATCACCAATCCCCCCGTGACATCGTCATGCTCACGGCGGCGGTGCGGGAGCCATGAAATCCCTAACATCAGGGAGTATCGCGCTCGTCATTTTCCTGCTCGGAGCAGGCTGTTCCCGCACCAACGTGAAATCTGATGAAGAAATCATGGCCCAGCATGGCCCGCATGTCTCTGCAATGAATGAGATTGTTGTCGAATTGGGTAAGTTTCCGAAAATTAGCAGGTTGCCTCTTCTGGAGGGCGATACGGTTTTATCGACGCTATCGAAGGATGATTCCGAGTTGATCTCGGATTTAAATCGCAAAATGAAAGGCTTAGGTTTTGAACGTCTCGAAGTATATCCGGGAGGCATAGTGATTTTTACGGAGACCTACCAGGGCACCGTGCTTGCTAGCGTTGAGAAGGGAATAGCATTTTGTTCATCTCCTCCGCGGGATGTCCTCGAAAGCCTTAACGATTGGAAGCACCTCACCAAAGGTGGAATACATTATCGACAGTGGAAACACCCGTGGTATCTCTATATCTCTACTGAGTGAACTAAACGGCCACCATCTGCGATGAAAAGGCTCATTCTCCGCAACCACCAATCCCCCGGTGACATCGTCATGCTCACGGCGGCGTTGCGGGATTTGCACCGGTGTTATCCGGGAAAGTATCTGACCGACGTGCGGACTTCCTGCCCGGAGCTATGGCTGGAGAATCCCTACCTTACGCCGCAGGAGGAAAGCGATCCGGGAGTGGAAGTGATCGACTGCCATTATCCACTCATCGCGCGGAGCAATCATCTTCCGAAACATTTCCTTTTCGCCTTCATCGAATTCCTGAATGAACGCCTGGGCCTGCGGATCGAGCCCACGGCTTTTCACGGGGACATCCACCTGCACGAGAGCGAGCGGCAATGGACTCCGCAGGTCATGGAGCTGACCGGCGAGGACACGCCCTACTGGATCATCGTCGCGGGTGGGAAGTATGACTATACGATCAAATGGTGGGATGCGGCCCGCTGGCAGCAGGTGGTGGAGCACTTCCGGGGGCGCATCCAATTTGTCCAGGTCGGGCGCGCTGGTCATCACCACCCGGCGCTCTCCGGGGTGATCGACCTGCGCGGGAAGACCGATCTCCGGCAGCTCATCCGGCTCGTCCACCATGCCCAGGGGGTGGTCTGTCCGGTGACTGGGCTCATGCATCTGGCCGCGGCGGTCCCGGTGCGAGCGGGGCGTCCGCAAAACCGGGCCTGTGTGGTGGTCGCCGGGGGACGGGAGCCACCGCAGTGGGAAGCCTACCCGCATCACCAGTTTATCCAGACCAATGGACAGCTCATGTGTTGCGACCAGGGCGGGTGCTGGAAGGCGCGCACGGTGGCGCGGGGCGATGGCGATGATAAGGACCGGCCCGAGGCGCTCTGTGTCCTCCCGATGGTGGTGCGGGAGAAGAAGCAGGCCAACGGCGAGATGCGCTCCGACTTTCTGCCCCGCTGCATGGAGATGATCACGGCGGCGGATGTCATCCGGCGGATCGAAGGTTATTTTACCGGCGGCGCCTACCCGTGGCTCACGGCGGCGGAGGCGCGCGGGGCGGAGAAAGCGGTCTCCGGCGCGAAACGACTACCGGCGCAGGAGCCTCGCCCAGCCTTGAACGGCGACCCGCGACCGCCGCGCGAGCGGAAGAAAGCCCCCGCTCCTGGAGCCAGGGAGCATCGCATGATCGCCGTGACCATCGGCATCGGAGAGAAGTGGGAACTCCTCGCCCGGCTCGCCGCGGAGTCCTGCCGCGAGAGCACCGGTCTGGAGACCTTCATCCTCGGCGAGGAGGCGATGCGGCGCTACGGCTACACCACCCCGCATCATCTCAAATACAAACTCTTCCACGAGTTTCCCGACGCCGATTCCATCCTCTACTTCGACGCCGACACCATCTTTCTCCAGCCCTTCGAGGCCCGGGCCTTCATCGACCGGCCAGTCTTTGCCTGCGTGCGCGATCTCTACGAGAGCGAGGCCGTGGTGCGCGAGGAGGCGGGTTCCCTGCGCCTCCCGCCGGAAAACTATTTCAACAGTGGCTTCTTCATCGTCCAGCGAGCCTTCCACGCCATCTTCCTCGAAAAGGCGCAGTGGCTCACCGGACGCCAGGCTTCGATGTTCAAGGATCAGACCTTCCTCAATGGCGCGCGCCACATGCTCGGCACGCCGATTCTCTATCTGCCCCGGGAATACAACATGTTAGGCTTCGATCGCGCCCGGGACACCAGCCGCGTCGTCATTGGCCATTTCCATCTCATCGACCAGCGCCCCATCGGGGAAATCGAAGACTACCACCGCCAGTGGCGCGCCCGCGGGCGGGCCTGCGCCGCCCGCCGTGGCCGGGAGGTGGCGGATTCGCTCCGAGCACTGCTCGCCATCCCCCCGCCCGCCCCGCCTGCACCTCCGGTGGCGCCCCGGCGGACGGCGGAGGAAAAGCGGTATCGCGCCCTGCTGGAGCGCGAGGTGGCGGCCCGGCGGCGTTACCCCGCCGGGCGCTTTGCCGGCCGGGGAATCGTCATCTGCGGCGGCGGCACGAAGTATTTCCCCTGCGCGTGGGTCACCATCCGCCTCCTGCGCCACCTCGGCTGCCGGCTGCCCATCGAGCTCTGGCACATCGGCCCCAATGAAATGAGCCCGGCGATGCGCGCGCTGCTCGCCCCGCTCGGGGTGCAGACGGTGGACGGCCTGGAGGTGCGGCAGAAGCATCCCGTGCTCAGCCTGCGCGGCTGGGAGCTCAAGGCTTACGCGCTGCTCCACTGCCGTTTTGCCGAGGTGCTTCTGCTCGATGCCGACAATGCGCCCGTGCGCGATCCCGCCGACCTCTTCGACGAGCCGGAGTATCGGGCCAAGGGCGCGATCTTCTGGCCGGATTTCTGGACGCTGCCGGAGAAAAACCCCATCTGGCGAATCATGGGCGTGCCCTGGCGGGAGGAGCCGGCCTTTGAGAGTGGGCAGATCGTGGTGGACAAGCGGAAGTGCTGGAAGGCCCTGAACCTCGCGGGGCACCTGAATGAACACAGCGCCTGGTATTATCGCTTCATCCACGGGGACAAGGATACCTTTCATCTCGCCTGGGCCCGGCTTGGCCAGCCTTATGCGATGCCGCACAAACGGCTCGAAGCGCTGGAGGCCACCATGTGCCAGCACGACCTGCAGGGGCGGCGGCTTTTTCAGCATCGCAATGCCGACAAATGGCGCATCGACGGGCGCAACCGCACCATTCCGGGCTTCAAACACGAACCGCTCTGCCGCCGTTTCCTCGAGGAACTGCGCCGCCGCTGGTTTCCCACCACCCTCGGCGTGCGCCGCTGGGATCCCGGCGCCGCTTCCCCCGCCCTGCGCGCCACCGCCCGCGCGTTGGTCCGGCAGCCGTGGAGCTACCACCGGGTCGGACATGATCGTCGGTCTTTGCGCCTGCGGGCCGATGGTTTGATCGGCCAGGGGGTCGCCGCGCAGGAATTCTACTGGCATCTGCGCCCCAGCCCCTCCGGGCCGGTGCTAGAAATTTTCAGCCCCACCCGCCGCACCTGCCGGCTCCTCCGCGGCAAGGACGGCATCTGGCGGGGACGCTGGGAGATTTGCGAGAAGATGCCCATCGAACTGACCCGCCTGCCAGTAGGCCGACCCCAAACGGTCTCGCGCCAAGGTCGCAAAGGACGCCAGGGGAAGACAATGGAGCCGCCCTTGGCGGGCTTGGCGCCCATGGCGCGAACTCTTCGGGCGGGGCTGGCCGGGATGCCGCCAAAGAATGGGAAACTCCAGATTCGTGTTCCCGGGAAAAAAAGCGCCACGCGAAAGTCTGCCGCCACCTTTCCCCAGATCGGAAAAGCCCCGCGGAAAGCCCCGGCCATCCTGCCTGACATCGGGACAGCGATCGAAAACAGACCGGAAAGTGTTCTCTCCGCCGGAAAAGCGGCCCGCAAAGTTCCCCCGCCGGTTCCGGATGTCGGGAAGGCCCGCCGGAGCGTCCCGACCAAGGCCCGGCAAGTCGGGAAAGCCGCATGGAACGTTTCGGCCACTCTTCGGGACGCCGCGAAAGCTAGCGGGAAGGTTCCGGCGACCGTCCGGCACGCCCCAAAAGCCTCCCGGAAGAAGTGTGACAAACCCGCCAAGATGGCCGGAAACGGACAGGGTTCCCACCTTCAGCGTCGCAAAACATCCAACTCAGACACTTTCAAAGCCACCGCACAGAGAACCCGCTGCAAAAACCTATGAAAAAGCGTCCACCGAAGACCAAAACCACACCAGCGAAAACCCACCCAACCGCCAGCCAACCTTCTGCCGCGCTCGGCGGCACCCCGTGGATTCCCAGCACCACCGCCGTGTCGGAATCGACGCTGCGGCATCTGGTTTACGCAACCTCGCCTCAAGCCGCCGAGCAATCCAGTGGAGGCCCCCCACCGCCACCACCTCCGGACACTTGCCTGATCGTCACCTTTGCTGTGCCCAACACTCGTTCAGGCCCGGTCATTACTCCGCATGCCACGACATTTGACGTTCGGGAATTCTTCCGAATGGACGCCACCTTTAGCAGTGCCGCAGGCCATCATTGCGGTTTATGCTCCTATCGCCAAGAAGTGCGCGGATATTACAGATATCGACTGCCAGGAGGAACGTGGCAACCGTTCAAGAAAATTCTCGCGAACGGAAAAGAGCTTTCTCCTACTGTATATCAAGAAGACGGAGATCCTAATGGGTTTCCGTATGGACATCGAAATGGGTTCAATATGCCTGACGATAGATACATGCCGATTCCGCGCGTCCATGGCTGCATTTACTTAGGGAAGGACGGACCGGGCTTCACGGGACTTCCCAATGGTTCTGATTATGACGTGTTTCTGGAGTTCCGCGGTATGATCGTTGAAACTAACAACCCCAACGGCAATCCCCTCCGAACGGCGCTGTGGACAGTGCAACTATGAAATCTCCTACCTTGGCCACATCCTTCACCTCAGCCCTCTCACTCTTCACCATAACTCCGTTATTGTTTCAACCGATAAAAGCAGAAACCAACCCTCCTTTGTCCAATCCTTCCATGAACGCACCATCCTTTAAACTCCTTTCCCAACGAAACACAACCGTCTCCGTGAAAGAGAACGGTACCTATCTTCAGATCCTTATTCTCCGAGATCGGAATGATTCACCGGTGCGTTACGTGGATATTCAAATCCGGGTCTATGATGAGAAAGGCTTGGAAATTGCCGTTAAGAAGGCCTATGCACCTCAGGAGATTTACATTTCGGTCGGCAACAATTCTCAGGGAGACTATGTACTGGCCCTCAAGAAGGGGCAGCGGGTTGCTTCTGTGGAGCTTTCTCGCAGCGGAGACAAGCAAACGTTTGCTGTCGCCGAAAACGAGACCGGAACGAGCCCAAAAAAAAGGTGACGGTTCACTCAATGAAGCCACCCAAGAAAACCAAATCCACAAAACCACCATCGAGCGAGATGGCGCGCAGCCTCTGGTCGGGCGGAAAATGAGTGTCCGCTTGCACGAGGATGGAATGAGGCGGAGCGATGAATTTTATTTCCACCGCAATGGTTCGCCAGAGGCGAGGCGCGGCTGGGGACGTGTGATTATTCAAGTCGATAACCGGCGCTCTGAGTGCGTAGTACCTTCAAGCTTGTTCAACTACGTCCATGGCGTGACCGACCCGTCTCATCCGCAATTGTTTCAGCCACCTCCGCGGGAATGAAACCCACCTCAAGACAACTTCATCCAAACATCATGAAGCTGCTCACTCCCGAAACATCTTCGAAGATTGTTTTCAGCAATAATGGAGGTGCCTCCAGCGAGCCAAAGTGGAATGACCAAAGAAACACGGATGGCAGCCCTCCCAAAATTACATTCGAACTACGGAGCGAGCAAAAATGAACACTCCTGTGGACAGCCCCCCTCGACCCAGTGTGCTCGCCGCCACCATTCTCGTAGCGGTGGCTCTGTCGTGTTGGGCGGCCTGGTGGTTAACCGAGCGTCATCATGCCTTACAAGTCTTGCGGGAGGAAGCGGCCTATGGGCTGCAGTGCCTGCGGATTGAATCGGGGAAGGAACGACCATTCCCCGGGGCCTTCGGATGGAAATGTTATTGTCCGGGGGTTGGTCCGACCCTTGTGCATATTGAGTATGCTCTACCGCGCGGTGCCCGTTTGGGAACCGTCCTACGCCATTTCGGAACACTCACGGACATCACGTTTGGACAAGGTGATTTGAAGGAGGTCGATCGCCTTTTCGCGCAACTGGGCAGACAAGATCATTTGCGCAATCTGTATCTTTTCGGCCCACAGGTGCCAGACAACTTCTGCGGCCATCTCGCCCGCTATACGGGATTGATCAACATTGGCATCTCCCCCAGCGACATCTCCGGCGAGCAGATGCCACTGCTGCCGCGTTTGGAAAATCTAGAACTGGCTTACGCCCCGATTTCTGATGCCGGGTTTGGCCGATTGCTCGCGCTGCCCTCACTCAAAAGTCTGTCACTGGACGCGCCAATGATCACCGCGAAAGGACTGGAAGAGGTGTTGCGGATCAAGCGAGTACCCGAAACCATCACTATCGGAGGCACCGGCACTTACTTCACAAATGCACAGGCCAAGCCAATCCTTGAAGCCTTCAATAAAAAGTGGCCCCAGGCTCTTTTGGAAGTTGACTAATTCTCCCCAACCGAAGCAAACAAACCAAACCACCCCAAAATATGCCTGACCAAGAACTAATCGATGCCATCGCCACCGGCGATCTCGTTACCCAAGTCGATGCCACGCGCAGCGACTATGACCTGTTTAAACTCAGCCCACCGCTGGCGGCCCTCGTCACGGCCCGACTCGCGGTGGCGCGGGGGGCCAATGCCGCCGTGCTGCTCGCGGGAGGCAGTGCCGCCGCAGCCTCGGTGCGCGTCGTCGAATCGCGGCAGCGCATCGGCGGACTGTTGCGCAATGGCCATGCGCACCTCCGTTCCATTCCCGAGGAGGATGCCCCCGCGGCCGACGTGCTCCAGGCGCTCGAAACCTATGGATTCGAGCGGGGAAATCTGGGCGATCTCGAATCACCAAGCCGCCTCGAAAGCCTCGCCCGCTCGGCGCAGCAGGTGACACCGGAACTGCCGGCCAATCTGCGCTATCCCGTCAACATTCTGACCCGGCTAACCACATGGCTGGGCGTGCTGGACGCCAACAAACTGATCGCCGGAGGAGGCCTCCTGCAGACGATCATCGACGACAAGGACGAAAAGCGCGACGGGCTGCTCAAGGCGATTTCGCGGGTGCGGCACCACTACTGCGCCGCGAGCGATGACGGCGAGAAGACAGCGGAACTGGCCCGCATCGGCATGCAACCCAAGCGGGATCCCGGAGAAGCACAGCCCCAGCCGCTCCCCGCCGCACCAGGCGTGGCGAGCTTTCAAGCTTCGACGCGGCTGCTCACCATCCCGACGATGCCCGAGCACGCGACCTTTCTTATGGCGTGGCGCAAGCCCGCGGGCGGTGCCGCCGAGCAGGCCGGGGTATCGACCGAACCGAACGTGGGCGTCAGCGACTTCAGCCCACTGACCGCAGGGGTGACTTACGAATTGTGGGTCACCGGTCGCAATTCGCGAGGCGATGGACCAGAAAGCAATCGCGTGACTTTCACCGCGTAAAACCGGCGACAGCAACACATCGCGAACAAGAGATTGACGGACGGCGTGCTCCGCCCGAGGCGACCGCACCCGTGCATTAAAGCGCGTCGTCCTTTTGTGCGGCAACTTCCGCGAATACCCGGGACGTCGGCCACGCGAGCACCCTTTTGCGGAGCGGTGCTCTACGGTTCTGCAGGCATCGCGGCCTTTGGCTGGGCCGTCTGCCGGCTGCTCGACTGGCCGGCCACGCCGTGGGTGCCCATGTGGTTTTTCGCCGCGCTGCTCATCTACAAT
>Ga0335397_10006414_pt1 | contig 15170 bp, 12 predicted proteins | sample MAT04_FD_205740 | JGI IMG/M metagenome (GOLD analysis project Ga0335397, IMG submission 205740) | Freshwater microbial communities from Lake Fryxell liftoff mats and glacier meltwater in Antarctica - MAT-04 (spades assembly) (version 2) ...
TCATCGGTGTACGACGATTTACTGTATGTCTGCAGCATCTTTCGCATGGTCGAAATTTTATTCGGCATATCGCCCTGCACGCCATAGCAGATGCCAGCCTGAAACATGGCATAATCGGCATCATTTACCCTTGCTGCCACGGCTTTCTGATAATATTCAATGGCAGTGTTGTATTCCTTGATCATGAAAAAACAATCACCAAGCCGCAGGTTGGCATCCCCGGCCAGTTTGATGTCTGTTTTCTTCTCAGCAAGGTATTTCCGGAAACTGTTTGAAGCTTTGGTATAATCTTTCTGTTTAAAATAACAGTAGCCGATGTTATAGTTCGCATTATTAAACAGTTTTGATGTCATGGCACCCGGAGTAACCATGAATTTGGAATAGGATTCAATAGCCTTATCCCAACGGGCAGTGCGGTAATATGCCTCGCCGGTCCAGTAGGAGGACAACGCTTTTATCGTATTATCCGAAGTTACCTCACGCGCCTGTGCGAAAAGAAGTATAGCTCCGTCGTAATCGGTTTCGTTGAACATTTCAATGCCACGGTAATAGGCTATTTTCTGGTAAGCGGCGTCGAGGCGGGTGCTACGCTTTTTGATTTGCTGAATGCTTGTAAGCGCGCTTTTGTAATTTTTGGTAAGCAGGTAAAGGTCGGCCAGGTAGCCATATAATTCATCATGGCGAATAGATTCAGGGTATTTATTCAGATATTCCTGTATGGCGTTAACTGCTTCATTGTATGGATTGTACGAAAGCTCAACGGCTAATTTGGCGTAATTGAAAAGTGCTTCTTCAGTAAGAGTAGTATCACCCTTAATTTTGTAAGCCGAATTAAAAGCGTTGAAAGCAAATCGTTTCTGATTGGTTTTTAAATAGCAATCGCCCAGGTGATAATATGCATTCTGCGCAAGCGTATCCTTAAATGCAGCTACCAATTGGAAGTATTTTACAGCTTCTTTATAGTTACCGTTCTTGTAACTGGCAAAAGCAATTTCATAATTATCAACAGGCGAAACAGCCGATGGCTTGGAATCAAGATACTGATTGAAATACTTGAGGGATGTTTTGTACTCGCCCTGGTGGAAGTACGCATCAGCGGTGAGCCGCGCTATTTCGGCGGTTCTCTTATCTTTTCCCATTTCCAGTAAAGGCAGCGATCGGGCAAGCATCTCATCGTATTTACCCTGCATTGCATAAATCTGAACAATATAATAATTAACTACATCGCGGAAAGTTTCATCGGTGGATACCCGTTCGAAATGTTTCAGTGCTGTTTCGTAATCTTTCTGCGAATAGGCGATATGTCCATAGTAATAGTTAGCCGGTATATTGTATTTGTTTGGCTTTTCGGTAAGCAGAGAAAGATTTTCACGGGCTTTTTTCAGGTTGTCGGTTTTAAAATATGCATAACCCGATTTGAAATAGAATTCGTTTTGTTGATCTTCTGATAATTCGAACCTATCCACTTTTTCGAAGCTTTCGAGTGCCTTGCGGTAATCCTTATTTGCCAGTTGCAGCTTACCAAGTTCAAAGTTGGCTATGTTAATTTGCGTATTCTGAGGATACGATACTATAAATTTTTCGAATCGCCTGGCCGCATCCGGGTGAAAGAGCTGCGCCGCGCACATGGCAGCATAATACTCGGAACCAGCCTGTAAGTTCGACTTTTCGCCTGCCGCAAGCTCATCGAACATGATTTGTGCTGACCCGAATTTCTCTTTGCTAAAGAGGTCAACAGCCTGATTATATGTGGCTTGAGGGTTGTTGTAGATGCTTGTTTTTTGTGCTGATACTTGCAGGAACATGCTTGTAATCAATACACAAATGGATGAGGTTATGATGCGTGGTATATTCATATTTAAATGCTAAAAATCAGGATTAAAGTTAAAGAATAAATTAACGGCTCAGGGTAGGGTTGAGTTAACTTATGAACAGTAGCGATTTGAAAACTTAACGCTGGCAATTGTTGTATAGTATATGATTGTGAAGATTTGGGAAACGGGAAATAAATTAATCGATAAAGTCTGATAGAATATGAATCCACAAATGGACACAAATGAATGACACAAATAAACACAAATATATTTTCTGGAAATGGAAAACTCAGGAATACTATTGAAACAGGAAATTATAAGTGAGACTACTTCAAAAGGGTGATCTTGCATGTATCATCCAGTCGGATGCCTGTGGATATTCAGTCAGCACAGGTTCCCGGTTGATGTTCATGGTAACCTGAGTTTACACAATTGGATTGGTAATGGGTACTTCAAAACAGGTTAATAAGTTAAGCTTGGCACTTACGCTTATAGCTACAAAACCAATGGTATCATGTATGCCTGTATTCCATTTTGTAAGTCCCCAGCCAAAGGCACAGAATTCATTGTTAACAGGTTGATATTTAATAAATACGGTGAGTTTTATAGGTCTTCCTGCAAAAAGAGTATCGCCAGTTACCGAAGCCGTTTGTGCTGCATTGTCGATAATGAGTTTGCCTAAGGTGAGTACGCCGGGTATCGTATAAGAAGTGCCACTAAGGGAATGGTTTTGGTAATTACAGTAAGTTTAGCTGAGGCCGATCCCGACTGAGAATTTGTTAAATCCTTTGATACCTTATTTTCCCAGAAGAAGAATTGAATGATTCGATGTTTTCCAGTGATGAGGATCACCATTTGTCAGCTTTTAAAACTGCTGTTTGGTGCTTGTTGAGCAAATATGTTAAATCCTAAATCCCAACCCCTAATCCCAACCCCTAAATCCTAACCCCTACTCAATCATCTCATTTCCATCTCAATCCTCTCCAAAAACTTTAAAGATGCAACACTTAGGTGACAACCCTGTAAGCAGGATTCTGTTCCTTCAGGCCTGTTGCCGACCTTCTGGCTTCCATCATTTATCTGGGACCGTCATCACTGGCGGCCTCCAACGACCTACCCCCCGGGCATCGGGCGAGCAACCCTTTCAGCAACCGTTTGCACGGCACTACTCCCGGTATATTTGGTCTTTCAACCCATAAGGTTTACCCTCATGCTGCATTGCTGCAACAAGGCGTGGGCTCTTACCCCGCGTTTTCACCCTTATCCGCCAGAGGCGGACGGTATATTTTCTGTGGCACTGGCTGTTCCCGCGGTGTTATGCCGCAGGACCTTCCCGTTAGGAAGTATGGCGCTCTTTGTTGTCCTGACTTTCCTTACCCGCGGACAAGCCGGGATACGATAGAACAGGTTGTCACCGGGGCAAAGGTAGGGAAAATACGGCTGATTAAGAGTTGGGAAACGGAAAATAGAAAGTAGAAAACAGGAAAATGGTAAAATGGGAAATGCAATCGAACCTTTTAAACTATAAAACTCTGCGCTTCGCCTTCGCTCAGCGTCCTGGAACCCTGAACCCTGAAACTCTGAAACATGGAACCCTTCAAACTGTCACACTGAGCGAAGTCGAAGTGTCAAACTCTTCAAACTGTCACACTGAGCGAAGTCGAAGTGTCAAACCCTTCAAACCCGAAACTCTTCAAACTGTCACACTGAGCGAAGTCGAAGTGTCAAACCCTTCAAACCCTTAAACATGAAACCCTGAAACCCTACATCCCCGGCTTCAATTTTGCATACCTCACTTCATCCCAAAGCTTTCCTTGTTTAAAAACAGATTTTCTGAAAATACCTTCTTTCACAAAGCCACACTTTTCTAAAACTCTTTGTGAGGCTGTATTGTATTCGAAAATTCCGGTTTGTATGCGTACGATGCCAAGATGACTAAATCCATATTCCGAAATCAGGTTTACGGCGGTTGTCACTATTCCTTTGTTCCAGTATGGCTCGCCGATAAAATAGCCGATTTCAGCCGACATGCGGTATATATCCTGACAAGGAACAAGCGAGATATTGCCAACGTATACAACATTATAATCTATCCCGAAAAATGTTACCGGATCCTGATTCGAGAATTTTTGAAGGAAATTTTCGGCATCTGCTTCGGTATATGGATTTGGAAATCCATCACGTAGGTTACGGCTGACTTTTTCGTTATTTGCCAGTTCGGACAGTCGTTTTGCATGTTCTAATCGCAAGGAACGAAGCACGATATTTCCTGATTTCAGTTCCATATCGTAAATTAATTAAGTATTCCGGTAAAATCTTAATTGTATATTTCACAGTTCATCCAACTGTTTTCAGTCTATGCCAATTTGTATCATCGTATTCCCATTTACTTCAGCGCATTTCCTTTTGTAAAAAGTTTTTTAATTCTACAGGATAACTTTTTTGTTTTAAAAGCTAAGTTTTCTTCCACTTCAGGAAGTGGCCCAATATAGGGACTGCCCATACGCAGGTAAAATGTGTAAAACATATTTGCCGATATTCCCCATTTGTTCAGGAAAGTTTTGTTGCCCCTTTTTACCTTTATGTTGCCAATTTGTCTGGTTGAATATTCGAGGAAATGATACACCCGGCTGCGCGAAACCCCTTTGAAATTGCGGACTCCGAACTGCCAGAGTTTCAGCGAAAAATCAGGATCGGAATAAAACCCGGGGAAAAACTCGACACTGTAACCTCCCACAGCATTCCATGTATCGCGATGTACCAGACCCGGAGGCCACGAAGCACCGTTCCAGTCGCTCATGGGCAAATCCTTGTAGTTCCGGAGTAGCTCATCTTCCCTGAAATCGGTTGGTGAAGTTCCAAATGAATATGGAGTTATTGCACATTTTTTACCTGCATCGAAAGGCTCAATGGCTGTTGCCGAGAGGTAAAAAAGCTTGTCGGGCATACACCTGATTTCTTCCCAAAGGTATTTGTCCCAATCGGGGCAAACGTACATGTCATCGTTTAAATAAAGAATGTAGTCGGTTTTTGCAAGGGCTGCCGCAGCATTCACAGCATAGCAAACACCTATGTTTATTTCACTGAAAGTATGATCGATATGTTGTTTTTCAGCCCATTGCATGGTTTCATCGGTTCCTTCGTTGATATGAAGTATAACCTGATGATTGAAACTGCTGTTTTTCACTATGCTTGCCAGGCATAGCTGCAACATTTCCAGGTTGTTCCAGGTAGGAATAACAATCGAAAAAAGCGGTGTTTCAGTGCTTTCGTAGGTTTTGCTTATAAAATGTATTGGGCTGTTTGCTTTCAATGAGTTTTAGAGATTGAAAATATTTGCAAAAATAGCAATAAATATGTGTGCAGACTTCTGTGGCTTTTGTCACTGTTTAACAGGCTGATTTTTAACATATTTCTCAAGCCACTGGTCTGTTTCCCAGAGCATATGCAGAATATTCTCCTTTGCAGTGTAGCCATGGCTTTCGAACGGCAGCGAAACATAGCGTACGGTTCCGCCAAGTCCCTTTATCGCACTATATAAACGTTCGCTTTGCAAAGGAAATGTGCCTGTATTGTTATCCGAATCGCCATGGATAAGCAGTAGGGGAGTTTTGATTTTATTGGCATGGCTGAAAGGACTCATGTTGTTGTAAACCTCCGGAGCTTCCCAATAGGTGCGCTCTTCGCCCTGAAAACCGAAAGGTGTAAGCGTTCGGTTATAGGCACCGCTACGGGCAATTCCGGCTTTAAACAAGTCGGTGTGAGCCAGAAGGTTAACGGTCATAAAAGCACCATAACTATGTCCGCCAACGGCAACGCGCGTACTGTCGCCTACTCCCATTTTAACCAAAGCCTGTATGGCTGCATGGGCATTCAGATATAATTGCGGGATGAAATTGTCATTGGGTTCCTGGCCGTTTTCGGCAACTATGGGCATTTCGGCATTATCCAGAACCGCGTAACCGCGTGTAGCCCATAAGGATGGCGAGCCGTAAAACGGACGTGTAAATGTATTTTTCGAACCACGAACCTGCGAAGCATCTGCTGCCGATTTGTAGTCGATAGGGTAGGCCCACATCAGTATAGGCAAGGCTTTGTCGCGGGCAGAATCGTAACCTTTCGGCATATACAGATTACCTGCCAGGTTAATTCCATCAGTACGTTTATAGGTGATTTTCTGACGGGTTACTCCTTCAAATCCGGTATATGGATTTGTAAAAGTGGTTAAAACTTTCGCAACCTGTTTATTCTCCACGGTATTGTGAAGGTAATAGTTGGTGACTTCCTTCTGGCTTTCGCGGGCGGTAACAAACGTAAACTTCACCGGATCAATCATTTTAACCAGATATTCGTAGTAGGGTGCTTTGCATCTCCATAACAGCCGGGTTTTACCATTTGTAATATCGAAAGCCTGTATAAGCGGCATATCCCCTTCGTCGGAAGCACCATCGGCACTGAGTAAAAGTTCTTTTTCGTTCAGTATAATCAAACCCTGCCTGCCAAACTCATTCTTTTGAGTTAATGGATCTCCGATATCAGAATACGAATCATTGGAACTGCGGGCAAAAAGTAAATCAGACTTTCCTGTGGAGGGATTGTACCGATTCATCTGAAATTTTCGGTTGGCATAGGATTCCTCAAAAAACAGTGCCGTAGTTTTGTTCCCCCACATCACATTCTGAAAGCGCATTTTTGTTTTAAATAACTCTTCTGCTGATAATTCTTTTCCGGCAAGACTTATTTTTATTGCCATCAGTGCATCGCGCCATTCCGATTTTGATTTCCCCAACCCGCCATCCAGAGCTTTTATATACGTTACGGTAGCAGGTTCGTCGCTGCGCCACGAGAAGTAACGCGGAAAATCAGGAGCATCGTCAAAACCGATTGGTACGCCTTCGAACGAAGGATTCACGGCAATTGCCCTTACCAGGTTTCCTTTTATATCATTAACGGTAACGGAATGTGGGAATTCGTATGCCGGAACTGTATAGGAAAAGGGTCTTGATATGGTTTGAAGCAGCAGGTATTTATTGTCAGGTGAAACGGAAAAGCCTCTGTATATTGCCGGTTCGCCGATTTTGACCTCTTTTGTGAAGTCTGAATAAATCAATTGCGATTTGGCATAATATTCAAAAAGTGCTTCGTCATAGCCTGATTTAATCAGATCCTGGTAAGTTCTGGCGGCAGCTTTTTTACCAAGACTTTCCTGTATTACCGGACCGGTTGGAGCAAGCGGTTTTTCAGGTTTTATAGCGTTGGCTAAAGTTGCTTTATAGATCAGGCTGTTATCGTTAAGCCAGGAAAATGAGCCTCCGGTTACAATATTCAGTGGCAATTGATTTATTTTCGTTGCGGTAAAGGAAGCAATGTCGATAACATACAAATCAACTTTGTCGTAAGTTAGATTTGTAAATGCTATCTTGTTTTGCGTTGGACTCCATTGTATGCTGGTTGCCCGCATGTTCAATGGTAGTCCCTTTATAGCGTATTCCTGAAGAGTGGTCAAATCTTTCAGACATATTCCTGCCAGGGTTGTTATTCGGCTTTGGGCAAAGTTATTCGGATTTATCCTCAGTCCGGCTATACGCAACTCGGGTTCAGCAAGTTCGGCAACCGATGGAAATGTATTCCTTTCCAATAATAACATCCATTTCCCGGCATCATCCACACTGGCTGAGGGTATAGGCTTAGCCATGATCAGGTCATAAATTTCGCGTGGTGGTTCTTTGTAGGTGAGTTGATCCTGGGCTTTCGGTTGCATAATTGTAAGTAAAAAAAGGATGGTTAAAATCGTTTTCATATCTACAGAATTAGTGTTTTTACATAATCTGTTTGTAAATCGCGGTAACAGCAATGCTTCTAAATTGACCTTGCCTGCTAGTTTTTATTTAAAGATATTATTTCCCGTTCAAATCGTCCATTATAATTTCTGAGATAAATTTCTCTAATTCCGAATAGAACATCTGAACCGGAAAACCCATTACATTGTAGTAGCAGCCTTCAATCCCGGTAATTCCAATGTAGCCTAACCAGTCCTGAATGCCATACGATCCGGCTTTATCAAAAGGTTGATAGTGAGCAACATAAAATTCTATTTCGTCTAAAGTAAGATCCCGGAATTTTACAAGTGTATGTGCATGAAACACCGTTTTTCGGCTGGATGATTTAAGGCAAATACCCGTGAAAACGGAATGCTGCTGCCCCGAAAGCTTTTTCAGCATTACGATTGCTTTATCTTTTCCTGATGGTTTTCCTATGTACTTTCCATCCAGCCACACAATAGTATCCGCTGTAACCAATATGGAGTCTGGGGCAATTAAATCATTATCAAAAGCGTCTGCTTTTAACACACAAAGATAGCGGGCAATATCAGCACCTTGTAAATGTGAAGGATATACTTCATCCACATCAATATCCACCAGGTTGTAATGAAGGCCAAGAGCTTTAAGCAGCTCCTGCCTTCGCGGCGATTTTGAACCAAGCAGTAAATTATAGTGATGGAGTATTTCCTGTTTCATTTGCCGGTCATTCGTTTAGTGTCATTCGTTAATTAGTTGTCATTCAATTGTCATTCAGTTGTTTCAAGGCTACGGACTTTCATTAAATCGTAAATCGTCATGCGTAAATCAATTAGATTTAGAACTGTCCTGCTACCATAGTCAGTATGCCTCCCAACATTATAAGTTTCAGCAAACTACTAAGTTTGTGATAATCAGTTTTCGACTCCGATTTTCTGAGCAATAACGCGAACCAGATAACGGGGATTTCGACACCAATCAGAAGCCAGATTACGGCAATATATCTCTCGAATTGAAACAAATACATTTGTGAGATCATTAACAGCGCAAATGTAATCACAGTGATTATAAACAATATGTTTTTCGTAAACGGAATACCTTTCGTAATTGGAATTGATTTGCAATTCATCAGTTTGTCACCTTCAATATCTTCAATATCTTTTACAATCTCACGCAACAAACTCAGCAAAAATGCAAATATACTTATTGCAGCAATTATTTGTGTTATAATTCCGAAAGGTTCTGCCGGAATCAGAATACATTGATTTTCAATAATCCAGGCCATTGCAATTGTTCCCGCCGACATGCAGGCAACAGCAATATTGCCCCAAATGAAACTCTTTTTCAGTGAAATTGCATACCACCAAGTAATAATCACGGCGATAAAAAGTAAGATGAAAGCTAACAAGCTTTGAATTTGCCAGGTAAGCCAAAAAGCGAGAACAATTGCAATAATACTCAGCAGAAGAGCGGTTGCAAGTGCCGTGCCTGCTGAAATTTGTTTGCCGATATATTGTTTCTCCGGCTTATTTATCTGATCAGTAATAACATCAAAATAGTCATTACTGATATATCCGGCTGCGGCAATTAGCACTGTGGCGATTATTAAAAGCAAATAATTCAGATTACCCAATCCCGATATAATGGAACCGGCAGAATAAACCGGCATAAAAATCAGGTACCGCAACATCAGAAAGGTCAATGCTATCATCAGCAGATTTGGCACCCTTAGCATGTAAAAAATCGTGCGCATGAATCAGAATTGGATAAAAAAAATAAAAACAGACCTCAGATATTTCAAATATTTTGGAAACTCTAAATGCTTTAGATACTTTAAATACTTTTGGCACTCAAGACACTTCCAGCCCTACCAGTGATACGCATCATCATTCATCCACATCCCTTGCACTTTCAGCACCTGCTCAATTATATCGCGCACACAACCACGGCCGCCAGTTTGGTGCGAAATATAGGTTGATATCCGTTTAATCTCTTCTACTGCATCAGCAGGGCAGGTGGGAACGCCTACTTTCAGCATAATTTCGTAATCCGGAATATCGTCGCCCATAAAAAGTACATTTTCATTTTCCAGATTATTGGTTTCGAGGTATTTGTTATACACATCAATTTTCTTATCAACACCCAGGAAAACATCATTTATTTTTAGGGTCTCGAGGCGGTGTTTCATGGATTCGGAATACCCACCGGAAATAATGGCAATCCTGTAGTTTTTCTTGATTGCAAGCTGCATGGCATACCCATCTTTGACATTTGCGGTTCGCAGGGCTTCTCCATTACTGTGTATAATCACATTTCCGTCGGTAAGTACCCCGTCATAATCAAAAATAAATGTATTAACTTTTAATAGCTTCTCTTTGTAATTCGACATACTCTTAGTGGGTATTATTATTAATATTTCTTGCCTATCAGGTTGGCCAGTAGCTGGTAAAGGTCAGCATAATCAGGCATTGATGCAAGAGCCGATATGTGTTTTTCTATGGTAATGATGTCATGGCGGCGGGCCGGGCCGGTCTGCATTTCCAACGGGTTGTTAGCTATTGCTTTACGGGCTGTTTCCAGTATCAGCGGATGCAGTGCCTCCGCTGGCAAGTTATAATTGTTCAAAATTTCATTGCTTACGATGTACATCAGGTTTGAATAGTTGCCTGCAAATACGGCAGCAACATGCAACAGCATCCTTTGCCGGCTGTCGGCTTCATATACTTTAGACGAAAGTGTGCCAGCAAGCTGTTTTAATGCCAGAAGAGTTTCATTTGATGATGATTCGAGAAAGAACGGAACTTTACTGAAATCAACCGGAGTCGCTTTCGATAGGGTTTGTAACGGATAGAATACACCGTAGTTTTCGCAATTGCTTTTCAATACTTCCATAGAAACTGAACCGGCAGTATGAACTACAATCCCGTGAAAGTTCGCTATACTTCCGGCAACTTCGGCTATTGCTTTATCCGCAACGGCTACAATGATCAAATCGGTTCCTTCGCGTAAGCCGGAAATATCCTTTGATGCTTTGGCGCCGCATATTCCGGCAAGAGATACCGCATTTGCATACTCACGACTCCAGATACTCTTTATCCTGAACCCATGCTCCATTAATCCTTTAGCCACGTGCCAGGAAACATTTCCCGAACCGGCAAAAGCGATATTTTTAATGCTCTTCTGCATCAGTGCAATATTGTTTATTTTGGAATCTTAAAGTGCTAAGCCTTATTCTCTGAATTTTTATACTTCCCTATTGTCCGCCTCATGATTGAATAAGTTAATCCGCTAAACATTACCACAATCCCAAACCATAAAACCGCCATGAAAGGGAAGATAATGGCTTTCATAACAATATAATCCTCCTGGCGTTCATAAATTCCAACACGAATTGCTTTTGAATCAGCTGACACTCCCTCAAAACGTAGTTTCACGTTTAACGGCTCAATCGCCGCGTCAGTCTGTTTCAATTCCCCATTTACAATTTCATATTTGATGTTCGTCTCCATCACACCCTCATTCATACTGATTATTTTGAACCTGGCATCAATACTGGCATTGTTCACATCGTTTTTTGCCATCGAGGTAATCACATCATCGAGTATTACAAAACTGCGCGAAATCATCAATGTATCTTTAACATTCATGGGTTGTTCGCCACTTTTGCTATAGCCTTCGGCATCTGCAGTTCCTGTAATTTGCTGGGCAAAACTGAGGTAAGTGTATATATCTTTGTCAATAAAGTGTTTCGTGGAGGGATTGTACACATTTCCCATACGCGTATTTACATTGAGTGACGGATATACTGAGAAATCAATTTTACCGGTTCCTGCATCCTTCATTTTTACAAAGTCAACCTTGTAAAAAGTTTCTCTGCCCTTGGTGGTTGCATCGGTATAGGTAACCATATATTTGCCCATTGGTTGTCCTATACCTTTTTTCAAAACGAGATTCTCTTTGTTATCCGCTTCTTTACCAAGGTCTAATCCTGAAGTATTTCGCGATATGATCTGCGAATTGCTAAAAGCAAGCACTACACCCAGAAGGAATAAGGTAAATCCGATATGCGTAAATGCACCACCTACGTTGGATGTCTTCTTTAAATAATGTATCACAAAATCAACAGAAACCACCAAGGCTAATAAAATGCTGAATAACAGTATGATGCGGCTGGCACCTGTAACCTGATCGCCCAGTGCAATTAAAACAGTGAGCACAACGGATACCCCGGATGCAATAAGTATTTTCCGTAAAAACTGCTTTATATCATTCTGTCCATACCACAAATACTGGCTAATTGCTATGCCAAATCCGATAAAAATGGCAAAAGGCATTTGCCAGGTGTTATAGAAATTTACATTATCAATGGGAGGTGCAATTCCTGTTCCGAATAGTTTGTTAAAAACTGGTATTGATGTTGTTGCAGTTACCTGGAAGGCTGAAAGCAGCACTACAATGGCACCTATCAGCATCCAGAATTCACGGGTCATAATTTCTTCACTGTCTTTTTTAGGGAACTCTTTTTTGCGGTAAAACAAAAGTGCTAAAGGAATCAACAGGAAAAGAGCTGTAAAAAAAACCATCTGTGCGGCAAGAGCGTTGGCTCCAAATGAATGCACAGAGGTTTCACCTAATATTCCACTTCGCGTAAGATAGGTAGCATACATTACGAAAAACCACGATAGTATGGTGAAAAAATAAGTTGTGGCATAAGTGCTGAATCTCTTTTTAGCAATAATCATACTGTGAAGCGTGGCAACAAGCAGCAGCCAAGGAACCAGCGAAGCGTTTTCAACCGGATCCCAGGCCCAAAAACCGCCAAATGTGAGTGATTCGTAAGCCCAGCGACCACCCAGAATAATCCCGTTTCCCAATGCCAACACTGCGGCAAGTGTCCAGGGAATGGCAGGTTTTAACCACGAATGATATTCCTTCCTCCAGATTGAGGCAATGGCATAGCTAAAAGGAACCATCGTAACTGCATACCCAAAGAAAAGTGATGGCGGGTGAATAATCATCCAGATGTTTTCGAGCAGAGGATTCAACCCGTTTCCATCCGTTAACATGGTAAGGTAGTTTGCTTGTTTGAAAAGCTCTTCTCCCATATTTTGCGGCATATTCCTCAATAATCCGAACGGACTTTCGCCTATGCTGAAACTTCCCAGGTTTAAACCCAATACCATTGATATCAGGAAAAACTGTCCGGTAGCAAACACCGGCATTACCCATGCTTTCCATTCTTTGGCTGAGCGCAGGAGGAATAACCCGATTATTCCCTGCCAGAATGCCCATACCAAATACGAACCTTCCTGCCCGGCCCAGAAACAGGAAATCATGTATTTAGCAGGCATATCAACCGACGAATATTGCCATACATAGGAATATTCGAAACAATGATTGACTATAAGGTAATAAAGTGAGGCTATAGCACCGGTCAAAGTTATAAAATGCAACCAGTAGAGGTTTCCGGCAAGCCGGATATAAAGCGCTTTTTTCTCTTTTTCTCTTAAGGAATATATGAATAATAGAGCAGAGATTATAAGCGATAAAAAGCTGAGCCAGATAAAGATACGGCCTAAATACCCGGCCATTAAGTGTTCTCCAACGTATTGTATGTTCATGTAGAAATCTATATATGTTTAGGGTACAAAAGTATGCTATATAACCAAAACAAAGGAGTGTTGTTTTTATTTGGGTGTAAAAATATTATAAATATCATATAATCAATATACTATAGTTTTTAATGTTAAAAAATTTGCAGGCTTAAAGGGTGCAAAGGCTTCCGCTTGATAATAATTCGTTAATATTGCATTCCCTATATTGCTACAGAAACACAAAAATGGAAATTACAATTGTTGAAGTTACACCCCGCAAATTGCTCCGCACCTTTATTCATCTTCCTGCAAAATTGCATAAGAATGAGCCAAACTGGATGCCAACAATTTATACTGATGACTGGAGTTTTTTTAATCCGAAAAAGAATCACCAATTCGAATCATGTGATACCATTATGGCTCTTGCTTTTCGGAATGGGAAACCGGTAGGGCGTATCATGGGGATTATCCATAACACCTATAATATATTACGTAATGAGAATAAAGCCAGGTTTGGCTATTTCGATTCAATTGACAGTCCGGAAATTGCTCATGCTTTGTTTTCGTTTATCCGTGATTGGGCCAAACAAAAAGACAAAACCCTGCTGGTGGGTCCTTATGGCTTTTCGGATAAAGATGTTCAGGGTTTGCTGGTCGAAGGATTCGAGCATCTTCCATTGATTGATGCTGCCTGTAATCCTCAATATATTGTAAAACTCGTCGAAAATGAAGGGTTTGCCAAAGAAATAGATTGTCTGTTGTACAAATTCCCGGTTAATATTGGTTTACCCGATTTGTATTATCGTATTCAGCATCGCGCCAACCTCAATGGCACTATGAAACTTGCTGAATTTACATCAAGGCGCGAACTCAAACCTTATATTGAGCCTGTACTTGAGCTAGTTAACCACACCTACGATCATTTATACGGTTTTGTTCCTATGACAAAAACCGAAATACACGAACTAGCTTCGCGTTACCTTCCTATTATCGATCCCCGTTTTGTAAAAGTGATTGAGAAAGAAGGTCAGGTTATCGCGTTTATCATTGGCATACCTAACCTTACCAAAGGCATACAGAAATCGGGTGGGTATCTGTTCCCTATCGGGATTTTCCAGATATTGCTGGCATCCCGCAAAACCAGCCAGCTTGATATAATGTTAGGGGCTGTGCGCCGCAACTTTCAAGGAACAGGTATTGAGATACTTATGGCTATGAGCCTTCTCGATTCTGCTGGAAAAGCTGGTTTTAAAGATATTTCAACGCACCTTATTCTAGAAAATAACGTTAAAATGCGTGCCGAATTCGAAAGGCTCAATATACCGATACATCAAAGGTTCAGGGTTTTCAGTAAAGAAATTTAATGCTTTGTTTTATCTTACTAATTTCCATAAATGAATAGTGTGCCTTTTCTCTGAACTCATTGAACATAAAAGTAAATCTGATTTCCAATCCAGATAATATCTATGTGTTTGTGTCTTTTAATTACATAAATTTGCACTTTTAAACGATTAAAGGATACAAATACGTATTTTAGGTAATGGAAACAGGAGGTATAATCACAATGCTGCGTAAAGAAAAAGACTGGTCTCAATCGGTACTTGCCACAAAAAGCGGTGTTTCCCGTGAGATGATTGGCAAATACGAGCGTGGCGAAGCAGTACCTTCTATTCTAGCTGCAAAAAAAATTGCCGATGCTTTTGAAGTTTCTTTGGATTACCTTGTTGGTGAAAGTATTTACAGTAAATTCGACAAAAAAACTATGAATCGATTACAGGACATTGAAAAATTGGAAGTTAACGAAAAGGAACATGTATTTGCCATGCTGGATGCATTCCTTGCCAAAAATAAAATACTGGCAATCTTAAAATAATTTCAAAAATGGAAACAGTACTTATACAAATAAACAACAATAAGGCTTACAGGCTTTTGGAGGATCTGGAAAACCTGCAAATTATCTAGGT
>Ga0335397_10006416_pt1 | contig 15168 bp, 12 predicted proteins | sample MAT04_FD_205740 | JGI IMG/M metagenome (GOLD analysis project Ga0335397, IMG submission 205740) | Freshwater microbial communities from Lake Fryxell liftoff mats and glacier meltwater in Antarctica - MAT-04 (spades assembly) (version 2) ...
CAGGGGGCCTCAACAAAGGCCTCGATCTGGCCAGTTTGGCCAGCGAGCACCTGCGTGTGAAAGCAGTCGTCGGGCTGGGAATGGCCGCAGCTGAAGTGACCGGGCCCTTCGAGGCGTACTGCCCCACTTGCATTGCCACCTCGATGGCGCAGGCCGTGCAGTTCGCCGACGAGCTGGCCGAAGCCGGCGATGTCGTGCTGCTGTCACCTGCGTGCGCCAGCTTCGACTGGTACCCGGGCGGCGGCTACCCGGCTCGCGGCGATGATTTCAAACAACTGGTACGGGCATTGAGCGGCACGAGGAGTACCCCCACGTGACCTCTTCGTCCACACTGATCGGTGATCGCCGTCGAGCAGCTCTGGCTCGTTCGGATGCCATGCGTCGGCATCCGACGCGCCGCAACGTATCGCATCCCGTCACCCCGCCACCTACTGCCTTCTACATCATCACGGTGGTCGTCACCGTCTTCACCATGCTCGGTCTGGTCATGGTGTTGTCAGCCACGTCGATCAGCCAGTTTCATCAGGGCAACTCGCCGTGGCGTCTGTTCAACCGACAGCTGATGTGGGCCGTGATCGGTGTCGTCAGCATGTGGTTCGCGATGCGTGTGCCCACCCGTCGTTGGCGTCGTCTGGTGAACCCCGCACTCGCAGTCTGTTGCGGGCTGATGTTGCTGCCGTTCATGCCTGGCATCGGGGATCAGGTCAACGGTGCCGACGCATGGGTCGCCATCGGACCGATCAACTTCCAGCCCAGCGAGTTCCTCAAGCTGGCTGTATTGCTGGCCAGTGCGAACCTGTTGGCGAAGCGGCACAACGAGATGCACGACCTTCGGCGTACGGTGCTGCCGGTCCTCGCCTTGGCTGTCGTCGGCGCACTGCTGTGCCTCGCGCAGAACGACCTCGGCTCGGCCATCGTGCTCGGGTCGATCGTGTTCGCCGTTGCCTTCATCGCCGGTGCTCCGCTGTTGCCGATGGTGGCTGCCGGTGCCATGGGCGGCATCGGTGCCCTCGCGTTCGTCGTGTCCAGCCCACGGCGCGAAGCGCGGTTCACCGCCTTCATGAACATCGCTGCCCACAAGGACCACCTCAGCTATCAGACCTACCAGGCGATGATTGCCATGGCGCAGGGCGGCTTCACCGGTTCGGGTGTCGGGCGCGGGGAGAACAAGCTCGGCGAGTTCCTGCCGCTCGCACATAGCGACTTCATCTTCGCTGTCGTCGCGGAAGAGCTCGGCATGATCGGTGTGGTCGCGGTGCTCGGTGGCTTCATGGTGCTTGCATACGCAGGTGTCCAGGTCGCGATTGCCACCCACGATCGCTTTCACCAGTTGATGGCCGGTGGCATCGTCAGCTGGCTGGTCGTACAGACACTCATCAACGTTGGCGGCGTCACCGGCTTGATGCCGGTCACCGGCCTCACCCTGCCGTTCTTCTCGGCAGGTGGCAGCTCGCTGTTCGTCACGCTCACGGCCACCGGCTTGTTGCTCAACGTCGCCCGCAACGTGCGATGACCGACGCGAAGACGTTTGCTGTCGTCACCGGCGGCGGCACCTCTGGCCACCTGCTGCCGGCGCTGGCGATCGCCGACGCCTTGGTGGCTGCCGGGCATTCGGCTGGGTCGATCCACTATGTCGGAACCCAACGAGGGTTGGAAACGCGTCTGCTGCCGTCCACCGAGTACCCGCACACGTTCCTCGACATCGTCGGTCTGCAGCGGAGCTTCAGCCGGCGCAACCTGGCGTTCATACCCAAGCTGTTTCGTGCGGTGCGCGAGGCACAGGCGCTGTTGCGCGAACTGCAGCCGAAGGTCGTCGTCAACGTCGGTGGGTATGGCAGCTTTCCCGCCACGTGGGCTGCTCACCGGCTGAAGATTCCGTATGTCGTGGTGTCGTACGACCTTCGTCCGGGGCTGGTTTCGAAGCTGTTGGCGAAGAAGGCGGCGGCGGTCGCCGTCGCGTTCGAAGGCTCGGCGTTGCCTGGTGCCGAGCTCACCGGGGCGCCCGTTCGCAAAGCGATGATCGAGCTCGATCGGCGGTCCGCCCGCATCGCTGCCCGCGAGGAGCTCGGGCTTCCGGACGACCGATTCGTGCTGGCGGTGATGTGCGGATCTCAGGGTGCCGCTGCCGTCAACGGGGCCGTGACCGGCGCGGTAGCGCAATGGGCCGACCGTCGCGACCTTGCGGTGTATCACGTGGTCGGTGACCGGTTTCTCGGTGATGCCGCGCCCAGTCGTGACGGTGAAGCGGGCATTCTGTACCGCGTGATTGGCTACGAGGACCGCATGCCGCAGCTCTATGCCGCCGCCGACCTGCTGGTCACCCGTGGCGGCGCAGGTACCATCGCCGAACTGGCAACGGTGGGCGCGCCCGCAATCGTGGTGCCCTGGCCTGGTGCAGCGGAGAACCACCAGGTCGACAATGCCAAGGTGTTGTGCGACCAGGGGGCCGCGGTGCTGCTGGAACAGGCGGACCTCACCGTGGAGCGATTGATGGCGCGCGTCGAACACTTTCTGGCCGCGCCGGCCGACCTGGCCCGGTTGTCCGCTGCTGCCCACGCCGCGGGTGCTGTTCATCGCAGCGGCAAGCTCGTCGCCGTGGTGGAACGGGTGGCTGCGTCATGAGTCGAACTCCAGTCGCACCCTTGGATCTCAGCGAGCCACGATCGCTGCACGTGGTCGGCGTTGGCGGCCCCGGCATGAGCGCAATTGCGATCGTGCTCGCCGAAATGGGCCACACGGTGAGCGGCAGTGACATGCGCGAGCGCTCGGTACTCGACCGCGTCCGTGCCGCTGGCGTCGATGTGCACGTCGGCCACTCACGCTCGCTGGTGCACGGTCGCGACGCGATCACCTGGAGCACCGCGATTCCGGAACGCAACATCGAGCGCGACGAGGCAGCCAAGGTGGGCGTGCCGTCGTTGCACCGGTCGGGCATGTTGGCCTCGATCTGCGCGCTGGCCAAGTCGCTCGCGGTCGCAGGAACTCACGGCAAGACGTCCACGACTTCGATGCTGATGCTGATCCTCGCCGAGGCTGATCTGCGCCCCAGCTTCGTCATCGGCGGGGACGTCACCGACATGGGCACCGGTGCCCAGTGGACGGGCTCTGAATGGCTGGTGGTGGAGGCCGACGAGAGCGACGGTACCCATCTGCAGCTACCGCTCTTCGGCACGATTCTGACCAACGTCGAGATCGACCACCTCGACTACTACGGCACTCCGCAAGCAATCTTCGACGGCTTCGATCAGTACCTGTCGCAGATCGATGGGCCCAAGGTGCTGTGCCTGGACGACCCGGAGACGGCACGCCTGGCCGCTCGTCACGACGTCATCACCTACGGAACGTCCCCAGCCGCGGACTTTGTCGCTGCCAACGTGTGCTCCGAGACCGGCTCGTTCACCTTCGACGTGGTGCACCACGGCGAGGTTCTCGGCTCCGTGGCCCTGCCACTGCGCGGTCTCCACAACGTACGCAATGCAACGGCAGCCGTTGCGATGGCGGTCTCGGTCGGGGTGCCGTTCGAGATCGCGGCCGCCGCCCTGGCCAAGTTCGGGGGCGTGGCGCGGCGGTTCGACATTCGTGGGGTCGACGGTGGTGCAACCCTCGTCGACGATTACGCCCACCTGCCCAGTGAAATCGCTGCGGTCCTCGCCGCGGCTCGGGGTAGCGGCGATGCATGGCAGCGTGTGGTCGTCGTCTTTCAGCCGAATCGCTTCAACCGCATGGCTGTCATGTGGCAGGACTACCGCGACTCGTTCATCGACGCCGACGTGGTCGTGCTCACGGAGATCTATGCATCCGGCACGACACCAATCCCAGGTGTCACCGGCAAGCTGGTCGTCAACGCCGTCGTGGATGCCCATCCGCGAAGCCGCGTGGTGTGGATGCCCAGGCGGGCCGACCTCGTCGAGTTCCTTGCGCGCGAGCTTCGCGACGGCGATGTCTGTATCTCGATGGGATGCGGTGATGTTGCGGCCTTGCCGGACGAGGTGCAAGTGCGCCGTGGCGAACTTCGTGCCGCACGATGAATCTGGTCGACCACCAACGGACTGCGCTGCAGCGCCTGACGGGGTTCGCGACGGCTGACGAACCGCTGGGGCCGTATACGACGTACAAGGTGGGCGGCCCTGCGCTGGTCTTCGTCACTCCGAGGACTGCCGAGGAGCTGCAAATGGTTGCGGACGTCGTGCGCGACACGGGGCTCGCGGTGCTGGTGGTCGGACGGGGCTCGAACCTGTTGGTTGCCGACGCAGGCTTTGCAGGAATTGCAGTTTCGCTGTCCGCGATCGCAGAGTGGATCGAGTTCGAAGGCTCCACGGTGACTGCCGGCGCCGCAGTCGCGTTGCCGGTCCTTGCGCGCCGTTGTGTTGCGGCAGGCCTCGTCGGGTTCGAATGGGCGGTGGGTGTGCCTGGTTCGGTCGGCGGCGCCGTGCGAATGAATGCAGGTGGTCACGGCAGCGACATTGCCGCCTCGTTGTTGGGAGCACAGGTACTCGACCTGCGGACGGCTCGACGAGCGTGGATCCCCGTCGATGAGTTGGGACTTCAGTTCCGTTCCTCGAATCTGCGCGATGATCAGGTCGTGCTCGAGGCCCGTTTGCAACTCGCTCTCGGCGATGTCGCCGAGGCTGAAGCGAACCTGTCGGAGGTCGTCCGATGGCGCCGCGAGCATCAGCCGGGCGGCCAGAATGCCGGCTCGGTGTTCGTCAACCCGATACCAGGTGAGCTGCCCGCCGCCGTCCTCGTCGATCAGCTGGGACTTCGTGGCTTTCGCATCGGTGGCGCGTTCGTCAGCGACAAGCACGCCAACTTCATCCAAGCCACGGACGAGGCAACGGCGGCCGACGTTCGCGCAGTGATGGAACACGTCCGTGCCGCGGTGAAGGAGTCGACGGGTTTCGAGCTCCGCAGCGAAGTGCGCCTCGTTGGCTTTGCGAACGACGGCGTCGAGTGAGCCGACCGAACCCGCCCGGGCCGGACGACCCGCCGGACCATGTGCTCGAGGAGCTACTGGAGGCGTTCTCCGAGGAGTCGGCGCCGCAGTACAACTTCGACGATCCGTCGATCGACCGCATCCTCGGCATCACCGACGAGCACCCGGCACCCAAGCCCGCCAAGCCGCCCAAGCCGCCCAAGCCTCCCAAGGCCCCCAAGCCCCCCAGGGCCGCAAAGACCCCCAAGGCGCCCAAGGAATCCTCGGCTCCGACGCCCCCCGATGCCGCGACAGCCGAGGGTGACGCAGCGCCACGACGCATCATCGTCATCGCCGAGGACGACCGACCCGACAGTGTGTACCTGGACGAAGACAAAGAGAAAGCTTTTCACGAGCGGCGCGATGCTGTCGACGACTCGGGTGAGAGATCGACCATCGTCATTGCCGATCTGGATGGGGCGACGTCCACCGAACCGCCGTTGGCCAGGTCGCGCGGTGTGGGCATCGACCCCAGAATTCGTGCCCGACGTATCTCGGTTCGTCGAGCAGAGGGCCGCCGCCGACTCATCTGGGCCGGCATCGGCATTGGTGTTCTCCTGGTCGCTGTCGCCGCCGTGGCCGTCTTTGCCTCGTCGATCTTCGACGTTCGCACGGTCTCGGTGCAGGGTGCGGTGTACACCGACCCGGAGGTGTTGCAGAGCGTGATCGACGAGCTGGAGGGCGAGCCGGTGCTGCTGGTCGACTCCGCTGCTGTGCAGAAGAAACTGGAGGCTGTGCCGTGGGTGGAGAGTGCCCGTGTGGCCACTGACTTCCCGCACCGAGTCGTCATCGACATTCGCGAACGCGTGCCGATTGCAGCATTCCAGGCCGGCGACGGGCAGTATCGGGTCATCGACGTACAGGGTCGAGTGCTCGATGTGATCGCCGGGCAACCCGCTGACTACCTCCTGATCACCGGTGACCATCCCGACACGGAGCGCGGCCAGTTCGCCGGTGCGCCCTACGCGTCCGCCGCAGAGTTGGTGTCCAGCCTTCCCCCAGAGATACGCGACGTCACGTTGTCGGTCGGAGTTGATGCGGGAACCGGCACGCTGACGATGGTGCTGGCAAACGACCAACCAGAGGGAGTTCCTGTGCGGTTGGGCAACGCACAAGTCATCGACGAGAAGCTGGCCCGGCTGCTACGGCAGGTTCGCAGCGGCCTGGACGGGGCTTGTCAGATCGACGTCAGCACGTCCGACGCAGGCGTCGTTCCCTGCTGAAGTCGAGAGTTCCACCGATACCCACCGGATTCGTGCGAGACTGAGTGACAGTGCTCAACTCACCCTTGTCCGGTGCCGTCTTCCACAGGCGGATCACCTCGGCTGAGCAGCCCATTCGCTACCATCGAACCCCAGTAGGTCCCTCAGTGCCCACACACCAATTCCACCACATTTTCTCATCTCGGAGGTCCTTCTGATGGCCGGCGCACCCCAGAACTATCTTGCCGTCATCAAAGTCATCGGTGTCGGTGGCGGCGGCGTCAACGCCGTCAATCGCATGATCGACGCAGGGCTCAAGGGCGTTGAGTTCATCGCAGTCAACACCGACGCGCAGGCGCTGTTGATGAGCGATGCCGACGTCAAGCTCGACATTGGTCGCGACCTCACGCGCGGACTCGGCGCCGGCAGTGATCCTGATGTCGGTCGCAACGCCGCCGAGACGCACCGTGACGAGATCGAAGAAATGATCAAGGGCGCCGACATGGTGTTCATCACCGCCGGCGAAGGCGGTGGCACCGGCACCGGTGCCGCACCCATCATCGCCGAGGTGGCGCGCAGCATGAATGCCCTCACCATTGGTGTCGTCACTCGCCCGTTCAGTTTCGAAGGCCGTCGACGCGCTGTGCAGGCCGACACCGGCGTGCAGCGGTTGAAGGAAAAGGTCGACACTCTCATCGTCATACCGAACGACCGTCTGCTCACTGTTGCCAACGAGAAGACCAGCGTGCTCAACGCCTTCAAGATGGCCGACGAAGTGCTGCTGCAGGGTGTCTCGGGCATCACCAACCTGATCACCACGCCCGGCCTCATCAACACCGACTTCGCCGACGTGAAGATGATTCTGTCCAGCGCCGGCTCCGCCCTGATGGGTATCGGCCAGGCCAGTGGCGAGAACCGTGCGGTCACCGCCGCCAAGTCAGCCATCAGCAGCCCGCTCCTCGAGGCTGCAATCGACGGCGCACGCGGCATTCTGCTCAACATCACCGGTCCGTCCAGCATGGGCCTGTTCGAGATGAACGCGGCCGCCGAGATCATCCACGGTGTAGCCCACCAGGACGCCAACATCATCTTCGGAACCGTCATCGACGACGAGATGGGTGACGAGGTCAAGGTCACCGTCATCGCCGCCGGTTTCGACCGTTGGGACGGCGGCAACACCGGTACCGCCACCCCTAGTTCCAGCGGCAGGCCGTCCATCAAGTCGGTCCCCGACGCGAAGCCGACATCGACGTTGAAGGATCTGTTCGCCGACGACGGCGCAGACCCGCTCGATGACGACGACGATTTCGACGTGCCCTCCTTCTTGAAGTGAACTCTTCGGCGGTCGCACAGCGACTGGCCGTAGTTCGCGAGCGCATCGCTCTGGCCGGCGGAACCGATGTGACGGTGTTGCCTGTCACGAAGACGTTCAGCATCGAGGCGTGCTTCGCCGTGTACGAGGCCGGCTGCATGAATGTCGGGGAGAACTACGCGCAGGAAGTTGTCAGCAAGCTGGGTGACGTCGATCGACCTTTTGGCGTGCACTTCATCGGTCAATTGCAGACCAACAAGGTGCGCCAACTGGCCCCCATCATTTCGATGTACGAGTCGGTCGACCGGCCCTCGCTCGTCAGCGAACTCGCCAAGCGAGTGCCGGGTGCTTCGGTGCTGATTCAGGTCGCCGCGTTGGCCGAGCCCGGCAAGGGTGGCTGTCTGCTCGCCGAGGTGCCTGCCCTCGTGGCAGTCGCTCAGGAGGCCGGGCTCGACGTGCGTGGGCTGATGACGGTCGGGCCGACAGGTGGCGGCCCCGAACGTTCACGTGAGGGTTTCCGTGCGGTTCGTCAGCTCATGGAACGGCTCGGCCTCAGCGTGTGTTCGATGGGCATGACCGATGACCTCGAGATTGCGGTACAAGAGGGCTCTACGCAGGTACGCGTCGGAGGAGCGCTCTTCGGCGAGCGTCCACCCGCAAGCGCGCTCGTGCGGTAGCCTCGTCGATTGCAGGAGGACAGCGAATGGCGATGTGGAAGAAGGCAATGGACTATTTGGGTCTCGGACCCGACGAGTCCTACGACGAATACGACGTCGCGCCAGAACCCGAGCGACCCCTGCGCACGGCGCGCCAACCGCGCGAGGAGGTGCCGCGACAGCAGCGCGGCTACGCAACCGAGTACGAGGGGGAGGCGCCCGTCCGTTCCGTTCCGTCGCGCCCCAGCTTTCCGACCAGCACCGTCAACGACGGCGCATCTCGTCGCCCGGTACCCGCCAATGACGATTCGGCGGTGCAGCCGCGCCCCAGCAACCCGCGCTCTGCGCCGGCGCCACGCGTGGCCCCGGTAGCGGTCGGCGCCGACCCGTACACCGTGCGGCCGCGCCGGTTCGACTCGGCGCAGGAGATCGCCGACAAGTTCAAGGAGGGCCTGCCGGTCATCATGAATCTGGAAGCAGCCGACCGCGAAGTGTCGCGTCGTCTCATCGACTTCGCGAGCGGACTCTGCTACGGCCTCAACGGCAGCATGGAGAAGGTGGCCACAGGGGTCTACCTCCTCAAGCCCATAGGGCGGTCGAACTCTTATGACGAATCGGGTTACGGGAGCTGATCACTTCAGAGGGCGTCATGACAGCGCGCGATTCGCCTAGCATCGCACTATGGAAATCAGCCCGCAGACGATTCGCAGTACCGGCTTCAAGACGGTCAAGAAGGGGTATGACCCTGATGAAGTCGAGTCGTTTCGCACGCAGGTAGCTTCCGCCGTCGAGACTGCGCAGAACCAGGCCACCGCAATGGAGGCCAGGGCGCGCGCCGCGGTCGCGAAGCTGCAGGAGGTGTCGCAGCAGGTTGTCAGCACCCCGCGCGAGGCCGCCGCTCCAAACCACAGTGGCGACACCGAAGTCATCAGCCGCACGCTGCTGCTGGCCCAACGCACGGCCGACGCAACCATCATGGAGGCCCGCTCGGAGGCGGACGGCATCACTGCCCAGGCTCGCGAGGAGGCGTCGCGCGTGCTCGACAGTGCGCGCACGATGGCCACAAAGACCGTCGAAGACTCTCGGCTCGATGCTCGCAAGGCCGTCGAGGACGAGCGCGTGCGAGCGGAGAACGAAGTGCAGGCTCTGCTGGCCCGCCGCGATTTCCTGCTGGGCGACGTCGACCATTTGGAGCAGTATCTGCAATCTCAGCGCGAGCGCCTTCGAGACGCTGCGGTGCAGTTGCAGGAGCTCGTCGACCGTGTTCCCGGTGGCCTTGGCGAAATGCGTCGCCCCCTGCTGTCGGCCTCGGCCGAGCCGTTTCCTTCTTCGCCGTCGTCGGCCGCCGCGACGCCCGCTCCGGACGCAGCACCCGCACCCACGGAGTTGGACTCGTCCGATTCCGAGGGTCCGGCTGCCGACCTCCACTCGGACGCCGAGAACGCAGCGAAGGAGGTTGCTGCCGACCCCGACCCGTCACCGTTGTTCACTCAGATGCCGGACCATGCTGCCGGCCTCAGTGCATTGGCCATGTCCGGCGACACTGATGCCCAGGACAACGTGTGGCGTCTGCTCGACGAGGAAGTCGCCAGTACACAGGCGGCTCAGGCCTCGCTGGAACTCAGCGATGTCACCGCTGAGGTGCCGGTCGTCGCAGTTCCGGCAGAGCAGTCCGACCCGTTCCGAATCGGCGGCGACGAACTCCGCTGATCGCTCGGTCCGCCCTCCGTACGACGGTAGAGTGCTCACACGGCGTTGACGAGGCCATCACCTCCGAGCCTCCGGAAGAACAGCGTGTCGGCCAGCGGTCGTGGCGCCCAGTAGAACCGGACGGGTTCAGCCCGATATCGCTGGCGTAGTTCGAGTGGTCGCGAGAGTGCACGAGGGTGCAAGTCGGGGCAAGCAGGGTGGTACCGCGGGCCGGTCGGCTCGTCCCTGTGCAACCAGCACAGGAGCCGCTCGTGACATATCCCACCGTTCAATCGCAACCGTCGTTCCCCGACGTGGAGCGCGAAGTACTCGCGTTCTGGGACGGCGACAAGACCTTCGAGGCCTCCGTCGATGCACGCAGCAACGCCGACGAGTACGTCTTCTACGACGGCCCACCCTTCGCGAATGGTCTACCTCATTACGGCCACCTGCTCACCGGCTTCGTGAAGGATGCGGTGCCGCGCTACCAGACCATGCGCGGCAAGCAGGTGCAGCGGCGCTTCGGCTGGGACTGCCATGGCCTGCCCGCAGAGGTTGTCGTTGAAAAGGAACTTGGTATCAGCGGCCACCCAGCCATCACCAAGTTCGGAGTCGACAAGTTCAACGACGCGTGCCGTACCAGCGTGCTGCGCTTCACCGACGACTGGCACCGCTACGTCACCCGCCAAGCGCGCTGGGTCGACTTCGAGAATGACTACAAGACGTTGGACACGTCGTACATGGAGAGCGTCATGTGGGCGTTCAAGACCCTGTGGGACAAGGGCCTGATCTATGAGGGCTTCCGCGTGCTGGCGTACTGCTGGCGCTGCGAGACACCGTTGAGCAACACCGAGACGCGGATGGACGACGTGTATCGCGATCGCCAGGACCCGGCGCTCACGGTGCAGTTCCAGCTGGACACGGGCGAGAAGATCCTTGCCTGGACCACGACGCCGTGGACATTGCCCAGCAACCTCGCGCTGGCAGTTGGCCCCGACATCGACTACGCCGTCATGGAAGAACTCGTCGACGGCGCGTCGCAGCGTTACATCCTTGCCGAGTCGCGGCTGGCGTCGTACGAGAAGGAACTGGCCGGTGCCACACAGGTCGGCTCGTTGAAGGGAGCCGAACTCGTCGGCCGCCACTACACGCCGCTGTTCGATTTCTTCGCCGACACACCCAACGCCTTTCACGTACTCGCCGCCGATTTCGTGAGCACCGACGATGGCACCGGCGTCGTGCACCTAGCTCCCGGGTTCGGTGAGGACGACCAGAACGTGTGCAACGCCGTCGGCATCCCCACCATCTGCCCGATGGACGAACATGGCCGTTACACCGCCGAGGTCGCGCCGTGGGCGCATGTGCACGTCTTCGATGCCAATCCGTTGGTGGTCAAGGAACTCAAGAGCAGGGGAGTGGTGGTCCGCCACGACAGCTACCAACACAGCTATCCGCACTGCTGGCGCTGCGCCCAGCCGCTGGTCTATCGCGCGATCAGTTCGTGGTTCGTGCAGGTCACCGCCTTTCGCGACCGCATGGTCGAGCTCAACCAACAGATTCGCTGGGTGCCCGAGCACATCAAGGAGGGCAGCTTCGGCAAGTGGCTGGCCAACGCTCGCGACTGGAGCATCAGCCGCAACCGGTTCTGGGGTTCACCGATCCCGGTGTGGCGCAGCGACAACCCCGAGTACCCGCGCCTGGACGTCTACGGCAGCATCGAGCAATTGCAGGCCGACTTCGGAGTTGAAGTCACCGACCTTCATCGCCCTTACGTCGACGACCTGGTGCGGCCCAACCCCGACGATCCCACCGGCGTCTCGATGATGCGTCGCGTCCCGGAGGTACTGGACTGCTGGTTCGAGAGCGGCAGCATGCCGTTCGCTCAGGTTCACTACCCGTTCGAGAACGCCGAGTGGTTCGAGAGTCACTACCCGGGTGACTTCATCGTCGAGTACATCGGCCAGACCCGCGGCTGGTTCTACACGCTGCACGTGCTGGCCACGGCGCTGTTCGACCGGCCCAGCTTCAACACCTGCGTCAGTCACGGCATCGTCCTGGGTGACGACGGCCAGAAGATGTCGAAGAGCCTGAAGAACTACCCGGACCCGATGATGGTGTTCGACAATTACGGCAGCGACGCCATGCGCTGGTACCTCCTCGGCTCGCCGATCTTGCGCGGCACCGACCTCGTCGTCACCGAAGAGGGCATTCGCGACACGGTGCGGCAAGTGATCCTGCCGATCTGGAACAGCTGGTACTTCCTGTCGTTGTACGCCAACGCCGCGGGCACCCAGGGGACGTTTCGTACCGACAGCACCGACGTGCTCGATCGTTACATCCTGGCCAAGACACACGACCTACTTGCCACGCTCACGACCACGATGGACGAGTACGACCTCTTCGCCGCCTGTGGTGCCGTGCGTAGCTTCCTCGACGCGCTGACCAACTGGTACGTGCGTCGCAGCCGGGATCGCTTCTGGGCGGGTGACCAGGACGCCATCGACACGCTGCACACCGTGCTGGCTCTGCTCTGTCGTGCGCTCGCACCGTTGCTGCCACTGACCACCGAAGCGGTCTACAAGGCGCTCACCGGTGAGCGCAGCGTGCACCTCACCGATTGGCCCGACGTTGCGTCGGTGCCAGCCGATGCCGAACTCGTGGAGTCGATGGACCTGGCGCGCGATGTCTGCAGCAGCGCGCTGCGCCTCCGCAAGGCGCATCAGCGCCGCGTGCGTCAGCCGCTGGCCTCTTTGCGCGTTGCGGTCGAGGGGGCGCAGCGCCTGGCTGCGTTCAGCGAGCTGATCGCGGACGAAGTCAATGTGAAGTCGGTCGAGTTCACCGATGATGTAGCCGCCGTGGCAAGTTTCGATCTCCAGGTCGTGCCCGCGGCGCTCGGTCCGCGCCTGGGCAGCCAGGTGCAGCAGGTCATCAAGGCAGTCAAGACAGGCGACTGGCAACGCGGCGAGGCGGGCGTGGTTGCCGGCGGCGTGGCGCTGCTGGAGGGCGAGTACGCACTGAAGATGGTGGTGCAGGGCGACGGTGCCAGCACCCCGCTCTCCAACGGTGCGGGAGTGGTGGTGCTGGACACCGAACTCACGCCGGCGTTGGAGGCCGAAGGCATCACTCGCGACCTGGTCCGTCTGGTGCAACAGGCGCGGCGCGACGCCGGGCTTCAGGTCAGCGACCGGATAGTGCTCACACTGGGCGTTTCGGCTGCGGTACGCAGCAAGGTGGAGCCGTTCCGGCACCTGCTCACCGATGCCACACTTGCGACGTCACTCGCGTGGGAAGATGGCGAGCCGAACGCCGACCTCGACGGCGAGCAGATCCACATCAACGTGGCCGTGGCGGACCAGATCGGCCCAGAAACGGCCCTTGACCGATAGCATCCCGGCCTGACGACCCGGACCACGGAGGTTCAACGCGATGGCGACTGCCAAGAAGGCACCCGCGAAGAAGGCCCCTGCTCAGGCAGTTGCCGCGGCCCCCGTGAAGAAGGCGGGCATCCCGGCCAAGAAATCTGCCCCTGTGCCGATGAAGAAGGCTGCCCCCGCACCCGTTGCGAAGGCTCCGGCGCCGGTGAAGAAAGTCGCGCCCGCTGCCGTGAAGAAGGCCGCCCCGCCTGCGACGGCACCGACCAAGAGGGCGCCGGTCGCGAAGGCTGCTGCCCCCGCCAAGGCGGCTCCAGCGACGCCGGCCCCCGTGAAGGCGACATCAGTGACGAAGGCCCCGGCCGCCGCCAAGCCCGCAGTCGCGAAGCCCGCAGTCGCGAAGCCCGCAAACGCGAAGCCCGCAGTCGCGAAGCCAGTTGTGAAGGTTGCTGCAAAGAAGGTTGGCCCGATCGTCCCCGAAAAGGCCCCAGTGCGTGGAGTGACGAAGGAAGGCATCTCCTACACCAAGGACTTCGATGCCAAGTTCCTCACTGCCCAGCGTGCACTGCTGTTGGAAGAGAAGGCGTCGCTCATCGGCCAGGCAGTTCGCTTGGAAGACGAAGCACTCGCGCTCATCACCGAGCAGGAGATGGGCGACGTGCAGTTCGACGACGAAGGCGGCGAAGGCGACACGATGGTGGTCGAGCGTGAGCGCGATCTGGCCCTCAGCGCTCAAGCCCGCCAGACGGTTGCGGACATCGATGCCGCGCTGGCGCGCCTCACCGTGGGCACATACGGCTACTCCATCGAGTCCGGTCGTCCCATCTCACGAGAGCGGCTGGAAGCCATTCCGTGGGCCACCGTGTTGGTGGAGGAGAAGGTCGGCGGGATCGGTCGTCGATGACCGACGACGTCCAGCCGAGGCATCGGCTGCGGCTCACGATGGCGATTGCGCTGACCGTGATCGCAATCGACCAGTTGACAAAACACTGGGCCGTCAACGCGTTGACGGACGAACCGCCGATCCATGTCATCTGGACGTTGCAGTGGAACCTCACGTTCAACAGCGGCATGGCGTTCTCGAAAGGCCAGGGAATCGGGCCGATCATCGGGCTCGTCGCAGTGATCGTGGTCGTCGTCGTCCTGCTGGGCGTTCGGAAGAACTCGAACCCGATGGTTGCTCTCGCCGCTGGCTTCGTCGTTGGTGGGGCACTGGGCAACCTGGCCGATCGCTTCTTGCGTGGTGACGGTTGGTTGCACGGGTCGGTTGTCGACTTCGTCGACTTCCAGTGGTTCCCGATTTTCAATGTTGCCGACATGGCGGTGAACGTCGGTGGCGTGCTGTTCGTACTCTGGTCGCTGTTCAGCAAGCAGGAGGCCGCGACGTGATCGAGGAAGAGATTCCGGCAGCACTCGGTGGCGAGCGTCTCGACCGAATCGTCTCGCTCATCACCGACTGCAGCCGCAGCGACGCAGCAGTACTGGTGACCGCTGGCGGAGCGTTCATCGACGGCGAAGTGCAGCTCATCGGAAAGATCCGTGTTCGCGAGGGTCAGGTTGTTCGAGTCGACCCGTCGTTTCTGCCCGTCACCGAACCGCCGGAGCCCGACCCCACCGTCGAGTTCACGGTGGTGCATGCCGACGATCATCTGATCATCATCGACAAGCCGGCGGGGCTGGTCGTGCACCCTGGCGCCGGCAACCCCGATGGCACCCTGGTCAATGGTCTGCTCGCCCGCTTCCCCGAAATTGCCGACGTCGGCGAGACGCACCGCCCGGGGATCGTCCACCGCTTGGACGTGGGAACCTCTGGCTTGCTGGCCGTGGCTCGCACACAGCGGGCGTACCACGCACTGGTCGACGCTCTTGCCGCTCGCGACGTCGGGCGGGTCTATCGCACCCTGGTCTGGGGTCACCTCGCCAATCCCGTCGGCGTCGTCGACGCTCCCATCGGCCGCGACCATCG
>Ga0335397_10006419_pt1 | contig 15164 bp, 11 predicted proteins | sample MAT04_FD_205740 | JGI IMG/M metagenome (GOLD analysis project Ga0335397, IMG submission 205740) | Freshwater microbial communities from Lake Fryxell liftoff mats and glacier meltwater in Antarctica - MAT-04 (spades assembly) (version 2) ...
CAACTTTATGTTGATTTACCAGCAAAGCCACAGGCAGTGACACAACAAGCGTCACACAAAATATTAGCAACTCATGCAACAAAAGAGCAAACAGCTTTTTGCCGTCCCGGAGTGTAGCAGGTCGATAAAAATTCCCTGCAAAACCGTCGCTCAAAGCTATTCCGCTCAAATGTTCTAACTCCTTTTCAGGAATTCTCAACTCATTCAAATCTGCTTGTATCACTCTTGCAAATCTCCTTAAATTGGCATGAATTAAAATCCTGCCAGAGACCTAATAGAATCCCACCGACTCATATAAAAATTGCTGTCTCGGGCTCGGAACAGTTGAAAAGCTTTTCCCGGTGCACCAAAAAACGGTCTCAGAGTCCATCCCAACTGGCTGCCCACAAACGCATAAAGTCCCAACCAGAAGCGCAAAATATTTAGCCTGATGTCTTTGCCTTCGGCATCTTGTTCGGACAGAAAGTGCATTCCTTGATAAATGAAATTTACCCCCAAAAATCCTGTGATCGCCATGATTGCAACATTCAACACCAGAAAAAAATTGTAATTGGTACTACTTATGAGAAAAAACAGACTGATAGGCGCAAATCCAAGCAGCAAAACGCTAATCATCGCCATCGATGTCATCAACAATGTTAAATACTGTTCAAAAGTTCGTTTTGAACCAAACATCACATTAAAAAAGTACAGTGTGGGAAAGCAGATAATCAGTGTCAGCAAGTAAAGTGCTGGCAACTTGATTGCTGAAACCAGACATTGCATCCACGTACTAGATGCACCTAATATTGCTCCGTAAATGCCAAAAAATATGGTACTAGAAATTAACAAACCGAAAATTTTAGATTTGAGCTTAACACCGTCGCGAATTTCTTCTAGAAACTGTTGCCGTTCCCGCAGCAAATACATGACTACTGAAAAATATTTCACGGCTTCTCCTTGTGACTGATGCGACTCCGAATCTGTCATAACTCAAGCTGAGTGCGATCGCCAATCTTGCCAAATCAGGGCACTCTATGTTAACCAATTATTGTTGCAGATACTGAGTTGATACTCATTTGATAGTCAATTTGGTTATTTCGTAGTCATTTTGTATGCAAATTGTATCCAATCTGCTCCCTTATTCACCCGTATTCTGAACAATAAAAAGCCTCAAACCGTTGATTTGTCGTAGGTTTGAGGTAATTATCTTGATAAGCGGGCAGCGGGAATCGAACCCGCATAGTTAGCTTGGAAGGCTAAAGTTTTACCACTAAACTATGCCCGCACACACAGAACCTAAACATACCACAAGCTTCGGAGAATAGCAATAGGCCTGTGCAAAATTTTTTAAGGGTTCTCTGAAAGTGGTTGAATAGGGACTTGTAGCCCGCCCCAAAAATCCGCCTCTCCCAGGCTACAAAGGCTTTACGGATGGAAATAATCGTAAATTTGCTGCGCCAGACGCGGGCCAATCCCAGCAACTTCTGCCAACTGTTCGGGAGTCGCTAAACGCAGATAGTCGATCGACCGAAAATGTGCTAACAATAGTTTTTGTCGGTGGTGTCCCAATCCGGGAATGTCATCTAAGCGCGATCGCTTCATTCTCTGGCTTCTTTGATCCCGGTGAAAACTCACAGCAAATCTGTGCGCCTCATCCCGCACCCTGCGCAATAATTGTACCCCTGGCTGCTCAGAATTAGTTGGCACCGGCAAAGATTCCCCCGGCAAAAATATCTCCTCTCGCTGCTTTGCCAAACTGACAACCCGCAACTCATCTAGCAAATTCATCTCCCGCAAAACTTCCACAACTGTTGACAATTGACCTTTGCCACCATCGATCATAATTAAGTCTGGTTTGTCAGAAATAGTATGAGAAACTGAAGATAAACTACTGACTTCTGCCGGCAATCCTAAATTACTCAATTCATTTTCATGGCTATTATCCGTTAAATTCCCTACAGTGTTCGTTGCCGAACTTTCTTTTTCCTTCTTGTCTCGGAATCTCCTACCGATAACTTCTGCTAAACTAGCAAAATCATCAGAATGACCCGATTTAATTTCAGGATTCTTAATTTTGTAATGTCGGTAGTGTTGATTTGCGGGCAAACCATCGATAAATACGACGCGGGAAGCTACCGCATCCGAACCTTGGATGTGAGAAATATCGTAACCTTCAATGCGGTGGGGAACTTCTGGCAAATCCAGAATTTCTGCTAAATCTTGCATTGCTTGAGAATTGCGATCGCTCAATCGTTGCATTCTCGCCAATTCATACTCAGCATTGCGTTCCACCATCTCAATTAACTCCGCCTTAGTTTGCCGCTGCGGCGTCAAAATTGTCACTTTTCGTCCCTTGCGATTGCTCAGCCAATCTGCTAATATTTCCGCTTCTGGCAAATCGTACTGCACAGAAATTTCGCTGGGAATTTCTACAGATTCGACATTTTGATAGTGTTCTTCCAACACCCGCTGCAAAATTGCTCCCGGTTCCACACCGCATTGAAATTCCCATTTCCCGATTCGTGATTCCTGGGAAGTCGGCGAACTATTTTCATTCATATCTGCTTGCAGCAAAGGCGTTGGAGATGCAGGCACATCAGCCATAAAGCCCAATCTGCCCACTAATTGACCGGCGCGAATTTGGAACAATTGAATGCAGGCGTGCTGGGTATCTGCGGCTAGGGCGATCGCATCCCTGGAAACAGTATCATTAGGTAAAGACACTTTTTGACCAGCACTCAAAGACTGCAAACCTTTAATTTGATCTCGAATCCGCGCCGCTGTTTCAAAGTTTAAATCTTCGGCTGCTTGTTCCATTTGCGGCTCCAGAATATCCAGCAATTCCTGAGTCCTTCCCTGAAAAATCATCGCTACCTTTTGGATAATTTTGCGGTATTCTTCCGGCGAAGTTAGCCCTTGACAAACGCCGACGCAACGGCCGATATCGTAGTTCAAGCAGGGACGGTCTTTAAACAGCGGCTGAGGGCGCTGTCGCAGGGGAAAAATCCGCTTGATTAAATGCAGCGTACTCCGTAGCGCCCCTGTATCGACGTAGGGGCCGTAGTAGCGGTCTTTTGCACTGCTAGCGCGACGTTTGCGGGTGATGAAAATGCGCGGGTATTCTTCCGACCAAGTTATGCACAAATAGGGATATTTTTTATCATCCTTAAGGAGGACATTAAAGTAAGGTTGGTGCTGTTTTACAAGGTTTGCTTCTAATGCTAAAGCTTCCGCTTCTGTGTCGGTGGCGATGAATTCGATTTCTCGCACTTGCTGCACCATCATTGCGATGCGGGGACTGAGGTTTTGGCTTTCGCGGAAGTAGGAACGGACGCGATTTCGCAGTTTTTTTGATTTACCGATGTAAAGGATGCGATCGCCCTCGTCTCGCATTAAGTATACACCAGGAACTGCCGGAATTTCTTTGAGGCGACTTTCTAGGCGTTCTGCATCTTTAACCAGCGGAAGCATTCTTTGGATCATTTGTTATTTGTTATTTGTTACTTGTTATTTGTTATTCCCAATGCCCAAGGCCCAAGGCCCAAGGCCCAAGGCCCAATTCCTACAATATCTGAGATAAAAACTTGCGCGTGCGTTCTTCTTTCGGCTGCTGAAAAAACTCTTCCGGCCCTGCTTCTTCAACTAAAACGCCGCCGTCCATGAATATAATGCGATCGGCTACTTCGCGCGCAAATCCGACTTCGTGAGTTACTACTACCATTGTAATTCCAGTTTCAGCCAAATTTCGCATCACATCTAAAACTTCTCGCACCATTTCCGGGTCTAATGATGATGTCGGTTCGTCAAACAGCATGATTTTAGGCTGCATTGCTAAAGAACGTGCAATTGCTACCCGTTGCTGCTGTCCGCCAGATAGCTGTCCGGGATATTTTTGTGCTTGTTCCAAAATTCCCACTCTTTCTAACAGTTGCATTGCTACTTCTTCGGCTTTTTTCTTGGGCCAGCGGCGCACCCATACGGGCGCTAGCATGACGTTTTGCAATACTGATAGGTGGGGAAATAGGTTGAATTGCTGAAATACCATTCCTACTTCTTGGCGAATTTTATCGATGTTGCGCAAGTCGTGGGAAAGTTCGATTCCGTCGATCGTGATTTTACCCTGTTGATAAGCCTCTAAAGCGTTGAAAGTGCGAATAAACGTCGATTTCCCCGAACCGGAGGGCCCCATCACGACGACGACTTCGCCTCGGTTGACGTTCATGCTGACACCACGCAGTACGTGAAATTGTCCGTACCATTTGTGGACGTTTTCTGCTACGATTACTGTTTCGGGACTTGTTAGTTTATCTTGCATAGTTTTGTCTTTTAAATTAATGATACTTTTGCTTGATGACTTTTGAATGATGACTAATTCTGCGGAGTGGGAGTTTATATATATTTGGGTTGGGAGGGCGGGTTTATATATATTTGGGTTGGGAGTTCTATTTTGTTGGTGAACCAGCCCCTACAGACTGCGGATTAATGACTTTTTTCTAGGCTGCGCTCTATTTTGCGGCCAGCTTGTGACATTGAGTAGCAAAATACCCAATAAATGAGGCCGACGAATATGTAAACTTCGGCGTACCTGCCTATATAGGATGGATTTGCTAAAACTGCGCGGGATATGCCGATTAATTCTAACATTCCGAATAGGGCAAGTAGGGATGTATCCATGAATAATCCGATGAATTGACCGCCGATCGCCGGAATGACAATTCGCAACGCTTGAGGTAGTACAATCAGAATTGTGAGTAGGGGTGTATTTAGCCCGATCGCCCTTGCCGCTTCTATTTGTCCCCTGGGTACGGCTTGCAAGCCCCCGCGCACGTTTTCTGCCAAGTATGCCGCACTGAATAATGTTAATCCGGCGATCGCCCGAATCACTCTATCTAATTTGGGATATTCCGGCGGCAAAAATAATTGCAGCATCACTTGACCTAAAAACAAAATGCCAATCAAAGGCAAGCCGCGAACAATTTCAATGTATAATATTGAAAGCAGTTTGACGACTGGCAAAGAACTTTGTCTGCCGAGGGCTAGCAATACTCCCAGGGGAAACGAAAGCACAATGCTAATAATTGCTAAAAACAGCGTCAACACTAAACCGCCCCAATCATTTGTCGAGACTTCTGTCAAGCCTAACCCGCCTTTAATTAGCCACAAAATCAGCGGGAAGGATAAAGCCCAAATTCCTGGCATCCAACCCATGATTTTAGGGTTGATTTGTCTGGCGGCGACGTAGCCTGCTGTGGCTGCGATAATAATTCCTAAGAGGTAGAAGCGAGAGGTTTGGTCGATCGGCGAAATGACCGCACCGACAACCGCAGCACCGAGTAAAATCAATGTAGGCGGATTCCACAGACGTTCTTCCCGCTGAATATTTCCCCAAGTTAAACCTCCCAACAAAGCAACGATTGCTGTTACTATCCACAGCCGCCAGTAGGATTCGCTGGGAAATCTGCCCGCGAAAAATAGCGGCAAGTTGGCTTCTAATACCCGCCACTGAGCTTTTGTTGTAGCCCAAACGATAATTCCTTTGATAGTTTGGAAACCGACAATCAGGCAAACTACTGTCAAAATGCAGTTGTACCAGGTACTAAATAGGTTTTTGCGCGCCCAATTCCCAGGTGTGGGCGATTCGGTGGGGGGAGGCGGTAGTACGGGGTTTTTTTCCATAATTGTTTAGTGTTTAGTGGCTAATTTCTAATTGCATTTTCTAAAATTTCTAAAATTTTGACGGCTTTCTAATTCCTGTTCGTTGGCAAATAAATCAGCAGTTTCAGAATAACTTAATTTAAATGTTTTCAAGACGCTGCTTAAGCAAAAGTCGCTGTAAGCCATTTATTTCTCCTTCTTGTAACAAAAATTAAGTTTTTATCTTTCCTTGAGTTGTACGGTTGTATTGTACCAATTCATGAATAGAGAAACTATTAAACTAATTGTTAGGTATGTTACCATGATAATTAGCATTGTTTCGATCGCCCGACCAGTCTGATTCAACGTCGGAGAGCCCACCACAAAGTAAACGTCGGGATAAGCCACCGCAACAGCTAAACTTGAATTCTTAGCTAAATTCAAATACTGACTGGTTAAAGGCGGCACTATCACCCGCAAGGCTTGCGGCAAAATTACCATCCGCATCAGGGTTCCAGATTTCAGCCCCAAAGACTTTCCTGCTTCCCACTGGCCTCGCGATACTGACTGAATTCCGGCGCGGACAATTTCTGCAATGTAACTCCCAGTATACAAGCTGAGTCCTGTCACCAAGGCTGCAAATTCTGGAGTTAATTTTAATCCTCCTTCGAGTTGCAATGCTGATGTCAGGCGCGGAAAATCGAGGCGAAAAGGTGGATTTTGGGTGATAATTCCAGCTATGATTGCACTTAGGACGATCGCACCTGCCGCCCAAAACAACTGTCTTCCCGGCTTAGCTGTTTCCAGCATCACCCGCCCCCGCCACATCCACAGCCCCGCCGCAGCCAAAACTCCGACAGTTAACAAAATCAACCAAATCTCAAAACCCGGCAAAGGTGCAGGCCAAGGTACAGCAATGCCGCGATTTGTCAAGTAAATCGGCCCTTTCATCTGCGGGTTGTCTTCCAATTTTGGCAGGGAAATGAACACTGCAAAATACCAGAAAAATAATTGCAGCAATAATGGCGTGTTTCGCAGAATTTCTACATATAAACCAGCTAAACTCCGCAGCAGCCAATTGTCGGAAAGACGCGCAATTCCTACAGTCAAACCCGCAATCGTTGCGAAAATCAGGCCGATACCCATTACCCGCAGCGTGTTGATCAAGCCGACTAAATAAGCTTGTTTATAACTGTTTTCGGGGCTGTAGGGAATCACGCTTTCGCCGATGTCAAAGGATGCTTGGGAATTGAGAAAGTCAAATCCAAATGCAATCCCCAGTTGCGCGTAATTGGCGCTGAGGTTGTCCCAGAGAATGGCGATGACTGTTATTACTAAAATTAGGGCGATCGCCTGTACGGCTATTTTCCAGAAGCGATCGTCCCGCAGTAGTGTTGATATATCTTTGAATTTGGATGATTTCTGAGTTTTGCTGTCTTGAGGTTCTGTATTCATATAAAATTGTTTAATGAGCGATCGCAGACTATATCTAACTGTAGGGTGCGCACTGCGCACCTTATCTATGGGGTACGCGCCGAGCCGCAGACTATATCTAACTGTAGGGTGCGCACTGCGCACCTTATCTATAGGGTACGCGCCGAGCCATTGCTGCCTAAAATATCTTGTAATTATTAGCTACAAACTCAATCGGTGCGCATTGCGCACCCTACAAACTCAATCGGTGCGCATTTCGTAGCCTACAAGCTCAATCGGTGCGCATTGCGCACCCTACAAACTCAACCGGTGCGCATTGCGCACCCTACAGACTCAACCGGTGCGCATTGCGCACCCTACTGATGAAATTAGCGGAACGGCGGCGAGTACAGTAAACCGCCATCTTTCCAGAGTTTGTTTTGACCCCGGTCTAACTTAAGTGTACTTTTCGGGCCGAGGTTACGATCGTACATTTCCCCGTAATTCCCCACTTTCTTAACAACGCGGAGAGCAAAATCGTTCGGGAGTCCGAAACCTTTACCTAAGTCTCCTTCTTTTCCTAAGAAACGTTTGACGCTGGGATCTGTACTGCTGGTGGCAGTTTGATCTACATTTGCTGAATTAATTCCTAAATCTTCGGCTTCAATCGCCGCAAAAATAATCCATCTCACCGCATCCGCCCATTTCGCATCGCCGCTTTTTACCGCTGGGGCTAACGGTTCTTTTGACATCACTACCGGCAAAATCACATTGTTCTCGGCATTCGGTAGAGTTGTACGCTTGGACACGAGTTGCGATCGATCGGCAGTAACACCCTGACAGCGACCTTCTTGATAGGTAGCAAAGGTAGCATTCACATCTTCAAACACGACAGGAGTGTATTTAATTCCCAATTTTCGCATTTGGTCGGACAAATTTTGTTCGGTGCTCGTACCTGTCTGCACGCAGATAGATTTGCCCGCAAAATCTTTTAAACTTTTGATGCCGCTGTCTTTTTTGACCATGATGCTTTGAGAGTCATAAAAGATAATTGGCGCAAATTCCAGTCCCGTCGTACTGTCGCGACTCGCCGTATAGGTGGTATTTCGGCTGAGAATGTCGATTTCTCCGGACTGCAAAACTGTAAATCTATCTTTGGCGTTGAGCTTTCGGTATTCGACTTTTTCGGGATCGTCAAATATTGCGGCCGCCACCGCCCTGCACACATCTACATCGAGTCCCGAATATTTGCCTTTTTCGTCTACAAAGCTAAAACCCGGTAGTTCGCCGCTGACGCCGCAAATCAGTTTGCCGCGGCTGACAATTGTATCTATCCGGCTCGAACCTTGTTGCGATTTGCCTTCACCAGAAGTTGTTGCTGTGTTTTGTCCGGTTTGTGCCGATCGATCTCGACAAGATGCTAATGGTGCGACAAACAACACACTTGCCAACAGAAATCCCCATTTACGCATAGATTTTAGTAGAACGCTTTCCTGACGATCCTACCTTGTAGCTGTCGATAACTGTTGCGATCGCCGATTTACAACATCCGGCTGCTTCAAATTAGCTATAGTGAACCGCGACAAGTGCACGCAAACCTGCCTGTATTTTTTAGGCTGCTGCGGGCGATCGCCCTTCCCTACAATATTTATCCAATTTTGATTTAATCGGCTCAGAACCGCTCGGGGGCCAAACGCTCCTCAGCTAAATCGCGAATTAGCGACAGCCGAGACTCGATGTACTCGTTCAACAAATCTGTTTCATTGCCATTGAGCGCAGAGTTTGTCTTCAACTGCTTCAGCAGCCACTGCACCAAGGTGGCATCGTCTAAATTGACTAACAGAGTGGCTTGGGTGGTCTCAATTAACGACCAGAGTTGACGTAACATGACTGGAGTCATCATAAAACCTCTTGGAGCGTAAATACGCAGTTAATGGGCTGGGCGGGGGAAAAGCTGGTCTTAGTCTTTCAAGCCGATATACGAAATGCACCCTCGATCGCGATCGGCTTAATGATTATTTTATATTTCACCACAATAACTAATACAGTAGTGTCACAAGCTACAACACACAAGATGTTATAAGAGTTCCGAATTTTGTCACATTGAGATAAATATCGTGATAAAAAAATACAAATATTTACATACGATTTGAGAAACCCGGCGGTTGAAACCGCGTCTTGTCAAACAAAACCCGAGATCAGAGGGGTTGAAGAGTCGTAGCGTAGCGGGGCTCCATCCATCGCACATTTCTCTAAAATTCCATATTTCTTAGTCCGCAGAGGCGGACATCGTTTGTGTAGACGCGGTTTCCAACCGCCGAGGATTTCTTAGAAAATTGATTGATTACTCAGTAGCCACAAACTTTTGAACCCCCGCCAGAATTATTTCCAATTCAGCGATAATTTTCGTTGCGCCCTCCAAATCGTTGGATTCGGCCAGAGTTTGAAGCTCAGCAGCCAAATCCGGCATTCGCCGCACCGCCGCCGTAGCACTGACACCCTTAATTTGATGCGCGTGGCGGGCCAGCGCCTGCACATCTCCCGAAGAAATCGCCCCCTTAGCAGCTTCTAAATAACTGCCAGTATCCACCACAAAAGTTTGCAAAATTTCCCGCTCAAAATCTAAATCAGCGCCCGCAATTTCGTGCAAACGCGCCATATCGACAACAGATTCTAGATCCGCTGCAGAGTTTTCGAGTCCCTCCTCCTGAAACTTGGGACTTTCAATTTTTAACTTTACCGACCAATTTTCTAGTACAGATTTTAACTTTTCGATCGCAATAGGCTTGCTAATATAATCGTCCATCCCCGCCGCCAGACACTTTTCTCGATCGCCCTTCAAAGCATTCGCCGTCATCGCAATCACCACCGTATGAAGATCCAACTCTCCCGAACCAGCAGCGCCTGTCGCTTCCAGACGGCGCAATTCCCGCGTCGCTTCGTAACCGTCCAAAATCGGCATCTGACAGTCCATCAACACAATGTCATACTTTTTGATGGCAATCATAGATAGCGCCTCAGCGCCGTTATTTGCCACATCCGCGGCGCATCCCAAAACTTTGAGTTGATTCAAACCAACTTTTTGATTGATCGGAGTATCTTCAACTAACAAAATCTTTAAGCTGGCTAACTTCCGGTTGTCAATAACTGAGGCTGGATTTTTAGTTGAATTTGCCGACGACAGATCGATTGCAGTACCGGGGGCGATCGCATTCACCAAACAATCAAACAGCCGGTGAGCTTTCACAGGTTTAGTTAAATAGCCGCTAAAACCGATATCTACCAAGCGTTTCGCCTCCGATATCTGAGTAATGGAAGTCAGCACCACCCACTTTGTCTGCTGCATAGCCTGCTCAGCAATCATCAAACGTTCCAGACTTCCCGCCACCATTTCCGGTAACTGAATATCAACCAAAACAATAGCGTAAGGACAATTAATGCTGACAGCTTTATACAGAGAGGCGATCGCCATCCAACCATTCTCAACCTCCTCAACTTCCATTCCCCACAAAACAGCCATTCTCAGCAGCACTTTTCGCACTGTCGGCTTATCGCTAGCAACTAACAGTTTTCGCCCCGCCAGCACCGTTTGCAAATTCACTTCGCACGCTGTCCCCGCAGCAGTAGAATTTTCCTTAACAGCAGGCACTGTAAACCAAAAAATTGAGCCTTTACCAAGCGTGCTTTCCACGCCGATTTGACCTCCCAGCAACTCCACCAACTGCTTAGATATAGCCAAACCCAAACCTGTGCCACCGTATTTTCTCGTCGTAGAAGCATCAACTTGAGTAAAAGATTGAAACAGCTTTTTTTGGTCTTCTGTCGTTATTCCAATTCCTGTATCTGTGATTTTAAACAACAGGAACAACGAGCGATCGCTTCCGAGTTTTAACGGCTGCATATTGTCTAAATTTTTCCGATTTGCACTCGTTGCCACCAACCCCGGAGGCCGGCCAGTAGAAACCTCAATTACTACTTCTCCTACTTCGGTAAACTTAATTGCATTGTTGATTAAATTAGTAAGAATTTGCCGCAACCTCGCTGCATCGCCTCTAATTTGCAGCGGCACGTCGCTGTCAATCAGTGCCACCAATTCTATACCTTTTTCTTGTGCGGGAGTTGCCAACAAATCCAGCACTTCATCCAGACAGATACTGAGGTCAAATTCGATGGTTTCCAAGCGCATTTCTCCGGCTTCCAGTTTGGACAGATCGAGAATATCATTAATGATCGACAGCAAATTTTGGCCACTGATTTTCAGCGTCTGCACAAAGTCTAGCTGTTCGGGAGTAAGATTGGTTTTCAGCAGCAAATCAGTCATGCCCATCACTCCATTCATCGGAGTGCGGATTTCGTGACTCATATTTGCTAAAAATAGCGACTTCATTCGAGAGGCTTCCAGGGCTGCTTCTCTGGCCTGCTGCGCTTGTTCAAACAAAGTAGATTGCTGAATGGCGATCGCCAATTGCACGCTCAACCTTCCCAGCAAATCCACCTCAGAATCAGTCCAAACGCGCGGGCCGCTGCACTGATGGGCAATCAGCAATCCCCACAACCGATTTTGACTCGTTTCCCAACTCCTGACAGGCGATTCTATTCCGGGAGTTTTCGACAAATTTTCGGCGATCGACTCTGGATTTTCATCGCCGATAAAAATTGGTACAACTAAATTCGCCCTTACCTGCAAACTCACCATAAAATCTCGGTGGATGTCGCTCAAACTTCCCGTATAAATATCTTTAATTGCTTGAATTTTGCCAGCGCGGTACAGCGATACATAACTTTCTCCCAAAGAGGCTTCTTCAAGTTTTCTGCCCAGCAGCGGCATCCAATCGTCGCCAACAGATTCCACAACCACAATCGCTGTTTCCTCCGACTCAAAACGATAAATTACCGTGCGGTCAGTTGCCAGTAACTGCCGCACTTCTTCTACGGCTGTGCTCAGAGTTTGAGTGAGATTGAGAGACTGCCGGACTCGCTGGGCGATCGCCGAAACCAGCCGTTCTTGTTCTGCCTGTTCCCGCAGCATTCTCTCAGCTTCCTTGCGTTCTGTGACATCGCGAATTACCACAGCAAAGCACAGCGGTTCGCTCCTTTGAGGATGCTTTACCAGAAAAGCATTTATCACCACATCTATGGGTTTTTGGCTGTGCAAGTGCTGCATTTGACCTTCACCTTGCCAGTGGCCGTCACTGAGCATTTTTGGCAAAATCTCTTTAGTAAATTCCTGTTTAAAAGTGTGACCTATATAATCCCATATCTCCGTATAAAGCATTTCCGAAATATTCTCTAAACCCACCATTTTACGTCCGGCTTCGTTGACAAACAGCGTTTGGCCTTCGAGAGTAGCCATACCGATAAAATCGCTGCTATTTTCAATCAGCGACACAAATTTTTGCCGTTCTTCTTCTGCTTTTTTGCGTTCGGTAATGTCGCGCTTGACGCAGACATGACAAATTACATCGTCGCTGTTGTTAATCACAGAGTATGCCGCTACGTCGATCGCCAGCGTGCGACCTTTTTTAGTAGAGTTAGTAATTTCGCCCCGAAAAGTTCCTGTTGTCGCTAAATTTTGGGTAATTGCCGAAAAGCGCTCCTCCGCCACCAGCGGCGGCGCTTCTGCTTCTAATTCCGCGTCTGTGTATTCTAGCAGCGATTGGTGAGCGCGATTTTGTTCGATAAAAAACCCGTCAGCATCGATAATTACGATCGCATCATTGGAGTTTAAAAATATTTCTCGGTAAAGTTTTAATTTTTCCTCAGCTCGCTTGCGATCGCTAATATCCGTGAACAAGCCGTAGTAAACTATCTCCCCCGATTCTTGCATTTCCGGTTGAGAAGCTCCTTGCATCCATTTCAGTTTTCCCGACGGAGTAACAATTCTGCCTTCCCATCGCCAAGGCTGCAAACTTTCAGCAGAAAGCCTCACCGAGTTGAGAAAATCATCTCGATCTTCGGGATGAATCATGTCAACAATTACATTAAAATCCTGCTGAGCCACCTCCGGTTCTATTTCATACAATTCTCGACAGCCCGCGCTCACAAACGAGAAAGCCATTGAGCCATCAGGAAGCAAGTCAATTTGATATACCGTGCCCGGTACACTAGCAGTAATTTTTTGCAGTTTGGCTTGGCTTTGATTCCTGGCTTCATCTGTGGCCTGCAATTGAGCAATCTCGCGAGAAATACCTAAAACTGCAAATACATTACCATCCGCATCGGATAGTGGCATTCTTTCAGTTTCCCCCTTGACATCGATCTCTTTATCTGCTAAAGTAATTACCGAATTAGCACAGATTTGAGCAGCAGTATACAGCAAACAAAGGTGTTCAAAATTAAAAGCAGATTCCTGCTCTGCACCGACAAAAAATACTCCTAATAATTCTTCACTTTGATCCGGGTGAGCCGGTACCATCAAGACCGATTTAAACTGAGCAATTGGTGGGCCAGCGATGTTGTGCGCCCAATCCCGATTTCCCGCCAGCCATTCCACGCTGGCTGTTTGTAAGCGTGCTTCAATTTCAGATCTGGCGCGGGTTGTTAATGGCTGTGACTGTTGTTGCAGGTGTATTGTCTGGTCTGGTAGAGTTAAAAGTGCGTTAGCATCGCGGGCCCCTACGGGGGCTGCGCCAACGAAGAGGATCGTCTCCCCAGGAATCAGGCGCGCCAGATATACCAGACACGCAGACCAAATTTCATCAGCACTCAGAGCGATTTGTACTTGTCCAGTAAGTTCATTGAGAACTTGCAGTTCCAATGTACGCTGGCGGACTTGTGCCTTGAGGCTGGTGGCTAGGATTTGCATAGTGCTCACCACACTGGTTTGCTTATATTATTATAATTATCCATTTTCAAAATTTTTTAAACAATAATTTTAAAATACATCCGCCGAAAAAACAACTTTTTTAGATTTAAATTACCTTTAATTGCTAAAAAATAAAAGCGCGATCGGGAGCGATGCGGCAGTACAAGGCATCTGCTTCGCTCCCGTAGCAACGTTTAAAGGCGAAACTACCCCATTAAAATCACGTTATCGATCACGTGAATTACGCCATTGTCAGCTTCGATATCAGCCGCCACAACAGTAGCATTTTTCACCTCAAAACCATCAGAACAATCAATTTTAATCGGCGAACCTTCCAAGGAAGTCACAAAACCGAGTTTTGCCAAATCAGCCTTCATAAACTTGCCAGAGACGACGTGAAACATCAAAATCCTAGCAAGTTGGGGAACATTCTGGACTAGGGTTGTGATAGTTCCTGGCGGCAATTTCGCAAAAGCATCGTCAGTAGGCGCAAAGACAGTGAAAGGGCCCGGACTTTTGAGCGCATCTACTAAATTAGCTACTTGCACCGCCGTTACCAGGGTTTGGAACGAACCTGCACCTACGGCAATATCAACAATATCAGGCATGGTGTTCTATCTCGTTTGGCAAAAAAGTTATATTAAGTATCCTAAACTGATGCGGGCAACAATATAGTCCTAGATGCAGAAACCGGGTTTTTTAACCAGAATACTTCGTTCAAACCCTCAATCTCCGTTGAAAAACCCGGTTTCTTGGTCGCAGTCCGTAAATCCTGAATAGCTACTCTCTTTTTTGAAAATGCTGATAATTGCGAATTTGTAAATTTGTAAATTGCTACAAGACTGCGGTTGCTTATGACACCAAAACCTTTGTTTCTAATTCTGCCATTTGAGGATTTAGGTTTTCTTCCTTGTGAATTCTAAAACTGCCATACAGAATTGAAATTTCAAAGATGTCTGTAGTCAGCACAGCAGGCTTGCGGTGAGCAGATTCGCCCAAATAAATCCCGAAAAATTCAGCTTCAAGTTCGCCGACTTCCTCTTCATCGTGTACAGTCCACCTGATATCGCGACAGTCTTTGAATGCCAGCACATAAGGCAATCTTTCTTCAGGATTGTAGACGCATTCGATTAATACTTCGTTGCCCCACAAAGATACTTTGACATTTGTGACTAAAGATGTCAATCCACCCAAGCCCAGCAAGTTATAGTCGTCTTTCCAATCACTCATTTAAATTGCTACAAGACTGCTTGCGGTTCAGATCTTAAAACCTCTGTTTCTAATTCTCCTAGTTCTGGATTTAAATCCTCTCCCTTATGAATACTGAAAC
>Ga0335397_10006420_pt1 | contig 15162 bp, 11 predicted proteins | sample MAT04_FD_205740 | JGI IMG/M metagenome (GOLD analysis project Ga0335397, IMG submission 205740) | Freshwater microbial communities from Lake Fryxell liftoff mats and glacier meltwater in Antarctica - MAT-04 (spades assembly) (version 2) ...
TCGTCGCTTAACCGCAAGACGCCCGATCACGTCTACTTCAACCAAACGCTTCTCGCAGCGGCATGAAACCGGCAGCCCCTCCACTTAGCAATCGCGCGGGCTGTTCAGACAAACCGAGCCACCTCTCACTAATCTTAATCGGCGGGCGCGCGTGAACTTCTGTTATTTATTTACGGGCACTGATATTTGGTGGCTTATTGCTTGCCGAATGGCCGAAACGACAGGCGCAACATGAAAGAACGCGGGTTATTTGGGAAACCATAATAATCCAGCGGTGGCCCGCCTGCGGCAGTGCCGGTCGTTGCGTTGGAGAATTCGGTCACACTGAAGCCGTTCTGAATTCTCAGCTTGTTGGTCAGGTTGTTGGCGATTAGCGCCAGCTCCCAGCGTTCGTCTTCGCTGGCAACTCGCAGATTCGTGTCGATCGTGAGAGAAGATTTCTGGCGCGCGAGGGGATAGAGGTCGGCGATCGGGTTGAAGCTGCCCTTGTAGCTACCGCTAATCGATAGGCCGGCCACTATGCCTGCCGCAACTGATTGCTCGTAGCCTGCATTCACGCTGGCATTCCATTTGGGCGCGCGCGGCAATTGCTGGCCAGCCAGGGTTTGATTGGTAAACTGACCGGAGCCGTTATCATCCAGGCTGCAGCCCTGAGCGACGCTCTGGCCGGCATAGCAGAGCGACTTGGCGTTGCCGGTGAAACGGGTGTTGTTATAGTTGACGCTGCCACCGAGGTTGAAGCCCCGGAGGCCGCTAGGCACAAAATTGACCGACAGCTCAACTCCGTCGGCTTTCGCCGTACCGGTGTTCTGAGTCTGGACGAGAATGCCTCTCTGCACACCCAACTGGATGCCGCTATAATCATAGTGAAATACTGCAAGGTCGAAGCGCAACTGGCCATTGGCGGCGACGGTTTTTACGCCGCCCTCAACGCCCTTTACCTTCTCATCGTCATAGCTCTGGTCACCTGCGATTGTTGCGGTAGCCGGGGCGGTATTAAAGCCGCCCGACTTTGTACCGCCCCTGTAGGAAATGTAGATGTTGGTGCGAGCGATCGGCGTATAACTCAGCGTAACTTCCGGTGAGAAGCTGTTGAACGTCCGTGACGGGCGCCCGGTCGGGACATCGGCGCCCAAGAAATAATCCTTGCCACTCAATTCCCGCTTTTCGCTGGTATACCGTCCGCCCGCCATCAGACCGATCTGATTCGTGATTTTCAGATTTGCCTGAGCGAAACCGGCAAAAGTTTCAGACCGGACGCGATAGTCGATGGTTGGCAATATGAGGGCGACCTGGCTCGGCGGAACGGCCGGATTGAGCAACGCTAGGGGCGCGATCGCGGGAATTGCACTGCCATATCTGTCATTCTGGTAATAACCGCCGATCATAAAATTGAACGGCGAATCGCTCCAATCCGAAGTCAGTCTGAGTTCCTGAGATATCGTCCGCTTCCGCTGTTGGGCGAAGATGGATAGCCAGGCGATCGGGGACTGGGCGTTGTTGCCGTAATCGGACTGAATTTGCAGCATGTAGGACGAAAGCGAGTCGATGTTCAGGCCGTTGGCAATCGTATAAGTGGTCTGGAGCGTCCCAAGATGCTGGTCGAGCGATCCGTAGGAATTGCCATTTCCGATTTTCGGCAAAGTAACTGGGGCGCCGGTCAAGGAATAAAGAAGTAACGTATTGGCCGAAGCATTGCCGGCGCCATTGGCATTGGCAATGCCGTCGAGAGTGCAATTCTGGGCGCCGGAAAATTGGCCTGGCCCGGTGGGCTCGCTGCCCGCCCTGCAAGCAAAGAATTGTCCTGTGGAAGCGAGGCCGGCACCGCGCCGGCGGCCATAGGAATATTTGCCCAAGATGCGCAGGTCCGATGACGGCTTGAATTCAAGCGTCGCGCGCACGCCGGTAACCGTTTGGGCCACCGTTCGATTGTCCGGTGGCGCCAGGATCGTGCCGCCGAACAGCGTGTCCGGCTTGCCCGCATTGTTAGGCACCTTGAAATAGCCGTCCTGCTGCTCGCGGAAGAAGGCGAGCCTGGCACCTAAAGTCGACGTTATTAGGCCCGAGATAGCGCCATCGGTCAATAGGCCGCGTGAGTTGAAGTTATAGCCTATTCGGCCAAAGGCATAGAGTTGGCTGGTCGGATTGGCGGTGGTGATTGAAATCAAACCCGCCGTCGCATTCTTGCCAAAGAACAGGGATTGCGGTCCTTTAAGAACCTCGACACGCGCAATGTCGAACTGTCCGAAACGCAGCGCGTTGCCATTGGCGAAACTAGCGCCGTCGATAACGATAAGCGCCGCTTGTTCGGCGCTCGGATCAGTCGTCGCCGCGCCAATACCACGGATGGCAATCGAACCGCCGCTCGGCCCCACCGAATCTGCTACGATCAGCGACGGGGTGATCCGTCCGATCTCCTGCACCGTGTTGATACCGCGCTGCGCGAGCGTGTCACCGGTCAGTACAACGATAGCGACGGGAACCTTGAGATCGCTTTCGGAGCGGCGGCGGGCGGTCACGATAATTTCTTGGGAGTCGATGTCTGCGCTGGCGGCGGGACTCTGTGCCTGTGGCTGAACCGGCGCAGGTATTGGCGCTGTCGAACTTGTTGCTTGAGCAAAGGCGGGTTCGGCGATCACCATCGGCAACAGGATTGCTGTCGATGCCGTAAGTGCCAGAAACTTTTTCATAACGCGGCTCATCTCTCCATCCCCCCCCTTACGCCAACCCGCGTTTCTCGCGGATATGGATGTTTGGTTCTGCGGTCTGCCTATCAGCCTTCTCTTACCCCGACTCCTCGCGTTTTGGTCAGGGGTCTCGGGAACTTCGGCGATTATATACGTGACGAAACATCTTTGACGGGTCATAACGGCTCCAACGAAGGGGCTTCCGATGTTCTCGCTTTCCGATCCGATCTTCTCCAACACCGACCTGGCCCGCGAGCATCTGGAAAGCCTCCATTGGCCGAACGGCCCCGTCTGCCCGCGTTGTGGTGAAACCGACCGCGTAAAGCGCGCTGGTGGCGCTTCTACCCGTCCCGGCGTTGTCCAGTGCGCCCCTTGCCGTCGCGCGTTCACCGTCACCGTTGGCACCGTCATGGAGGACAGCAAAATTCCCTTGAACAAGTGGCTGCTCGCTTTCCGTCTCATGGCTGCGAGCAAGAGGGGCATCAGCGCACATCAGCTCCACCGTTCGCTCGGCATCACCTACAAGTCGGCATGGTTCATGGGGCACCGCATCCGCGAAGCCATGAACATCGAGCCGGAAGGCCCGCTTGGCGGTCATGACAAGGTCGTTGAAGCCGATGAAACCTATGTCGGCGGCAAGGCCCGTAACCGCGCCACCCGCAAGCTCGCTCCCAAGAAAGCCGTTGTCGCACTGGTCGAGCGCGACGGTCACGCCCGTTCGTTCCACGTCGCCAACGTCAATCCCAAGACGCTGCGCCCGTTGATCGGTACTAACGTTGACCGCGCCTCGGTCCTCATGACCGACGAAAGCCCCGTCTATGTCCGCACCGGGCGCGAGTTCACCGCTCACTATGCCGTCAATCACAGCGCGCAACAGTATGTCACCACGGGCGGCTTCAAGCACAGCAACACCGCCGAAAACTTCTTCTCCATCTTCAAGCGCGGCGTGATCGGCACCTATCACCACATGAGCGAGGCACACCTTGGCCGCTACTGCGCCGAGTTCGATTTCCGCTACAACATCCGCACGATCAACGACACGGAGCGCACCGACGCTGCGATGATTGGCACGCGCGGCAAGCGTCTGACCTATCGGCGGATTGACAGCCTCGCCGCCTAAGACCGCCAAGGTTCCCCGCCAGATCGGCGAACGCCGCAAACGCTACTTCGACTGACTCGACTCCGCCCGCCTCCCCTTGCTAGCCGTGTGTGGCTGGTGGGGGGTGGCGAGGGCGCGTTTCAGCGCCGCCTCCATGCGGGCCGCTGTCTCCGCGTCGGAGTAGGTTTCGTCCCGAGTCGAGTGATCCATGGCCGAGATTTCCACTTTCGATTTCGCCAGGCTCGCAGCGCTCAAGCAATATTCTGATCTGGAAGGCGAGCTGTGTCTCGTCATGAGATACGCGCTAGGGACGGACTATCAAGCCGCCGCGACCGTTTTCTACCAGATCGCGAACACCCGCGCCCGCTATGCCATAATCGGCAAGCTGCTCGGCTTGCGTGAGGAGGGAGCGTTTCAAAAGGTTTGGGATCGAATAGAACGATGGCTGGGTCCGTGCGACACCGCTCGAAACCAGTTAGTTCATTGGAATGAGGGTGAGACCATATTGCTCAACCTGGCATCCCAAGACCCAATCGAGGTTCATTCTGTGGAAAGGCACAAAATGCTTAAGCACCCTGCTGGGGGGAGCCCAAAATCGCCAAAACACTACGAGCAAGATATTCGGATTAAGCGCGATGAAATGCGCGTCATGCTGCACATTGTCAATCGGTTTGCCAACCAGCTTCTTGGCCCGCAAGATTGGCCATGGTCTGATATATTTCGAGAACCACCAGTTTGTCGGAACCCAGTGAAAGTTTTACGATGCCTGAACTATAAAGGGCATGCAGCCCCGCTTTCACCATACGATCGGAAGCAATTACCTCTGTTCCCGACAAAACGGAAGGGTTGCTGCCGCCGTAGGGGATTTATCAGCACCGGCCTGTCCTTGATCGAGTCGCATCTGGCACCTGTTTCGTCAGTTAGATAATTGCCGGAACTTCGCTTGCTCGGCATAGCAGCCCCAATTGAGCGAAATTGGGACTTCAGGGTGAGGCCGGCCGTCGCCAAGAAACTCGCTCACTAATCGTCTAGTTTTGCGGCGATCATTCTTGGTGCAGTTTGCGACACACGGCCCCTGCATACTTGGAGAATGATGGTGAGGTTAAAGAACAAAGTAGCCTTCGTTACTGGTGCGGCGTCTGGAATCGGTCGCGCCGAAGCGATTTTATTTGCAACTGAGGGAGCGATCGTAGTTGTCGCAGATTACGATCTTACCGGCGCAAAACTTGTTGAGAACGAGATCGCTGACGCAGGTGGAACGGCCGTCGCGGTAGAGGTCGACGTGTCAAATAGGCTTTCGGCCGAAAGAGCAATAGCCGGCGCCATCGGAGAATTCGGCCAGATCGATATACTCGGTCTCACAGCGGGTAGATTCGACGATGGACGCGCGACACTGGATACGGACGAGGAACTCTGGGATCAGGTGTTCGCCGTTAACGTGAAGGGGCTTTATTATCTAACCAATGCGACACTGCCGCAGATGATCGAACGAAGAACGGGGGCGATCGTGATTGTTTCAGCCAATTCTGGCCTGCTAGGCGGCGGCGGCGGAGCCGCTTACACGGCGTCCAAGCATGCTTCCATCGGTTATGCTCGCCACCTCAGCGCCAGCTATGGCAGATATGGCATTCGAACCAATGTCGTGGCCCCCGGCATTACTGAGACGCCAATGGCGGCAGCCTCGCTTGGTGCTCCCGAGGTCCAGGCGATGATCGAACGCTTGCCAGCCGGCCGCGCCGCGTGGCCCGAGGAGATTGCTCAGGCGGCATTGTTTTTGGCAAGCGATGCAGCAAGCTATTTGCATGCGATCGTAATCCCCGTGGATGGCGGAATGATGAACACGATTTGGTAGCGAGGAGGCTCCGCACTCTAGTGGAAAGGACAGGAGAACCATGCCGACCCATCCTTTAGAAGGCGGGGCAGGTTCGTATTTGGATACTAACGCCGAAGGGCGGTGGCTCTAACCGGTGGCGGGAAGCGACCACGGATTTGGAGAGCGGCCAGAATGAACGTCCAGTCATCGCATGAGGGAAATCATGCCCTCACGAATCCGGCTTTTCAGCCGTACCCGCGCAACTGCTGGTATGTCGCGGCGGGCAGAGCGGAATTGGGACGCGATTTGCTGGCGCGCGAACTCCTGGGTGAGCGAATCGTGCTGTATCGCAAGGAGAATGGTGAGCCGGTCGCGCTTCAGGACCGCTGCCCGCATCGCGGTTACCCGCTCTCGAAAAGCGAGCTGATCGGTGACCAGATCCAGTGCGGATATCATGGCATGGCGTTTAACCCGGGCGGCCAGTGCACGCACATCCCTTCGCAGGACAATGTCGTGAAGGCGATGCGCACCAAAGCCTACCCACTCGCTGAAAAATGGTTGTGGACCTGGATCTGGATGGGCGATCCCGAGCTGGCCGATCCTTCGCTGATCCCGAGTTGCGGCTATGAGGACCTGCCTTACGAAAATCACTTTGTCGGCTGCGTGCCCATTGCCGGTAACTATCAGATGTTGATCGACAATTCCCTCGACCCGACGCATGCAAGCTTCTTGCACAAGGGTGGTCTAGATAACGAGGAAAAATCCGAACTGGGGACTGCGCGTTCCCGAGTCGAGCAAGACGGTTCAATGGTCCGCCAGGTGATGGAAGTGAAGAGCTTCGATCCTCAAGGGCCGGTGGCCCAGGCGTTTCAACTCGAGGAAGGGGTCCTTGTGGACCGGACCCTGACCAACATGTTGCAGGCGCCATGTTTTGTGAACGTCATTACTACATTCACCGATTCGAGTAATGCAGATCGTGTCTTATCTGAAATTATTGCCTCCATTCCAATCGTGCCGGCCAGTCCCGGGCGCTGCTATCACTTTGTCGCGACAAGCACTTCGTACGCCGATTCGGAAAACCTGGGTCCCTATCTGCTTATGCTCATCGATCAGGATGCTGTCGCTCTGAAGGCGATTCAGGAAGCGGCGGAGGACGATGGCGACAATTTCGAGATCAGTGTTCGTAGCGACGAAGCCGGCATTCGCGCGCGAAGACTGCTTTGGGCAATGGTCGATGTCGAGGGGAAAAACGCTGCCGTCGCCGCGTGACGAGAAAGCCCATTGGGCGTTCAATAAGTTGATCGAGCAATTCTAGCGATAAGCGACCATCTGGCGATATGCCGATTAGGAGAGAGAAATGAATGACTTCACGGGCAAGGTCGTCCTGATATCCGGATCCGCAGGTGGCCAAGGACGATATGCAGCGCTTGCGTTCGCTAAGGCAGGCGGCAAGGTGGTAGGCTGCGACGTCAACGTCGAGCGTTCGAAGCAGACTACCCAGATGGTCAAGGACGCAGGCGGCGACATGGTGTCGATCGAACCGCTTGATTTGTCCAAGCCCGAAGATTCCAAGAAGTGGATCGATCTTGCCATCGCAACATACGGGCGGATTGATGTCCTGTACAACAATGCGGCAGCGGTTTCACATGCGTCGTTTGATGCCGCCACGATCGACGATTGGGACTTCACGATCCGTAACGAACTGACGATATGCTTCTCTGCCGCCAAGGCAGCTTGGCCACACATGAAAGCCCAAAGGTCAGGCGTGATACTAAACATCGCATCGATTCAAGGACACCGCGAACTCCTGCTATTCCCCAGCGCGGGGCATGGGGCGGCTAGCGCTGCAGTCCTCGGGCTTACCCGCAAGATTGCGGTTGAAGGTGCGCCGCTGGGCATTCGCTGCGTCAGCATCAGTCCGGGCGTCGTCGCACACGACAATTCAGCGCCACCCTATAACGATGCGAGTTCGCCGGAAATGCTCGCAATCTGTGCGCCCGCGCCGATGAAGCGTGCCGCCCATCCGCGCGAAATCGTCGATGTCGCGATGTTCTTGGTGTCGGACAAGGCGTCGTACATAACTGGTGTCGATCTACTGGTCGATGGCGGCATGTCGGCAGTCATTTGACCCTAGCCTAACTGGCAGATGCGGATGACAGCGGGTTGTCGGATTATCCCCGTAAGGAGACAAGCGATGGGCCACGAAGCGACGGGCAAGCCAAGCCGGAAACCCTATCCAGGACCGTGGTTCCAGCCATGGCCCCGCAACGCATGGTATGTTGCGGCTGGCCGAAACGAAATCGGCCGCACTTTGCTCGCGCGCGAACTTCTGGGCGAAAAGGTGGTTCTGTATCGGAAGGAAAATGGCGAGCCTGTCGCGTTGACGGACCGCTGTCCGCACCGTGGCTATCCACTGTCAAAGAGCGAACTCATCGGTGATCAGATTCAGTGCGGGTACCATGGCATGATGTTCGACTGCACGGGACAGTGCACGGATGTACCTTCGCAGGCCGGCACCGTTAAAGCGATGCGGACCACGGTCTTTCCTTTGGTCGAACGGTGGCATTGGGTGTGGATCTGGATGGGCGATCCCGAGCTTGCTGACCCGGCGTTGATCCCCGCTAGCGGTTACGAAGAAAAGCCCTACAACAATGAGTTTCTCGCCTGCGTGACGATCAAGGCGAATTATCAGATGGCGATCGATAATCTCCTCGATCCCACGCATGCGAGCTTCTTGCACAAGGGTGCTCTCGATGATGCCGACAGCAAAGACATGGCGTGCGTCAAAATTCACAATCATCAGGAAGGCCGGATGGTCTTCCAGGAAACCGTGATCCCCCGCTTCACGCCGAATGCCGGGATTGCGGGTGCTTTCGCACTCGAAGAGGCCGTACCCGTGATCCGCAAGGCCAAGAATATGCTTCACGCACCCTGCTTCATAAACGCAAACGCCGTTTTCTGCGACTCGACGAATCCCGACACGGTCCTTTCCGAGTTCATTGCGTCTATGCCTATCGTCCCGGCGGGGCCTGGCAAGCTGCACCATTTTCTCGCCACAAGCTCGACGTTTCCATTGAATGACGGCCATCGAGGCTATTTTCTTAACCTCATCGACCAGGATCTCGACGCGATGGAGGCCATTCAAGCTGCTGCGAATCCCGCCGACGTCGATTGGGAAATGAGCGTCCGCAGCGACGAAACCGGCATCCGCGCGCGGCGTATTCTGATGAAGATGATCGAGGATGAAGAACAAGCCTCGGTTGTCACCGCGTGATCGCGTGACGCTTCAGTTGCAGGCGTTGCCTGGCGCGTTCAGGTTCACCGAAAGTCCACGCTGGCACAATGGACGATTGTGGTTCGTCGATGTTCTTGCACGCCAAGTGCTGACGATGGAGGCGGATGGAGCGCACCTCCGCGTCATGGCGACGCTCGATGGCGCACCCGGGGGACTAGGATTTTTGCCCGATGGCACGCCGATCGTCGTCTCGGCCGATGAGTTTCGACTGCTGAAAATTGCGCCCGACGGCAGCCTGTCGCGCTACGCAGATCTGTCGCAGTTTGCACGTGGCGCTCTCAACGATATGCTGATCGACGATCACGGTCGTGCCTATGTCGGGCATTATGGATATGACGCTGTCGGCGGTGCTCCGTTCACCACGGCCAGCTTGATTATGGTGACGCCTGACGGTCATGTATCCGAGGTTGCTCAAGGCTTGAGTTTTCCAAACGGCATGGCGCTGATCGACGCTGGCGCGACACTGGTCGTCGCAGAGACTTTTGCAAATCAACTGAGTGCTTTTCCGGTCGATGGCGACGGCAAGTTGGGAGCTGGCGAAGTCTGGGCATCGCTGCCCGATCTCAATCCGGATGGAATCGCTGCGGATGCCACTGGTGCAATATGGGCAGGGTGCGCCTATGTCGGCCAATTCGTGCGGGTCGAGCGCGGCGGACACATCTCAAATCGCATCCTGACAGGTGGACCCTGGGCAGTTGCTTGCGCCATTGGTGGTGCTGACGGACGATCGCTGTTCGGCCTGACCTCGGAAACGAGTTTCGAACAGTTCGCCGCCGGCGTTTCGCAATCTTCGATTGGGGGCGTCGATCTGTCGGGGCTGCCCCGCTAGCGGAAAGAGCAGCTTGGTTTTCCAGCACACGAGGGCATGGTTGGTTCCGCGAGACCGACGCTTTGCCCGATGTGCAAGGAGCGATGTGTGAGACGTCGCCGGCGAGGATGAGGAACCCATAATGGCATCGATTGATGCATTCGCATTACCGTTGGCCGGCGTCACCGTCATCGAAATACCCGACGGAAAGACCGATATGTGCGGCCGCTTTCTGGCCGATCTGGGTGCCGACGTTATTATGGTCGAGCCTCCGGCGGGTGCGGCGTCGCGTCATCTGGCACCGATCATCGAAGGTACGAGTCTGTATTTCGCAACACACGCTGCCAACAAGCGCAGCGTGGTCTGCGACCTCGATGCCGAAACCGGCCGCAGCCGATTTCGACAGCTGCTCGCTGCCGCGGATATCTTCATCGATACAACGCCGCTCAGCCTTCGTAAACACCGCAGACTGGATGCCGAAGCCCTTCACGCGATCAATCCTTCATTGATAATACTGTCGATTACCGATTTCGGTCTGACCGGTCCCTGGCGCGATTATGTCGGCACCGATGCCGTTCACATCGCACTGTCGGGAACGCTTTGCCGGTCGGGCCAGCCCGGTTTTGAGCCATTGCTTCCACCGGGGAGTTTTGCGCTAGAGTCGGCGGCGATGCAGGCCGCTTGGTGCGCATTGCTCGGGTTTTGGCAGCGGCTACACACAGGCTTTGGCGACCTGCTCGATATGTCGATCTACGAAGCCGCAACACAGATGCTGGATCCGCCGCTTGGCATGAGCGGTAGCGCCTGGGGCGGGCAATCTGCACTGGAAGCGTCCGCGCGTGATCGGCCAGCGCCTTGGCCTTTCTATCCGATCTTTCGATGCGTCGATGGGCACGTTCGAATTGGAACGCCGAATCCGCGTCAATGGATCGCAATGAGCGAATGGCTTGGGCCAGATCATCCCTTTACCGATCCCGGCTTTGCCGTACTCGCCAAACGGAAAGAAGTGATCCACGATATCAACCACCTAATCGGCGCTAAATTCGCGTCTTTGTCGGCGAGCGAAATTCTCGCTGAGGCTCAGCGGCGCGGCGTCCCTGCGGCTCTCGTGTCGAAGCCGGCGGATGTCCTGCGTAACGAACATTTTCTTGCGCGTGGCGCTCTAATGCCGTTTTCGCCTGCCAAGGGCCTGGATGGAATTGTCCCATCCGGATTTGTTGAAATCGATGGAATGCGAGCGGGAATTCGCAGTGTCGCCCCCGCGCTTGGTGTGGGCACCAAGGCGGCAGCGCAAACGGCACCTCGTACGCACGTCTCGGCCAAGTTGGGCGGGGCACGACGTCCCCTCGGTGGTGTTCGCATCCTCGATTTCGGGATCATCGTCGCTGGCGCGGAACTCGGACGCATCCTCGCCGACCAAGGCGCAGAGGTCATCAAGATCGAAACACGCGCCTTTCCAGATGGCGTGCGTCAAGATTTTAAAGGCCGAGCGATCAATCCTTCGTTCGCACTCGGCAGCCGGAACAAGGAAAGCCTCGGCCTCAACCTCAAGTCGGCAGCGGGCCGCGACATCTTCAAGCGATTAGTGGCACAGGCCGATGTCGTGCTCTCGAATTTCAAACCAGGAACGCTTGAATCGCTGGGGATCGGCCATGATGTTCTGAACGCAATCAACCCGCGTATCGTTATGCTCGACAGTAGCGCGCTTGGACGCACCGGGCCGCTGAGCCGCAGCATGGGATACGGACCACTCGTCCGCGCAACGGCGGGAATGACCTATCTCTGGCGATATTCGGATAGCGACGAGGGATTCAGCGATGGCGTGACGGTCTACCCCGATCACCATGCTTCGCGTGTTGCCGCGACCGCCGTCATGGCCCTTCTGATCAGGCGGGAGCAGACTGGGAAAGGCGGCACGGCAAGCGTGTCGCAGGCCGAGACGTTCCTTGCGTCTTTTTCGGATCGATTTCTTGATGAATCTCTTGAACCAGGGTCTTTCAAAGTGCGGGGGAACACGCCTGAGAACGATGCGCCCAACGGCGTCTTCCGCTGCCAAGGCGATGATGACTGGTGCGTTGTTTCCGTCCGCAATACCGAAGATTGGATGCGGCTCGCGAAATTGATCGGCCGCGACGACTTGGCCGCGAACCCCGCCTTGTCGACCCCCGCAGGACGCCTTCATCAACACAGGAATTTGCACGATGTGGTTGCCGGATGGACACGGCGATACCCGCCGCGCGAGGCAATGGCGCGATTACAGGGCGCGGGCGTCCCCGCAGGTTTTATGCAGCGACTCGGCGAGTTGCACGATGATCCGCAATTGCGTGCGCGCAATTTCTTTCGGGTATTGAATCAGGCTGGGCTTGATGAGCCGCTAACGACAGAAAACGGTCCGATGACGGCCCGGGCGATCCCCGATCCCGACATTCGTTCCGCGCCTTTTCAGGGCGAACACACCAGATCCATTGTCGCGCGACTTTTGGGCCTCTCGGGCGACCAGATCGACCGGCTGATAGCGTCGGGCGATCTGGAAGAGATGTTGCCCAAAAGATCTCCGACTCCCGAGCCCGTTTCGGCCGCCTGATCGAAAGCCCAGCAGATGAACATCCCGACCAATCCCGTTGCCGCTTCCGCTGCCGCCCTATCGAGTGATGCCGAACTGCAGATGCTTCGGGAGAGCGCGCGGGGCTATCTGGAGCGCCATTGGCCCAGCAATTCTGCTGTCGAACGGTCGATGGACGCAACCTCGCTAGGCGAGATATGGCTGGGACTGGCCGAGCAGGGCTTCGCCGCGCTCGCCGGTTCTGCCGACGCTGGCGGGCTTCGCGAGCTGGTGGTTGTAACGGAAGAGTTGGGTCGAGCCGGATGCCCGGCCCCCTTTCTGGGCGCGGTTCTCGCCAATCTGGCGTTGCGAGACCGCCCCGAGGCCGCTCAACTGCTTGCACAAATCGAAACCGGTTCGGCGACGATTGCGGTCGCTTTCGGCAATTTTGATGGCGATCCCAACGCTGGGTCCGTCACGGTGGAGGGCGGACGTGTCAGCGGTCTGCTGTCATTCGTTGAAGGCACACTCACGGCCACGCACTTGCTTGTCTTCCTAGAAAATTGCGGGCTCGCAATCGTTGAACGCGCCGCATCCGGTGTCGAAATTGTCTTCGCGCCCGGCTTGTCGGTTCCGCCGCTTGCGCGAATAACCGTTACGGATACGCCAGCAACGATCTTGAGCGCCGCGCCCGGAGATCTCGAGGATCTGGTCCGGATTGCTCGCCTTGCACTGGTCGCTAGGTCGTTCGGTGCGGCAACGCGAGCATTCGAAATGGTCGTCGATTATGCCAAAGAACGCCAACAGTTCGGGCAGCCGATCGGCAAATTCCAGGCGATCCAGCATAAATTGGCGAATTGCCTTACCAGTCTCGAGGGCGTCCGGCTGACGCTGTCAAACGCTGCTATCGCTCACGACCTTGGAAATGCCAGCTGGCGCATCTTGGCGGCGGCGGCTTGCGCTTTCGCGAACACCGCGTTGCGCCAAGTGTCGCTGGAAACCCATCACACCTTTGGCGCGGTCGGCTATGCCGAGGAGCATGAGGCACCGCGGCATTTTCGTCGCATCCATGGCGACCTGACGCGCCTTGGTGGTGTGTCGCGTGCGCGTGCCGAACTGTCGGCCCATCTCCTCGACGCTAACGACAGTTTGCCCGAATATGATCTCGGCCCGGCAGGCAATGCATTTCGTCAGGAAGTGCACGCTTGGCTCGCCGACAATTGGACGGCAGAACACAAGGCCGCTTATCAAGCGCTACCGTATGAGTATCGTGGCTTCGATCCTGAATTCTCGCAGCGACTGGGCAAAACGGGATGGGTCGGACTGACGTGGCCGATCGAGTTCGGTGGACTTGCGGCGGCGCCGATGCAGAAGATCGCATTCATGGAGGAGACGCTCCTCGCGCATACGCCGATGTATGCGCATGAAATCGCGGAAAGCCTGTGCGCACCCGCGATCATGAAATTCGGCACGGCCGAACAAAAGGATTTCTTCCTCCCGAAAATGCGGGCAGGCGAACTATCAATGTCGCTCGGTTACAGTGAGCCGGGTTCAGGTTCCGATCTCGCGTCAATGACGACCAGTGCAATGCGCGATGGCGACGAATGGGTCATCAACGGCCAGAAGATTTGGAGTACGCTTGCCGACAAGGCCGAATATGTCTGGCTTGCCGTGCGTACCGATCCCGATGCGAATCCAAAACATGCCGGCATCAGCATTTTCACCTTTCCATTGAACACATCGGGCGTAACGATTCGGCCATCGATGAACATGTATGGTTTTACCTTCTGCAACGTCTTCTACGACAACGTACGCGTGCCGCAGAGCGCCTTGATCGGTGAGCTAAATGGGGGCTGGAAGGTTATTACATCGGCATTGGCCGATGAGAGGCTGCAGATGGGCGGCTGGACGATAGAGCTGCGGCGTGAGTTCGATAAGCTGCTAGGCTTCGTTCGATCGACGTCTGCCAAGCTTGATCCCGTCGTCCGTGATCGCATTGGTGCGCTAGCAGCAGAGATTGAAGTCGCACGGCGTTTCGTGATGAACGCTGCCGAGGTAGCGGAGCACAATCGCGTACCGATCGTCGAGGCGGCAATCAGCAAGCATTTCTGTGGAGAATTGGCAGAGCGACTGGGCGAGGCTTCGCTCGATTTGCTCGGCACTGGCGCGTCCTTGTCGGAAGGATCGATCGGCGTGATTGGCGGGGGAGCAATCGAGCGACAATTGCGCCGCGCGATCATGGTCGTAATCGGTGGCGGCACCGCTGAAATTCAACGCAATCTGATCGCCATCCGCGGCCTCGATCTACCGCGCTGAAAAAATCGGGCAGGAGGAGCCTATTTAGCCGCGCCGCCGACCTGATCGTTGTTCCACATTCCGATCTGTGGCGGCACGGTAGAATTCGCTACGAAATCGTCGACTTCGCCCTCCGCGTTGTGCGCGACCATATAGTTCGTAAAGTCTTGTGCCGCGTCCCACTCTTCGATGAATATGAACTGGTTAGGATCGTTGTGGCTAGGCAGCAGGCGAATGCTGCGAAAACCGCGATGATGGACGGCCTTTTCGATCATACCCTGGATACCAGCAACAAATCCCTGGACCGCTTCGGGTTTCAGTGAAAGCACCGCCGTTACAGTGACGCCGTCGATCATGCGTATCTCTCCCTCAGCATTTCGGTCTACTTGTTGTTGTCCAGGGTACTTAGCTGCGTTCTCAGGTCGCCGAAACTCGATGAATGACTAGGGTCAGGACTTCCGTGGTTGCCGCCCGTAGTGCAAGAAGTTTCCGGCCCTGAGAGGTGGCTCGGTTTGTCTGAACAGCCCCGCGCGATTGCTAAGTGGAGGGGCTGCCGGTTTCATGCCGCTGCGAGAAGCGGTTGGTTGAAGTAGACGTGATCGGGCGTCTTGCGGTTAAGCGAC
>Ga0335397_10006421_pt1 | contig 15162 bp, 15 predicted proteins | sample MAT04_FD_205740 | JGI IMG/M metagenome (GOLD analysis project Ga0335397, IMG submission 205740) | Freshwater microbial communities from Lake Fryxell liftoff mats and glacier meltwater in Antarctica - MAT-04 (spades assembly) (version 2) ...
GCCTCCAACACTAGATGTGTCAGGATAGAATCTATGAGGTTATACGGCACGTGTCAATAAATACCAAAAAACAAGTCTAAATTGACGCCTATGTGCGTGTGACCCTGACATCAGGTTAGGGTATAGCTCAAGTAGACACCACAAATAGCTTTCGGTACCTTCGCGAATGCTTAGCGTACTTTAAATTCCGTTTTCTGAGGCGACCCCAAAAAGGTGGATGTCCGGCGTGTCCGTTCACCACTTGAGGTTCTGCCAGCTTTCCTGGCGCACTGCCTGTCATAAGCTTTTGGGCGGGCGCTTTCAATGTGCGTGCGGCGGTAACGCTAGCGTCCGGCGAATCTCATCCGAGACGAAACCCACCGCGCCGCAGTTGCGCGCGCCCGGAATGATCGCAGTATCGAATAGTTCTTCAATCGAGCCTTCGATACGCAACTCGTGCACAACGTCGCCGCGCTTTAGATCGATTACCTGCACCGCGCAGCGTGCACTTACTCCGCGCTGGCAAAGTTTTTCGTCCAGCAGCAAATCACTAAAGGTGCGATTTTGACGCTGCTTGGACAGCCCCACAATCGCGAAATCACCGACAAAAGAAAGCCCGCGCAAAAAGCCGGGGCAAAACGCAATCGGCTGAAACGTTCCGGCCTGGATATCAACGCTGCCAAATTCCCCGGTGCCAGCATTGAGCAAATACAACTTGCCATTGTGCCAGCGCGGCGAATGCGGCATCGACAGGCCGCCGCAGACGGTTTCATTACTCGCCACGTCTATTACTAAACCACCGGCGCGCCGATGCTCGCGCCAGCCATCATTGGCATCACTGCGCCCCACACAACTCACGAACGCGGCGGTGCCATCGCGCATAGTTAGACCGTTGAGATGGCAGCGATCTTCTGCGGCGTATTTAGAAATAAACGACGGCTTCCAGATTGGATTAAAACTAAATTTTGCATCCGGTTTGGCAATACAAGAAAACAAAGTGCTTACAAAAATTGGCTCGCCATCACCAGTGACACCTACGTCATGCACATCAATGTCGCCCGTCGTGTAGGCCAATTGCGGCACGTAATAGCGATCAAATGCGCTGTGCTTTTCACCAGGTTTCAGCGCGTTCTCAAAGCGCCAGAGCTGCCACAGTGTGGCGATCCATAAACTCTGCTCATGCACCGCTATGCCCATCACGCGCGCCAAACTGCGGTTAAAAACCGCCAGCTCGCCGCGCTCATTCAAGCCAATAAAGAAGATCTTTCCGGCTTGATAGGTGCTGAAAGCAATGCTGGCATTTTGCTCCGCCAACCACGATACAAAAAGCCGGGAGGCGCTTATTTCCATATTGGTATCAATGACAGGATTGCTTGCTGACATGAATTTAGCGCTCCGCTCGGCTACTCAAAACCATTCTTGAATGCGCCCGTATCGCGTCCAAACACTACATAGCTGCGACCAGCGCTGGTCGGCCTTAACTCGGCACCGGGAGCACCAATGATGAAATCGTCGTGGCCATCGCCATTAACATCCCCGGCGGCGCTAACCGAGGTACCAGCGCGCTCATCTATCGCCGCGCCATCAAGGCGAAAGCCGGTCGTGCCATCTAAGCTGGATAGCGATAAGGTTGGAGCAAAGGGCGTGGCTTTACCAAACACGACGTAACTGCTTCCGGAATCAAAGCCATTTGGGTCAGCAAAGCGAGCCCCAACAATCAGATCGTCGCGACCATCGCCATTGATATCCCCGGCGGCGCTGACCGACTCGCCGAAACTATCGCCTGCCTCTACGCCATCCAGGCGAAAACCGTTGCTGCCATTAAGGCTGGACAGCGCGAAAATTGCGGGAAAAGGCGTAGTCTGGCCGAACACCACAAAGCTGCGGCCCGTACCCATACCATTTGCGACAGCACCGCGTGCCCCGATAATTAAATCGTCGCAACCATCGCCATTAATGTCCCCGGCACCGCTAACTGAGCTGCCAGAATAGTCAAAAACGACCTGTCCATCCAGGCGGAAGCCGTTCGTGCCATTAAGGTTGGACAACGCAAAATTTGCCGCAAAGGGCGTTGCCTTGCCGAACACAATATAGCTGCTGCCGGGCGCGTTGGCACCGTTCGGGGCTCCGATAATCAGATCATCGAGGCCATCGCCATTAATATCCCCGGCGGCGCTGACAGAGCGCCCAGCGCGGTCATCCGCCACACCATCGAGGCGAAACCCGCTCGTGCCATCCAAGCTAGACAGCGCTAGGGTTGCGGCAAAGGGCGTCGCCTTGCCAAACACGACATAGCTGCTTCCAGACTGGCTGCCGTTGAAGTCGGCAGTTGTAGCCCCAACGATCAGATCATCGTGACCATCGCCATTGACATCCCCAGCGGCGCTAACCGAGAACCCTGAGCGGTCAAGAACGGCTGTGCCATCAAGGCGAAAGCCGTTCGTACCGTCCAAGCTAGACAGCGCCAGCGTTGCGTTAAACGGCGTTGCCTTGCCAAACACTACATAGCTGCTGCCGGCGGAATAGCTGCCGGTCGAGCTTGCTCCAAAAGCCCCGATGATCAGATCATCGATGTCATCGCCGTTAATATCCCCGGCGGCGCTGACCGAATAACCGCAGAAGTCATCCGTTGCCAGGCTATCTAGGCGAAAGCCGTTCGTGCCGTCCAGGCTGGACAGCGCCGACGTTGCGGCAAAAGGTCCCAACTTGCCAAACACCACATAGCTGCAGGCGGATTGAAGGCCATTCGGGCTGGCGCTACTTGTTCCAATAATCAGATCGCCGAGGCCATCACCATTGATGTCGCCAGCGGAACTAACCGAGTGGCCGGACAAATCACCTGTTGCCACGCCATCCACGCGAAAGCCGCTGGTGCCGTCAAGACTTGACAAATTAATTACCGTTGGAAACGCCTGCGCCGCTGCATGCTGGCTAATCACGCCACTAAGCAGCAGTGCGGACAGTGCTAGCGTCAATGGGCGGCGCCGGAGCTTACGTATAATGGATTTGGTCATGGCGGAAGCCTTTTGCGAATTTTTAAGCATATCGTTTGTGCTGAAAAGCCACAATCACCTTTTTCATGTTTTAAATATGCTAGATTTTTCCGGAGCGGGCTTTCGGCAAACCGGGTGCCCAGTACAGGTGATCGGGCGTGGCAATCGGGTCGATTTCCCGGCGCACATGCTGGATCAATTAGGAACGTCGGGACACGCAGTGCGCCAGGTAAGCTGGCAGAACCTCAAGAGGTGAAAGTCCTCTACTCGGCAAGGTGTAGCGCACCACCGGGGCATCGAGTCATGGGCCGAAGTCGGTAACGATTAGGTTAAGCGTTAACAGGTGAAGTAGTAGGCGCGGTTATGAGCTCCGAAATCATCGTTAGCGGAAAGTGAGCTGGGTGTTGGATGCGGATATTGAAGCGTGCTTTGATCGCATCCAGCACGATAAATTGCTTGCGGTGTTGAAGCGACGGATCGCGGATCGACGGGTGTTACGCCTGATTGAGCAGACGCTTAAAGCGGGTGTAATGGACGGTGGCAAATGGCAAGCGAGCACGGAGGGCGTGCCCCAAGGCGCGGTAATCTCGCCGCTGTTAGCGAACATTTTCCTTCACGATGCGATTGATCGTTGGGTGCATAAATGGCGCGGCAATTGGGCTAGAGGACTGGTCACGGTAGTGTGTTATGCAGATGCCATGCCTTCATAAAGTATGTGTGGTGGGATTTCAGTATCGCAGTTATGGCGAAAACTTGCGGGCGAATTTGGAGCGGCGACTGACCTTATACGGTTTGAAACTGCACCCAGAGAAGACGCGACTGTTGGAATTTGGGCGGTTTGCCGAGGCCAACAGGAAGGAGCGCGGCTTGGGGAAACCTGAAAGTTTCGCGTTCTTGGGGTTTACGCATCGCTATCAAACGCGAAAGCGTGATGGGCACACCGATGTACAGCGACGAACGGTGCCAAAACGGTTAAGAAATTTTCTTCAAGAGGTGAAGAAAGCGCTGCTTGATCGGCGTCGGGAACAAGGCACTTGGCTGGGACAGGTGCTAAAGGTGCTTCGGCGTCGGAGCCAACGTCATGCGCTGCCGTGGAGCCGATTTAATCGCTGGGTGCGACACTGGGTTCCTTCCACTAGAGCGTTGCATCCATTTCCCGACGAACGCTTTGCGTTTTGACTCAATGGAGGAGCCGGATGCGTAAGTTGCGCACGTCCGGATCTGTGCGGGGGGCGCCAGCGGTTAGCTGGCGGCTCTACCGCGATCCCCAAGCGGTCCCATGCTAGCTCAATCTCAGACTAATCTGAGTGCCTAATGGCGCGATTCAAACCATCATCGCAACATGACCCAAGCCCGCAAAACCCTAGTCGAACGCGCGCACGCCGCCAGTTATCACTGCGTCGACCGCTGTGTTCCGCGTGCTTGGCTGTGCGGCTTCGACGATTACTTGCAGCGCAGCTTTGAACACCGCAGGTGGTGGGTTGAGCGCCGCATTTTTGAAGTCGGCAATATTTTTGTTTGTGGCATCGACGCTTATGCGTTGATGAGCAATCACTATCATTTGGTCGTGCACATGAGCCCCAAGACTGCAAACACAAGACTGCGCTTGAGATTGCGCAGCGTTGGGTCAAGTTTTATCCAACCGGGCGTCATTAGAAAATCAAATCGTGGAGCCCACGCCAGATTAACGCATCTGTGCAACTCGACGTCTGGATGATGGATTTTGCCCCTAAATTCAGACTATAAAGTGATTGGGAAATATCTTGCAACACCTAGCCGCGCTATCTCAAATAAGAGGCGCAACTCGAAGCGATTTGCGCCGAACTTTGGATAAACAATGCCTACACGACTGCACAAAAACCAAGCAGCCTCACGTCGCGCCTCGATGCTTGCGATTGCGGCAGGATTGGGCCTAGGTGCCCATCACTATGCTTCAGCACAGGCGTTTTCAGCCAGCATCAACCTCGGCAATCTCAATGGCAGCAACGGCTTTCGCCTAAATGGCGAGATTCAAACTAGTTATGCCAGCCTTTCGGTGAGCGCCGCGGGGGATGTGAATGGCGATGGCCTGGAAGACTTGATCGTCGGAGCAACAGGACCAGGTTCTAATGGCACAGGGGCCGGCAACAGCTACGTGATATTCGGGCGAGATACGAGATTCGCTGCCACTATTAATTTAGCTGATGTCGATGGCAGCAATGGTTTTCGGCTTTCTGGAGCGAGTTCAGGAGCTGGAGTGCTTTTAGGAGACTACGCAGGTAGCTCAGTAAGTGCGGCAGGTGATGTGAATGGTGATGGGCTAGATGACTTGATCGTCGGTGCCCCTAAGGCCGATCCAAACTTCAACAATGAAGCCGGCAGCACCTTTGTTATTTTTGGTCGTACAACAGGTTTCCCCGCGAATGTCAGTCTTAGCAGTCTGGATGGAAATACTGGTTTTCGATTGGACGGGGTTACCGCAAATGAACAATCCGGCCACTCAGTTAGTGCGTTGGGCGATATAAATGGCGACGGGTTAGACGACATAATTGTTGGCTCCCTCTATGTAGGTTTACTTAACAGAGCACCAGGCAATCGCTATGTAATTTTTGGACGCAATACCGGGTTTCCCGCACGAATAAGTCTATCCAGTTTGAATGGTAGCAACGGGTTTCGCATTAATGTTGGTGGTACCCGTCAGTCTACAAACGCCCTGGTCAGTGCAGCAGGCGATATGAATGGAGACGGCTTGAACGATCTGGTTGTTGGTGTCACTGAGGCGTACGAAAATTACATATATAGCGAAACCTATGTGTTGTTTGGACGCAACACTTCTTATCCCGCCACTATCGACATTGTCAACGCGAGTAATAGAAGCGGCTTTCGAATCCTATCGGGATTAAGTAGTTTTTACGGCGCGATCCAATCCGTCCGTGCTGCTGGCGATGTTAATGGCGATGGACTCGGCGATCTAATTATGGGCGCTCCTAATTCCGGGGGTTTTTTTGACCCTAACGTCGGTACGAGTTACGTTCTCTTCGGAACTAGGACAGGCTTTCCTTCGAGCATTAACGTATCGGACCTCGACGGTAATAACGGGTTTCGCCTTGATGGCGGTGTCGCCCGAGACTATTCCGGCTTCTCAGTTAATACGGCAGGTGACATAAACGGCGATGCTCTGGATGACATGATCGTTGGTGCGCCAGGTTTCAATCTTCGTAATGGTTGCGCATATGTCGTGTTTGGTAAGAATTCAAAATTTGCACCAATTATAAAACTCGCCAGCCTAAATGGTAATGATGGCTTTCGTCTCGACGGCGCGTTCACTCGCGAGTTGTTTGGGCAGGCCGTGAGCGGGACGGGTGATATTAATGGCGACGGCCTTGCTGATGTAATCGTTGCAGCCCCTATTGCCCGTCCTAGTGGCGGTTTCTCTGGCGCTAGCTATGTTGTCTTCGGGCGCAGTGCAATGTTTGCCAATGGCTTTGAATAAAACGTCGGTGTCTTAGCGCAATCGGTAGTGAGCTGCGCATTCACTCAGGGAAGATCAACGTCTACCGCGCAATTTGACGCCTATTTAGTAACGTCGGTTGGTTGAGACAAAAAATTGATGCGCAAGATGGCTGGGGCGGACGCCTACTCCGAAAATCACGAACTTGTTTAGAAGCAGCACTCGGCTGCGGCTTTTCTCTCAGAATCGCGCCAACGGCTGAATAACGGGCCGACGCCTCGGATGCTTCGCTTGAAACCAGTTTACGCACGGAGTTCACCTGTCCTTATTTGTTAGGCCGCACTCGACTGCAAGAGAATGGCCCTGACAACTTTGTATTCCTCAAGACGCGAATAGTCCTTCTCGGACGGATTGGCTATTCGACTCAAATCCATGTTCTCGGCGTTGTCTGCAAGCTTCACTGCGCGTGCAAGGTCATCGCAAGCAGCTCTGCGAGCTGCGTCCATTCTGGTTTCCCCGGCCTTCTTCGTCAATGCTTCCACTGCTGCAACGACGCTCAGCGGGAAACCTTCGGCAGACAGCTGCTCCAGAGTGATGGACGTGTCTTCGACGACATCATGAAGGGGTCGCCTCAGAAAACGGAATTTAAAGTACGCTAAGCCTCAGTCTTATCGGTTACTGAGTAACCTACTTAATTTGAGATCCGTGGAGTATGCGGAGTACCTCAATGACGCTGCCGCTCAAGCGATACACCACAATATACGGCGTGCCAGCAAGCACCCATTCGCGCGTGCCCTCAATCCGCCCTGCACGTCCGCTATCGCGATGCATTGCCAGTACAACCATGCGCTCGCGGAGCGTGAGCACGTACGCGACTGGATCGGGCCATTGTTCGCCTTGACCATACTGGATAATTTTCACCAGGTCTGCGCGCGCTCGTGCCAGGTAGCGTAGCTGGTTCCTTTCGCTCATTGCTGTCGAGCGCGTTCGCTTTCTGCAAGGGCATCAAACATTGCATCGTGCTCATGCCATACGGCGTTAGGCGAATCGGCTTCAGTCACAGCCAGTTCGACCTGGCTGCGAAACCACTTGTCGTGCAGTACTGACGTATGCGCATCCTTGAGTGCTTGGGTACGGTCAGGCCTGCGTTTGCTCAGCACAGAGCCGGGCGAATATCCGCTAGTGTCCAATTCCGCTTTAACCACACCCAGGCCGCGCAATGTTTTCGCGGCACCGTCAATTTTCGAAAAAATACGCACGGCGCCGGTTCGTGCGGCAAGCGCGCGATCGCTCATGCCGTAACGCACCTGTACAGCGTAACCGCCAGGCAGGCCAATAATGGCTGCAGAACGGAGCGAACCAGCCTCGACCAGTTCGCGCAACGTGGCTAATTTAACCGTTTTGGCATTCATGGCGCACCTTTTGACTATTAACTATAAGTCAAAGTATCGCATACAGAACTAGATTAATAGCCAAATAGTGCTATCAAGGTGACATAACTAGGTATTCAGCGCAGTGCCAGTATAAAAATTCGGTTACCAAGTAACCATTTTTTAAAGCGAAATTGCGGGCCTTTGAGCACTGCCATAGTGAACCGAGCCGGATGGGGCAAGGCCCAAGCAGATAGCACTTGCAAATATATTTGCGCCTATGGCTGCTGTTTGCATTGATCTACACGTAAACAGGCACAACGCCCTAACGACTGGGCGCGGATGCGCCGCTTATTTCCGTAATCGCCGCGCGGTGCGCTCGCGATCCCGGCGCGCTTCCAGGCTTTCCATGTAATCCGTCCATGCCCCTTCGCTGCGCATGCCTGCGCGTTGCGCTAAATCGCGGTAGTAACCATACGCACTAAAGGCTTTCTGAAAATCGTGCGCGGTATAGCGTGCGTCTGGTCGGCGCTTTTCCAGCATCACATCAATGCGCGGCTCTAAGTCTTTAATCCATTCCATCCAAGCCAGATCCACGGCATCACTTAAAACATAGTCCCGAATCCACACGTCGCGCAATTGGTTGGAAAGATAGCTCCAGCGCCAATAAAGGCCGCCCAACACCAAAGTCACCGCTAGTATCGGCGCCCATTCCCTGGCGGGCGCGCGCAGGCTGAGAAGGACAAAAGCCAGCGCGCCAAACATCCAAATGCCGTAGCTAATGTGGTGTTTATAGTCTGAAATTCGTCTCGACTCATTGCCGATGAATACCCCTGTTGGCGCATAGCACGGCATTTTCAGGCGGCGATTCATGGCTTCGCCATGGCCTCGGCCTGTTGTTCCAAGCGATTGCCAATATCACCCATGAGCGTTTGACAGTCTTTCATTTCACGTCGCAGCAATGCGTATTGTTCCTCAATCGGAACCATGCAGCCCTTCAACAGGGCAAAACGACGATCCAATTCGCGAACATGCGCGTCCAGCGCTTCAAACCGGCTGAGCAAACCATCCTTCCGCATGCCGTTGAGTTCGGTCAGCATCTTGAGTAAATCCTCACGCGGCATCGCGTTGAGTTCGGCAAGCATGCGTTGTTCTGTGATTTTGTCCATGGTTTTCCTTTGTCGGGCTGACGCCAAGTTGCTGTACTACATTTTGCGTACTACAGAAACTCATATCCAGCCTAGAAGTTCTTGCCTGCCACCATCGATTCCTTTCGCCCGCCGCAGCTCGAATTCATCACCGTTAACGTTCGCCCTAACATGTTAGGGCGACCGCACCAAAAAAGCGCTAAAATCCCACAGTATGTTCGAGCCCCCTGCAAAACTGTAAGTGGCTCGATTCACCCGATCAGTGGGTGGCTCGATTGAGGTGCGCGGTGACAACCGCCAAATGCGCAGACGCGACCGCTGGATCAGGCATGGGTCAGTGCAGCGTGTGGCTTCCAGCACTGCACCTTCGACTTCTTCCGACCGAAGATGTCAACGCTGGAGGTTTGGCCGTTTTTCTGCAGCAGACCGCTGCGCGACAGCGCCTTGCCGATCAACCGATGAAGATCAAGGAACGGCGTTTCAGAGTCCTGATCGGCGAGTGCCTGCACGTAGGCACGCTGGTGGTGCTTGGCCAGCATGAGCACGAAGGCGTGGGTATCGAACGAATCCTTCTTCATCCGGGCAATCGTGCTCGGGAACGCGTCTTTCAGCTGATTAAAGCTCATTTTGGTACTCCTTGTTGGATGGGGGTTGAGGTAAATGGGACGATGGCACTACCACCGAATGGCGATTTCGATTGCTTCCTCGGTCACACCACAAGTTCGCGACAAAACACGCTTAGCCTCAGCTATCGCCTGAGCAACACTTAGGCGCGGACCTTCGTCTGAAGGTGTTTTCGGAGCTTCCGGAACCGCTCCTGGAGCTGGAGCAGATGCAGCCGGCATGGGTTCAAAAACCAAGTCCTCTAGCTTGATCCCTAAGCTTTCAAGGTCGGTGTACCTAACCGGGTTTCGTCGGACGCCCCACACGCCCGGAAGGTTTACCCGCGCGAACTCCCCGATCTTGATCATAAACCGATCTGCCATTTCGTTCGAAGCAACTATCCCCGTGATACGCCCAACCAGGAAAGCCGAGCCTTGTGGTTGACTACGATCACCCCAGTCAACGCCAGACCGACAACAAACTAGGTATTCGCAATGGATCGCGTTGTGCTCAGCGAGAACCCAAGATTCTGAGCCACCTACCCGAAAGATTTCTTCTAACGACTTTCCTGTATAAACTGCCAATGCTTTATTAGACTTGTTCATAAATTTTCTATAGTTTTTAACAGAAAAAACTTTTCTGTGTAATTGACTATATTTCATCTATATTCTATTGTAAAACATTTTATATACTTTTTATTTTATACATTACCCAAGAGCGAGTGGATAAAGCTCTCGCCCTGGACAGGCTCAGCCCTTCGTTTGGTAGAACCAAAACAACGCCGTAGCCACGACTCCGCCAGACGAGTCCTGATCGGCGAGCGCCTGCACGTAGGCACGCTGGTGAGCGAGTTTGGATCCATTAGCGCCCCAAGTAGGTCACAGTAATTTGCTCCCGCGCGTGTCCCAATTCGTTGGAAATGATGAGCCGCGCTTCTTTGTCTTTTTGGCGCATTTCTGGCGTTAACGCCTTCAATTCTGGGCCACCTGCAATCGGTGCGGCCCAGCCGGTGAGTTCTTGGTAGCGTTCTTGTGCGTAGTGATGTCGCAGCCCATGGCCGCCATCGAACCCGGCGGATTTGCAGGCCCGCTCGTAGGCTTTCATGGCGGACTTGTAGTTTCCCAGGTGTCCAGCTATCGGGCGGCCAGTACCTGCCAAGCGTTTTGCTTGCTCCAGTAGGGTGCGTTGCGCCTCGGTGCGAATCGGCACCATGCGCGCCTTGCCGTTTTTGCACCAAGATCCCAGCAGTTCAAGATAAGGGCCTTTATCGGCCATCGTCGGAATGAGTTTCAGCGCTTCCTCGCGCCGCAGGCCAAAGGCTTGCTGCAACTCAAAAGCGATACTTAAGCGCGCATCAGGCACCCGTTCGCGGTGTACATCGGTAAATTGCACGGCGCGCGTGGTTTCAGGGACGTAAGTGCGGCGCTCAGCGCCCAGGGTGTCATTACTCGCAGGCATCAAGCCTTCTTTGCCAATCCAGCGCGTCCAGGTGCGCAATTGCGAGAGATTGTTCTTGATCGTGGCCGGGCTTAAGCCTCGGGTTTGCCAATGCGCGAGTAACGCCTCGATGTGTTTTGGCTTTAGTCGTGTTGCATCGGCAAAGTCTTTATGCGGCAGTTCTTTTACGAGCGTGCGCGCCATGGCGCACAGCGCGTACAAACGCTGGGCTTTGGTGGTTTTACTGCCTTCCGAATTTTTCGTTTTCGCAAGTTGGGTAATGGAATATTCGATATCTAACACTGACAGGCTTCCGCAGCACAGCAATTCGGTGGTTTAGTTTTGGTGCCCACAGCAAGCTTTCGGCATGCCATTTTGGTGGTACAGGCGATTAGAAGCGGAGAACAATTGCTACACCTTAGCCCCGCTTAGCAGTGGCTTGAGGCGTCCTAGTCATGATCAGATTTTGAGGTTTCATTACTCCTATTGAGGTTTGTGGTCGGGTTGGTTTGGCCGAATGGCCGTGTGTGACTAGGGGTTACATCGCTCTTACACTGACGGTAAGAAAGGTCGATTTGAAACAGATCACGGCTTTTAAAAGCTTCTGCCTTTAATGTCGTGTATGGCTAGGATTGGAACGCCCTGACTATTCAGCCCTTGTGTCAGGTAGGCTTGCTACCAGATTAACGCTCTGGCGGGCGGTGAATGATGAGAGCCTATCATTTTGCCGTATTAAAATGAAAGAGTTGTTTGACATTTTGTCATCAAGGTTATCGTTAGGGTTATTAGCATGCGTCACTACCCGGCGCTCTGGTCGTTCTTAGGCTCAGAGCGCCCGGCTTGCGCCGGTCTCGTTGGCCTCCCGGATCATGGCGCTACGCGACACGATCCCCGGCCAACGTCTGATCCACGAACGCCCGCCACTTGGGCAGTGACGCACTTGAGCCAGCGGCAAACGCCATTCGTGCAAGCCACGCGCACAGTTATTCAGTAACCGGCTCGCATTACGATTACTGCGTAACCAACGCCAATGACGAAGCTGCGTTTTGTTTTTCTGGCTGACCAAAGCTTAGCTCCACCACAGCCGTACACCGAGCGACCGCCGTCCGCATGCCGAAAGGCATCCGACGGGGTCCCCGCTTGCGGGGTAGGGAGGGCGAGCGCAGCGAGTGCAGGCGGTCGAGCGGCGCGAACACCTTCGCCGCCGTTATTGGCGATAGTTACTGAGTAACTCAAAGCCGATAGGAGTAAGGCAGCCACCTATTAACGTACTTAAAGTTCCGAATTCCGAGGCGTCCCCAACTGTATGCTATAGTTACTGCGTAACCACTAGTAGGAACGCAGATGGCACTAACAAACGCTGAAAAACAGGCACGGTATCGCGCCGCTCGGCCCTATGTTGACAACGGCGAGGGCGAGCGCCGTATCGCCTCATGGGTCACCAGCCACACGTCGTTTTCTCTGGAACGACTCGCCCGGCACTTTGGCCTCAGCCAGCGTGACGTGCTGGAAAACATTATCGAGTCGGCGACCAAATCGGCGACCGCCGAAATGACTGAGGATGAGCGCGATCATTTTTATCGCGAGCTGGTGTTCAAGCTGCGAACGCGCAAAGAAATTGCAGTTACTGAGTAACTATGCACAATGCTGCTTAGCGTACGATTTTTTCCGTTTCGTGAGCTGACGGCTTAAGTCGGTTCACTGTTCCATTGTTCCCATACACCAGCGAGTACACGCTAATGCACCGTTGTGATCTTCAAACCGCTTAACTTGCTTTAAATTCCGTTTTCTGAGGCGACTAGGTCTAAACGTACTTTAATTTCCGAATTCTGAGGCTGGCGCTCTTAACCCGCTTTTACGTTCCATTGCTCCCTAAACGGAATTTTCGGCGGTTCCGGCTTGCACCCAGGCAGTTCAATTTACGGGCCGGCCTCAGAAAACGGAAAAAATCGTACGCTAAGGCAGTTTCGATGTCGTTTTTGGACTGCCCTGTTTCCCCGACCCCCTTCCTCCGTTTCGCTTCGCTCACTGCGCGCCTACGGCTTGCATATTGTGTGCGCTACGCGCACCCGTGTTAAACGGCGGCTCGCTTCGCTCGGGCGTGGACATCGGCTACGCCGAACAGTGGATAACCCGCTTCGCGGCCCCTAACGGGGCGTGTGGACAGCCGGATGGACAAGCGGCTTCGCCGCCCCTACGGGGTCGCTGCGCGACTTGCCCACCGCCTGACGCACACGGTTAACCACTTTGCCCACACCTACCCACCTTTAATCACTACTGAATTACTTAATGGGGAAGAGCAAAGCCTTAACCCTGCGGGGGCTATACAATGACGGGCGCAGTCGGAACACCCTTCAGCCACTCATGAACTCGCCCAGAGCTTGTATTAAGTTGCGCGGCAATCGAACGCATCGAAAGCCCTGTTTCCCGCAATTCCTGCGCCTTCTGCGCACGCTCTGCGGCTTGATGACGACTTTTTGGTTGAACTTAAAACCGTATCTAAGTTATGGCCAGCGTTCGAATGGTTGATAAGGCAGCGCTAGATCAAGTGATTTGAGTCTTTTCCAACTCTCTCGGCCGTTGTTGAAGTCAAAGGAACAAGCTAATTGTATTGCGCATTACAATTACAAATTCACGCAGGCACTGATGAAAACAGGAAACGACCACGAAAGGCCAACGCAAAATCCACTACCGATACACTCCATAGTTACTTGGTAGCCGCCTTGAGACCGCTCGGCTTGTCGTTGACGACTCGTTTCGCGAACCAACGTAAGAACAATCGCAAACTGCTTACAAAGCGTGAATAAGCCAACCACCCTGCCCCACTGTCCAGCTTTCCCCGCAGATAACGACGGCAAACAACGAGTAAAAGGTTACTTGGGAGTACCAAAATCATGTTTGCAGGATCAAAACTCTCTCTGCGAGAGTCTGTGACCTTTTACTTGTCTCAAAACCCACCTTTTACTTGTTCTAAGCCCCCCTAATTCCTCGTCATATGTACCCTTTTACTCGTCATATCAAACCCTTTCTCTCGTTATATACCCGCCTACCCTATTGATTTTGTTAATAAAAACAGCAGCTAAAACAAGTAAAACAGGTCTTAAAGTAAATAAAAATTCTCGCGCTAACTAAAAAAATGCGAAACACCTAACAAGTTGCGTGGTGTAGCAAAAATGCGGTATTGTATCGATATTGCTATTTTTTAGGCTCGGCCCAATGGTACCAACACGAACGAAGATGCCGTCCCCGGCTGCAGTCCAAAATATGGGCGCACGCGAAGCACTGGCAATGATGATAGAAGACGGCGAAGAAATGATGCAACGGCTACGACAGCTGCATGCACCTACCGATGGCCTCAAATCCGTACGTACAGTTCGCAGTACTGAAGCAGCAACTTTAATAGGTCGCTCGTCGGCATGGTTACGAGACGCCGAGCTTACCGATGCATTTCGCGGTCGCATAGGCCGCGAGGAAAAGAAAAGCAACTGGCGCATATACGGCTTAGAAGATCTCAACGCATTGCGTGAGCATGCTGGGACACGACCGAGCTGTGGCAATGCGGGCACGCAAGTACTTGCCATGCTTAACTTCAAGGGTGGCGCATCGAAAACAACAACAACACAACTGTTTGCGCACTATCTGGCGATGGCGGGATACCGCGTGCTGCTCGTTGACCTTGATCCGCAGGGCAGCCTGACTGCAAGTTTCGAGGTGCGTAATCAAAAGGGTGAGATACAAGACGTGTTCGATTGGGAAGATAGTCTTGGGCCTGTGCTGACCGGCGAGGTAGAAGACATCAGTCCAATGATCATGACTACGCACTGGCCAACGATAGACATTCTACCCGCCGCGATTGATAGCTATGACGCAGAGTTAATCGTGGCGGCTAGCACTGCGCGCGGCGATGACGGCCCGAACAAAGAGTTTTGGCTAAGGTTAGATCGAGCGTTACGTCGAGTTGAAGGATACGACTTAGTGCTTATCGATAGCGCCCCTGCCCTGTCATTTGGGCTGATTAATGCCTACATGGCAGCGGATGGAATCATCGTTCCAACGCCAGCGCGCGTTGTCGATCTGCAGGCCATGATGAAATTTGCTCGAGTTGTCTATTCATGGATTGACAAGCTCGAAGCTTTGGCGCCAAGCCGATCGAAATGGCTCCGATTGTTGATTTCACAGTTCGTAAAAAACAGCATGACCGA
>Ga0335397_10006429_pt1 | contig 15157 bp, 6 predicted proteins | sample MAT04_FD_205740 | JGI IMG/M metagenome (GOLD analysis project Ga0335397, IMG submission 205740) | Freshwater microbial communities from Lake Fryxell liftoff mats and glacier meltwater in Antarctica - MAT-04 (spades assembly) (version 2) ...
CGACTACCGCAGCGATTTTTACTCGTTGGGTGTCACTTTTTACGAGATGCTGACTGGTGAATTGCCGTTTAATGCGATCGACCCTTTAGAATTAGTTCACTGTCATATCGCTAGAATTCCCCCCACGCCCCACAGTTTGAAGCCGGAAATTCCCGAAGCAATCTCTGCCATCGTGATGAAGTTGCTGGCTAAGACGGCGGAAGATAGGTACCAAAGTGCTGACGGGCTGAGGTTTGATCTCGAAACTTGTCTCGCACAACTACAAGCTAGTGGCAATATATCTGATTTTACTGCCGGAAATGCCGATCGGGCCGGTCAACTCCTCATCCCCCAAAAACTCTACGGTAGAGAAGCCGAAGTTGCCGCTTTACTAGCCGCCTTTAACCGAGTTAGCGGTGTCGAAAACCCAGGGCTGTTTCATTCTCAGAAGAATCAGGATTTTGTAGGGGTCGTGCCCCCGTGCCGACCCTCCCCTATCCAAGAGGGCAACCACGGGGGGATTGCCCCTACAAAGAATGAAACAGCCCTAGTCGAAAACAAGACAGATTCCCATACAGGAGTCGAAATGATCCTGGTTTCCGGTTACTCCGGCATCGGCAAATCCTGCTTAGTAAATGAAGTTCAAAAACCCATAGTTCGGCAGCGCGGCTATTTCATCTCCGGGAAATTTGACCAATTCAAGCGCAACATTCCCTACGCTTCCGTGATTCAAGCATTCCAGTCATTGATTCGGCAGTTGCTAACAGAAAGTGCAGCATCTATCGTAACTTGGAAACAAAAATTGCTAGCTGCTTTGGGAAGCAGCGGGAAAGTTATCACAGACGTGATTCCAGAAGTCGAACTAATTATCGGGAAACAGCCGGAAGTCCCGCAATTGGGGCCGACAGAATCGCAAAACCGATTTAATCTGGTGTTTAAACAATTCATTAGCGTGTTTACCGCCAAGGAACACCCGCTTGTGCTTTTTCTCGACGATTTGCAGTGGGCAGATTCGGCATCGCTGAAATTAATTGAACTGCTGGTGACGGATTTAGAAAGCAAATATTTGCTGCTAATTGGAGCCTATCGAGATAACGAAGTCAGCGCCACCCATCCGCTGATTCAAACTATCGAAAATATCCAAAAAACTGGGGCAGTAATTCCCGAAGTTGTCAGCAATATTGTTCTCGCCCCCTTAGATTTTGGTCATGTCGAACTCTTAATTTCCGAAACTTTTAAAAGCCGAATTTCGGAAAATGTCAAACTTTTAGCAGAGCTACTTTTCAACAAAACCCAAGGCAATCCCTTCTTTTTAACTCAGTTACTCCGAACTCTTTATCAAGAAAATCTGTTAGTTTACGATTTTCCATCCGGTGCGTGGCAGTGGGATCTCGGCCACATCCAAGCAATCGGGATTACTGACTGCAATATCGTAGAGTTAATCGCTCGAAATATTCGGAAGTTGCCTGTTTCGGCGCAGTCAGCATTACAATTGGCTGCCTGTATTGGCAACCAGTTTAATTTAGAAGTGCTGGCAATAGTTAGCGAAAAATCTCAGAAGGAAACAGCATTAAGTCTCTGGGATGCTCTTCAGGCGGGTCTAGTTTTGCCGCTGAGCAACGATTACAAAATTCCGCTGGTTTTTGAGGGTTCGGAAACCGGGCTGTCGGGGCTGCAAGATATTAAGGTTGGTTACAAGTTTTTGCACGACAGAGTGCAACAAGCAGCTTATTCTTTGATTCCCGATGGCGACAAGCAAGCAACGCACCTAAAAATCGGTCAACTGCTGCTCAAAAATACTCCGGCTTCGGAGATTGAAGAAAATGTCTTTGATATTGTCAACCAACTGAATTTCGGTGTTGAATTCATCGCCGAAAAAGCAGAAAAATATGAACTGGCAAAACTGAATCTGATTGCTGGTAAAAAAGCTAAAGCATCCAATGCTTACGAAGCTGCTGTCAAATATTTGAATGTCGGTTTGGAACTGATTAATTCCCCTCAGTCCTCCGTAAGTATAGGGTCAAGTTGGCAGACTGATTATGATTTGACGCTTAACCTGCACGTAGAAGCAGCGGAGGCGGAATATCTGAATACTAACTTTGGGCGATCGCAAGAATTAGCCGATATCGTGTTGCAACAAGCCACTAACCTGCTTGACAAAGTTAAAGTCTACGAGCTACAAATCCAGTCTTATATATCTCAAAACCAGATGATAGAAGCTATCGACACTGGTTTAAAAGCTTTGGAAATATTGGGATTTTCCCTGTCAAAAATCCCGCCAGAAGGTTTGGCTGGACTTAAGTTACCTCAGCTTGAGGAACTAGAAAATATTCCGGTAATGACGGATGGCTATCAGTTAGCCACCATGCGGATACTCTCGGTTCTTCTTACTCCTGCTTTTGCTGTAAAACCAGAACTTTTGCCGCAGATCATCTTCACAATGGTCAATTTTTCGATTGAGCGCGGTCATTCAGCACTTGGGGCGATCGCCTATAGTTGGTATGGCTTGCTGCTGGCTGGGGCATTAGGAGAGATCGACGCTGGATATCATTCTGGACAGCTAGGTTTGAAGCTATTAGACCAATTTAATGCTAAACAACTTAAATGCAAAGTTTACCACCTGTTTAACACTTTTGTAAGGCACTGGAAAGAACACGCTAGAGAGACAATTGCACCCTTAATAGAGAGTGTGCAAAGCGGTCTAGAAACAGGTGATTTAGAATTTAGTAGTTATTCTGCTTTAAACAGTTGTACTACCCCATTATTGATGGGAGAACAGCTAGAAATAGTCCATAAAAAACAATTGCAATACTTCACTTTGGCACAGGATCTTAAACAAGAACTTTCGATGGAATTACTGAGCATATGGGGGCAAATTATTTTAAATTTGCAAGGTTTGTCTGCGAATAAATCTCAATTAATCGGGAGAAAATTCAATGAAGAAGAAATGTTGCCTCGGCTGCACAAAAAAAATAATCCTATGTCACTGTTTAATGTTTACTGTGCCAAAATGCAGCTAGATTACTTGTTCAAAAACCATGAGCAATCAGTTATTAACGCATCTTTTGCAGCAGAATATGCACAAGCAGCAATTGGCTTCATGATGATCGGTACGCACAATTTTTACTATTCGCTAGGACTCCTCGCTGTGTATCCAACTGCTGACAGTGGAGAAAAAGCAAAACACTTGATGCAGGTAGCAGCGAATCAGGAAAAAATGCAGCACTGGGCGCACCACGCCCCAATGAATTACCAGCACAAATATGAGTTAATTGAGGCTGAAAAAGCGCGGGTGTTGGGAGAAAAAGACCGGGCGATCGATTATTACGATCGCGCAATTCAACATTCCCGCGAACAGGGATACATTCAGGAAGAAGCTTTGGCTAATGAATTAGCCGCTGAATTTTACCTGTTGGCGGGGCGGGAGAAGGTGGCTAAGGTTTACATGACGGATGCTTACTACGGTTATATCCGCTGGGGTGCGAATGCTAAGGTTGCTGATTTGGAGGAACGATATCCGCAGTTAATTGTACGGATGCCGGAAAGTGATAGTTTAACAAGTAGCAGCCCGACTCTGACTGTAACTTCTGCAACTGTTACTGAGAGTCACAAAGCTTTGGATTTCGCTACTGTGATCAAAGCATCTCTGGCTATCTCCGACGAAATTGTGCTCGATGCTTTGCTGGCAAAAATGATGCGGATTTTGCTGGAAAATGCGGGGGCCCAAAGTGGGTGTCTGATCGCGCCGAAAAATGGTGAATTTGTCATTGAAGCTGCGGGAGAGGTGGGCGGCGAGGTGCGGGTGCTCTCAGGCGCGGGCTTGGATTGTGCGTATCCGCGATCGGTAATCAATTTTGTCGATCGCACTCTCGAAGATATTGTCCTCCACGATGCCCGCAACGAGGCAATTTTCAACACTGACCCCTACATCATCGAACACCAGCCCAAATCGGTGTTATGCGTGGCGATCGTCTATCAAGGCAAATTAACTGCTATCCTATATTTAGAAAACAATTTGGTCGCCGGTGCTTTTACTCCCGATCGCTTGGAAGTATTAAAACTGCTTTCTTCCCAAGCTGCGATCGCCCTGGAAAATGCCCGCCTTTACACTAACTTAGCAACCGCCAACCAACAACTAGCAGAATACAACCTTACCCTAGAAGCAAAAGTTAAAGAACGCACCCAAGAATTAAACGAAAAAAATTCATTGCTTTCAGAAGAAATTAAAGAACGCCAAAAAGCTGAAGCCACCGCCCGTGATGCCAGTCGCGCCAAAAGCGAATTTTTAGCTAACATGAGCCACGAATTACGAACGCCCCTCAACGGCATTTTAGGTTACGCTCAAATCTTTAAGCGCGACAAACATTTATCAGCGCAACAACAGGAGGGAATTGGTGTTATTCACCGCTGCGGCGAACACTTGCTCGCTTTAATCGAGGATATTTTAGACCTTTCTAAAATCGAAGCTAGAAAAATGGAACTCGTGCCAACAGAGTTTAATTTTGTCGATTTTATTCAAAGCATAACTGCAATTTTTAACATCCGAGCCAGTCAAAAAAATATAGCTTTTAATTGCGAATATCTTTCATCTCTTCCCGCTGCAATCTCTGCTGATGAAAAGAAGTTGCGGCAAATCTTAATTAATTTAATTGGTAATGCTGTTAAGTTTACTGAAAGCGGTGGGGTTACTTTCAAGGTTTCCGCAGTGGATTGTACAGGGCTGTTTCATTCTCAGAAAAATCATGATGTTGTAGGGGTCGTGCCCCCGTGCCGACCCTCCCCTATCCAGGAGGGCAACCACGGGGGGATTGCCCCTACAAAGAATGAAATAGCCCTAGTCGATTGTGTCAGGGATGGAACCCGGACTGAAGTCCTCACTAAAAACGTGAAGATTCGGTTTCAAGTTGAAGATACGGGAATTGGTATCGCTGCTGATGAATTGCCAAAGATATTTGCACCTTTTGAACAGGTGGGAAATACTCCCCGCCATACTGAAGGAACAGGCTTGGGATTGGCGATTAGCCACCAATTAGTGGAGATTATGGGCGGTGAATTCAAAGTAGAAAGCACTTTAGGCAGAGGTAGCATTTTCTCCTTTGAGTTGGAGTTGCTAGCAGTTGACAGCCCCGACCAAAATAAAAAGTATTACCCCAAAAATATTACGGGTTTCAAGGGTACTAATAAGAAAATTTTGGTGGCGGACGATAGGTGGGAAAATCGCTCGGTTTTAATTCACCTGCTGGAACCGTTGGGTTTTGAAATAATTGAGGCGACCAACGGTCAAGATTGTGTACGTAAAGCTCTAGAATTTCAACCGGATTGTATCTTGATTGATTTGGGGATGCCGGTGATGGACGGATTTGAAGCGATGCGACAAATTCGCAATTTGCCCCAACTGCAAAATGTTGTGGCAATCGGCACTTCTGCTAGTATTATGGAAGCGGAAAAGCAGGAAAGTGTAGCAGCAGGATGCAATGCTTTTGTTCCCAAGCCGATCCTAGCTGAGGAACTTTTAAATTGCTTGCAAGTTCATTTGGGGTTAGAATGGATTTGTGAGGAGTTGCAATACCCGAATGCGGAATCTGAAGTTTTTCACAACCAATCTCAAATTCAGCATCAAGAAATCATCGCTCCTCCGGCTGATGAAATCGATTTACTCTTTGACTTAGCCATGATGGGTGACTTAGGAGGTATTCAAAAACAAGCAGAAAAATTGGCAAAACTTGATGTTAAATATGTCTCTTTCGCCAACCATCTCAATCAATTAGTTAAAAGTTTTGAAGAAGTGAAAATTTTAGAATTTGTAGAAAAATACAGGAATCAGTAAAAATATGAGCGTATTACCTTGGGAAGAAAGCGCGATTTTGATCGTTGATGATAACCCGAATAATTTGGCAGTGCTGTTTGATTTTTTGACGGAATCGGGGTTTAAAGTGTTGGTGGCGCGGACGGGAGAGAGCGCTATCAAAAAAGCTGAATACTCGCTGCCAGATTTGATTTTGTTGGACGTGCTAATGCCGGGAATTGACGGGTTTGAAACTTGCCGACGTTTGAAGGCTGGCGATTTGACAAAAGATATTCCGGTGATTTTTATGACGGCGCTGAATGAGACGGAAGATAAGGTAAAGGGATTTAGTTTGGGGGCTGTTGATTATGTTACTAAGCCGATTCAAAATGCAGAAGTTTTAGCTCGCGCTAAAGCGCATTTGAGCGTCTGCAAGCTGACTCAAAAACTTCAGCAGCAAAATGTGCAGATGCAGCAGGAAATTGTCGATCGCACACAAGCTCAAATTAACCTAGAACAACTGGCTGCTGAGTTGGAAAAACGGGTGGATTCGCGCACTATTCAACTTTCTCAAGCCAACCAGCAGCTACAAGAAGAGGTTAAGGAGAGGCAACAAACACAGGAGAATTTGCAGAAGTCTCTACACAAGCTCCAGCACGCTCAATCGCTGTTAATTCAAAGCGAAAAAATGTCCGCTTTGGGGCAAATGGTGGCTGGGATTGCTCACGAAATTAACAATCCGGTGAATTTTATCTGCGGTAATCTCAATTATGTTCGCGATTATGCTGAAGATATGCTCAAGGTGCTCAATCTTTATCAACAGCACTATCCCGATCCCGCACCGGAAATAACATCAACAGCAGAAGCGGTGGAGCTAGCATTCATCCAGGAAGATTTAATGAAAATGCTAAACTCGATGCAGGTAGGGGGCGATCGCATTCGCGAGATAATTCTGTCTCTGCGGTCTTTTTCGCGGCAAGAGGGGGGGGAAATGCAGCCGATTGATATTCATGAAGGTATTGATAGCACGCTGATGATTTTGCAAAATCGGCTGAAATTTAAGGCGAACCGTCCCGCGATTGAGGTGATTAAAGAGTACGATCCAGATTTGCAAAAAGTAGAGTGCTGCGGTGGGGAGATTAATCAGGTATTTATGAATATCTTAGCTAATGCGATCGATGCGATCGAAGAATCATGCAGTCAAAAAACTGTCGAGGAAATTAAAGCAAATCCCTATCTGATTCGGATTTGTACGAAAGTCAGCAACTCCAACACGGCAATTATTAAAATTTATGACAGCGGGCCGGGAATCAGTGAGGATTTGTGCGATCGTATTTTTGACCCGTTTTTTACGACAAAGCCGATCGGCAAAGGTACCGGAATCGGCTTATCAATTAGCTGGCACATTGTCACAGAAAAGCACGGTGGAAGTTTGCAGTGTTGTTCGACACCAGACCAAGGTACCGAATTTGCGATCGAACTTCCAATCCGACAAAAAGCGCGACCAATGGCGGCCTCCGGTGCCAAAATTGGAGGCCGCTAATCATTGCCCTTGGAGCAGCCAGAGAACCCATAAAAAACCAGGTTTATCAGCGGCAAAAATCCGTCTGAGACTGTAAGAAATAAACCTATAAATCCGGCCGCTCCCGATAATCTTCCGCAGAACTGGGGTCTAATTCCCACCGACTTTCATCTCGATGTTCCAGCATATCTGTTGTGTGCAAAATAGCTCCGTCCGCCATTTCAATGCCCGCCGCAGCTCCGAGTTCGTCAACCATATCCAGGTCGGGAGTGGGAGCGCTTCCCCCCACCAATTCCTCACCAGTGGCCCTTTCTTGTTCCGCCGCAGCAACCTCGCCATCGTCGCCGCTGAGTTGGGAACTGCTCGAACCGTATTCCGAACTGCTTTCGTTCAAGGTTGTGATTTCGTATTGGTTCAATCCCGGTTCAACGATAACGCCGGTGCCGTAAGATTCAGTAATTTCTTGAGGCAAATCGCTGGAATTCTCGCGCTCTTCTGTTAAATTTTCAGCTCGTTTATTTTGCTGTGCCATGATATCTACTCCTGCTTTTTTTAAGTCTATTTAATACTTCGGAATTTTGCTATTGGCTTGAGCTGAATTGTAATTAATTGCCAAGGGCTGTAATCAAGGAATGACCATTAAATAACTGTTGCTTTTTGCTGGTTTCCAGGAAAAGCGAAAGTAATGCAAATCCGGAGGCTCTGCCTCACTTTACCTCGCCGCTTCTGGAGAGAGAACAGTGTGGCAGATGTTTGAGTTATTAAATTTTCCTTAGTAATTATAATACTAACTGCTATTTAAGCTGTTAGCTTCTATCCCAAGAAATAGCTTAATTTGGCTCGGCTATTTCATTGGGAATACAAAAAACATCGCCCTTTCAAATGGGCGATGCTTTTTCTAAGGAGCGCTAATTCTATTCGGGAAAATCAGGAATTACCCATTTGGGAGGTTCCCTCCGTTTCCTTCTGAGCGCTTCCTCTGCCATTTCCAGCATTTGGTCGAGAGAAGTATTTTCAATAAAGTTTGACGTTGCCGCCGCGTATTCTCGCTTCGGGCACTTGTCGCCCAAAACGCAGCCGTTGACGCAAGCTACAGCACAATCGACAGTGTTCTCCACCATAACTTTTTTCCTTTCACGGTTCCAACAACTAGCAGGCAGATGCTCTGGGTGAATTTGTCAAGAGACTGCCCTTTGTCTTCATTTTACTTTACAAATAGTCGTTAATGTCGATCGCCCGGGCAAAACTGTTATAAAATCAAAGCAACCTACCGAATCTGCCGATCGTGAGTAATTTTCTGCGCCGTTTAAAACTTTTACCTTGGCGAGAAATGCTGCAAATTGCCGCCCTCGTCAACTCAATCGTGATTGGAGTGGAGCTATTTTTAGCCTGGGGTTTCACGCAATCGCGGGTAATCCGCAACATCCTGACGCTTCTCTACAGCCCCTCCCTCGGACTCTTGATACCTTTCGCCGCCGCAGTGGGGATGGGAGCTTTAGCAGTGTACTTTTTAGAGTATTGGCAGCAACAATATTTGCTCAACCGGACTAATTTGTGGGTTTTAGTTTTGTGCGTGCTCTTCGGCTTGGTGTTAAAGTCATTTCTGCCCCTACCTCCTTTGTTAGCAAGTTTATCGGAAGCCTCACTAATCGGAATTACGGTGGGAGTTTTTTGGAAAAGCCGGCCTTATTGGCGATAGTTTTTAGTCATTAATCATTAGTCATTAGTCAGTAGTCATTAGTCATTAGCATTTTGTAGGGGCGGGTTTAGAAGAGGATATATGATACTTATGACTAAAAAAATGGCAAAACCCGCCCTCTAAGTCAGTAGTCATTAGCATTTTGTCGGGGCGGGTTTAGAAGAGGATATATGATACTTATGACTAAAAAAATGGCAAAACCCGCCCTCTAAGTCAGTAGTCAGTAGTCAGTAGTTATTGTAGGGTGCGTATTTTTTGGGTTGAGTACAAAAAAGCTATGGTTTTCTCCGATGACGCACCCTACTAATTAGACTAAAGAAACCGGGTTTTTCACCGATATTGACGGTTTCAACCAAGTATTTTGATGAAAAACCCGGTTTCTGGCCACCCGTGCATAAGTCCTAGTTAGTTAAAGCAATAAATTCCTTCTTCCCTCTTCCTTCTTCCCTCTTCCCTCTTCCTTCTTCCCTCTTCCTTCTTCCTTCTTCCTTCTAATTATGGCAGCCAAAAATCGGGAATAAAAGTATTAGTCAAACTGCGAGCAAACTGATTAATCTGTCTCCCTACTTGAATGTGCGGCTCATCAGCCTCGACGGGAATAACTGCCGCTTTTTTGCCAATTCCGAAACGCGAAATTACCAAATTTGCCGCTTCCAAACCAGTAACATAAGCCTTTTCCTGCGACCAAGAACCGTGACGGGTAACAACCCAATCGCCGCTCATCAATACATGATCATAACTTGTTACCGCCGGCAACAAATACTGATAACTTCCCGGTGCAAAATGCGTCACCGCCCGCGACAGTCGAATCGCGCTGCTGTCCATTACTTTTCCCTCCCGAAAAGCCGGAATACAAGTCGCTAAATCTCGCTGCACTAAAGCAACTATTTCCTCATCTTTCAGGGTAATTAATTGATTGGCGTGATAAAAGTCAGCTTCAACAACTGTTCCCGGTTCGGAGCGGAATTCGTCGTGCAAAGCATTCAAATCAAAAAATGTCCACCCTGTAGTCGAACTAAATCCAAAACAGGCATTTGAAGGCAGCGGAATGTTAATTTTTCTGTCAAACCAGAGACGAACTGCTAACACGTCAACAGCACCCAAATTCATTACGTCCCGAAATTCTTGGCGGCGTTGCAAAGCTTGGCTGCTGCTAATAATTTTTTGCATTCCAGTAACGCCAACTGCAAAAATAACTGCATCTGCCTCGAAGGTTTCGTCGCCGCAAACCACACCTGTAGCTCGGTTGTTGCTGTCAACAATTAAATCAGTAACTCGTTGATTTGTCAAGACTTTAGCGCCGATTTTTTCTAGTCGTTCTACCCAGGGGCGAAAGATTTTTTCTCCGACAGTGCCGCGACACCAAACTACATCAAAATCCGCTTGATGTGCTAGAATGAAATAATACAACATTCCCAAAGCTGCGGCGGCAGAACATTGTTCTCCTGGTGCAAATAAACCTACTAATAACATCGGCTCGAAGGCATCGCGGTACAGCCTCGCAGACACGCCAAACTGTTTGAACAATTCGCGGGCTGTGACGCGATCGTACCTGCGCCAAGCTTCGTCAGAGTTGTCAAAATCTAGGACGGCGTAGAGTAAGGGTAATGCTGAAAGGCGATCGACTAATGGCAGTCTTTTAAATCGGGTGTAGAGAAAGGTTCCTAACGGTGTGGGAAGTCGCGGCTCGTCCTGAAAAATGGGCGATTCTACTTCCAAGCCGGCGGGGGAATACTGACAAGAACGAGTCCAAGGCGTAAATGGATCTAGTCCTAATTCTTTGACTAAGGAAAAGATATTTTTGTAGGGATACCAGAAGCCGTGAATTCCTGCTTCTACGGAACGCCCGCCGGCGGTTTTCCACCCGGCGACTAAGCCTCCCGGCTGAGGGCCTGCTTCTAATAAAGTTACGTCGTAGCCTTGCTGGGCCAGGTGATAGGTGGCTCCTAAGCCTGCCCATCCTGCGCCGACGACGACTATTTTTGGGGCTGGCGATTCTGCTGACATTTGGGACCTCTGCATTTTTGATTTATGATGACATAATTTATGAATAAAAGTGAAATATGCGATCGATTAGCTGAAAGTTAAATTGGTTTTTTTGACGGTGGGAAATGTTATATTAAAACGTTAATGTTGGTTTTTCCGATAATTGAGATTCGAGTCAAATACACAAATCGAACGGGTTGTCAATATGCAATTGATTAATTATTTGACTGCTATTTTTGGGGTAATTTGGCAAAACAGCATTTTTCACTGGGCGGCGCTAATTTTGCTGGGCGCGGCTGTGTGGGGCGAGTATACTTCTGTGAAGCAGTATCAGCGGTATCTCGGCGCGAAAAGCCGATCGACTTCTGAGGCTGTCAGCTATTTGAGCTCGAAGTCAGAAAGCGATACATCAGGGGCGATCGAATTGCGGCAATGGGAAACACCACCAGATACCTGGAAACTGCTGCTAGACTGGTTTAGCGAACACTTGGCGGGCGAAATCACTGCCGGTGGCGAGGCTTACAGGGCACAGGTAAAATCCGGGCGGTTTGTGTTGTTTCAGTATCCCGCAATTTTAGGGCGATCGGCACCCCGGAGTCAATGGCGGTTTGTACCGAGCACCTTAGTCGCGCTGGGGGTTTTAGGTACATTTTACGGCATTCAAACCGGCTTGCAAGATGTTAACTTGGGTTCTTTGCAAGATACCAAAGAATTGCTACCCTCGATCGGCACGTTGCTGGAGGGAATGAAAACAGCATTTTCGACTTCTTTGATGGGTTTGGGCTCTTCTAGCGTATTTACGCTTGTCTTAGCTTGGGGCGATCGCGCGCGAGTTGCCGATCGCGACAATTTACGCAACAAACTAGATAAAATCGCGAAATTACAAACCCCAGAACAAATGTTTTCTGGCGTTTATAGCGGTGGTGGTACTGAAAGTGCGATCGCCCTTGCAACCGAAACAATGAGAACCGGGTTTGCTCAAATTGTCGAGGCTCAAAGCAATGTGAACTCCCAGGCGATCGGACAGCAAATCGGCTTAGCAATGACCCCAGTTTTCCAAGACATCCGCCAAGAGTTATCCCTACTCAAACAGATTAAAGCCGACCAAGGCGAAGAGATATTAAACAATCTACTTTCAGGACTCCGCACCGAAGTAATCGAACCAGTAGTAGGGCGATTAGATCAAAGTGCCCAGTTAACTCAATCAGCATCCGAAGCGGTCAGAGAACTAAAGAACGAATTGGGCGGAATATCTTCTAGTTTAGCACAATCTATCCTGACAATACAAACTTTCCAGCAAGATACATTAGTGCAGTTGCAGGAATTTGCCAACAACTTGCAGCATATTTTAGGACAATTTCAAACCGACACCCACGGCGTTTTGCAAGAAATGGCGACCGAAATACGATCGGGAGTTGGAGAAAGCATTGAAGGCATGAAAGCGCAAAGAACAGCCTTCCAAGAAAGCGCCCAAGAAGCCGCCAACACCTTTAAAGGAATTCAAGATAACTTGCAAGCATCTCTCCACACTCAAGCAGCACAAGAAAAGGAAATGCTAGAAGGAGTCGAAGCCAGAATGACCAATATTTTAAATGCCACGCACGCAGCTTTTCAAACTCAGTCAGACACCATTAAAGCAGTAGGCGATGAAGCTTCGGGACTGATGGACAAAGCGCGAGAAAATCTGGTTGGCAGTTTGCAAAATGTTGACACAATGTTGCAAAATACCCGCGTCACAGTCCAGGAAGAATTAGATAACTTCCGGGTAACATATCAATCCTCTCTCCAGCAATTCTTTACCGCACAAAATAACTTATTAGAAGGTACTTTAGGTAAACAGCAAAAAGGTTTAGCGCAGGTTGTACTGGGCTTGCAAAAAGTTTTTCAGGAAGAATCCAAGAAGCGCAAATTGATGTCGCAACAAGTTGACGAAAGTATGGACAAAATTTTGACAACAGCCGCAGAAGTGAGCCAGTTTGCTAATTCTGTGGGGTTGAATTCCAGCCAGCGTTTGGCGCAGTTACAGGAACTAGCGAAGATAACCGGACAAGAAGTGCTGCGGGTAGAAAGTGTTTATGAAAAAATGGCAAATCAGTTCAATACCGAAGGAGAAAGGTTGCAAACTACCTATACAAGTTTGGTGAATCAATTAAATGCAGCTTTGCAAGCGGAACAAGAACAAGTGCGGCGGGTTGAAAGTGCGTATCAAAATATGAGCGATCAGTTCGATCGCGCGCTGCAGTCGGGGAACAATCAATTAATTGGCTATTTGGAAAAAACTACGTCATCGCAGCACAAGTTTTTTGAAGAAGCGGATACTTCGATGGCGAAAGTGTGCAATGGTTTGCAAGAAAGTTCCGACGGTTTGATGCAGGTTGCTCATTATTTGGTGGCAGCGGCTGATAATTTAGGAACGAAGAAATAAGCTATCAATAGTAAGGTTTGTAGTGAGGACTTTAGTCCGCAATCAAGAAGGAATGAAGTCCTGACTACAAACTAATTAACAAATCAGCCACACCACAAATATGAGAAATTTATCCGATTTAGACAATTCACCGGAAATAGAAGAAGAGGAAGATTCCAGCGTCCTGCTGTCGATCGGCGATTTAATGTCCGGCTTGCTGATGTTGTTCGCCCTCCTGTTCATCACCGTGCAAATTCAACTCAGCGAAAAGGTGAAAATGCTGGATGAGAAAATCCTTCAGGTGGAAAAACTGCGACAGGAATTGCAGCAATATCAAAACGCATTTGCAGGATTGCCGCAAATTATTGTCAATGCTTTAGAAGGGAAACTTGGAGACAAAGATATTTTTACAGTTGACCCCGGAACCGGAGATGTCAGTATTCGCGATCGCATTTTGTTTGATAATAACAGTTCCGTCCTCAAACCAGAAGGAAAAAAGTTTTTACAAGCCTTCATTCCCATTTACAGCCAAGTGCTTTTTGCTAACCAACAGTTTGAAAAACAAATTGCTCGCGTTGTCATCGAAGGACATACAAGTTCTGCCGGTGCAGAACCAAAAAATCTGGAACTGAGTTTGCGAAGGGCTTTAGCTGTTTCTAATTATATGTTTTCCGATGAGGTAAATTTTCCTAAAAAAGCCCAATTGCAGCAGAAAGTATTAGTTTCCGGGCGGGGAGAATTAGATGCGAATCCGACTCAAAATGCAGCGGGCGATCGCAAAGTCGTCTTCCGCTTCCAATTCCGCCGCGAAAACTTGAATGTTGACTTAAACCGCCAGTTACCCTCGCCCGAAGGTAAAAGCCCGAATTCTACCCCCTAGATCGATCGATTTTGGATGCACTCCGCCCCAACAAACCCCGTTTTTTACCGAATCTAGCTACGGATTGCAAGGAAGTAGAGGCATAAAAAACCCGGTTTCTGACAATCAGTGTCTCCCAGGCTGTAAATGGTGCGGCTTAACCTGCGGATTTGATATAAAATGTGTTGCATTATTAGTTCTATACGCACGGGTAGCCACAAACTCTTATGAAATCGCTCCTTCCCAATCGAAAATCGAAAATCGAAAATCGAAAATTGTATAACCTGTTACTGCTACTATTTCCCGCTTCCGCATGGCTGATCGTTTTCTTCATTTTGCCAGTGCTAATTGTACTTTTGTACAGTTTCTTAGAACGCGGTACTTACGGCGGCGTTACTGCGATATTTACTCTCAACAATTACCAGCGTTTGTTCAGCGGACTTTTTTTAGGAGTAATTGGGCGATCGCTCTTTTTAGCTTTTTTAACAACCGTTGCTTGCCTTTTAGTTGGCTATCCCCTAGCATTTTTCATCGCCACCCGTCCTCCCCGCTGGCGAAATGCCTTACTTTTGCTGGTAATTATTCCATTTTGGACTAACTTTTTGGTGAGAACCTACGCCTGGATAATTCTGCTGCGTAGCGAAGGAGTAATTAACACCGCCCTGCAAAGCCTGCAAATTATTACCGAACCGTTAAACTTGCTGTTTACGCCTTTCGCTGTGGCGATCGGTCTTATTTACGGTTATTTACCTTTTATGGTTTTGCCTTTATATTCTAGCATAGAACGCTTCAATTTTGTATTAGTAGAAGCTGCTCAAGATTTAGGGGCAAACGATATTCGGACTTTCTGGCGCGTGTTTTTACCATTAACAACTCGCGGCATTGTTGCAGGTTCTATTTTAGTTTTTGTTCCCACAGTTGGC
>Ga0335397_10006431_pt1 | contig 15156 bp, 14 predicted proteins | sample MAT04_FD_205740 | JGI IMG/M metagenome (GOLD analysis project Ga0335397, IMG submission 205740) | Freshwater microbial communities from Lake Fryxell liftoff mats and glacier meltwater in Antarctica - MAT-04 (spades assembly) (version 2) ...
TGCTCATCTGCGTGCTCATCCGCGTCACTTAGCGGGCCTTCGCCACTTAGCAAAAATCCCGGCTGCTCACGCTCAATTGCCCCATCAGCGCCGTGCGATCCACCAAGCGCTTGGCGATGAGATGCACCACCTCGCCTTCGCGCTGCACGATGCCGAAGACGCCCAGCAATTGCGCGCCGAGCAGCTCGCGGCGCTGGCGCTCGGCGAGCGGCGCGTGCACGATCACATTGGTCATGCCGGTTTCGTCTTCCAGCGTGACGAAAATGACACCGCTGGCTGTCCCCGGTCGCTGGCGGCAGGTGACGAAGCCGGCGCAGCGGGCGAATTGCTTGGTGGCCATGTTGCGCAGTTCGGCGGCCGATATGAAGCGCTGCCGGGCGAGGTGTGGGCGCAACAGCAAGAGTGGATGGCGGCCCAGCGTGAGGCCCAGGCTGGCGTAATCGGCGACAAGGTTTTCTGCTTCCTTGGGCGCGACCAGTTGCGCTGCGGTTTCGCGCAGGGGCACGCCGGCAAGCAGATCGCCCTGCGTCTGCAACAAGGGTAGCGCCACGGCCCAGGCGGCCTGGCGTCGATGGCCGCTCAGGCTGGCGAGCGCATTGGCGGCGACCAGGGCATCGAGTTCTTTGCGGCTCAATGCGGCGCGCTCGGCGAGATCGCTCGCATCACAGAAGGCCGACTGCGCCCGCGCCGCCACAATGCGCGCACCGGCTGCTTCGCCCAGGCCGGCGATGCAATTCAGCCCGAGGCGGACGGCAAGTGCGGGTGTGGCGACTTCTTCCAGCGTGGTTTCCCATACGCTCAGTGTCACATCGACAGGCCGTATCGCCACGCCGTGACGACGCGCATCCTGCGTGAGTTGCGAGGCGGAATAAAAACCCATGGGCAATGCGTTCAACATACCGACCAGAAAGGCCGCCGGATGATGACGCTTCAACCACGCCGAGACATACACCAGCAGCGCGAAACTCGCCGCGTGCGATTCGGGAAAACCGTAGTCGCCGAAGCCTTCGAGCTGGCGGTAGAGCGCTGCGGAAAACTCGGGTGTGTAGCCGCGCTCGGCCATGCCGTTCAGCAGTTTCTCGCGAAATGGCCCCAGTCCGCCACGCCGCTTCCAGGCCGCCATAGCGCGCCGCAGTTGATCGGCCTCGCCCGCTGTGAAGCCGGCGGCGACGATGGAAAGCTGCATGGCCTGCTCCTGGAAAATCGGCACACCCAGCGTGCGTTCGAGGACGGCCTTCACCGCCTCGGTGGGATAGCTCACTTCTTCCAGCCCCTGCCGCCGCCGCAAATAGGGATGCACCATGTCGCCCTGGATGGGGCCGGGGCGCACCAGCGAAACTTCGATCACCAGATCGTAAAAATTGCGCGGCTGGAGACGCGGCAGCATAGCCATCTGGGCACGCGATTCGATCTGAAATACGCCCACCGTATCGGCGGCACAGATCATGTCGTAGACCAGCGGATCGTCGGCCGGCACATCGGCGAGCATGAAGGGGCGGCCGCGCTCCTTCGACACCCAGGCCAGAGCACGGCGGATGGCGGTGAGCATGCCCAGCGCCAGCACGTCGACTTTCATCAGGCCCAGCGTATCAATGTCGTCCTTGTCCCACTGAATGACAGTGCGCTCGGACATGGCGGCGTTTTCCACCGGCACCAGGCGATCAAGCCGGCCGCGACTGATGACGAAGCCGCCGACATGCTGCGAGAGATGGCGCGGAGCGCCGCGCAACTGCGGCGCCAGCCAAAGCCATTTCGCCACGCGCGGGCTGGCGGGATCCAGCCCCACTTCGGCGAAACGCTCGGGCCATTGTTCCGGCTTGTCCCACCAAGCGAGCGAGGCGGTAAGCGCATTGAGTTTGTCGGCGTCTATACCCAACGCGCGGCCGGTGTCGCGCAGCGCCGAGCGCGTGCGATAGCGAATGACAGTGGCGGCCAGTGCGGCGCGCTCACGGCCATATTTGCGATAGATGTACTGGATCACCTCTTCGCGCCGCTGATGCTCGAAATCCACATCGATATCCGGCGGCTCGTTGCGTTCTTTCGAGAGGAAGCGACCAAAGAGCAGGTTGCCGCACGCCGGGTCCACCTCAGTGATACTCAGCGCGTAACACACGGCGGAATTCGCCGCCGAGCCGCGTCCCTGGCAGAGAATGCCCTCGCGGCGCGCATAGGCGACGATGTCGTACACTGTCAGAAAATAAGCTTCGTATTGAAGCTCGGCGATGAGCCTCAGTTCTTGCGCGATCTGTTCGCTCACCTTCTCCGGCACACCGCCCGGATAACGGCGCTGCAAGCCATTCTCCACCTCGGCACGGAGATAACTTTCAGCCGTCTCGCCGTGCGGTACGACTTCTTCCGGATACTCGTAGCGCAGTTCGGCGAGCGAGAAAGTGCACAACGCCGCGATGCGCAAAGTCTCCGCCAGCAGCTCGGGCGGATACAGCCGCGCCAACCGCAAACGCGTACGCAAATGCCGCTCGCCATTGGGGAATAAGGCGTGGCCCGCACCATCCACCGTGGTGTTAAGACGCAATGCGGTGACGACATCCTGCAAGGGCCGCCGCGAGCGCGCATGCATATGCACATCGCCGCTCGCCACCAGCGGGAGTTGCGTCAGCCGCGCCAGCTCGCGCCAGTGCGCCAGCTTCGTGGCATCGTCGGCTTCCAGATGGCGCTCGCAGGCAATCCAGGCGCGTTGCGGAAAACGCGCCGCCAGCCACAAGCCATCCTCCGCGCGCGACTCACAATTCGCTACCCATAGCACCAGACAATCCGGTATGCCACGCTCCAGATCGCCGCGGCTCAAGTGATACTCGCCCTTCTCCGCGCGACGACGGCCCAGCGTGACAATGGCCGAGAGATTGCCGTAACCCTCGCGGTTTTGCGCCAGCAACACCAGCTTCATGCCATCCGTCAGCGTCACTTCCGTGCCGATGATGAGCTTCAATGCCGACTTGGTCGTGGCCTCATAGGCACGTACCACGCCGGCGAAAGAGCATTCATCAGTCAGCGCCAGCGCGCGATAACCCAGCGCGACGGCACGCTCGATCAATTCCTCAGGATGCGACGCACCGCGCAGAAAGCTAAAGTTGGAGAGGCAATGCAGCTCGGCGTAATCAGGAAACGGCGCAGGCAGCACAGCGTTCATGCGAAGCCCCTCTGCCTCTGCGTAGGATGGGTGAAGGCGCCGTTGCCGCAACCCATCGTATTTTTGGCATTCGACGTTTTGGCGTCCGGCGATGGGTTACGGCGCGATGCGCCTCCACCCATCCTACGAAGACTGTCAGCGTCAACTCCAAACTGCTGCCACATCACGCAAACCACCCATGCAAAAACCATCCAGCCCTATCGCTGCTCGCGCGGCATTCCCGATAGATCCACAGCCAGCGCTGATCCGCGCTCAGCGCGACAAAATAATCGCGGCGCAGATCGCCGACACTTTCTGCGCCGCCTTCACATTCACCGGCATCCCACCAGCCGGACTCGATGCGCTCCGGGCCGGCGAGTAAAACCAATGGGCCGGGGCATGGGTCATGGTATTGCGGGCGGCCATTTTTTTCGCTGAGCGCCTGTGGCGTTTCCAGCAGACAGAGCGGACGCGGCGAACTCGGACTAGCCACGCCACCCTCGCCTTGCGGCGCCCAGCGGGTAGCGCATTCCGGGCGATGATCGGCTTGCAGGACCAGCCCACCCACCTGCGCTTCGCCCAGCCGCGCGCGCAGCCGCTCGATCAGCGCCGGCATGCCTTCTGGATCGGCGCTCTCGCCGGCGAACAGCGCGCGGCTTTTGCCCGGCAGCGCGACGATGGCCTCGGCTTCCAGCGTGAGCGATTCGACTGGCGCGACCAGCGCAAGAGTAGCCAAGCGCTCACGCAAAATCGCCGTGATGCGCGCAGCCTCGCGCACCGCTTCAGCGAATCGCAGGGGCAAGCGCGTCGCTGGCAAGCGACGATGTTCCAGGTGCAGCACGCATTCCTGCATGCCGGCCTGACGCACCGCCAGCCAACCCGCCAGCGCCTGCACCAGCCGGCCGCTGGCGAAGAGCAGCGCAACAGCATTCTCCGCGGGCGCCGGCAATTCCAGGCTCAAACTGAAACGCTGAGGGAACACAAACTCGGCATAGGGCGCGACTTGTTCATCGCCCAGATCGCCCATGTCACCCCCCGTCCTACCATAGGCGCGCGCCATCGCCCGCACCGCCGCCATGCCGATGCGCCGCGCCAGTCCCGCGCTGGGCAAGCGCCGCGCTGCGCCCAGCGTATGCACGCCGAAGCCCGCCAGGCGGGCCACGCAGGCAGGTGAGAGCTCATCGGCCAGACGCGCCAGCGGCAAGGCATCGAGCGCAGCCGGCAAGGCGGCGCGGTCCACGCAAGGGCCCTCGCCACCTTTGCCACCTTTGCCACCCTCGCCCCTCTGTGCTGCCTCGCCCGCCTGCGCCAGCCACCACGCCGCCGTGGCTCTAGTCGCCACCGCCACGCGCGCCGCATAGCCCTGCTCGCGCACGCCGTCGCTCACTTTGCGTCGCAAATTTTCCAGCCCCCCGAACAGACGCAGGCAGCCGCCGATCTCCAGCAGCAGCCCGGCCTGCGGCACGATGCACAGACGCGGCGTATAGCGCCCCGCCCAGCAAGCCAGTGCGGCAAGCGCCGCCGCCTCGCGGGCAGGCGCGCGCGGCAGCAGCGTGACGCTCGGTGCGAGCGAGCGCGCCAGCGCCGGCCGCATGCCCGAGCGCACGCCCTCGCGAGCGGCATCCTCGTCGCAGACCAGAACGCGACCGCGCTCGACGATGGCGCTAGGCGAGCGTAGCTGGGGATGGGCGTCTAGCGGCAGGCGCGGCAGACGCACCGCGAGCCAGAGTGCTTCCATGAGTTACGCCATGACGCACATCCTGTACGTAGGGGCGCCAAAGCGCGGGGCGAGGTAGCGTGAGACTGAGCGCGCGGCCCAGCGGCGGCCCGCGCCGCTTGAGAATGCTGACGTCGAGCGCGCCGTCGGTGCCGCTCATCAATGCCAGCCGCAAGGGCGCGGCGGAAGCGTGGGCCGCATGACAGCGCGGCCGGAACAAAAACATCGCCGCATGGCTGGGTGCGGCGGCCGCCTGCAAGCGTCGCACGGCGCGGGCATCAGCCTGGGCGCTCCAGCACACCACGGCAGCGGGCGCGTCGCTGCGCAAAGCCTGCTCGGCGGCCCATAACAAATTCAGCGCATCCAATTTGGCGCGGCGGCCCATAGCGGATAAAGGAGACCGCACCACCACCAGTTTATCCAACGGGACGCCAGCCGCCGCCCAGGCCGGCGCATGCAGCGCATAGGTCGGCGCAATGAACAGCAGCCAACCTGTCGTGCCCAATTGCCGCAGCGCCGGCAGCAACAAACCCAACTCGCCCTGCCCCGCGCCATCACACAACAGTTCCGTCACCGCGCCGCGCGGCCAGCCGCGCCCGGGCAACTCGGCATCCAGCGCGGCATGGCCGCTCGCCACCGCCGGCAACGCCGCCTCGGCGCAGCGGCCGCGCCAGATGTCGGGCCGCGCCAGCAGTTCGGCAAATTGCGGGGCGGGATTCACCATTACAGCGGCTTGCCGCCACGGATCAAGCCGACGGCTATGCCCTCGATAGCCAGACTGCGATCCACCGCCACCGGCGGGTAATCGGGATTTTCGGCCAGCAGGCTGATTTGCCCGCCCTTGCGCTGCAAGCGCTTGACGGTGACCTCATCGCCCAGGCGCGCCACGACAATCTGACCGCTGCGCGCCTCGGAAGTCTTGTGCACGGCGATCAGATCGCCGTCGAGGATGCCCGCGCCTATCATGCTGTTGCCGCGCACCCTGAGCAGATAATCGGCGCGCGGCACAAACAACTGCGCCGCGATCGGCACCCGGCCCAACTGGTTTTCCGCCGCGAGGATGGGGCTGCCCGCCGCCACCGACCCAATCAGCGGCAAGCCGAGTTGCTCCACCACGCGGATGCCACGCGCCGAACTCTCCAGCGTGATCAGCCCTTTTTGCGCCAGCGCCCGCAGATGCGCCTCGGCGGCATTGGGCGAAGCAAAGCCAAACGCCGTGCATATCTCCTGCCGCGTCGGTGGAAAGCCCGCTTCGATGCTGTCACGGATGAAGTCGAGAATTTCGCGCTGGCGCGCGGTGGGCTGCGGACCCACAGGCTGTGAATCAGAATTTTGAGCATCAGTACGACGTGCGCGCGCAATCATTTTCTTCCTTTGCCTTTTGCAGGATACTGTATTTAATTACAGTATATCAATTTAAGCCAGAAGAAAAGATAAGGCGTGCTTGGTTTGGGCTCTTGAATCCGCTTTAAAATTAGGACATATTAACGGACAATTTTAAATATTGTAATCAGTAGATAATTGAGTTTAAACGACTATAATTAGTTTTTTAATAGACATTTAAAAAGACATAATGTCAGACATAAGCTCTTTGGTGCTCAGGGTGGATACCGACCGTTTTGGCCGTTTTCTATTTCAGATCGGCGTAGATCCAGACCGCCTCACCTCCACTCTCCAACGCATTGATGACGCCCATGCGTTATTCATCACCATGCCACTCAGTCAAGTCGCCAGCCAGTTGGAAAAGGAAGTGGTCGTCAGCAGTGTATTTGGTACCAACACCATCGAAGGTGGCAAGCTCAGCGAGGCAGAAACCGCGCATGTGCTGCAACTGGATCCCGATCAGATTCGAGAAGTCGAGCAGCGTCGGGCAATCAATATCAAAACCGCCTACGACCATGCGCAAGCCATGGCGATGACACCCGGCTGGCGGCTGGATTTGGATTTCATCGCCAAGGTGCACACCCTGATCACCCGCGATCTACCCGACTCCAATAACCTGCCCGGAAATTTTCGCGACAACTCCAAAGATAAAATCACCTACGTCGGCGACGGATCGCATGGCGGCCGCTACAAGCCGCCGCAATACCGCGCGGACATACAGCAACTCATGGAAAAGCTGGTGGCCTGGCATGACCGGCTTCTGGAACAGAACGTGCCGGCGTTGATCCGCGCGCCGCTGGTGCACCTCTATTACGAACTGATCCACCCATACTGGGATGGCAATGGCCGCGTTGGACGCGTACTCGAAGCCACTTTGCTGCAAGCAGCCGGCTACCGCTACGCGCCCTTTGCCATGGCACGTTACTACCTTGAGCACATCGATGAATACTTCAGCCTGTTTAACGTCTGCCGCAAGCTGTCAGACAAAGGCGAGGCATTGCCAAACATGGCTTTTGTGGATTTCCATCTGGAAGGCATGCGCCGCGTTATTCATCGTCTGCATGAGCGCGGCAATCGCCTGGTGGAAGTATTGCTCTATGCAAGTTCAATTCGCGCCGCGCTGGACCGAAAGGAAATCAACGCACGCCAATACACCATTCTTTCCCACTTGCTGGAAAAAGGTCCGACGGATTATGAGGTAGTCCGGCGTAGCCCGTGGTACGAAAGCCTGTATCTCAAACTCAACGACAAAACCCGGCAACGTGATTTAGGCAAATTGCGCGACCTTAACTACCTGCGGGTGGATGCCAAGAACAGGATCGGGCCGGCCATCGCCTGGTCCGAAGGGGCAATTCAATCTTTATAAGGATTGTGCAACTCATCAACCAGCCTGTGCAGCACTTCGCGCAGTTGCGCCTCAGAGCAGCCCATGAGGATGGCATCTTCGAGGGCGTCTTGGGCGATTTGGCGCAGCTCTTCGAGGTTTTCGCCGAGCACTTTGATCTTTTCGGTGCAGGAGACGATTTCCCCCTCCGGCCCGCGCCAGACGATGCGTTCTTCGGATTTGCGTAATTTCGATTGACTCATGACTGGCTCATTAATTTCCTGCGACGGGATTTTCCGCCAACTGATATATTCTTCACCCCTCGCCTCGCCCCGTCAATGCAAGCTAAGGAGACTCTCATGCGCATCGCCAACAACGTCGCCGAACTCATCGGCAATACCCCGCTGGTCAAGCTGAACCGCCTCAATGCCGGCATCGACGCCACCATCGCCGCCAAGCTGGAATTCTTCAACCCGGCGCATAGCGTGAAAGACCGCATTGCCGTCTCCATGCTCGACGCCGCCGAGCGCGCGGGCAAGATCAAGCCGGACACCATCATTCTCGAACCGACCTCGGGCAACACCGGTATCGGTCTGGCCATGGTGGCTGCTGCGCGCGGCTACAAAACCTGTTTCATCATGCCTGAGACCATGAGCCGCGAGCGCAAGCTGATCCTCAAGGCCTATGGCGCCGAACTGGTGCTCACGCCGGGGCCCGAGGGCATGCCCGGCGCGATCAAGAAGGCCAACGAAATGGCCGCCGCCGATTCGCGCTATTTCATTCCCCAGCAATTCGACAACCCGGCCAATCCGGAGATTCACCGCTCTACTACCGCCGAGGAAATCTGGCGCGACACCGACGGCAAGGTGGATATTTTCGTCTCTGGTATCGGCACCGGCGGCACCATCACCGGCGTGGGCGAGGTGCTGAAGGAACGCAAGCCCGGCGTGCAAATCATCGCCGTTGAGCCGGATGCCAGCCCGGTGCTCTCCGGCGGCCAGCGCGGCCCGCACCCGATTCAGGGCATAGGCGCCGGCTTCGTGCCGTCCATCCTCAACACCAAGATTTACGACGAAGTGGTGCGTGTGAAGAATGTGGACGCGCTAGAGACGGCGCGCAAAATGGCCACCGACGAAGGCCTGCTGGTCGGCATCTCCTCCGGCGCCGCCGTGTGGGCCGCGCTGGAAGTGGCGAAGCGGCCGCAGAACAAGGGCAAGCTGGTCGTCGTCATCATCCCCTCCTTTGGCGAACGCTATCTGTCGACGGTGTTGTTCGAGAACATCACGGTCTAGGCTAACCCGGCAGGATGTGCGAACCCCGCGCGTCCTTGCTACGCTGGTGGTTAGGCTAGCTCCGGCCTCGTGGTGCGTTGATCGACCCCTTGAGTCTGGCAATAAACTGATGACATAAATGTCGGCATTTGCCATAATGCCGCAATTACTCGTCACGCCATTCCGGGACACCCATCATGCACATTCATCAGCGCCTCTCCGCTTGTGGGCGTCGTTTGCTCGCGACAACCGCTTTATCTCTATCTCTATCCTGGCTCAGTTTGACCTTTGCGGCCGAGCCACCAAAACAGTTGCCTATCGATCATGTGGTGCCCGTCTGGTACATGGGCATGCCCGCTATGGGGCACTCTTTCGAGTATCCGGAAGCCTTCATGGAGGAAGCCAAACTGCCGAAGGAAGCGGACTTCCCCTGGCGCCAGACGCTCTCCTACATCGTAGGCATGGCTGATAAGTCCATCGGCGTTTCGCCGCATCAGCGCATCTCGCCGCCCGGCGCACCGCCCATCATCATGCCGGGCCACCAGGCGGTCGTGATGTGCCTCAACACGCCGGAAGCGCCCGCGCTGGGCGTCGCCTATTCCGTGATACCCGGCCCGAAGGCCACCAAGCACAACCTGCGCGCCGACGCGATGCCTGCGCATAGCATCATCGGCGCACCTCTCGTCAGCGCCATCCGCATCGGCCCGACCTGGCTGCCGCTGACCAATCACCGCGTCATAGAATGGGGCTTGCACAAGGGCCTGCTGCGTTTGCGCTTCTTTGGCGCCAGCCCAATCGGCTGGTACACACCCGATTGGGACAACAACTACCCCACCATGCCGGAAATGAACGAGCCCTGCAACGCGCCCTCGCGGGCGAATCCAAAATTCGTGCTGCCCGCCGACCCGTCGCGCATCATTCCGCAACACTGAGCCCGGAGCCGCGTACATGAAAGCCACAGCCCTCGCCCTCTTGCTCACTTGCGGACTCATAGGCGCCGCGCATGCCGCTGAAACGGACATCGCCAAGCAGCTCATCACCTGCACCGCCTGCCACGGCGCCAAAGGCCTCAGCGTCAATCCACAATGGCCCAACCTCGCCGGACAAAAAGAGGAATATCTGCGCGCCCAGTTGCTCGCCTTTCGCGACGGTAGGCGCAAAGACCCGCTCATGAGCGCTAACGCAAAAGACCTCAGCGACGACCAGATCGATGCCCTCGCCGCGCACTACAGCACGCTGCCCTTGCCACGCGCAACCCAGGTGAGCAAAAATGCGCCCCGCCTGGAAGCGACGTCGCGCCCGCTAGTCTTCTGCGTACGCTGCCACGGCGGCGACGGTAACAGCCCCAACGACATCTGGCCCAACCTCGCCGGACAGAAACAGACTTACATGGAAAAACAGATCAAGGCCTACCACGCTGGCGAACGCAAAGACGACATGATGGCCATGTGGGGCAAGATGGTGGATGAAAAACAGATGGCCGACATCCTTGGCTACTTCAGTCGGCAGGGGCGGAAATAGCGGTTGGCTACAAAGTTATACTAGGACTTACCGGAGGCTAGTATAACTGTCCGCCTACATTGGGCTGGAAAGGCTTATGGATAGGGCATCTCCGGCATACGATGCGTGAAGACCCGCTTAGCGCGCTTTACCATCCAGCGCTTTTTCCAGCAGCGCGCCGACCAGTTCATTTACGTCCGTCTGCTTTTCCTGCGCCAGCGCGTGAATGCGCTTGACGAGTTCGCTATCGAGCTTGACGGCGAAGGGGATGAGGCCTAGCGCCTGGTCTTGCTTACGGCGTTCGCGTTTATCCAGTGCGACGGCGGCTTGCTTGCCGTAGCGATCCGGCGTACCGGCTTGCTTGATGCGGCCTTCGACTTTCATGCCGTTGCGTTTTTCGAGATCGGTGCGTTTCATGGTTGTTGTCCTTCCCAGGCGGCGAGAAAGGCCTGCCAGTGCGGTTGTTTGAGTGCTTGCAGCGACGTGCGTACCGTCGCCACTTCGCGCGCATATTCTTCGCGGCTCAGTTCGCCGCGCATGAGTTTGAAGCGCAGGTAAACCAATAGCGTATTCACCACATCCGTTTCGCAGTAATCGCGAATCTCGTCGCTGCGGCCGGCCTGCCAGGCGGACCAGACGGCCGAGCCATCCATGCCCAGCTTGCCGGGAAAGCCCATGAGCTTGGCGAGATCATCGAGCGGCGCATTGGCGCGCGGCTGGTAGAGCGCCAGCAAGTCCATCAGATCGAGATGGCGGCTGTGGTAGCGGCTGATGTAATTGTTCCACTTGAAGTCGCGGCTGTCTTTGTAATCACCCTCGCCGGTTTCCCAGTAGCGCGGCGCAGTGACGCCGTGTATCAGGCCGCGATAATGCAGCACCGGCATGTCGAAGCCGCCGCCGTTCCACGACACCAGTTGCGGCGTGTATTTTTCGATGCCGTCGAAGAAGCGCTGAATGATTTCGCCTTCGCCGGACTTCGGCGCGGCGAGCGACCAGACGGTGAGACGGTCGGCATCTTGCAAGGCGCAGGAGATGACGACGACGCGCTGCAAGTGCAGTTGCAGAAAATCGTTGCCACTGGCCGCGCGACGCTTCTGGAAGGCAAGTTCCGCGACCTCGTCATCCGAAAGGGCGGCGTCTAGGTCATGCAGTTTGCGCAGTCCGGCGACATCGGGAATCGTCTCGATGTCGAAGGCGAGTACCGGTGTCACGTGCGTACCTTTATTTTTTTACCCATTGTCCACTGGCGTTCTGGTAGTACCAGCCGGACTGGGCCTTTTCGATCCAGCGCTGGCCGAAAGTGCTGCGCACTTCCGCCTCCCACTCGGGGTGGCCATTGGCGCGGGCGATCTCGCGGTAAAGCGCACTGCGGTCGTTATTTTCGGCGGCAACCAGGCCGCTCGCCGCTTGGCGCTGCGCCAGTGGGACGGCGTTGGCATCGCGCATCTGCACGCTACCGTCGCGCGCGATGCCCACGGCGCCCGAGGCATAGAACGGCGCCAGTTGGACGTGGCGGGCCTGCATGGCGTCCTTCAGCGACGTAATGGCCGGCGTATTGATTTCAAGATTGGTTTGCGCCTGGACAAGGCCAGCACTGAGACCGGCAAACAGCGCGCTGACGATGATCAAGGCTCGGAATAATGCTTTCATGGCGGTGTCCTCGAGTTATTTGGTGGGAGTCGAAGCGGGAATGGCAGGCGCAGCAGGAGAAGTGGTGGTGGTGCCAGCCGGCTTGGCCTGATCCTTCTGCAATTGCCAGACCTCGTCGATAATCTTGTCGGCGGCCTTCTCCGCCGCCGCTGCGGGGAAGTAGATGTTGATGGTGACGCAGGCCGCTAGCGATGCCGCGGCTAGCACAGCCGTTGGCAGCTTGAGTGTTTGCTTCATGACTTTTCCCTCGCAGGCTATTGAATAACGGGTTTGCTGTTGCCCTCGGTCACACGCTTAAGACGCGTAACCAGTTCTTCCCAATTGACCCGCCGATTGTAGCCCATGACGTTGATGGCCGGGATGCCGCCGCCTTTGACGATGACATAGCCATTGGCTGTCGTTTCGACGCCGCCCATTTCGCAGACGCCGGCAACGAGCAAACAGGACCATCCCAGGCGGTCGTAGCCGAAATCATTGAAAAAGCCAAGGAAGCTGCGCTGTATGGCCGCCCCGGCGCCGGCGCCGCCCAGCGACGAAATGTTTTGCACGGCACGCTGGCTGATGCGCTTCTTGTAATCGCCGGGGCTGCTGGCGATTTTTGCGTCGAAGCGCTGCGGCCGCCAGGCGGCCAGTTCCAGGCCCTTCACGTCGCCGTCGATAAAGCCGGTGATGCTGCCGAAAGAAAACGTGTCGGTGAGCTGGCCCAGATCGACGTGACGCATTTCCAGATCGGCATAGAGGCGGGGCACACGGCCGGAAGGCTCCAGCACTTTCAAATTGGTCGCAGCGATGTAGCCGTCGAAAACCTGGATCACCAGCGCACCATCCATTTCGACGGTGGCGTGCGACTGGTGAATCTTCGGTATGGAAGCCGACAACGCCCCCGCCATGCGCGGCAAGGCCAGCGTTTCAGTGAGGCGCTCCATGGAGACGGGTTGCAGCGCGCCAGCTACCTGCCATTGCCACTCACCGTTGTTGGCTTTCACGGCGCGCAAATCCTCCAACACCAGCTTGCCGTCCAGCACCGGAATGTCGACGCGCGGCAGCGTGAAGGAGAAACCGTGCATGGCTAGCGGCAGCTTGAACGCACCCAGGGGCAAGCGTCCGAAGTTCGCACCGGCGACGAGGATATTCGCGGTGGCGGCCTCATCGCGTCGCCAGGGAATTGCCCCGCTAACACCGCGCAAAGCGTAACGACCGGTGGCTTCCTCGGCACTGATATCGGTTAATGCGAGATCGAATCGACTCGGCCCTTTCGCGTCGAACACCCCGGCCGCACGCAGCTTGCCGCCGAAAGCGAATTTGGGCAGCGCCGCTTGCTCCAGTACAGGCGCGATGAGCGGCGCCGAAGCAAGTGCCAGATCGATGTTATCGGTCTCAAAGTGCGCCTGCTTCATGGCCTTAGCGGCACGATCCCACGAGCCAGAAAAGCGCAATGCACCGATGCCGGCCAGCGCCAGCTCGCCCTTCTCAATACCGATCTCCGTGGCACTCGCCGTGCCGCTGGCCTGCAAGCGATGACCGCCTTTAGCGAAGTAAAACGGTTGCCACAACAGCTCGCCGGATGCCAATTGAACGTCGCCGCGCCAGCGCCAAACATCACGGCTTTTCGCTCCGCCGGCCTCGCCGTTCAGCAGCAAGTGTGCTGAAATTTTGTCGCCGGCATGGACGCCACTCGCATCGCTGAAAGCGAGATCGGCCGCTTGCAAGTCCACCGCGATGGATTTGCTGGCACCACCCTGCCAGCGCAGTTTGCCAGTCACTTTTCCGGCGGCGTGGTATTCGGCCATGGCAGGCAGGAAGGCGGCAAGCCGCTCCAGCCGCGCCTGCGTCAGGGTAGCTTCGGCAGCGGCGCCACCCTGACCAGCGGTGCGTAGTTGCCAGCGTTCGCCGAGCGAGGGTTCCAGCGTCAGGTCTAGTGTCTGGCTTTGCGTGAGGTAAGTAAATCGCAAAGGCCATGACTGTTTTTCACCGGGCAGGCGCAGCGTGCCACTCGGACAATCGATGCTTGCGGCAGTCCAGCGCAGTGCTGCGCATTCCAGCTTGAGCTTGGCGTAATCACGGCCGGCAATAGTCAATCGATCAATCTCGATCTGCGCGTGGCCACCTGTTGGGGCCGCCAGCATGAGCCGCACGCCGCTGGCGGAGAGCGCGGGATGCTGGATGGCATCTAGGGTAAGCGTCAGGCTTTGCGCCTGCGCAGTCAAACTGAAAGAGCAGCACGCGAGGACTCCGACCAGGTAGCCCATCGCGCGCGAGCGACTAGCCTGGTCAGGCGGGGAAAACACCTGTGGAAAGGTAGCGATCGCCACGATCGCAAATGATGGTGACGATGACGGCGTTCTCGACTTCAGCCGCAATGCGCAAGGCCACAGCGGTAGCGCCGCCCGAAGAAATACCGGCGAAGAGACCTTCCTCGCGTGCCAAGCGACGCGTCATTTCTTCAGCATCGGCCTGGCTGACATTTTCGACGCGGTCCACACGCTGGGCATCGAAAATCCGCGGCAGATATTCCACCGGCCATTTGCGGATACCGGGAATCTGCGAGCCTTCATCGGGCTGACAGCCGATGATTTGTATTTTGGAATTCTGTTCCTTGAGAAAACGCGACACGCCCATGATGGTGCCCGTGGTACCCATGCTGGAAACAAAGTGCGTGATCTTGCCCTCAGTATCGCGCCAGATTTCCGGGCCGGTGCCTTCGTAGTGCGCCAGCGGATTGTCCGGATTGGCGAACTGATCGAGGATGATACCGCGGCCTTCATCGCGCATTTTTTCCGCGATATCGCGCGCCATTTCCATACCGCCTTTTTTCGGCGTCAAAATGATCTCGGCGCCGAAGGCGCGCATGGTCTGGCGTCGCTCCACCGACAAATGCTCCGGCATGATGAGCAGCATGTGATAACCACGCATACTCGCCGCCATGGCCAGCGCGATGCCGGTGTTGCCGCTGGTGGCTTCGATCAGCGTATCGCCGGGCTTGATATCGCCGCGTTGCTCGGCGCGCATAATCATCGACAGCGCCGGACGGTCTTTCACCGAACCTGCCGGATTATTGCCTTCCAGCTTCGCCAGCAACACATTGCCGCGCTGGTCGTTCGCTTCTCCCAGCAGCCGCTTCAACCGCACCAGCGGCGTATTGCCGACGAAATCTTCCAGCACTTTATACATGCGCTTAGCCTTG
>Ga0335397_10006436_pt1 | contig 15151 bp, 15 predicted proteins | sample MAT04_FD_205740 | JGI IMG/M metagenome (GOLD analysis project Ga0335397, IMG submission 205740) | Freshwater microbial communities from Lake Fryxell liftoff mats and glacier meltwater in Antarctica - MAT-04 (spades assembly) (version 2) ...
TTTATTGGAATGTTTTGTTGCGAATCGGTGTCCCAGAGCTGCTTCACAATCTCGCTCCAGTTTTCGATCTTTTGAATTTCATCAATTACCAGCAAAAACTCACGGGCACCAGATTGTTTATATTTTTCACGGGCAACATTCCAGTGTTGCTCAATCCAGCTACTGTTTGAATTAGGAACTGCATCGGCCGAAATAGAATGCGATGGTATAGTTGAATGTCTTATTATTTCATTAACAAGCGTGGTTTTACCCACTTGACGAGGCCCAAAAACCACTTGAATGAACTTTCGAGGCTCATTTACTCTATCTGTAAGTTTCTTATGCTGAGCGCGTTGGAACATAGTTAACAATTTACTCAATGTACTGAGTAAAAATACTCATTTAAACAGAATTTTTGATTTTATCCCAGAGTTGTCATTAGGAATTAAAACTCAAGGAAGTATTCAGTGAATTGGAATTCATCCAAAGTCCGGTAAACCATTCCCTTCGCTTCATTGCCCGAAGTGCTAACCAAAGAAGCGGAAAAGTGCAAAGACAATGTAACGGCAAAGCCAATGGGTATTGAGCGGACGATCAAGCAGTGCAAAGAATTAATTAAGCATGGTGCGCCTACGATTCATTTCTACTCAATGGGAAAATCAGATCCCATTTATCGAATTGCGAAGGAGTTGTTCTAAAAAAAAGACCCGATTTAATTCGGGTCTTTTTCGTAGGCAAAATTTTATTTGTTAAGGTGTGGGTAGGGCGTTTCCTACAAAATCATTTGGATTACTTAGCGGAATTTTAGCGCCCCATTTACTATTGATTGCTAAAATAAATTGGTTTGCGATATAAGCAGAACCACGTGGGTTAGGATGCACACCGTCCAATGAAAACGCTCCAAAAGGCGGTGATATGGATGCGGTAAACGATGAGCCGCCAATAGAAACGGTTCCTGCTCTTACGTTTTTCAAGACTGTATTCATATCCACAAGTACTAAGCGCGAAGCCTGAGCGGCCACAGCAGATGCGATAGTTGCATTAAATCCATCAATGGAAGTCTGAATTTCAGTTTGCTCTGCAGGATTGAGATAAAATCTATCGTGAGCCCCTTCATTAATAGGGTTTGCCGGGCTTATTCCCATTCCACCGGGAAGACCTGCAGGATCAGAACCCGCTGTAAGACAAATCAAAAGATTATCTGAAGCATTTGCGTTGCGGATTTTAGGTATTACGAAAGGACCACCCGGAGTTGGAACTGACGCATCGGATAATGATGTGTCTAAAATTATGAAAGCATACCTAGTAAAATTCTTGCTAAGCGTTGGTCTTCTTAATGCGGTCTTTTGAGCATCTGTCAACCCTGGGTTTGCATCTACTCCTGCATTCCAACCATTTATTGCTGCATTTAATTGATCAATACCTGCTGTTAAAGCAGGTCGTGACGCTGACGGAACTACGAAAGCTAAAGGGTTAATGGTACTAAAAAACGGAATGCTGGTGACATTTGGAATATTAGCAACGGCACCCTCAGCATTTGCATTGGCATTTAACATAGTTGTTAACGCTGCATTAAACGCGGCTTGAAACGTACCTTGTGCTGTAAGAATTGCAGGGTTTGATGCTCCACCGGTAGCATAACCAAGTACATCGTTGTTTCCAAGCCAAAAAGTAAAGAATGTACCACCGTTGCTCATGGAGGCCGCTGCATCTCCAATTAACGTGGATGTGCCCGGAGCAGAAGCCATGCGTGCATAAAATGGATTGAATAAAGCATTTAAGGGTCCACCTAACAAAGGTGTTTGTGCAGTTTGAATGGTAACACCCGGCACACCCCAATTATTTAGCGCTGTCTTGCTTCCGGCATAAGGTGCTAATGAGGCAGGGCCATCACCTGTCGTTGGGACAGGTCCGGGGGAAGCTGGATTTTTCAAAATCAGCCTACCAAGTGTACAACCTCCGCCAGGATTAAAGCAACCGTTGTTTGCATTAATAGTAGGCTGCGAAAAATCGCCCCCGCCTAGTAATTTAGCTTGCCGCGCTATAATAGAAGGGAAGGAATTATTTTGGCTATTTGTATAAAGAGCACCATCCATAAAACCTGCCGTGAGGGAATTTCCTACAGAAACGAGTTTTGTAAAATCCGTTTGCCCCAGCGAAGGTTCTTCTTTAACTGGAAAATCATAGGTACAAGCACTTACCGCAAATGCGCTAATAAGTGTTACGATATATTTATTTTTCATATTCATGAGTCGTTATAATTATTTCATGAGTTCATCAAATGTGATAGAGAAGTAATAGATGCCGCCTAATGTAGGGCCGCCATAGTTAAGCACATAACGCTCGTTTCCAATGTTTGAACCTCCAAGTTTGAAAACAGACTTCATACTTTTAACACGATAGCTGATTTGCGCATCAACAGTGCCAATGGCCGGCACTTTTCCTTGGGCAAAAGAAGATTCCCAAAGGAATTCGTTCTGCCAGCGATACGAAACATTGAAGCCCAACTTCTCAGTAACTTTTCTATTTCCAAAACTGAAGTTGTACTTGTGCTCGGGTGTGTTAAACTCCGCGAGAAATCCATCTGCCGCCAATTTATCGGCATCTGTCAATTTATTCCAATTGTAGTTTCCACCCAATTTATATCCTCTTGGCAAACTATAGTCTAAACCAATAGCAAAACCCTGCGCAGAAAGCTTGCGGTCAACGTTGGTCGGAATAGAAAATGTGTTCTCACGGCCAACAGTAGTAATTGGTGTCAATAAAGTTTGGGCGTTTCTAATATTCTGTTCAGTTCGTGGATCAAAATTGTACGTAGGATTGAGCGGCATGTTAGCTATGTCAATGATCCCCGAGGCTTTGCGGATAAACTGATTGGCAATAAAGTCATTGTAGGTGTTGCTATAATAGACTACATCAACCAACAGTTTTTCGCCAACAAGTGCTTTATACCCTATTTCAATAGACTGAACTTGTTCAGGTTTAACTGGGCTCACGTTCGCTATTGGTCTCAACAAGGCGAGATTATTTGGGTCTCCAATGGCTGTTGGGTTAGCTGAGTTAGCTGCAACTGCGGCTGTATATGCAGTAACCGAACGAAGGTCGTAAGCATATTGAAACACATTTCTGGCTTCTGCGTATTGCGGCAGACCACCAATAAGTCTGGCGCTAATAGCATTTAAGTCGATGTGCTGATTTTGCGTTGTTGGCATTCTAAAACCAGTTTGATACGAAACTCTGAAATTCTGCTGAGGAGTTACAGAATAAACACCAGAAATTCTTGGATTAATTTGGGCGTCAAAATTTTCGTTTTTATCCCACCGGATTGAACCGGTCAATTTCAACTTATCGCTGAATATTTTTTTCGATGCTTGCGCATAAGCACCGATCTCCTGAATCGTAATATCATTGCCGGTAGTGTCCGCGAATATTGTACCGTTCGAGTTGAGGTCATACAGGCGATAGCTTCCACCCACTAAAAGATCCATAAATTTTATCTGGTTCTTAAAGTTGTATTGGCCGTCAATATGATAGAGTTTTGTTTGGTCGTTAAAAAGCGACCCTGCAGGAATCGTTTTGCTGCGAGCATTAGTTTTCGCAGTCTCGAAACCAGGTGTACCCGGTAAAAGTCTTCCAACGTCAGCCACGCCACGTGCAGCGCGGTGAGCACCTTCTTGCTGCGCGGTTGTTGGCACAACAGCAGGATTATATTGCCCTGCGCCAGCTAAGCCGGCTAAATACGTTAAGTAACCCACCGAGTAGTCTGTAAACCATGCGGTGTTAGATTTCCAAGAATCATTAATTAGCACTCCTGTTAAATCAGCAATGTAAGAATCTCCGGAATCTTCAATTGTAGTATAGGCCTTTAAAAGAAAGTTATCACCTTTCAATTGTAGTTTATGTTGTTGAATGTTAAAGTCTTTTAATGAGTAGCGTTGGGCTCCGGTATAAACAGAAGTACCTGCACCATAGTTAAGCAGATAGCTTAACTCAACTTTGTCATTAATTCTATAATTTAAACCCACATTAGCCTTTAGGTTTTTCGCATTATAGTCTACTAAATGTTGCTCTTCGTAGGGAGTACGAGATACAACTTGGTCGGGTAACCATTGAGTGAAGGGGTTTAAAGGTGTATTTGCCAATGCAGGCGTTAATGAAATCTTTACCAAACCAAGGCTATTAGCTACTTCATCACCAAATGCATGTACTCGATCGGCACCAGGGTTAAAGCTCAAATCTCCTTGACGCTCGGGGTTTTTATCACGCAGGTTAGTTCCATACCAATCCGTTGCCTGGCTGTAAGAAACTGCCAGTTTAAAGGCAAATCTGTTATTAAAGGCTTTTGCATAGCGAAGTGCGCCTTCCCACATAGGCTGAGCCGATCCCGGCCCGATCGGGCCTGAAGCACCGCTATTATCTAAGGTTGAGGTGCCACCAATGTGGTTCATGCTATACTTAGCAAAAGCACTTAATCCTTGGTATTCAAACGGACTTTTACTGTTCACAAGTAAAATACCGTTAAATGCATTCGGGCCATAAAGCGCAGACGATGCACCGGGAATAAACTCAACACTTTCAACATCTAATTCCGATGGGCCATTGAGGTTTCCGATCGGAAAATTAAGTGCGGGTGCCTGAGTATCCATTCCATCTGTTAACTGAACGAATCGAGTATTGCCCGTGGAGTTAAAACCTCGCGCATTTATAATTTGAAAGTTTATACTGCTTGAGGTCATGTCAAGTCCTTTCATATTAATAAGACCCTTATAATAATTGTCGGATGCGGTATTTTGAATAGCAAGCAAATCCATTTTTTCAATGGTAACCGGAGACTGTAAAATGCTTTCTTCTACCCGCGAAGCAGACACAACAACCTCTTGCCCCAGCAAGGTTTGTTCCTCTAGGCTTACATCTAATTTTGTCTGGGCATTGGTGACTTCAATTTCTTGAGTTGCAAAACCAATAAACGAAAATACTAATGTGAAGGGTGGAGCTTGATTTACCGTGAGATTATACTCGCCACTTGTATTTGTAATGGTACCGATCACTCGGCCTTTCACTATGATATTGACACCAGCCAATCCATCACCATTTGCACCGTCTTTTACCACGCCCGAAATGGTTGTTTGCGCCATGAGTGTTGCTGCACCACACAGCCAAAAAAGAGCGAGGAGCAACGCTTTCCTGTAGAGTTTCTTCATAAAAATTATGGGTTTAATTCTTAAATCTACAAGAAAAACACAAATTACAAACGTTTGTGCTATACCTTTTTATTTTCCTTAAGACAATTCTAATTTCTTGGAAAATTTATTTCTTTTCTTGTTTCACAATCGCCACAAGGCGATCGCACAAAGAATTGATTTCACCCGCCATTTGTTCGTCCCCAGTGGCACTGAGCACACTTTGAGCAATTCCGCCTACGCATTCAATATAGAATCGCTTCATCTCATCTACAGGCATGTCCTTGGTCCACAGGTCAATACGCATGGTATTTTTCTGCCTATCGTCCCATAAAGAAACTGAGATTGACTTGGTTTCGGAGGGGGTATCTGCTGGCTTATCGGTTGCATCCCAAAAAATTCTTTCTGGGACGTTGTTGGAATCAAGTTCAATTGAAAAGTTAATGGTTGATTTTTTCACTTTTTTGTTTTAAGACTTTATTTCATGCAAAGACGCAATGAACGTTAAGATGGGAATATGAATAAATAGTTACAAATCATTATAGGTCAATTTGGTTACCCTTACTTTCATGCCCGCATAAGAATATTTAACATCGGGCTTTCGCATAAGTTCTCGCACCCGCCATGCCTGCTCCAAACGCTGTTGAGGGGTTAGTTTCAAGAAAGCTTCGTCCTTTGCTTTTTGTTCTTCGTCAAATGTAGTTTTGATAACTTTAATCATATAGTCTGATTATCGACAAAATTACAAAACCATTTCTGGAATTGTTCCTTCAACAATAAGTTTTCCTTCGGTAGCATTTTTAATTTGCTCTACAGAAACACCAGGTGCGCGTTCGAGAAGTTTAAAGCCACCAGCAGGCAGAATATCTAGCACAGCCATGTCGCTTACAATTTTTGTTACACATTTTATACCGGTTATGGGCAGTGTACACTTTTTTAAAAGCTTGGAGGCGCCTTCCCGACTGCAATGTTGCATGGCTACAATAATGTGTTTGGCAGAGGCAACTAAATCCATGGCGCCACCCATTCCTTTTACCATTTTTCCAGGTACTTTCCAGTTAGCGATGTCGCCTTGTTCCGAAACCTCCATAGCACCAAGTATTGTAAGATCAACATGTCCACCGCGAATCATGGCAAAACTTTCAGCGGAATTGAACAGGGCTGACCCAGGCATCATGGTAATAGTTTGCTTGCCGGCATTTATTAAATCTGCATCCACATCTTCTTCTTTCGGAAAAGGGCCAATGCCTAACAAACCATTTTCAGATTGAAGAACTACGTTCAAATTGGCTGGAATAAAATTGGCAACTAAGGTGGGTATGCCAATGCCCAGATTGATGTACATTCCGTCTCTTACTTCTTTTGCAATTCGTTTTGCAATTCCAATCTTGTCGAGCATATAGTTGATTTGAAAATTTGAGAATGAGTATGAAAATTACTTTTTAGATGTTGCTATAATTTTTGACATGATTTTTTTGAATCGTTTCAAGATCAGTTAGCAGCAAACTTGAATCTGGATAAGATTTTGCCTTTTGACATAATAGTAACCAATATTTAGTTTCGTTTATTTCCTTTGCGGAAATTTTAAATTTATGGATGAAGTCAGCCTTGCTCTCGGCATCCTGTGCTTCCCAAACATTTGCGCCAATTGAAGTTCCAGAACGAAAAAGCTGGTTAGCGAGGTGAAACTTTCTTTTCGATTCTAATAATTCTGAGAATTCGATAATTTTTAACGAGAACTCGAAAGTCAAATCCACAATTACATTTGGTTTATCATTTCTCATAACGGCTTATTTCAGGAGAGCCTATTTTCAAATTCCCAAATCGTCACATTTTCAAATTAGTACTGTTCGCTGTTCAATTCGCTTCTCATAATTTTTTCCTTCAAAGATTCGCTGAACAAAAATTCCCGGAGTGTGAATATGATTTGGATCAAGCTCACCCACTGGAACTAATTCTTCCACCTCAGCAATTGTTATTTTTCCAGCGGTTGCCATCATGGGATTAAAGTTGCGCGCTGTTCCTTTATAAATTAGATTGCCCGAGGTGTCACCCTTCCAAGCTTTAATAATTGAGAAATCTGCACGAAGCCAACTCTCCATTAAGTGCGGTTTTCCATCGAAGTCGCGAATTTCTTTTCCTGTTGCTACTTCAGTGCCCACTCCAGCAGGAGTATAGAATGCAGGAATGCCAGCGCCACCTGCTCTAATTCGTTCCGCCAACGTTCCTTGCGGGATTAACTCAACTTCCAATTCACCAGAAAGCAATTGACGTTCAAACTCTGCGTTCTCGCCCACATAAGATGAAATCATTTTTTTTACTTGCCGGGTTTTTAAAAGCAAGCCGATTCCAAAATCATCAACGCCTGCATTGTTAGAAATACAGGTTAATCCATTTACTCCTGTTTTCAATAACGCTTGGATGCAATTTTCCGGAATGCCACACAAACCAAATCCGCCCAGCATTAGTGTTGCATTATTAGGAATATCGATAACAGCTTCAGCCGCGCCAGCAACAACTTTATTAATCATAGCATTATTGTTTAAAACCAAATCTCAGGTTCCTGAGTGCAAATTCCAAATGAATTAAGTAGATAGGTTTTTTAGTGCTATCAGGGCTGATTCTTTATCAATATGAAGTTGATTTTTAAGGGATTCCAAGTCTTCAAATTTTGAGTCAGTGCGCAAAAGTTTCAGAAAAGAGACGTGAAGTGTTTCGCCATAGATTTCTTTATTGAAATCAAACATGTTTACTTCTATTGATCGCTTGGTGCCATCAACCGTTGGACGAGTGCCAATATAGAGCATGCCACCATAATTTTTTCGCTCATGAACAACACCGACTGCATAAATTCCTTCGGCAGGAACAAGCTTATCGTGAGAATCCAAATCAATGTTGGCTGTGGGAAATCCTAAAACTCTGCCGAGTTTATCGCCTTTGATAACGCGACCCGAAAGCGAGTAGGGGCGACCGAGAAAATGATTGGCCGTATCGATGTCGCCTTCGCCAAGTGCTTTTCGAATTCGCGTAGAACTTACGCCCATGTTGTCTACATCTTGCCGGGGGATTTCTTCTACTTCGAAACCATAGGTTGGGCCATTAATACTAAGCTGGTTAAAACTACCTTCACGATTTTTGCCAAACTTGTGGTCGTAGCCGATAACTAATTTCTTTGTTCCGATTGTTTCAACCAGAATTTTGGAGATAAATTCCTGTGAAGAGATTTGTGAAAACTCTTTTGTAAACGGAATCCGAATCAGGTGATCAATTCCTTGTTGTCTCAATAACTCTGCCTTTTCCTCAAAGGTATTGAGCAGTTGCATAAAAGGCTCATCAGGCCTTAAGATAAGGCGCGGATGCGGCCAGAAAGTGATCACCACCGTTTCACCTTCATTTTTTTTTGCAATTTCTTTTAGTCGGTTAATTATTTTTTGGTGACCAAGATGAACACCATCAAATGTGCCGCTGGTTACTACACCGTAATTTAGTTTTGTGAAGTCTTCCAGTGTGTGATAAATCTTCATACTGGTAAAATAGGATTGATCTGATCAATTGTCAATGCATCGGTTAATTTGAATTCTCCGATGCGGGTTCTGCATAATCCCGTAAGGTACGCGCCAACCCCGAGTTCTTTTCCAAAATCGCGGGCAAGGCTGCGAATATATGTTCCTTTAGAGCATACTATGCGAAAGTGGACTTCAGGTTTTTGGATACTGGTAATTTCAAATTCTGAGACAGTCACTTCTCGCGATTTTAATTCAAGATCACTTCCTTTTCGCGCTAATTTGTAAGCGCGCTTACCATCAACTTTAATAGCTGAGTGGAGTGGGGGTATTTGCTGAATCACTCCGGTAAATTTCTTTGCTGCAAGGTGTATTTGATCATCGGTAATGGGAGTTACATCCTTGACTTCAGTCACTTCGGTTTCAAGGTCGTGAGAGGGGGTTGATTGACCTAGTATAAACTTGCCCGTGTACTCCTTTTCCTGTGCTTGAAACTCGTCAATACGCTTCGTCATTTTGCCGGTGCATAGAATTAATAATCCCGTTGCAAGTGGATCAAGAGTGCCAGCATGTCCAATCTTTTTAATCTTTAGTTTATAACGCAGCTTATTCACCACATCAAAAGATGTCCAACCGATTGGTTTATTAATCAAAATCATTTGGTCTTGAAATGCCATTAGATAGTGCTCAACTCAATACCTAGCCAATAGAGGGTAAGAATAGAAACACCAAGAATAATTCGGTAGTAACCGAATAATCTAAATCCGTGTTTGGTTAGAAAAGTAATGAATGACCTAATTGCCAGCAAAGCAACAATAAATGCAATAACGTTTCCGAATATTAGCACGCCAATCTCATCGGAGCCGAACTTATTTCCATCAAGATAAAACTTAAGAAGTTTGTATCCGGTTGCGGCCGCCATGGTAGGCACAGCAAGAAAAAATGAAAATTCTGCGGCTGCTTTTCTGGTTAATTTTTGGGTCAATCCACCAATGATGGTAGCTGCAGATCTTGACACACCCGGTATCATAGCTATAGTTTGAAAGAATCCAATTCGAAGGGCAGTCTTATAAGTAACATCTGTAGTTCCTTTTAATTCAGAATCTTTAAACATTCTATCAATAAAAAGGAACAGTACTCCTCCCAGAATTAACATGACAGCCACCACTTCAATACTCTCAAGCAATTGATCGATATAGTCACTGAAAAGAAGACCCAACACCATAGCTGGAATAAAGGCAACAAGAAGTTTAAAATAAAATTCTAATGATTGAAAAAATCGTTTCCAATATAATACTACAACTGAAAGGATAGCTCCCAATTGAATTGCTACTGTAAATGTTTTAGTAAATGGATCGGATGCAATCCCTAAAACCGAAGAAGCAATAATCATGTGCCCGGTGGAGGATACAGGCAAAAATTCTGTCAGGCCCTCTACAATGGCCAGTATAAAGGCTTCAAAAAAAGACATAGAATCTGATTATTGCTTTTCCCTGGGTGTGTGCATAATAGCAAAGATTTCGGTGATGAAACCAGCTAACACAATGATCGGACTTAAGGTTATACCCATAAATCCAAAACCGTAAGGATCTTTGTCTAACGCCATGATGGTAAAACCGAATGCTAACAAGATAACACCAGCAGCCATCAATTGATAATTCCTTTTTCCAAATGGTAGCTTATTCATATTAATAAAGTTCGTCTAAAGAAAGTTTCAAATATTTGCTTACTGCTCGGTACGTGCTCAAAATTGCCACAAGCATGCCAAGCAATAAAAGTAAGCAAAGCAAAAGTAATAGTCTGTCATTATTTTGAATCAAACTCAAATCAGCAACTCGCTTGGTCGCAAAACTTATTAGTAGAACAAGCAGGAGCGATGCTATGATGCCAGCAACTAAACCATGCAACCCAGCTCGGTATAAGAATGGTCGTTGAATAAACCAACTTCGTGCACCCACTAATTGCATACTGCGGATTAAAAAGCGCTGCGAAAACAAAGCTAGTCGTAACGTATTGTTTATAAGAAGCACAACAACCAGAAGAAGCAGTGATACGAGTCCCATTAAAATCAAACCAATCTTAGTAACATTTTTATTGATTGAATCGATTACGTTTTCTACATAATGAACTTGAAACACGCCACTGATTTGTTCTATCTCTGCTTTTACTTTCTTTAAACTTTCAGCATCATGAAATCCTTCCTGGACCCTAACCAGGTATGCATCCCGCAAGGGATTCTCTCCAAGGAATTTTATAAAATCTTCTCCTGTCTCCTGAATAAACTGTTTGGCGGCTTCCTCCTTTGAGATAAATTGAATAGCATCCTTTTCTTTAGGTACAAATGCTTTTGATGCAAGCGCTTTTTCAATCTGCGTGCGCTGCACATCAGTTATCTGGCTTTTCAGATACACCTGCACTTTTACATTTTCTCGAACAACACGTTCTAGTTCTTTTGAGTAGATAACAAGGGAAGCAAATACGCCTATAACAAATAAGGCGAGGGTAACACTTAACACAACACTAAGGTAGGGGTATGCGCCCAACTTCTTTTTCCGTACTTTAAATTTCCGATCCTCCTTGCTCATGAACTGCGAAGATAGGCATCATTTATTCGATTTTTCACCCTTTCGGGCTAATAAAACGATTCCAAAAAAGAAACCTCCAGTTTTGCTGGAGGTTTCTTTTTTAATGTGTCTGCTTTTTTTAATTCTTGCGGTACTCTTTTAATTTTTGAATTAAGGTCTTATCCCGAATCACTTCAAGAGCAGTAATGTCAGTTCTTGAATCATCAAGTTTATAATAATTGTCTTTATAAAACAGGAACAAGGAATGGCTACCTCCGTTTACTTCTATGATTTCATATAAACTTCTATCAAAAGAGCCAAAGAGAACAACCTTGCCACTTGTAAACTGATAATGAAATGGATACTTCTTGCTGGAAGAGTCAACCTCAACATTCATTTTAGGCAAAGTAAGAATTGGCTTCAAAGCTGAACTACTGCCTCGCGTTGGTGAACTCTCTGTCAAGTCTTCCGAAGGATCAATTACATCAATAACCGGCTTGCCAACAGGCTGTGGCGTATCTGCTTTGTCGGATGGCGTAGAAATGATAGGTTTCTTTTCGATCTTCTTTTGTTCTTTGACTGAACCTTCTTCTACAACGGATTCGTTTGTGGTCTTTTCTTCAATTTGAGCAACATCATCTGATTCCTGAAGACGAGCCTCTTCATCTTGTTTTATCGAATCTTCAATTGGTTCAGGTGTTTGCAACTCAGGTTCGCTGTTTCCATTAAAATAAAAATAAGCTGCGGAAATAATCGCAATGGTTCCAATAAGACCTGTGGCTATTTTAAGAACGGAAAATTCTACTGGTACACTTTGTACAGGAACATTATTAAGCATTGCTTTAAGATCGGCCGCCCGCGCGCTTTTTAATCCTTCAATGATCTGTGATTGAATGTCTACTTCAGCCCTTAGCGCTGAATCTGATCGAAGTTGCTGCTCAAGCGCGACTTTATCCGGCTCTCCGAGTCGATTGGTCAAATAGTCGTCTATTAATTCAAAATTGTTCATTTCGCTATTAGTCTAAAAAATCTTGCTCAGAGTACTGAGCTTTTACCAATTCGTCTAATTTTTGTTTACACTTATACTTTTTCGTTTTTGCGGTGTCGGTGTTGGCAAAACCTAGTTTTTCAGCTATTTCCTGCATCGACATCTCATCAAAATAATAATACATCAAAACCTTTCTGCACGTTTCACCCAGTTGATTCAGGCATTTTGCCATTATCTTTTCCCTCTCCGCACTATCCATTTCCATCGTCTGGGGCGAGTCCTTCTCTTCATTCGAAAATCTCTTTTTTCTATCCAGTTCTTTTCGCCACAGATTTTGACAAACACTGTAGATATAAGTACTGATCTTTGCTGTCATCACCAAGTTGCCCGATCTTGCTTTTTGCCAAAACACCACTAAGGCATCTTGATAAACATCACGGGCTTCCTCTTCAGTTCCACTATTGGTGATTACCAACTTGGTCATCATCCGATAGTATTTCTTGTAGATCAACTCAAGGGCTTTCTCGTCACCCTTCTGGATGCGCTCGAAAATCTCCTTTTCGTCCATGTGCAAGTTCGATTTGAATACCCGTAACGCCACAATTAGTAACCTTTGGTTAATGTTGAAAAGTATAAATTCGGGATTAAGGTCGTGATTTTTCCGATGAGATGGTAATTATTGGGCACGAAGCCAGGTTTGTGTTCTAAAAAATGGTCCCCAATACCCGCGAAGTTTAAGATTATTTGCTTCAATCCAAATTTTGCATTTGTAAATTTTGCCATTATTTGGATCGAGTACATTTCCTTCTGCATATTCATCGTCCGATCTCTCCATAGCTCTTAAAATTTCCATGCCGATTATTTTTTTTTGATATCGATCATCGCCTTCCGCACACTCCAAACAGGTTGGGTCTTGGTCTTCGTTGGGCCTTGGGAATAGATTAATGATCTTTCCATAATATTTCCCATTCTTCTCAAAAATCTCAACAGTTGAACGAGGTTCATTGCTTTCGTCATCAATGGTTTTCCATTTACCAACGATTGAATTCTGACCTATTGCAGTAGCGCCAATTGCTAAGAAGAGCAAAATGGAAAAAAATGACATCAATGCCTATTATAATTTGAGTCTAAAATAAACAAAAAGAGCGGTGTAGTAAGCACCGCTCTTTCATTTCGTTGGTTAAATTATTTTACCTGAGCATCGTTTGATACCGGACTAACCACCATTTCTATTTTCTCTTTAGTCTTTTCAATCTTTGCGGTTGCACTATCCTTGCTCACCAATAAAGGAGCTATAACCAACGCAACTACTGCCATAAGCTTTAGTAAGATGTTTAGAGATGGACCTGAAGTATCTTTAAAAGGATCACCTACCGTATCGCCAACAACGGCAGCTTTATGAGGCTCTGATTTTTTGTAGAACATCTGGCCGTTAATTTCAACGCCTTCTTCAAAACTCTTCTTAGCATTGTCCCAAGCACCACCGGCATTGGATTGGAAGATAGCCATCAACACACCAGACACTGTAACGCCAGCCAACATACCACCTAATGATTCGGCACCGAAGCCTGGTAAGAAGGCAATGACAACAGGAGCAACAACCGCCATCAAACCGGGAAGCACCATTTCCTTAATGGCTGCTTTTGTAGAGATGTCCACACACTTAGCGTATTCTGCTTTTCCATCGGCATCCTGAAATATCTTCTGATCTTCTGAAGTCCAGTCACTCATTTCCTTATCACCATTTCTTTTCATTGCATCAAGTGCTGCCTTTAGTGCAGGAATAGTAGTGAATTGTCTTCTTACTTCTTCGATCATCGCCATTGCCGCGCGACCTACAGCATTCATTGCAAGAGCAGAGAACACAAAAGGAAGCATACCACCGATGAACAATCCCGCCATTACATTGGCCTTCGATACATCGATAGAGCCAAGTTTAGCGGTAGTCATAAAGGCTCCGAATAAAGCAAGTGCTGTTAAAGCAGCTGAAGCAATGGCGAAACCTTTACCAATAGCGGCTGTAGTATTCCCAACTGCATCTAACTTATCAGTGCGTTGACGAACTTCTTTAGGAAGTTCAGCCATTTCGGCAATGCCACCGGCATTATCTGAGATAGGACCATAAGCATCAACCGCTAATTGGATACCAAGATTAGAAAGCATACCTACAGCAGCAATCGCTATCCCGTAAAGGCCACCAAAGTAAAACGCACCCATAATAGAAAGCGCAATGATTAAAATTGGAAGTGCCGTTGACATCATACCAACGCCCAAGCCAGCAATAATATTTGTAGCAGCACCCGTTGAAGACTGGCGTACAATTGAAAGCACCGGAGGTTTACCCATGCCTGTATAATACTCAGTGATAAGACCCACTAACAACCCACCGATCAAACCAATAATGGTTGCCCAGAAAATCCCCAAAGCGGTCATTGTTCTTACAATGGGGTCGCCAGCGGCATCTCTGTAAAGCAAATCACGATATGTCCATTCAGTAGGAAGCATGTTCGTAATAATAAAATAAGAAGCAGCGATCATAATTGCTGACGAAACAAACTCACCTGTATTCAACGCTTTTTGAGGATCACCACCTTCTTTTACTTTTACGAAGAAGGTTCCAATGAATGACATTACAATACCAGCTGCTGCCAGCACTAATGGAAGAAGCACCGCAGACAGACCGTTGAATTGATCAACAAAACCATCTACCATAAATGCTGCGCCTAACACCATAGATCCAACAATTGAACCTACATACGATTCAAATAAGTCGGCACCCATGCCAGCCACATCACCCACGTTATCACCTACGTTATCTGCAATTGTTGCGGGGTTTAAAGGATGGTCTTCAGGAATACCAGCTTCCACTTTTCCAACTAAGTCAGCACCAACATCGGCAGCTTTAGTATAAATACCGCCACCCACGCGGGCGAACAA
>Ga0335397_10006438_pt1 | contig 15150 bp, 16 predicted proteins | sample MAT04_FD_205740 | JGI IMG/M metagenome (GOLD analysis project Ga0335397, IMG submission 205740) | Freshwater microbial communities from Lake Fryxell liftoff mats and glacier meltwater in Antarctica - MAT-04 (spades assembly) (version 2) ...
TAGAGGATAATATTCTTGCAGAAACTGCCGCATCTATTGCGGGTATGGGAGAGCCAGTTGCCATCGCATCCTGGCTCATCCATGCACCCGTGCCTTTTTGTTTTGCAGTATCTTTTATTTTATCTAATAAACTGTTTTCGCTGGCATCATCTTTCTGTAAAAAAATGGCTGCGGTTATTTCTAATAAAAATGATTGAAGTCTGCCTTTGTTCCAATCTGTATATACATAATGAAGCTCATCGTTGTTTAAGCCTGCATATTGTTTAAGCAAATGATACGTTTCGGCAAGCATTTGCATAACAGCATATTCAATGCCGTTGTGTACCATTTTTACATAATGGCCAGCAGCGCCTGCGCCCATATAAGCAGTGCATGGTTGCCCGTTTATTTTTGCCGCAATTGTCTCTAGCATGGGCGATATTTTTTTGTTGGCTTCCATATTACCACCCGGCATTATACTTGGGCCAAACCTGGCTCCCGTTTCTCCACCAGATACGCCTAGCCCTACAAAATGAATATGCTCTTTAGCCAAAGTATCTATTCTTGTTTGCGTATCTGCAAAATGAGAATTACCACAATCAATAATAATATCTTCAGCAGTTATATGTGGTTTTAGTTCATTCACTACTGCATCTACAATTGGACCGGCTGGTACCAATAACATAATGACTCTTGGTATTGTCAATGCTGCTGCAAATGCTCCAATCTCATTAAATGCTTTCACTTTTTTGCCTGCTGCTTGCGTATGTAAGTTTTCAGTTTGTTTTATATTTTTATCATAACCTGCCACACTAAAACCGTGGTCGCTCATATTTAAAACAAGGTTGCATCCCATAGTACCAAGCCCTATCATTCCGTAATTGTATTTTTGTATGTCCATTAATTTTTTATTAAAATGATTTCGTTTTTTATAAATTGTTTGATATAATTTTTTTTAAAACTAACGTTGATTTAGCTAGCCTCCATTTACTCAATTTTAAACGAAAAACATTTCAATATTCGAGAAAACTTTTGCAATAAAATGTTATCAGATGTCTCAATGAATAAAATTTAGTCAAAATGTTTATATATTAAAGCTAACAAAAAAACCTCCGCAAATGCAGAGGTTTTTTTAATAACTTATTATGACCTTAAGAAGCTACAGTAGCAGCTTTAACTGGTTTTACTTTTTTAGATTTTTTTGTAGATGGAGCATTTACCTTTAATGGTGCTGGTACATTTGTTTTTGCTGCTACGCTTGTTGAAGGTACTTTTTCTCCTTTTAATTTTGCATAGTCTTCAGTCGTTAATACTTCTCCCTTAAAACCAATGCTTTTTGTATCGTCTGCACCAGCAAATTTTACGTTCATGTGTTTATCAATTGGTCCAACAGCTGCTGCATTAAAAGTTGCGGTAATAGTTCCTGTTTGCCCAGGCTTTATAGGAGATTTTGTATAATCACCCACTGTACACCCACATGTCGGATTAGCACTTTCAATAATTAAGTCTGTTTTACCAATATTTGTAACAATAAAAGTAGAAACAGCCGGAATACCTTGAGGGATTTTTCCTAAATCAATTGTTTCCATCTTAATTTTTGCAATATCGTCTGCTTTTGCTTGTGCAAATATCCCTGTAGATAATACCATTGCTGTAAATGCGAATAATAATTTTTTCATTTTTGTTTTTTTAAATTAAATTTTTGTTTTAGTTTTTTAAATCGTTAATACCTGCATTTGCCGGAGCACTTGCAGCAGGTGTTTTCCATACTTCGCCTTTTATGGTAATTACTTTTGTTTGAGTACCATTGTAGGTTATAGTAACAGGTTTTGTAAAAGGTCCTTCAGCCGCAGCATTGTAACCTACTGTGATGGAAGATGTAGTGCCTGCTTCAATAACCTTTTCTTTATCCCATTGTGGAGTTGTACAACCACAACTTGCCGTTACATTATCCAATTTATATGCTGTGCTACCAATGTTTGTCACTTCAAAATTATGTGTTACCGGTTTACCTTGAGGTATTTTACCAAAATCAAAAGTCTCGGCAACCTTCAACATGTCTACTTGCGGAATAGCAACATTATTTGCAACGGGTTGATTAGCGGCAACAGCATTTTTCGTTTCTGTACCATGGTTATGCCCCTCATGCGGGTCAACAGCTGCTACCTGAGCATTAATAGCTAATGAACCTACACACAGTGAAGCAATTAAAAATAACTTTTTCATTTAATTACGTTTTTATTTTTTAGAATTCAAATATACAAAAAGGTTTGCTTTTTAAATAATTTACCAATCTAATGATGGTTTTTTAACAAAGCACTTTAAAAGTCAATATTTTTGCAGCAACTTATATAACTATGGATACTATTAATATTATAGATGCTGCTCATGAGGAGAAATTAAGTTTCGATACTTTTCGCCATGAAGTATTAAACGATTACCGATATGCATGTATTAGCAGAGAAGCAAGTTTACTTGGGCGCAAAGAGGTGCTAACTGGCAAGGCTAAATTTGGCATTTTTGGCGATGGTGCAGAAGTTCCGCAAATAGCCATGGCGAAGTTTTTTAAACCCGGCGATTTTAGGTCAGGTTATTACCGTGACCAGACTTTTGCCTTTGCAAGCGGCTTGGCTACTGTACAGCAATTTTTTGCACAATTGTATGCCGATGCTGATGTAACACATGATCCTTTTAGTGCTGGGCGGCAAATGAATGCACATTTTGCAACACCAATGGTGACCAAATCCGGAGATTGGCTTCCTCTGGCAACTTCCAAAAATATTTCCAGCGACATAGCACCCACCGGCGCTCAAATGCCAAGGGCTTTGGGACTTGCATTTGCAAGTAAATTTTTTAGAAATGTAAAGGAATTGAAAAATGAAACACATTTAAGTAATAATGGAAATGAAATATGTTTTTGCACAATAGGCGATGCGTCTACCAGTGAAGGGCATTTTTGGGAAACCATTAATGCTGCCGGAGTATTACAAGTGCCATTAGCCGTGTTTGTGTGGGATAATGGGTATGGCATTTCTGTGCCAAAAGAATACCAAACTACTAAAGGTTCAATATCAGATGCGCTTGCAGGTTTTCAAAAAGAAGATGGCACCAATGGTTTTGATATTTATAAATTGAAAGGATGGGATTATGCAGGTATGTGTGAAGTGCTTGAACCTGCAATTGATAAAATCAGAGACACGCATACACCTGCTATTTTTCATATTGAAGAAATTACCCAGCCACAAGGGCATTCCACTTCAGGCAGCCACGAGCGTTATAAAAAAGCTGATCGCCTTGCTTGGGAAAAAGAATGGGATTGTATTAAACAGATGCGCAGTTGGATTATTGAGAATGCTTTAGCAGATGAAAACGAAATAAAGGAAATTGAAGATGAAGCCCTCGCAAATGTAAAACAAGCCAAACAGGCCGCATGGGAAAATTATCTAGGGCCTATAAAAGAAACGGTAGCTGCTACATTAAAATTGCTTGAAAACACAAATGACGAATCCGCAAAAAAATATGCAACAGATTTGCAGAGTTTACGAGAGCCATATAAAAGAGATATTTTGAAAACTTTGGCATCTGTACTGTATAATTTACCTGAAGAAAAAGCAACAGAAGTAAAAGCTTTTTATGAAGCGTTATTACAAAAAGGTTTAAAAGAGTATGACTCATTTTTATACAATGAAGGCCCAAAATCAGCTTTAAATGTTCCTGTGATAGCTGCACAATTTCACTTAGATGCACCTGCGATAAATGGCTTTGAAATTCTAAATAAATATTTTGATCAGTTATTTGCCAACAATAATAAAGTTGCTGCCTTTGGGGAAGATCTTGGGTTTATTGGCGATGTAAACCAGGGCTTTGGTGGTTTGCAGGAGAAGTATGGTAGCGATCGTATTTTTGATACAGGTATAAGAGAACTTACCATTATGGGGCAGGGCATAGGCATGGCATTAAGAGGTTTGCGTCCCATAGCAGAAATACAATATTTGGATTATTTATTGTACGGTTTGCAACCATTAAGTGATGATGTGGCCACTACACATTTTCGCACAGCAGGGCAGCAAAGTGTTCCGCTGATTGTGCGTACACGTGGCCATAGGCTCGAAGGAATCTGGCACAGCGGTTCTCCCTTGGGCATGATCATAAACGCACTCCGCGGTATGTATGTTTGCGTTCCCAGAAATATGACACAGGCAGCAGGCATGTATAATACTTTACTGCAAGGCAACGATCCGGGCTTAGTAATAGAATGCTTAAACGGCTATCGTTTAAAAGAAAAACTGCCTACCAATCTTGCCGAGTTTACAGTGCCATTGGGAGTTTGCGATGTGCTAAGAGAAGGAGATGATATTACGATTGTGAGTTACGGCTCTACTTTACGTATAGTGCAGGAAGCAGCAGAGGTTTTAGGTAAAATGAGTATTAGTTGTGAAGTGATAGATGTGCAAACTTTATTGCCTTTCGATATAAACCATAGCATTGTATCCTCTCTTAAAAAAACAAGCCGCATTATTTTTATAGATGAGGATGTACCTGGCGGCGCAGCTGCCTACATGTTTAATAAAGTGATGGAAGAACAAAAAGGCTATAAACATCTAGATGTATCTCCACGCACACTTACAGGTAAGGCCCACCGCCCCGGCTATGGCAGCGATGGAGACTATTTCGCAAAGCCTAATGTGGAAAATGTGGTTGCTGAAGTGAGAAGTATGATGGAGGAATAGTTAGTAAAATCTTTTTTAAAAGCAGCATAATTGTTTTAGTATGCGGCCTTTTGTTGAAAACTTAAGGTATGGTTTATGTATGATCCTTTCGAGTTCATAAATCTTTTTTTCAACTGATGAAACCAAAAACGCTCAAAAACATTTTTTCTGTAATTAAGAAAACCTTTGCAGATTTCGGAGAATATAAAATAATGAAGCTAAGCGCTTCGCTTGCTTATACTACCATTTTTTCGATGGCGCCACTTATAGTTATGATTCTTTTTCTGTGCGCTATATTTTTTCAAAAAGAAGCTATCGAAGGCACATTATACGCACAGATAAAAGATTTTGTAGGGGCCGAAGGTGCCGCACAGATTCAATCTATGATAAAAAATTCCAGCAAAACCACCTCAAGCATTTTTGCAAGAATTGCAAGCGTTGTTGCGCTGCTCATTGCCGCTACATCCTTGTTTGCAGATATTCAAGATTCGTTAAATACCATTTGGGGGGTAAGACCAAAGCAGGGGTCAGGTATAAAAAACTTTATAAAAAGTAGGATTTTGTCTTTCGGTATTATTGGCGGGTTGGGGTTTTTATTACTCGTTACCTTAGGTATTTCTTCTGTAATGGATGGAATAAGCGATCGGCTTATTGCGCATTTTTCCAATATAGCTGTTGTAGTAATCTATATTGTAAATGCGCTGTTTACTTTGATAGTCGTTTCTACACTATTCGCTGTTATATTTAAAGTGTTGCCAGATGCAGAAATAAGATGGCGACAGATAAGTACTTCGGCTATTGTAACGGCAATTCTTTTTATTATTGGCAAGTTTTTAATTTCTTTGTACATATCTAAAACTAATGTAGGCAGCACATTTGGGGCAGCAGGTTCGTTAGTGGTATTACTTGTGTGGGTGTATTATTCTTCTCTTATTTTATATTTAGGAGCAGCATTTGCAAAGCAGTGGGCACTGGCTTTTGGTACGCCTATACTACCTTCAAAACATGCGGAAACTATTCAAAGAGTTGAAGTTGCAGCCAAAGGTAATTCATTACAGCAGGCAGAAACACAAAAGGAAAAGGTATTGGACGCCAAAACATTAGCAGGCGAAGTGGTAGCAAATGCGAATGTTGAAAAGGAAAAAATTATAAACAATGCGAGTGATAAATCAATTAAATAATAATCATCAATATATTTTTTTCATATTAAATTTTATAATTATGGCAGTAGTAAAAGTTATTGAAGTAATTGCAACGTCAAATGTAAGTTTTGAAGACGCAGTGAAAGAAGCAGTAAAAGAAGTTTCCAAAACCATCAGAAACATAGATTCTGTATGGATTAAAGATCAAAAAGTTCATGTAAGTAATGGTGAAATTTCCTCTTGGGGAGTAGTGTGCAAAGTAAGTTTTAGAATAGAAGCGGATTAAATTATGGCGGTATTCGCAAAAAGGCGAATACCGCTTTTATACCTGCTTGTGCCCATCGCTCATAAAGTATGTTGGGGCTTTAATTAAAACTCAATTTAAATAAGCCTATTATCTATAATATTACTACAAATGTTTTCATCTAAAAATTTGTAGTAAAATGTTATTCATGATAACACAGAATCAATTACCAGTTAAGTTATTCATCCTGTTTACGTATTTTCCGATCATATCAAATTCAATATTCACAAAATTATTTATATCTAATGTATGCATATTTGTATGCTCGTATGTGTAAGGTATAATGGCCACGGTAAAACTGTTTTCAGTTACATTAAAAATAGTGAGGCTGATACCATTTAAACATATAGAACCTTTTTCAATGATAAGCGAAGCAAACTTTTTATCAAATTCTATCAAATATTCCCAACTCCCTTGCTTTTCAATAACTTCCGTGCAAATGCCCACTGTATCTACATGTCCTTGTACTATGTGTCCATCAAGTCTACCATCAAAACGGAGACATCTCTCTAGGTTTACTACCACGCCTTTTTTCCAATAGCCAAGACTGGTTTTTTTTATTGTTTCGTCTATTGCAGTTACGGTGTAAGTATTTTCAGCTATACTTTCTACGGTAAGGCAAATTCCATTGTGACTTACACTTTGGTCAATTCTAAGCTCAGAAGTTAAAGCAGCGTTTATCGTTAATGTAATATTGCTGTCGTTTTTTTCAACCCTTGCTATAGTGCCGAGTTGCTCTATTATTCCTGTAAACATTATGTAAATTTCGGAAATTGTTTATTATATTTCTTTTTTTAAATTTTTCTTTTATCTTTGCAATCCTAAATCATCAAAAGGGGGTATAACACAATGCTAATAATAGATTCTAAAGATTGCGAAAACATAGACAAAGCACTTAAAAAGTATAAGAAGAAATTCGAAAAAAGTCGTACCCTTCTTCAGTTAAGAGAAAGACAGGCTTTTATAAAGCCATCTATACGTCGTCGTATGGAAGTTTTGAAAGCAGTTTACAAGCAGCAGCTTTCTGAAGGTAAATTCGATTAATACTGCGAAATATTTATAGTAAAAACTGATAGTAGGTTATCACTAACTTTGACTATCAGTTTTTTTATGTCTATACCATTTCAAATTTATACTCAAAGTTTTTTGGAACATCTCCAGTTTCTAAAAAAGTACAGCGGTCATACTATCATTTCTTACGACACAGATTTAACTGCTTTTGCCATTTTTATGGAGATAGAATTTCCCGATACGGAAATTGATGATATTAAAACCACCTATATACGAACCTGGCTTGCTTCATTAAAAGACCAAGGCATGGGGTCCCGTTCCATAAACAGAAAAATATCTACGCTTCGTTCTTTTTTTAAATATTTATTGAAGAAAGAAAAAGTAAAAGTAAATCCCGTAATAGCGGTTATCTCGCCAAAGATGCCTAAAAGGCTTCCTCAATTTGTGTCAGAAAAAGATACCACTACGTTATTTACTACAACACAATTTTCAGAAGGTTTCAAAGGGTTTACAGAAAGACTTATTATAGAAGTATTGTATGCTACAGGAATGAGAAAGGCAGAATTGTTGGGGCTTAAAGAGTATAGTATTGACAGGATGAATGCAAGTATAAAAGTGCTAGGCAAAGGAAACAAAGAAAGGATTATTCCTATAAATACAACTTTAATAAATAATATAAAATCCTACAGCGAAGAAAAGAAAAGGTTATGTGCATACAATGAAAATATGATTTTATTCGTTAATGAAAAAGGGGGAGAGTTAGATCCAAAAACAGTTTACAACATCGTAAAAAAATATTTATCAAAGGTTACTACTATCGAAAAGAAAAGTCCTCATATACTAAGGCACAGCTTTGCAACCCATTTAATGAACAACGGTGCAGATCTAAATGCAGTAAAGGAGCTGCTTGGTCATAGTAGCCTCGCCGCTACGCAGGTTTACACACATAATACCATCGAAAAATTAAAAGACGTATATAAAAAAGCGCATCCAAAAGGATAAAAATTAACAGCTTTTAATTTGATTTTAGATACTTTATTTACTAACTTGTATAAACAAAAAGACTGTGTTTTAAATATAACTTTTTTAGGCCTATGTAATAATTTTTACCTGATTAATTTTTATCTTTCACTTAATAAAAAAAGGCTATGAACGTAAACATTCAAACAGTGCACTTCGATGCAGATTCAAAATTAGTAGATCATATTGAAAGCAAGTGTGATAAAATCACACAGTTTCACGATAGAGTAACAAAAGTAGATGTGTATTTAAAACTTGACAATATCGTACACAATATAAAAGATAAAATAGCAGAGATAAAAGTTCTTATTCCAGGTCATGAATTTTTTGTAAAACATTCTTCTAAATCATTTGAAGAAAGTTTTGATGGGGCTCTAGATGCTGTTATTAACCAGATAAAACGTAAAAAAGAAAAGTTAGCAGCATAAAATTTAGTGATAATTATTTTCTTTAAAAGTCTGTATAAAAACGATACAGGCTTTTTTATTTACCATTTATTTAAAAAAGATTTAAAAAAAGTTTTACAAAATTTTTTGGTTAATAAAATTCTCTTACATTTGCACTCCATTAAAAAATATATACAACAATTTTGTGCATAATTTAATGGAAAGTTCTTTTAAAAATAAGCCGAAATAGCTCAGTTGGTAGAGCAACTGATTTGTAATCAGTAGGTCGCTGGTTCGACTCCAGTTTTCGGCTCAGTAAAGTTTGTTTGATTAATAAACTTTTTGGGAAAGTAAATAGTCTTGATATCAACATTTCATTACTTGATACGAAACCGGGCAGATGGCCGAGTGGTTAAAGGCGACAGACTGTAAATCTGTTCTCTCACGAGTACGTAGGTTCGAAACCTACTCTGCCCACAGAAATTAATTAGAAAATTGCTCAATTAGTAAATTTGAAGATTAAAAAATGTAGTTCTTAAAAGAAAACGATCTTGTTAGCAATTTTCGAATTGTTTCATTTTCAAATTTTCAAATTACCAGCGGAAGTAGCTCATTTGGTAGAGCGGTAGCCTTCCAAGCTTCAGGTGGCCGGTTCGAGCCCGGTCTTCCGCTCTTTATGCAGTTGGCAATTTGCAGCGTGCAATTGCTAACTGCAAATTGCTTTCTGCCAACTGACTAGCCGTCGTAGCTCAGGGGTAGAGCACTTCCTTGGTAGGGAAGGGGTCATGAGTTCGATTCTCATTGATGGCTCAAAAGAAATAAAAATCTGAAAAGATTTAAAATACAGTCGATGATTTATCAGACTTAAAATGAAAATCTAATTTTCAAAACAAATATTAAAATTTAAAAAATGGCAAAAGAATCATTCAAGAGGGATAAACCCCATCTTAACGTTGGTACTATCGGTCACGTGGATCATGGTAAAACAACACTAACAGCCGCTATAACCGATGTTTTGTCAAAAAGAGGTTTAGCGGAGAAAAAAAATTACGATGATATTGATGGTGCTCCTGAAGAAAAAGAAAGGGGTATTACAATTAATACAGCTCACGTAGAGTATGCAACAGACACCCGTCACTATGCACACGTAGATTGTCCAGGCCACGCCGATTATGTAAAGAACATGATTACGGGTGCTGCGCAAATGGATGGTGCTATATTAGTAGTAGCTGCAACTGATGGGCCAATGCCACAAACAAAAGAGCATATCTTACTTGCTCGTCAGGTAGGTGTTCCTCAACTTGTGGTATTTATGAACAAAGTTGATTTGGTAGATGATCCGGAATTACTTGAATTAGTAGAAATGGAAGTACGTGAATTGCTTTCTTCTTATGGTTTTGATGGTGATAATACACCAATCATACAGGGTTCTGCAACAGGTGCATTAGCAGGAGAGCAAAAGTGGATAGATAAAATCACAGAATTGATGGATGCTGTAGATAGTTATATCCCAGTTCCTCCACGTTTAGTTGACTTACCTTTCTTGATGAGTGTTGAGGACGTATTCTCTATCACCGGTCGTGGTACTGTTGCTACAGGCCGTATAGAAAGAGGTCGTATTAAAGTTGGTGAGGCTGTCGAAATCGTTGGATTGATGGAAAAACCATTAGCGTCTACTTGTACAGGTGTAGAAATGTTTAAGAAATTGCTTGACGAAGGTGAAGCTGGAGATAACGCAGGTCTTTTATTGCGTGGTATTGAGAAAACTCAAATCCGCCGTGGTATGGTACTTTGCAAGCCAGGTTCTATTACTCCGCATACTGAATTTAAAGGTGAAGTTTACGTTCTTTCTAAAGAAGAAGGTGGACGTCATACGCCATTCTTTAACAAATACCGTCCTCAGTTCTATTTCCGTACTACGGATGTAACTGGAGAAGTTACTTTGAACGAAGGAACTGAAATGATTATGCCTGGTGATAACACTAACTTTACTGTAAAACTTATCCAACCTATCGCAATGGAGAAAGGTCTTAAATTTGCAATACGTGAAGGTGGGCGTACCGTAGGTGCTGGTCAGGTTACTGATATCATTAAATAAGAGTAGATTTATTCTTTGAAAAAAGAATTTTAAACAAATAAATACAACAAAGTACCTTTGGTCATTACCCTTGGTACTTTGTTGTTTAAAATAAACGTGAAAAAAATTGATTTTTTACGTTCTAAAGATTTCTAAAATCAGTCTTATTAAAGTTTTTTTAGGAAAGCTTACATAAGCAAAACACGGGAATGGTGCAACGGTAGCATACGGGTCTCCAAAACCTTTGATCTTGGTTCGAATCCTAGTTCCCGTGCCAATAGTTTTGATTTTGCATAAATTGCATATTCAAATTGGTATTCTTTTTTTTCATTAGCATATTAGCTCATTAGCTAATTAGCAAATTTTGTTTTATGAACAAATTCACAGATTTTGTAAAGGAATCATACGTTGAAATGACTGAGAAAGTTAGTTGGCCTAAATGGGAGCAATTAACTCAATCAACAATGATTGTATTGGGAGCTACCATTTTTATCACTTTTATTGTAGGAGTGATGGATTTTGTAGCAAATAATTCAATGAAATTTATTTACTCTTTATTTAAGTAGTCATGGAAGATATTATAACAGATGATGCGCCGATTGCTTCTACACCTACCACTGAAAAGCCTGCGAAAGACAATAAGTGGTATGTATTAAGAGTGGTGAGTGGAAAAGAAAGAAAAATTAAGGAATATCTTGATAAGGATATCATTAGGAATGGTTGGGATAAAATTATTTCTCAGATTTTTTTACCGGTAGAAAAGGTTTATAAGGTAGCTAACGGAAAGAAAGTAATGCGGGAGCGTAACTTTTACCCTGGGTATATTATGATGGAAGTTGCAGATGGTAAACTAACAGATGATATTATTCAGCATGTAAGTGGAATTAGCAACGTCATGCATTTTCTTACTGATGGTAAGGGTTCTAAAGGAAATATTATTTCTTTAAGAAAAGCGGAAGTTAATAAAATGCTTGGCCGTGTAGACGAAATGACTGACCAAGGTGGTGTTACCATGAGTGAACCATTTATTATTGGCGAAACTATCAAAATTATTGATGGACCATTTAACGACTTTAATGGTGTTATTGAAGAAGTGAATGATGAAAAGAAGAAATTAAAAGTTCAGGTGAAAATATTTGGCCGTGCAACTCCTGTTGAGTTAAGTTACATGCAGGTTGAAAAGTTAGCTTAATTACAAATAGATTTATAGAATTAAAAAACCCACTTTATTTGAGTGGGTTTTTTAGTGATCTTACATTATTCTTTTATTCTTCCTTTGTATTTCGATTTAAATAGTTCAAACCTTGGTAAAGAAACATTTTGTACATAACCGTCGTTTGGATTATTTATGATGTAATGCTGGTGATACTCTTCCGCTCTGTAAAATGCGTCTAGTTTTTTCACTTCAGTTACTATAGGCTTCTTAAACATTCCCGATTTGTTATATTTTTCAATAGATGATTTAGCTAGATTTTGTTGTTCGGCAGTTTCAAAAAAGATGGCAGAACGATAAGATGATCCTCTGTCAGGCCCTTGTTGATCTGGAGTTGTCGGATCTTGTGATAAGAAAAATACATTTAGCAACTCATCGTATGATACAACTTTAGGGTCGTAAAAAACCAACACGCTTTCTGCATGACCTGTAGTTTCAGAACCTACTTCTTTGTAAGTTGGATTTTTGGTATTGCCTCCGGCATACCCGGCAATTGAACTGTCAACACCTGGTATCGCTTCAAAAATGTGCACCGTGCACCAAAAGCAACCAGATGCAAAAACGGCTGTTGCTTTGTCTTTTGGCGCAGTCATTTCAATTTTTTTAACATCAGTTTTCTTTGCACTTCCCCCTTGAGCACAGCTAAGTTGGGTAATAGTTATTAATCTAAATATTGAAATGGAAATAACACGAAGAAATTGCTTCATCTTAGATATAGTTTATAAGTCTTTAAATTTACACTGGTATATTTACGAAATAGTTTGTGGGTGCTTACAATATTAAATCATAATTATTTCACAATGCAAATTACCGTAGACTTGATTAGGTTTGGATTATATTGAAATATGTTTTTCTAAATTAAGAAATTATAATTTATCGAAATTAATCTATGATTTATAGTTAAGTTATTTAATTTTTATTTACTTTTGCAGCCCCAAATAGTTCTTTTGAATAATCCTTACATGTATTTATAGGGATTGGGAGTATCTCCATAAGGCGGTACGTTAACACCAAAAAAATATAATATGGCTAAAGAAATCACCGGCTATGTAAAACTCCAATGTAAAGGAGGACAAGCCAACCCCGCACCGCCAATTGGGCCTGCACTGGGTTCTAAGGGTATCAACATCATGGAGTTCTGTAAGCAGTTCAATGCTAGAACCCAAGACAAACCTGGTAAAATATTACCGGTTCTCATCACAGTTTATGGTGACAAATCATTTGAGTTTGTAATTAAAACTCCTCCTGCTCCTGTACAATTAATGGAAGCTGCTAAAATCACATCTGGTTCTAAAGAGCCAAACCGTGTAAAAGTGGGTAAAGTTACTTGGGAACAAGTAGAAGAAATTGCGAAAGATAAAATGCCTGACCTTAACGCATTTACGCTTAACAGCGCTATGAGTATGGTTGCTGGTACTGCACGCAGCATGGGTCTTACTGTAGAAGGTAAAGCTCCTTGGGAAAAAAACTAAAGCCTGTCCCGACGAATGACGGGATCGTCACCATCAAACAAAAATTTAAAAAATGATTACTAAAAAAAGAAAACTAGCCAATGCTAAGGTAGATGCTAACAAAGCATATACACTTAAAGAAGCATCTGCACTGGTTAAAGATATTAATACAACAAAATTTGACAGCTCTGTAGATTTACACGTTCGTTTAGGTGTAGATCCTAAAAAAGCCGATCAGGCAATTCGTGGTACTGTTTCATTGCCACACGGTACTGGTAAAACAAAATCTGTTTTGGTGCTTTGCACACCCGATAAAGAAGCAGAAGCTACAGCAGCAGGTGCTGATTTTGTGGGGTTAGATGAATTTATTGCAAAAATTGAAGGTGGTTGGACAGATGTAGACGTTATCGTAGCTACTCCATCAGTAATGCCTAAAATGGGTAAACTTGGTAAAGTGCTAGGACCACGTAACCTTATGCCGAATCCTAAAACAGGTACAGTAACAAATGATGTTGCTGGTGCTGTAAAAGATTTGAAAGGTGGCAAAATCGCATTTAAAGTAGATAAAGCAGGTATTATTCATGCTTCCATCGGCCGTATCAGTTTCGCACCTGAAAAACTGGTTGAAAATTCAATGGAGTTTATTAATGCTCTAATCAAATTAAAGCCTGCAACTTCTAAGGGAACTTACCTTAAGGGTGTAAGCATGGCTAGCTCAATGAGCCCAGGCATTTTGGTTGATACTAAATCTGTTCAAAACTAAATTGCCCCTGCCTTTAGGCTGGGGGTTTTAAAAATAATTGAAATGACAAAACAAGAAAAAAATGATGTGATAGAAGTGCTGAAAGGCAAATTCTCTCAATATAGCAACTTTTACATTACAGATACAGAAAGTCTTTCTGTAGCACAAATAACTACACTTCGTAGCCATTGCTTTGATAAGCAGGTAGAAATGAAAGTGGCAAAAAACACCCTTATCAAAAAAGCATTAGAGAGTATCGATGCTGAAAAATATGCAGGTGTTTTTGATTCGTTGCATAAAGTAACTGCATTAATGTTCAGCGAAAATCCAAAAGATCCTGCTGTTATACTTGCAGGTTTTCGTAAAGCAAACAACAATGAAAAACCAGAGTTGAAAGCTGCATTTATTAATGGTGATGTATTTACCGGAGATAACCAGTTGAAAGCCCTTACAATGATTAAAACCAAGAATGAACTCGTTGGTGAAGTTATTGGATTGTTATTGGCGCCAATACAAAGAGTATTAGGTGCTTTGCAAAATAAAGATGCAGCTAAAGAAGTTGTAGCAGAAGAAGCAGCACCTGTTGCAGAAACAGCAGCAGCAACTGAACCTGTTGCAGAAGCGACGGCTCCTGTAGCTGAGGCTACACCAGCCGAAATTCCTGCTACAGAGGCACCGGCAGAAGAAAAACCTGCTAAGCCTGAAGCATAATTAAAATTAAATTTTTACCTGGCTGACGGTTATCCAAGGCAATAAATTTTTTTTAAAAACACTCCGTCGGATTCGTGAAAACGAATATGAAGCCGGAAAAAAACAACACATTATGGCAGATATTAAAGTATTAGCTGAAAGCCTGGTAGGTTTGACAGTTAAAGAAGTACAAGAATTAGCTGAATTCTTAAAATCAGAATACGGCATTGAACCAGCTGCAGCAGCAGTTGTGATGAGCGCAGGCGATGGCCCGGCAGCAGTAGAAGAAAAAACATCTTTTGATGTAATTTTGAAAGCGGCAGGTGCAAACAAATTAGCTATCGTTAAAATCGTTAAAGATCTTACTGGTCTTGGTTTAAAAGAAGCTAAAGATTTAGTTGATGGTGCGCCAAAAGCTATTAAAGA
>Ga0335397_10006442_pt1 | contig 15147 bp, 11 predicted proteins | sample MAT04_FD_205740 | JGI IMG/M metagenome (GOLD analysis project Ga0335397, IMG submission 205740) | Freshwater microbial communities from Lake Fryxell liftoff mats and glacier meltwater in Antarctica - MAT-04 (spades assembly) (version 2) ...
CGGTCCGCATTCGCTCCATCGAGCCGCCATGAGCTGTCGCACCCGCTTTGCCCCCAGTCCGACCGGATTCCTGCACATCGGTGGTGCCCGCACGGCGTTGTACGGTTGGCTGGAGGCACGCCGGCGCAGCGGCAGCTTCATCCTGCGCATCGAAGACACCGATCGCGAGCGCACCACGCCGGAATCGGTGCAGGCCATCCTCGATGGCATGCAGTGGCTGGACCTGGCCTGCGACGAGGGTCCGTTCTACCAGACCCGCCGATTCGACCGCTATCGCGAAGTCGCGCTGGAACTGGTGCGCGCGGGCAAGGCGTATTTCGCATACGAGACGCGCGAGGAGCTCGATGCGATGCGCGAGCGGCAGATGGCGCAGAACTTGAAGCCGCGCTACGACGGCTACTGGCGCACCCGCCAGGACCAGCCCGCACCCGACCGCCCGCGCGTGATCCGCTTCGCCAATCCGCACGACGGCGATGTGGCGTGGAACGACATGGTCAAGGGCCGCATCGAGATTTCCAACCACGAACTGGACGACCTGATCATCTGGCGCTCCGACGAGCAACCGACCTACAACTTCGCGGTGGTCGTCGACGATGTGGACATGCGCATTACCGACGTGATCCGCGGCGACGACCACGTCAACAACACGCCGCGGCAGATCAACATCTATGCCGCGCTCGGCGCGACCCAGCCGCTGTTTTCCCATCTGCCGATGATCCATGGCCCCGATGGCGCCAAGCTGTCCAAGCGCCACGGTGCGATCAGCGTGATGCAGTATCGCGACGATGGCTACCTGCCGCATGCCTTGCTCAACTACATCGCGCGGCTCGGCTGGTCGCACGGCGACCAGGAGCTGTTCTCGCGCGAGCAGATGATCAACCTGTTCCGTATCACCGATGTGAACCGCTCGGCCTCGCGCTTTGATTTCGACAAGCTTGCGTGGGTCAACCAGCACTATCTGAAAACCGATTCGCCGGAGTCGCTGGCGCCGCATCTGGAATGGCAGTTGCGTGCGGCAGGCATGGATCCTGCCGGCGGTCCGGCCGCGGCGGACGTGATCGTGGCGCTGCGCGACCGGGTCAAGACGCTCAAGGAGATGGCCGAGCGCGCGCGGGTCTGGTTCGAGCCGTTGACCGTGTACGACGAACAGGCGGTGAGCAAGCACTTTGTGGGTCGCGCTGGCGAGGCACTGCACGCGGTGCGCGCGCAGCTGCATGCCTTGGCCGCGGCCGAGTGGCAGCCGGCGGTGATCGATGTGGCGATCAAGGCCGCAGCGACCGCGATCGGCGAGGGCGTCGGCAAGGTGGCACAGCCGTTACGCGTCGCGATGACCGGCACGGCCGTATCGCCATCGATCGAGCACACCGTGTATCTGGCCGGGCAGGTCGAGGCCCTGCGCCGCATCGACCAGGCGCTGGCCAAACTGGCATGAACTGGCCCGCAGTGCTGGTCGAATCCGGGCACCTGCTGCCGTGGCTCGGCGCGTGGGTCGGGATCGGATTCATCGGTGGCGTGTTCATCGGCTGGAAGCGCAATCGCTGGCTGTTGGGGCCGATCCTTGGCCTGCTGCTGGGGCCGTTGGGCTGGTTGCTGGTTGCACGCATGCGCGGCCGGCTGCGGGAATGCCCATCATGCAGTCGCACCATCGCCAGCGGTGCAACGACCTGTCGTCACTGCGGCGCGGATGTGAACAAGACCGATGCGCGCTCTACACGCGCTGCTTTCAAGACCGGCGATCGTGGCGGCGGCTGGTAGCGCGGCGCCGCACGCGTCCCTGCTAGCATCCGCGCACGCTCTGTTCTCTTCCAACCGCTCCCCTCAATGGCCAGGCAGCGACACCAGCACGACCAAGTCGACGAACCCGACCGCCTGCTGGCCGAGGTCCAAGCCGCCTGCGCCGAGCGCGGCCTGCGCCTGACCGAACTGCGCCGCCGCGTGTTCGAGCTGATCGCGCGCGAACGAAAACCGATCAAGGCCTACGATCTGCTCGATCGATTGCGCGCCGAGCGCGAGGGTGCCGCACCGCCAACGGTGTATCGCGCGCTCGATTTCCTGCTTGAGCACGGCTTCATCCACAAGCTCGAATCGGTCAACGCCTACACCAGCTGCCATCACCCGCAGACCCGCCATACCGTGCCGTTCCTGATCTGCGATGTGTGCAACGGTGCGACCGAACTGTGCGATGACCGCGTGTCGGTGCTGCTGGTCGAACAAGCGCGCGAAGCGGGCTTCCTGCCCGAAGCGCAAACCCTCGAAGTCCACGGTGTTTGCCGGCGCTGCCGCGAGGGCCGGCATGGCCATTGATCGCATGCTCGGCAATGCGTTCGGATTCGCGCTGTTGCTCAGTGCCGCAACCGTCGGTGCACAGGATTTCCCGGTCGACCTGCCGACGCCACGGGTGCTGCCGACGCCCGCTCCGGCACCGGTATCGAGAACGCAACCCGAAGCGCGTCCTGTACCAGGACAGCAGCCGCTAGCGCCTGCCGCCGTTGATCGGCCAGCGCCCGACTCCGCAAGCGCGCAGGTCGATCCCGAAGAGCAGATCGCACACGACGATGCCGCCGAACAGGACGAACCCGCCGCCGACGCAGCGACCGTCGGTGCAGCGCCCAGCGATGCCGTTATCGCCGGACCACCTGCACTGGTCATGCTCGGCGAAGAGATTCCGCTCGGCAGCCGCACGCAACTGCGCTGGCGGGTCGGTGAATCGTTCGACGGCAGCGTGATCTCGACGCCGGTCATCGTGATCCACGGCGCAAAGCCCGGTCCAAGACTCTGTCTGACTGCCGCGGTCCATGGTGACGAGCTCAACGGTGTCGAGGTCGTGCGGCGCGTGCTCAACGATCTGGATCCAAAGGACCTCACGGGTGCGGTGATCGGCGTGCCGGTGGTGAATCTGCTCGGCTTCTCGCGCGGTACGCGCTACCTGCCGGACCGGCGCGACCTGAATCGCTTTTTTCCCGGCAGCAATGGCGGCAGTGCGGCCTCGCGCATCGCCTACAGCCTGTTCCGCGACCTGATCGTGCATTGCGATGCGCTGGTCGACTTCCACACCGGCTCGTTCGATCGCTCCAACCTGCCGCAGGTGCGTGGCGATCTGCGCATCGATCGGGTGCTCGCTTTCACCCGCGGCTTCGGCGCCACGCCCGTGCTGCACAGTCAGGGTTCGCGCGGCATGCTGCGGCTGGCCGCGACCGACCAGCAGATCCCCGCGGTCACCTTCGAGGTCGGAGCGCCGCTGCGACTGGAGCCGGAGAAGATCGACTTCGCGGTGCAGGCGATCAGCGCGTTGATGCATCACATGGGCATGACGCGCAACTTCCGCATGTTTGCCGAACCGCAGGCCACGTTCTACGAATCGAAGTGGGTACGTGTCGACCACGGCGGCATGCTGTTCGCCACCGTGGCGCTGGGCGATCGCGTGCGCATGGGCCAGCGGCTGGGAAAGGTCATCGACCCTTTGCTCAACGAGGAACACGAGATCGTCTCGCGTTTCCGCGGCCGGGTCATCGGTCTGGCCTTGAACCAGGTCGTACTGCCGGGTTTTGCTGCGTTCCATATCGGCATCGAGACCAGCGAGCAGCAGGCGGTGGAAGAAGCGCAGCAGCCGTTGAGCACCGAAGATGCGATCGAACGCATGGACGGCGACGAGATGGGCCCCGCCCCGCCTGAAGCCGACGGCGAGCGCGATGAAGCCGACGCCGCAACGCCGCCCGGCGGTTGATCCGCAGCACGAGGCAAAGCCGCTGGATGGGCTTTTGGTGCATCCGGCGTGGTCATTGCGTTGCGTTTCGGTTAGCGTGGGCCACCTGTCCCGACTGCCGAGGAACATCCCATGACCCTGTGCCCCGTTGCGCTGGCAGTTGGCTGCCGCAAGTGCCCGATCTTCTCCGCCTGTCCCCTCAAAACAGTCATCGGCGACCAGCCGGGCAAGGACGAGCCGCCAGGCGGCGACGGTAAAAGCGGCGGGCGCTGAGCCTGGCGCGCCGTGCAGCGTGCAGCTGCCGATCACAGATGAACTTGCGCCAAGCGCGCGGCTGCGCGATCAAGCGCCGCCGGATGCCTTGCCCAGCTGCAGTTCGACCATCTTGACTCCCGGCAGCAGACGCAGGGCGTCCACCAGTGCGGTACTCGCGCGCACCCGCCACGCATCGCCCAGCTCCAGCTCGGTCTGCGCCTCGGCGTTGCGATAGCACAGGCGCAGCCCCGCCGGGCCCGGCGTGAACGGTTTGATCTGCGCCGACAGCTGACGCGCGAAGTCCGCACTGATGCCATTGAGCTTGACCCGCACCTGCCGCGCGAAACGCTCGCAGGCTTCGTCGAGCCCCCATGCGCGGCGCGCGCGGATCACCAGATTGCCGCTGAACTCATCGAGACTCAGCCCACCCTCGACGATCAGGATGCGGTCCTTGGTCAGCAGTGGCGCGAACTCCGACAGCACCTCGCGGAAGAAACTCACCTCGATCCGCCCGCTGGCATCCTCCAGCTGCACGAAGGCCATCTGCTCGCCGCGACGGCGCTGTTGCGCGATCAGTCCGCCGACTGCGACCAGCTGTTCGTTGCGCCGGCGCTCGCCGGGATTGGCCGCCGGACGATGGATCTCCTCCAGACGGCCGATGGGCACCGTCACCAGCTGCTCGATCACCTCGCGGTGCGCATCGGTGGGATGTCCCGACAGATAGTGGCCCAGCGTTTCGCGCTCGCCGTTGAGCAGCTGGATCAGCGGCCATTCGCGCGCCTTCGGCAGATCGAGCGCGGCCGTCGACGCGCCGGTCGCGGTGCCTGCATCGAAGCCGAACAGCGACGACTGACCGGCCTCGCGTTCGCGCAGGCGCTGGTCGGCGGCCTTCATCACCTCGGGCAGTTGCAGCATGAGGCTGGCGCGATTGTCGGCCAGTCCGTCCATCGCGCCGGACAGGATCAGCGCTTCCAGCACGCGCTTGTTGAGCTTGGTCGGATCCACCCGCTGGCACAGGTCGAGCAGACTGCTGAAGCGCCCGGTGGCTTCGCGCTCGCGCACGATCGCCTCGACCGCACCATGCCCCACGCCCTTGATCGCGCCCAGTCCATAGCGAATGGTGCGCACGTCGAGGGCGGCGAACATCCACGTGCCGAGGTTCACATCCGGTCGCTGCACGTCGATCTTGAGCGCGCGCGCGTCGTCGAGGAAGTTCACCACCTTGTCGGTGTTGTCCATGTCCGAGGACAGCACCGCGGCCATGAACGGTGCCGGGTAGTGCGCCTTGAGCCATGCGGTCTGATACGTTACCAGCGCATACGCGGCCGAATGCGACTTGTTGAAGCCGTACTCGGCGAACTTCTCCATCAAGTCGAAGATCGAACTGGCCAGTGCGCCGGGCACGCCGCGGTCGGCCGCGCCGCTTTCGAACTTGACCCGCTCGTTGGCCATTTCGGCCGCGTTCTTCTTGCCCATCGCGCGACGCAGCAGATCGGCGCCGCCCAGCGAATAGCCGGCCAGCACCTGCGCGATCTGCATCACCTGTTCCTGGTAGACGATCACGCCATAGGTGGGCTTGAGGATCGGCTCGAGCAACGGATGCGCATAGCTGACCGCACGCCGGCCGTGCTTGCGCTCGACGAACTCATCGACCATGCCCGACTGCAGCGGACCGGGTCGATACAGTGCACCCAGCGCGATGATCTCGTCGAACACGCCGGGCTTTAACTTGCGCGCGAGCTCCTTCATGCCGCGCGATTCGAGCTGGAACACCGCCGTGGTCTCGCCGCTGGCCAGCAGGCGATAGGTCTTGCTGTCGTCGGTCGGCAGGCGCGCGATATCCAGCGGCGCATCGCCCGCGACCCCGCGCAGCGCGTTGATCGCCTTCACCGCCCAATCGATGATGGTCAGCGTGCGCAAGCCCAGGAAGTCGAACTTCACCAGGCCCACGGCCTCGACATCGTCCTTGTCGAACTGGGTGATCACGCCGTCGGAGCGCGCGTCGCCGTACAGCGGGGCGAAGTCGGTCAACGCCGAGGGCGCGATCACCACGCCACCGGCGTGCTTGCCGGCGTTGCGGGTCAGATCCTCGAGCTTGCGCGCCAGATCGACGAGCTGGCGCACCTCGTCTTCCGATTCATAGGCGGCCTTGAACTCGGCCGATATCCGCTCGGGTTCCTTGCGCGACTTCTCCGACACCCCCAGCGCATCGTCGAGGCTGATGTCCAGTGGACGCAGCGGAATGGTCTTGGCGATGCGATCGACATGGCCATAGCCCATGCCGAGCACGCGGCCGGTGTCGCGCAGCACGGCCTTGGCGGCCATGGTGCCGTAGGTGATGATCTGGCTGACCTTTTCGCGGCCGTAGCGGCGGCCGACGTAGTCGATCACCTCGTCGCGGCGGTCCATGCAGAAGTCGATGTCGAAGTCCGGCAGCGACACGCGTTCGGGATTGAGGAAGCGCTCGAACAGCAGCCCGTAGCGCAGCGGATCGAGGTCGGTGATGGCCAGCGCATAGGCCACCAGCGAACCCGCGCCCGAGCCGCGCCCGGGTCCTACCGGAATGCCGTGTTCCTTGGCCCAGCCGATGAAGTCGGCCACGATCAGGAAGTAGCCGGGAAAGCCCATCGTGATGATGACCTGCAGTTCCAGCTCCAGCCGCGCCTCGTAGTCGCTGCGTGCATGGCCCGCGGCCGGGCCCGGCGTATCGAGCCGCAGCACGAGGCCTTCGCGCGCGCGCCGACGCAGGTAGTCCGGTTCGCTCTCGCTCGGATCGGGCACCGGAAACGCCGGCAGGAAGTACTTGCCGAACGACATCTCGAGGTTGCAACGCTTGGCCAGCTCCGTGGCGTTCTCGAGCGCCTCCGGCAGATCGGCAAACAGGGTGGCCATCTGCTGCGGTGACTTCAGGTACTGCTGCTCGCTGAAGCTGCGCGGCCGGCGCGGATCGTTCAGCACGTGACCGCCGTGGATGCACACGCGCGCCTCATGCGCCTCGAAGTCATCACGGGCGAGGAATCGCACATCGTTGGTGGCCACCGCCGGGCAGTCGGCGCTGGCTCCCAGATCCAGCGCGGCGGCCAGCCACGCGTCCTCGCCACCGCGTCCGGTACGCAGCAGTTCCAGATACACCCGATCTCCGAACTGCCGCTGCCAGCGTTTGAGCCCCGCAAGTGCCGCCTCGTCGTGGCCGTTGCGCACGCACACGGCAAGATCCGACCGCGGGCCGAGCAGTACGATCAAGCCGCTGCCGGTCGAGTCCAGCCAGTCGCGCTGCACGATCACCCGATCCGGATCGCTGCGCTCACGGTAGCCGCGCGACAGCAGCACCGACAGATTGCGATAGCCGGCCCGGTCGGCGCACAGCACGGTCGCGCGGAATGCTTCGGTCTGCGGATCGGCGATCCACAGGTCGGCGCCGGCGATGGGCTTGAGTCCCGCACTCTCGGCGGCCTTGTAGAACTTCACCAGCGCGAACAGGTTCGCCTCGTCGGTAAGTGCGACCGCCGGCATGCCGGCAGCCGCCGCCGCCTTGACCAGCTCCGCAATGCGGATGGTCGAGTCGATCAGCGAATACTCGCTGTGCAGGTGCAGATGGACGAAGGCGCTGGGCATGCCGCTGGGCGTGGGTCAAGCCCGAAACCTTAGACCGGCAGGGGGGTGGGGGCAAGGGCTGAGATGCGACCGGCACAGAAATGCTGCCGCGCGTTGGCAGCCCCAACCCACCCGACTGTCGCTGCCGCCCTGCACGGTGCTCAAATGACCCTATGTTCCTCGGTCACCAGGAACCGCGTCTGCGCGATGTCCGCGAAGCGGCCCTCATCGGGCTGCACGGTGGCCAGATAGTCGGGGTCGCTGAACAAGCGCGCACGATCCGCATCGCTGTCGAACCACCGCTCGGCGCTGCCGTCGCATGCCGGCTCGCCTTCCGCGTAGCCGGCCGGAATCGTCAGGCACTGCACGTAGCCGCGGATGTGGCGCGCCGTCGCCGGGCGGGCGAGAACCAGCGGGGCGTGCCGGTGGCGCCAGTGCTGCTGGAATGCCTCGACGCTGAGGTCTGCCCGGCGTTTGACTGCAACGATCGGTTTGACCATCGGATACTCCTTGCGCGACGTGCGCGTCGCAGACGACCGCAAGGCTACTGAAGCGCTCTGCGCGGATCATGACCGGCGTCGATCCGCAGCCGGTCCCCGGCGCATCCGTGCGATGGCCGCCATGGCGGCACCGGACTTGCAGGACGGGTGCTGCGCTTGAACCAAGCCACCAGTTGTTGCCAGCAGACGCGAATACACCATGAGAATCCTGCCCAGCCTTTGGATGAGCGCCTGCCTGCTGCTTGCCGGCTGCGCTGCACCCCTGTCCGACGCGCAGGTGGTCGACACCGCGGCCCGCGGTTTGAGCGAACGCTGTCAGGCGTCCCGCGCGGGACTGGCGAGCATGCCGCAGGCGCAGTTCGACCGCTTCTGCGCCTGCACGGTGGAAAAGTCGCTGGAGGTCCTCGGCCCCGAGGGCCGGCGCAAGTTCGCCAATGCCCAGCCGTGGTCGGATAGCGACAGCCGGAACGTCAAGCAGGCGGGCGTGGAGTGCATGAAGGCGTTCATGCGGCCCTGATCCCGGCTGCGCCTGCCGCATGTCGTTTGCGCGGTCGTATTGCGTTCGTGAGTGGAAGACCCCCACCACGAGCGTGTCATGCCTGCTCTGCCATCCCCCGTTTCGCGCCGTACCGGCGCGCTGGCAGCCCTGATCGCCGGATATCTTCTCAGCGCGCCCGTACTCGCGATTCCACCGCCACCGGTGTTCAGCTTCCAGATCAATACACAGCCGAACAACTACGTGATTCAGGGCGTCAACCAGCCCGCGTCCGCGCACTATTTCCACCCGTTCCGGTTGCTTGGTGCCGCGTTTGCGCTCGATAACCAGAACCCTCCGGCATTCGGCGTGTCACCGGGTTACCACACCGGCTACATCAACACCGGCTTCATGTCGCCCCTTTTCAGCGGTGAGCGGCTGGTGCAGTTCTACGACTGCGAGATCGAGAACAACCCCGACGACTTCGGCTGCGACAACGGCTTCGCGACGCTTGACCGTATCCTGATGCCGGTGATCGAATACGCGAACAAAAGCTCCGCGTGTATCCGTGCCGTGCTCGGCCACGAGCTGTTCCACCACGTCCAGTTCGCCTATGCCGACGCCGGGGGCGCCAGCGGCTGCAGCGCGTTCGGTGCAACCCCATGCGAAGGTCACGCACGCGCGATGCAGGACAAGATCTACCTCGATCTCGACCTGAGCCCTGAAGCCGAATGCACCGGCCCCTATTTGGGCCAGGTCAACGGCTATCTGTCCGACACCAACCAGCGCCTGTGGTCGTCGAAGTACGACTCGGCCCTGTGGTGGACATATCTCATGGAGCAATACGGCACGGTCACCGCAGAGCCACAGCGCGGCACCGATTTTCTGGCCCGCTGGTACATCGAAGCGGTGGAGAGCGTCGCCAACCCCAACGCTTTCCTGACCACCAACGCGGTGATCCAGCAGGCCAAAGCGGACGATTCGGTGGTCAACGCGTTCCAGGACTTCACCATCGCCAACATCGTCAAGGATCTCGATCTGGCCACCGTCTCGCCTGCGTTCCGCAACCGCTATTCCTATCGCGACGAGGACCCCGTGCCCGGCTACACGAACTCGCAGGTCTATGACGAGGTGTTCGCCAACGCGCTGGTGGTTCCCAATGGCGGCTTTCGCGAGGCCGGTTTCGGCGCACTGCAGTACGGCGCGCTGTACACGCGCTGGAACGTCAACAACTGCCCAACGGGCGCCATATTGCGCTACGAAGGTGTGCCGGGTCTTGCGTTCTTGCCCGGCGGTTCTGGCATCCTCGCCGACAACACCACCATGTTTTCGCTGATTGCCGTGAGCGGCAGCAACCCGGGCCGTCCCTCGCTGCTGTACAAGAATCGCTCCGAGGGCTGGACCATCGATATTCCGCAGCCGCTCAACCGCTACCAGCAGATCATCAGCGTGGTATCCGGCCGCTTCGGCGACGTGCGGGGGACCCACCGCATTACTTGCGACACCGTCGCACGACGCGCCGATTTGCCGTTCGCATCGCCAACCAACCCGGTGACGCCGGGTCCCGATGATGGTCCGTGGTCGTTCGATATTGCGTTGGGGGTTTCGCCAGTCACGGCGGCCGCAGGCGGTGTCAATGTCTTATTGGCCGACGGCAGCGTGCGGTTCCTGATCGACGACATCGAACTTGACGTGAGCGCGCCAGTGGCCACGGGTCGGCGGACTTACGACCCTGTCTTCATTGCCAAGCGAATCGACCGGACGACGCCGCTGACCGACGGCGACTACGACCTGACGGTCCAGGTAGGCAGTCTGGAAACCGTGATTCCCAACGGCATCCGTCTCGGCCCGGTGCGTGCGCAGGTGCTGCTGGCAATCGACACCTCGACCTCGATGCAGTTTCCGGCCCTCGCGCCACGCCTGGCTGCGGTGCGGCGTGCGGCGCGCAATCTGCTCTACGCGTTGCCCGACGGCACCCGTTTCGGATTGATAGACTTCGCCGGCAACAATACCGAACCTGACAACGACGCGGTGCTGCGTGCGCAGCTGCTCGCGCTCGACGATGCCCACCGCAACCGCGTGCGCACCGCGCTCGATGCACTGGCCAGCGGCCCGAACCGCTTCACCTCGATCGGCGATGCGCTGGCACTGGCGCTGCAGGAATTCAGCGCACGCGCCGAGCCGCGTCAGCGCCGCCACGTGGTGCTGCTCAGCGACGGCTCCGAGAACGAGGGTGCGCGCTGGAGCGAGGTGGAGAATGCAGTCCTCGCCGCCGGCGTGGCCGTACATACCATCGCCTTGGGACCATTGGCCGACCAGCCGCTGCTGGCGCGCATCGCGGATGTCAGCGGCGGCAGCTACCGCTATGTGGATGTGAGCAGCGTGCCAGATGAGGGCGCGTTGGGCGATGCCTTTGCGCGGGCGGTGGAACGCATCGAGCAGCGCACCCGCGTCGGGCAGAATGAAACCATGACCATTGGCGGCAACAGCACCGAGACCGTGCGCGTGCGCGTTCCCGATGGTCTGGACATGCACGCAAGGCACCGCTTCTTCGCAGTCGTCGACCGCACCAGCGTGGGCGTCGGCGGCATCGCGCAGGTCCGGGTCCTGGACCCTGCCGGTGCTGAACTGGTCAACGGCGTCAATGGCGCGGTCGTGCGGCGCGTGGGCGATGACGTGTGGGTCGACGGCCGCCTCATCACCGGCGAGTGGACGATCCAGATCACCACCAGTGCCGGCACGCCCGGTGCGCCGCCCATCCCGCTGCAGGTGTTCGCGGGCATCAGTGCGCAGGCAGGTCTTGCCGCGATTGCTGCAGCGTCGGCGCAGACGCCGCAGGCGCGTGGCGTGGAGGATCTGTCCATCGGCGAAGGCGTGGTAGTGCAGGTCGGACTGCTGCTGCCGGCCGTACAGAAGATCCGCGAGTCGGCCGCGCGCGTTCAACATCCGGACGGCACCATCAACTCGCTGCAACTGAACGATAGTGGCGAGCGTGGCGACGCAGTCGCCGGCGATGGCGTCTTCAGCGGCATCTACCGCCGCAATACCCAAGGCGCGCCGACCGCTTTCCCCGACGATTTCTCCGCGGTCGGTGCGCGCGGCAGCTACAGCGTCGAATTCGAGACCCAGCTGGCGCTGTCGGACGCCAACAATCGCAGCGCCGGTACCGAAGTTCTCAGCTTCAACTTCACCCACAAAAGTTTTTCAACCCGCAGCACCGCGTCCACGCCCGACACCGATGGCGACCTGATGCCCAACAGCTTTGAGACCGGCCAGCGCTGCCTCAATCCCGCGCTGCCCGACGGCAGCCTGGATGCCGACGGCGACACGCGTGCCAGTTTTCTGGAGTACCAGGCCGGTACCGACCCCTGCGACGCGGATACCGACGGCGGTGGCGAGACCGATGGCTCGGAACATGCGCGGGCCGCGAATGCGCACGATGCGGCCGACGATGCCCTGCCACCGATGGGCTTCGCGCAGCTCGAGTCGCCCGACAGCGAGCACATGGAGTCCACCCCCATCCCGCCCAACGCAATTCCGATCCGCTATGCAGCGCATCGGAGCTACGCGACGATCGTCCTGCAGCGCGCTACCGCCGCGACCGGTCCTTTCATCGAAGTGGCAAGCCTCGATCCGAGCAGCACGCCCGGGGTGCACGTCGATACCGGCCTGGTCAGCGGCCAGCGCTACTGGTACCGCATGCAGCCGCGCACCGCCAATGGCCGGCAGGGCGTGTTCGGGCCGATCTTCAGCGGCGTGGCGTGGAGCGATCCGCGCGCAACGATGGGCAGCATGGTGATCCAGAGCGGTCGCCCACGCACCGACAATCTCACGATCCTCGTGCAGCAGTCGCTGTACCAGAAGCCATGGTCGACCTCGAACTTCCGCTTCAGGCTCGGTGACCTGCCGGCCAGCGCGTGGCAGCCGTTTTTGCCGAACTTCAACATTGCGCTGACGCCGGTAACGACACCAACGGTGCGTCACCTCGCAGTGCGCTTGCGCGATATCGAGGGCCAGGAGTCGATCGACTACCACGACACCATCATGCAGCACCCCGCAGGCAGCCTGGGCGGCGCACGCGTGCGGGTGTTCAGCGCGGGCACTCTCGGTGCGGCCAGCAACGGCGCGCTGGTGCGCATCGTCGGTTCCGAGATCGAGCCGGTGGCCATCAGCGACAGTGGCGGCAATGCGCTGCTCGACGAGATGCTCCCGGGCAGCTACACCATCGAGATCAACGTGCCGGGTCTGCCAAGCGTGTTCCGTAACGTGGTCGTCGTGGCCGGACAGGTGGTGGACCTGGGCGACGTCAGCGTCGCGCCCCCGACCGATGCGCTGTTCGCCAACGGCTTCGAGTGAGTACACCGCGCGCCGGTCACCCGGCCGGCGCGCATTGCGTACACATCAATTGCCGAAGAACGCCAGCAGATCCTTGACCAGACGCTCGCGGTCGGTGGCGAACAGTCCGTGCGGTGCCCCCTCGTATTCGATCAGGGTGCTGCCGGCGATGCCCTTGGCCGCCAGGCGCGCGGAAGCCGCGATCGGTACGGTCTTGTCCTCGATGCCGTGGATGATGAGGGTGGGCACTTTGAACGCCGCCAGGTCCGGGCGAAAGTCGGTGCTGGAAAACGCGCGCGCACATTCGAGCGTCGCGCGCAGGCTGGCCTGCATCGCGATCCCGCGCGCCCACTCCAGCAATTCGTCGCTGACCGGCTGGGTGATCATGCCTACGCCGAAGAAGTCGGCGAAGAAGCCGCTGAAGAACTTCGCGCGGTCTTCCTTCATGGCATGCGCGGAGCGATCGAAAGCGGCCTGCTCGGTTCCCGAGGGGTTGTCGTGGGTCTGCAGGCGAAACGGCAGCACCGATGACACCAGGGCCGCCTTCGCCACCGGTCGCGCGGCGTGCCGCGACAGATAGCGCGCCACCTCGCCGCCGCCCATCGAGAATCCGACCAGGATCGGATTGTCCGCAGCACAGCCTTCGATCACCGCATCCAGATCGTCGGCCAGGGTGTCGTAGTCGTAGCCGCTCCACGGCTGCGACGAGCGCCCGAAGCCGCGGCGGTCGTAGGCGATGGTGCGGTAGCCAGCCTCGACCAGCGGGATGGCCACATCGTCCCAGCTGTCGGCGCTCAGCGGCCAACCATGGATGAGCACTACCGGCTGGCCGGAGCCCCAGTCCTTGACGTAGAGCTGCGTGGTGTCGCGCGCGCTGATGAAAGCCATGGCGTGTTTCCGGTGCGGATCAGGCGCGCAGTGTTGGCCAAAAGCTCCCTTGCGTCTGTTCGATCAGGCACATTCAGGCGGCAGCTGCCGCGCCATCCGATCCGCAAACCGCGGCGCCGATGGAACAACGCAGATTTTTGTGTCGCGTAGTTGGGTGGTGCGTTCCGGGCACGCTCCCCGCTAGGATGGCGATACCCGACTTCCGGGCGACAGGGACCCATTCATGAGCATCAAACACCGTATTTCCGTAGCAGCCGGGTCGGTTGCGCTGACGCTGTGTGCATTCAGCACCGGCGCGATCGCGCAGGATCTCGATTTCAAGCTGATCAACAAGACACGATTCGCAGTCGTCGAGTTTTACGCCTCCCCGGCCGATGTCGGCGAATGGGAAGACGACATCCTCGGCCTGCAGATCCTCGATCCCAAGTCGGTGACGAACATCACCATCGGCGATGGCCGCGAGCAGTGCGAATACGACCTGCGCTTCGTGTTCGACGACGGTGACGTGATCGAAAAGGCCGCCGTCAACCTGTGCGAGACCGGCAGCTACACGCTGACCGAGTAAGCCAGGCCACCCGCCGCGATGGCCGGAAACGGGGACGGAGGGAATTAAGGGCAGGCGGCAAACCGGAAGGCTCGCTGAATCGCGCACCGGAAACGCCTGTCGTGCTCGTTGCCCCATCGTTGCACGATCCCGTGCGCATCAGTCGAGCGGGACCGCATCAGCGGGCCACTTCAAGGCCCCGTGCCATTCTGGACATTGCACGGCTTGCCGCAGCGAGCCGCTCACCCCAAACGCAATCCCTCAGCGGGAGTGTTCGTGACGCAGCCCCCTTATGCTGCCTGGCTTCAAGGTTGACGATGGGCTGTCCTTTCACTATCCATGTCTCCGACGGGTCGCATACGCGAGACTTTCGGTTTTCCCGGGTCTGATCCGAAATGAAAGCATTCTGCTGGTGGTTCGTGCTCGGCGGGGCTGCGGCAAGCGCTTCCGTCGCTGCCCAAGGCGATCGCCGGATGGCTCCATCTGACCTTCAAGTCCAGATGGAGCGCGCGCTGCAGGAAGAGAAGTTGGTAGGTGCCGTCTGGGCTTCAGTGACGCCAACAGGCGTCGTAACGGGCGCTGCCGGGCTGGCAGATGCGCGTCGCGGCGAGCCGCTCGATTCCGCGAGCAAAGTGCAGATCGGCTCGGTGGCCAAACCGCTGCTCGCAACGGGTGTGCTGCGACTCGTGACCGAGGGAAAGTTGTCGCTGGACTCTCCGGTCGCGATGCTGGTGCCGGACGTCGCGCTCCAAAATCCCTGGGAAGCCAGCCATCCGCTGCTGCTGCGGCATCTGCTGGACCACACTTCAGGATTGGACGACGCGCGGCTGTGGCAGGTGTTCACGCTCCAGGC
>Ga0335397_10006454_pt1 | contig 15135 bp, 11 predicted proteins | sample MAT04_FD_205740 | JGI IMG/M metagenome (GOLD analysis project Ga0335397, IMG submission 205740) | Freshwater microbial communities from Lake Fryxell liftoff mats and glacier meltwater in Antarctica - MAT-04 (spades assembly) (version 2) ...
AGCTTTAGATTTAACAGGCGAAATTTCATTGGTGGAATGCATCAATTCATCTTAACGAGAATGGTCAAATCTGCCCCAATCTTAATAAAATCAATGAAGTGCAGCTAATCTAAGTAATCCTATTAAATTAATCGTATAATGAAACCGTATAAAAACTAACCATGGATTGTCAGAAACGTGTAAGATTTCCGGTTTATAAGCGTTCGATTAGTGCTTTACTAAACAAGCAGACAAAAAAAGAGTATCTTGTCGAGGCCTTTATCATACATCCTTAAAAAAATTCAATATGAAAAAAAGTATCCTCTTCAGCCTCCTTATTCTGCTGGTTTTTATGTTGCATGGCAATGCCCAGCCTTTACTAAATCAATGCGAAAGTCAATCCTGTAATGCAATCCCCGTTTGCGGAACCACTATCGTTTCCAATTTTTCGTACGCAAGCAGCCCTTCCTCAAATCCTATCGGTACATGTTCTTCATCGGCAGGAGGAACTTCCAGCTACAATTCAAATTGGGTGTATTTCAGATTTAAATGTAATGCCACCGGGATATTCAATTTTAGGTTGGTAGGGAATGATAGTGCCACGACATCCTTCGATCTCGACTGGGCATTATGGAATATTACTGCATCGGGTTGCGGCTCGCTGGCGGTTGCCAATGTGGTAGAATGTAATGCAGGCCCAACAGGTCCTACAGGTATTCTGACCAACGGAATACCACTCTCTAATTTTGAACCGAACCTGACGGTGAATGCAGGAAATTCCTACATCATTGGTGTAAGTAATCCTGGAGGCAATAACACCAATGGTTTTACAATAAGCTTTGGTGGTACAACGGCCGACATCACCGATTTAAAAAAGCCCTATCTTCAATCGATCATTCCTTTTGATCCATGCGTACCTCTTTCTACTTTACAACTAAAATTGTCTGAACCTGTCCGATGCGCACAACTGGGTGTCGGAAACGATTTTGCACTAACGGGTTCTTTTCCTTCTTTTGTGGTAACGGCAACTGCGAATTGCCCCGGGTGCATTAATGCAGCACCGAATGTCGTTGTCAATTATGGCAATGTAACCGATACGGCCACACTTACATTTTCTTCTCCATTGGCTCCCGGCACCTATACAATCTCCGCGTTGGCCAATGCATTCTTTGATCTTTGCGGCAATAGCGATTCTACAACCGCCACATTAAGCTTTACGGTGCCGTCAACTTTTCACGATTCTGTGCACACTGGCTTTGATTGTGCCAATCTAAATTATCAAGACACGGTGTATGGCGTTGGAGGTACATCGCCCTATCAGTATAAAGCACTTGGTGGCGGACTGAGTGCTTCCTATGGCACTTATGGTACACCCACAACTTCGTATATGAGTTATCAGCTAATAGGAGGCATTCCAGTAACCTATACGGTACGAGATGCGAATGGATGTGAAAGCGACACAGTGATGAACCGAACTTCTGTGACGCCATTAACAGCTCCGGACTTAAGTGTCAGTTCGTCTCCGCCATGTCATAATCTGTTTATGCAGGATTCAATTTCAGTGATCAACCAATCGGGCGGACTTCCGCCGTATTCCCATAGTATTTCGCCGGTATTTCCCGGAATGGTCTTCCTCCCTTCAATTTCCAATCCTACAAAATGGAAGAATATTGTGTTCCCCGGATTGGGGCAGTCGTTTACTGTTACAGTTACCGATGCCTATGGATGCACGAACACAGGTATTAAAAATCTTACCAACCCTACTGCACTTTTACTCACCACTGGAACACCGTTAAATCCTTCCTGCAACGGAGGCAGTAATGGTTCGCTATGTAATATCCTGGTATTAGGTGGTAATCCATTGTACGCTTTGTCAATCAATCCTACTTACCCTACAACTATATATACAACGTCGCCAAATTGCTTTTCAAATATGCAAGCGGGCAACTACACAGTCATAGCAACGGATGCAAACGGATGTACCGTTACAGCCACGAGGACGCTCAATCAACCTGCCGCAATCATTATCAATACCACTGCGGCTACAATCGTTCAACCAAGTTGCGTCGTTAGTTGCAATGGGGCCTATCAGCCGTTGGCAACTGGAGGAACAGGCACTAAGAAATTTTATCGATCACCTTATATCGGGCCAGGATTATGGGATTATGCCGATTCTGTAGTAACGGGTATTGCTCCGAATAATAAATTTTCAAATCTTTGTACTGGTACGTATACCATTATCGCCAAAGATGTATTGGGTTGCACATCGGCTACCACTATAGTTCTGAGCGCAGCAACTGCTATTCTTGCTTCATCCTCTGTAATAGCCTGTGGTAGCTATACATGGAATGCAATAACGTATACGATGAGTGGTAGCTATATGCAAACCTATTCGACCTCTTCGGGATGTGATTCTATTCATACAGTAAATCTTACAATCAATCCAATTCCTGTCGTCAATGCGCTCAGTGTAAGCGGATGCTCTGGCATAGCGATATCGCTGGTTGGGATGCCTGCAGGTGGTGTGTTTAGTCTGCCAAATCCTTATACAGGGCCATCAGCGAACTTTACCTATGAGTATACAGATGCAGCAGGTTGCAGTAATACAGCATCAGGTTCCGTGATCGTAACTTCCTGTCAGACGACAATAAATCTTGGCGTTTTTATTCAGGGTTACCATACGAGTGGCTTCTCCATGGCAGCGGTTTTGCTAAACCAAGGAGTATCAGTTTCATCTTCAATCACAGATCTGATAAAAGTAGAACTCCGAAATGCAACAGCTCCGTATAATGTGCTCGCTTTCACAAATTCATTTCTTTCCACCAATGGAACGGCAACGTGTACTTTCAATTCAATCTCAGGTTCATATTATATAGTCGTATCTCACAGGAATGGCTTGGAAACCTGGAGTTCTGTACCGGTTCTGTTCTCCGGGCCTGTTGTGTCCTATGATTTTAGAACAGACGCTAATAAAGCCTATGGAAATAATCAGATACAGGTGGGACCTTCGGCCTGGGCGATCTTCAGTGGTGATATAAATGAAGATGATAACGTTGATCTGATAGATCAATCGTTGATCGTCAATGATATTACGAATTTTCTATCAGGCTATTATTCTACTGATTTGAACGGTGACGGCAATGTTGATCTGTTCGATGAGGTGATCATTACAGAAAATATCAGTAATTTTATTTTTTCATATCATCCTTAGTTGGTCGTAGTTTGCATTCAATTTTCTGGTACCTACGCGCCAATAAACCGCAGGCTAGTAGAATATGATGTATAATTTTTTAAAACAAGTAACATGGAACAAGTATTTGCAAAGGCAGAACAACTGACAGAGCAACTAAAAGAATATGTAGCCCTTGAGATCGAAGATATGAAACTCGGGGCCGTACAAAAAGGTTCGGCGATTATCGGAAATATGGCCGCACTCATCGTCGTAGCGGTTATGGTCGTTTTCTTCCTGATCTTCGGAGGTATCGCCTTATCCATCTATCTCGGAGATTGTATGGGATCTATGCCGATGGGGTTTTTGACCGTTGCTGGAATCTTTGTGGTCATTGCCCTGATTACCTGGCTGGGCAGGAAAAGCCTCATTCAAATGCCTGTCATGAATTCAATGATCAACCAATTATTTGCACATGAAGAAGACTAATAGCATTTCCGAAATTTACGAGCGTCGTAAACTGATCAGGGAGCAACAGGCATTATTGGAAGCAGAAATAAAAAACAGTTGGGATGAACTGAAAGAAAGCATCAAGCCACAGAATATTATGCTGGATACACTCACCTCGCTCATCGTTCAAAAAACGGACAGCGTCTTGCCAAATGGAGGTTTATTTAAAAATCTGATTGTCTATGGTTTGAGTGTGGTGGCAAAAAAGATTTCGGAAAAAGGTGGAGAGATGTTCAGTCGTTTTTTCTCAAAAGCTGAATAGGTACAGGTCATTCGGCGAATCTGCTTACATTTGCGACTCACATTATGCGCGTATTACTCACTACTCTTAATTCAAAATATATTCACAGCAACCTCGCTGTACGGATACTCTATTCATTGAATAAAGAATATGAAGGATTGGATTGGAAGGAATTTACCATCAAGGAGCCACAACACGAAGTGGCCGAATATTGTGCCGGATATGATGTGGTGGCATTTAGTTGCTATATCTGGAACATCACGCAGACCTTGCAAGTGGCTGAAAAGATAAAGGAACTAAATCCTTCTGTAAAGATCTTACTCGGCGGACCGGAAGTGAGTTACGAATGGCAGGATGTCATTAGTCACTCATATGTCGATTTTATTATTACGGGTGAAGGAGAAATTCCGTTTAATGAATTTATTACCTCTTATCCATCGCTTGAACAGGTAAGTAGCCTAGTGAGAAAAGAGCAAGGAGAGGTTATGTATAATCCAAAAGCAACCACCTTTGATCTGAAGAATTTTACAGAAATCATGCCTTATGCTTCAGACGATGTCAATGATCTTGCGAATAAAGTACTGTATATCGAAACGTCGCGAGGGTGTCCGTATAAATGCGAATTCTGCTTGGCAAGCCTTGATAATAAAGTGCGTTATCTTCCCGATGTGGCCATCAAATCGACGTTGTTGTATATGATGCAACATGGCAAAGTGATCAAATTTCTGGATCGCACCTTTAATATCAAGAAAGATTTTACGATCGATATCTTTAAATTTATATTGGCAAATCACAGACCTGGGAATGTGTTCCAGTTTGAGATTACAGCAGATATTGTTCATCCCGATATTATTCAATTCATACAGGATGAAGTGCCCGAAGGATTGTTCCGTTTCGAGATTGGTATTCAAACTGTCAATCAGAAAGCCAATCTGGAAGTAAGCCGTAAGCAGAATTTTGATAAGACAAAGGGCGTCATACAATTATTAGAGAATAAAATTGAAATGCATTTGGATTTGATTGTTGGTTTGCCTCTCGATTATTATGGCGATATCCGGTATAGTTTTGAAGAAGTATTTAAACTGTTTGCACCTGAATTGCAATTGGGTTTTCTCAAATTCCTGAAAGGAACGCCTGTTCGGGAAAAACATCAACAACACGATTTTTTGTTCGATCCTATGCCGCCTTATCAGATCATCGAAAGTAAATATCTCTCTAAAGAAGAACTGGAAGAGGTGGTGATTCTTGAAAATGCGTTGGAGATTTACTGGAATAAAAAGCGCGCGCCTCATGCCTTAAAATATGTGACCGGGAAATATAGCATTTTTGATTTTCTCTCAGGTCTCGGAAATTATTTTGGAGAGCGAACCGGTTTTCATAAACATACCCTCGATCAGATTTTTGTTTATTTGTTTGAATATGCTGCTAAGACCTTTCCGGATGACAACATCCTTCACCAACTGATTGCGGTGGATTATTATTTGTATCATAAAATTAAACCTCGGATACAGTTTGTCGAAGAGCCTGAGCGAAAGGAGCGTTGGGAAATCGTCGAAAGGCTGCAACTCGATCATCATAATTTCCGTCAAGTGATTTTGCATACAGATCTGAATGTGGCGATGTTTCTGAAAGAAGCTGTCTTGGAAGAAGGGCGTTATCAGGTGGTCATACAATATGACGGAAAAGAAAGGCCGGTGTTGATTTTTTGTGAGCCGGTGTTGGTGGTTGTGTAATTGTGTTATTTTAAATTATGACTACCCGTTAAACTACCAATGAGCATTCAATTCGACCTCACCCCCGGCCTCTCTCCTCGAAGAGAGGGGAGCCTAAACGCTTACTGGCAGTGACTTTCATAAGGGATTTTCTTGTATTTTAATACTTAAAATAGTCCATTAGGAGCTATTACGGAAATTCGGACATTTTACTTTACCTCGTAAAAGAAACAATAAGTTTTTTGAGTTGCCTTCATCCAATTTGTATATTTACAATCTTCCCAGAATTATGGAAGGAAAATATCGTTATGAAGAAAATTATGAAACAATATCTACAGCTATCCCTGACTGCGTTGTTGCTGTTCTCTCTTTCTGCTATGAAAGGGCAGAAGGTCAGTCCATTAGAAGAAGCCTGGATTAAACTGGCAAAGCCATTTCAAAGCACTTATCTTTCATTAACTTTTTCTGAACGACGAAGTGAATTGGAGCCAAACTATGCACCCTGGCAGGTAACGCCATACAAGATAAAGGGAACCGTTTGGTGCAATGCGGAGAATTTCATGAAACATGATTCCATCGTTTTCGGACGAAGAACGTATCAATCCAAAACCCAATACAATTCATCGACCCTTCTCTGGCAGAACTATAATTCACAATTACTTTCGCCTGTTCCGAAAATAATGTTTGATAGTTATCTTCTTCAAACAGCAAGGTATACACCGGTGATGTTGCTGGATTATTTCAAGAAGAAAAATATCGCGCCATCTATTAACGGCAATTCCTATTATACATTATATACTGCCACGATCGACAAGAAAGTGGTGTCATTATTTATCAAGAATTCAGATAATATGTTGTATCAGGCAAGTATGTTAGAAAGTGATGAGATGTATGGCGATGTGCTAACGAGTATCAGTTACAACGATTATATGCTTCTAAATAATATCATGTACCCGTCAAAGATTTCTATTGGAAAATATAATTCAAAGGTCATGGATGAAGTGTTGGTATCGAGGGTAGAATCTGTCCCTTCAGCCTCACCATTATTAAACAAGCCATCGAATTATTCCTATACCACTGAGGTTATTGTAAAACCTGCATTGAGTGTAGAAAAGCATTCAGACAATATTCATTTCATTACCCTGAAACATACAGATCATAAAGTAATGGTGGTGGAGTTCAAAGATTTTCTGGTAGTAGCGGAAGCGCCTTTGAATAGTGCGAATGGAGAATTGATTATCAACGAAGCGAAGAAAATAGCACCTGGAAAACCGATCCGATATTTTGTATTCGGCACGCATCATCCAAATTCGATAGGCGGAATACGTGCGTTTGTGAGTGAAGGGGCCAAGATCATTGTGCCGCAGCCCACCTCAGCCTATGCAAAATACCTCGCCGTGGCTCCGCACAAATTGAATCCTGATATCCTCGAACGGCAGCCAAAGGCCATCATGATCGATACCATGAAGAGCGATATGAAATTGATCAGCGACGGAAAATTTGACATGAAGATTTATTTGATCGGAGAGAAATCAAAGTATACAGGCGATTATTTATTGTATTACTTCCCTTCGGAAAAATTGGTCTTTGAAGATGAGATGATCCTTATGCACACCAGAGCGAAATCGTCCAAAGCACGTCAGCGTCAGGTGGCTTTATACAATTATATCAAAGAGAAAAAGCTGGATGTACAAACGATTGTTCAATCTGCTTACGCAACAAGCAAGGATTTTAAATCGGTGATTACGTTTGAGGAATTAGAGAAATCGGTAACGGGGAAATAGTTTGAAAGCCTTGTCTAATAAGCCCTGAAAGGGCGGCATCTATCAACATAGTGCGCAGCGCTATGTAACACCAAAGGCGCTATGGATCCAAGAAGAAGAATAATCTCTACCCCACCCCCAACTTCTCCTTAAAATAATCAAGTGTAATCTTTAGCCCTTCGCTTCTTTCCACTTTAGGTTCCCATCCAAGTATGGTTCTGGCTTTCGTAATATCCGGCTGACGCTGTTTTGGATCATCCTGCGGAAGTGGTAAATAGACGATCTTCGAATCGGTCCCGATCAATCGTTGGATCTCTTCTGCAAAATCTTTTAGGGAAATTTCATTTGGGTTGCCAAGGTTAACAGGCATATGATAATCGCTGAGTAGCAAACGGTAAATACCTTCGACCAGATCACTGACATAACAAAAGGATCGCGTTTGTGAGCCATCACCAAAAACGGTAATGTCTTCGCCTTTTAACGCTTGTCCCATAAAGGCCGGTAATGCACGTCCGTCATTGAGTCGCATACGTGGACCATAGGTATTGAAGATTCGTACGATTCTTGTTTCCAGTCCATGAAAATTATGATAGGCCATGGTGATGGCTTCCTGAAAACGCTTGGCCTCGTCGTATACACCTCTCGGTCCGATGGGGTTTACATTGCCCCAGTATTCTTCATTCTGTGGATGTACTAATGGATCGCCATATACTTCTGAGGTCGAAGCGATCAGCATACGGGCTTTCTTTTCTTTCGCCAGTCCGCAAAGATGATGTGTTCCTAAAGAGCCTACTTTGAGCGTTTGGATCGGCATCTTCAAATAATCGATCGGACTTGCAGGAGATGCGAAATGAAGGATATAATCAAGGTTGCCGGTAACATGTACAAACTTGCTCACATCATGATGATGGAATTCAAAATTCGGCAATTTAAAGAGATGCTCAATATTCTGGATACTTCCTGTCAGGAGATTATCCATGGCAATGACATGGTATCCTTCCGCCACAAAACGGTCGCAAAGATGGGAACCAAGAAAGCCTGCGCCTCCGGTAATGAGTACTCGTTTCATGTTATGGGGTGATTGTTTTTCTGCCAATTGAATTATAATAAAAACCCTGTTCCTTCATATCTGTTAATTCAAATAAATTACGTCCGTCGAAAACTGTGGGTTGCTTTAATTGTTGTTTTACCTGTTCCCAATCCGGTGTTCGGAAAATACTCCATTCCGTACAGATCGCAAGGGCATCTGCATCTTTTAAAATATCATAGGCATTTTCCCCGAAGGTCACGGATCCATTTGTGGTGGGATGATGTTTCTCAAAATACTCTTTCGTATTATACATTGCTTCCGGGTCATAACAAATAACATTCGCTCCGGCTTCAGTCAGTTTGGCGATGGTATATAAAGCGGGTGCTTCCCGGATATCATCGGTATTCGGTTTAAACGCCAGTCCCCATAAAGCGATGATCTTTCCTTTCATATCGTGGTTGAAATAGGCAAGGATTTTATCGGCCAGCACTAATTTTTGTTTGTCATTTACATTGATCACGGCATTCAATGTACTGAAATCATATCCATGCTGATGAGAGGTTTGCACCAGTGCCTGCACATCTTTTGGGAAACAACTTCCGCCATAACCAATTCCGGGGAAAAGAAATCGTTTTCCGATCCGGTTATCGCTACCGATACCAACGCGTACGACTTCCACATCAGCACCTGCTTTTTCACAGAGGTTAGCGAGTTCATTCATAAAGGTGATTCTCATCGCGAGATAGGCATTGGCGGCATATTTGGTCAGTTCAGCACTCCGTTCATCCATGAAATAGATAGGATTTCCCTGGCGAACAAAGGGCATGTATAATTGGTGCATCATCTTACGAGCCTGTTCAGTACTGCATCCGATTACCACCCTGTCAGGCTTCATAAAATCTTCTACGGCCGCACCTTCGCGGAGGAATTCAGGATTGCTGACGATATCAAAATCACCCTGGTAAAATTCGAGTACTTTGTTCCTTACTTTTTCTGCAGTGCCTACGGGAACGGTACTTTTATTAATAATGACCTTATATTCTTTATGGGTCACAAGGATTTGCCCGATCTGTGCCGCAACCCCTAATATATAGCTGAGATCTGCAGAGCCATCCTCGCCTGGAGGTGTTGGTAAAGCCAAAAAAATCAGATCTGAACTTTCAACGGCTTCTTTCAGATCGGTAGTGAAACGGATCCTGTTTTCTTTTAAGTTACGGTGAAACAGCACTTCAAGACCTGGTTCATAAATAACAATGTCACCTGCACTGAGTCGCTCTACTTTCTGCTGATCAATATCAACACAAATCACCTGGTTACCCGATTCGGCAAAACATGTACCTGAGACCAGACCGACATAACCGGTACCTACAACTGCTATTTTCATTCGATAGAATTTATGATGTCAAGAAAAGAGGAAGAGATATAATTCAATTGCTCTTCGTTCATTTCTGTATGAATTGGAATGGAGAGTACATTGGCGATCAGGTTTTCGGTACTTGCAAGGGTTGAATGGTCTAAATCCAAATCAGCAAACATGGGTTGCATGTGTGCAGGAACCGGATAATAAATCATGGATGGAATGCCTTTCTCTTCGAGTTTCTTTTTCACGATATCTCTGTCCACATTATTCAGGATCATTGTATACTGATGGTAGACATGATGAGAATAAGGTGCCTTGTAGGGCGTTGTTATTTTTGGATGTTTGGAAAAGGCATGATCATAAAACGCGGCGACCTTTCTTCGTGCATCGCAATATTCATCCAAATGATCCAGTTTAATATTCAGAATGGCAGCCTGCATGGTATCGAGACGGGAATTGCAACCGATAATTTCGTGATAATATTTTTTTCGTTGTCCGTGGTTGGCAATCATTCTGATCTTTTCTCCCAGAGCATCATCATTCGTACAGATCGCGCCTCCATCACCATAGCATCCGAGATTTTTAGAAGGGAAGAAAGAGGTAGTTCCGATGGTACCCATGGTGCCGTTTGCTTTTACGGTGCCATCACTAAACGAATAAGTCCCGCCAATGGCTTGAGCATTATCTTCGATCACAAACAAATTATGTTTTTTTGCAAATGCCAATAAAGGTTCCATATCAGCAGATTGTCCGAAGAGATGCACAGGTACAATCAGTTTTGTTTTTGGCGTGATGAGCCGCTCCAGATCATCTATTTTCATAGTAAATGTCTCTGGATCAACCTCACAAAAAACAGGTTGTAGTTTTAATAAGGCGACTACCTCAACAGTTGCGAAATAGGTATATGAAGGCGTAATCACTTCGTCGCCGGGTTGCAGGTCAAGTGCCATCATGGCTATTTGCAAGGCATCGGTCCCGTTTGCGCAGGGAATCAGATGTTTTACATCGAGATAGGATTCCAGTTTTCGGGCAAAGGCATCGACTTGTTTGCCATTTATAAATGCGGTATCATCAATCACGTCCTGTATAGCGGCATCAATGTCATTTTTTATTTTTTGGTACTGACTTTTAAGGTCCACCATCTGTATGTTCACCATGGAATTTAATTCTGAAAAAAGTGGGCAAATATAGCACGAACTATCAAACAAATTTCTTGTATTTTGCCGGATTATATGCAACTTTACGCCCCAATAAACGTTTCACACGAATGACAGGTCCACGAAAAATCGCATTACTCTCTCTTCTTTTCCTCATGGCTCTTCAGGTATCGGCACAGACCACGGAATCTCAAAAACAGACTGACGAAAAGAAAGAACCTATCATGGAGATAGCGAACAAAATCTACAATCTTGATCTCACAGGAAATATAGATTTTCCTCTCGCGGATATGGCCAAAAGATTTGGTACAAGTTACAGGCTTGGTATCGGACTAAAATATAAAACTGCTACCAACTGGATATTCGGCGTTAAAGGCGAGTTGATCACCGGGAATAAGATCCGTGAAGACAGTTTATTGAGTAATATGAAGACCAGTCAGGGTGGGGTGATCTCGCAATTGGGTGATGTACTGAATGTGGGAACGTTCGAACGTGGGTATTTGCTGGGCGTGCAAGTGGGAAGGATTTTTCCGGTGTTGCAGGCCAATAAGAATTCAGGGCCAACCACCACCTTTTCTGCAGGTTTTATACAGCACAAGATCAAATTATTTGATAAGGATAATTCGTTTCCTCAATTGCGTGATGGATATATAAAAGGATACGATCGTTTGACCAATGGGGTATTCATTGAGAACTTTACAGGCTATACCTATTATGCCCCAAATAAGCTTATCAATTTTTACGCAGGTATTAATACTGTCTGGGGTTTTACACAGGGGAGACGGGATTTCCAGTATGATGTAGCTCGTAAAGATGATCAAAAACGGAATGATATCATGTTCGGATTTAAATTTGGCTGGATCGTTCCGATCTACAAGAAGGTGACTGAAGAAACCTATTATTAAATGTCTGTTCTTCTCTACAATATCGGACTGTTTTTGTATAGTGTTGGTATTCATTTCACTGCGCTTTTTAATGAGAAAGCAAGGAAGTGGATACTAGGTAGATCAGATATTTTCAGTCGCTTGAAACAGGTCTGCTTTCAAGACACTATCTGGTTTCATTGTGCCTCTGTGGGCGAGTTTGAGCAAGGTATGCCACTACTCAAAAAGCTTCGCGACAAGTATCCGGATTCTTCTTTTCTTGTTACTTTTTTTTCTCCTTCGGGATATGAGTACGCGCGAAAACGTTATTCCGATCTGCCAATCTTTTATCTTCCATCAGATACCAAACAACATGCTGTTCAATTCATCGAAATCATACAGCCCAAGGCAGTCTTTTTTATCAAATATGAATTCTGGTTTCATTACCTGAATGAATTAAAAAAACAGCATATTCCAACCTTTCTCATCTCCGGAATTTTTCGGAAGGGGCAGGCATTTTTTTCGTTTTATGGCGGGCTTCATCGGCGTATGCTTTCCTGCTTTACTTGGTTATTTCTTCAAAATGAGGAGAGTAAAAAAATGCTTGATAACATCGGTCTGAGGAATTCAGGCGTTTTCGGAGATACCCGTTTTGATCGTGTGGATGAATTGAGTAAGATGGATTTGAACGATACGATTATTCAGGATTTTACTAAACACGCAAAGGTCTTTATCGGAGGAAGTGTCTGGTCTACGGATCAAGAAACATTAAGCCGGATTATTTCCCTTCTACCGACAGATTGGAAAATTATTCTGGCGCCTCACGAGATCGGACATTATGAAACGAAATGGATACAGGAAGAAATTGTAACACACTCGGCATATAACTCATCCTCCGCCAGAATATTGATTCTTGATACATTGGGAGTGCTTTCAAAACTTTACCGTAAGGCATCTATCGTTTATATCGGTGGAGGGTATGGCAAAGGCATCCATAATATACTTGAGGCTGCCATTTATAATATTCCTATTCTCATAGGGCCGAAGTTTGAAAAGTTCAGGGAGGCAGTTGATCTGGTGGGTGAAGGTGTGGTTTTTGATATGGCCGAAAACGGGACGGAAAAGACCTTGGTTCGTCTTCTTCATGAAGAGGAATTTTATAAAGCTGTTCGCGACCGATGTTCCTCCTACATGTCCCGACAGACTAATGTTTCAGAGAAGATCCTCGTCTTTCTGACCGAACGGAAACTGCTTTCCTGAGCCATTAAAAAAAGATATTTTTAGCTATTTCGAAGGTAATTATTATATTAGCGAATTAAATTGGTCATTATTAAGACAAATATGAAACGTATACCACTCTTATTTCTAGTCGTTTGTTCCCTTTTCTTCACTAAACCTGTCCTCGCCCAACTAATAGTTGGTCCGGATACGTTGTGTATAGGGAATGAGTTGCAATTACAAACCACTGTTACAGGTGCTTCTAACTATTATTGGGGATTTTGCTCAGCGTACCTGAATAATATTCCAACGGGAAGCAGCATTGCAGCGGGTACAGGGTTGGATGATCCATCCTCGATCGCCATGGCAAAAGACGGAAACAATTACTTTGTGTTTGTTGTGAATGCAGCAGCTCCGAACGATGTAATCCGTTATGATTTCGGTACTAACTTATCGAATGTGCCACTTGCTAACAATCTCGGAAATTTTGCCGGTGGAATTCCACAGAATTCTAAAGGATTTGAACTTATACAAACAGGGGGTAATTGGTACGGTTTTCTAACCGGAGGCAATACCCCACTCAATTCTGATATCATCCGTTTTGATTTTGGAACAAGTCTTTCAAATATACCAGTACTTGTCGATCTCGGAAATTTCGCAGGTACTGTGGAAGCTCCTCAGGATTTATATGTATTCAATGAAGCCGGAAGCTGGTATGCCCTGACGACAAGCGGTTCCACAAATGATCTCATCCGTTTGGAATTCGGATTGTCTCTTACAAATATCCCGGTGGCAGTCAACTTAGGAAACCCCGGCAGTTTTGATTTTCCTTCAGGAATGTGGCCTGTATTTGATGGTACCGACTGGCATTTGTTTGTGGTGAACAGAGGTTCACAACGTCTGACACGTCTTGATTTTGGTCCATCTCTTTTGAGTGTTCCGCTCGATAATGACCTCGGTAATCCGGGTGGTTTATTCAATGATCCGGTTGATATTTCTGTGATTCGTGATTGTGGCGCCTATTATGGTTACGTCACCAATCTTGCAGGAAATACATTAACCTTGCTCACCTTCAATGCCACTATTACAGCGATTCCTGTGGCTGCAGATCTTGGAAATTTTGCAGGCCTTAGCGCGCCAAGATATTTAACCAGATTCCTTCGCGATCGGGATAACGTGTTCGCCTATACAACCGATAGTACAAGCAATTCTATTTCCCGTTTGGAATATAATAGTTGTTCATTCTCCTCGCCACCTTTTTCAACATTGCAAACACCACCACCGGTAACGTATTCGGCTCCTGGTCTGTACAATGTGTTCTTTGCGGCTGATGAAGGATTGCCTACCATGCAAGTAGATTGTAAACTGATTCGTGTTCTTCCAAAACCAATTATTGAGATCAATAATGATACCCTCATCTGCCAGGGAGATACCATCCTCCTTGTGGCGAATGGTCCTAATCTTTACAGCAATATCTGGGATCCTATTTATAATGCAATAGCTCCTTATGATACCACCTCGGTCTTTGTTTATCCAAGGGAGGACTATCGTTATAATGTCCATCTTGAATTTACGGCCAGTGGAGCCTGTGCTTATGATACATCCGTTTTAGTACGGGTAAGCAGGGTAGTCGCAGATGCAGGTCCAGACAGGTTTGTAGCGGATGGCGCATATACGATTTTAGGCGGACCACGTTTGTCAATGGGGCAGGAATATTCCTATCTATGGACACCCCCTACTTATCTTGATGCAGTAACGATTCCTAATCCAAAGAGTACGCCGCTCGATGTTCAGTTCTATGTTTTACAGGTAACCAATGATTCAAGCGGCTGTGTCCGTAACGATACCGTTTTTGTAAAAACAGAATGTACCGATATCCATTTGCCAAATGCCTTCAATCCGGTCAGTGATATTGCTGCTAACCGTAGTTTTGGTTTAGTAAATAATAATATCGTAAAGCTTGAATACTTCAAAATATTCAATCGTTGGGGACAGTTGGTTTTCGAAACAACTGACCCGAATAAGAAATGGGATGGTACCTACAAGAACATCGAAATGCAACCCGACAATTATGTATGGATCGTAGATGGTTATTGCAATAATGGAAAACGTGTCAAGAAACAAGGAACGGTA
>Ga0335397_10006455_pt1 | contig 15134 bp, 15 predicted proteins | sample MAT04_FD_205740 | JGI IMG/M metagenome (GOLD analysis project Ga0335397, IMG submission 205740) | Freshwater microbial communities from Lake Fryxell liftoff mats and glacier meltwater in Antarctica - MAT-04 (spades assembly) (version 2) ...
AGAGAACCCAGAGCGGCTGCCCCGCGCCACGGCGGCCGAGGGTGCTATCGAGGGAGGTGAGGCTGCCTTCGTAGGTGCGGCCATCGACGGTGAAGTGCCAGGTGAGTTTGTAGGGATGCTCGCCGTTCACGGTCATTGCGCGATCGGTGCGGCACTCGTAAACGACCCCCTCCGCGGCGAAAGGCGCGGCGAAAGGCGCGGAGGGTGATGAGGGCGTCGCGCAAGCCTTTTCAGAAAACGGACCAGCTGCCGAGGGCGAAAAGGCCCATGAAGGCGACCGCCGCCCAGACGCGCTGCTTCACGCAGGCGTAGGTGATGAGGCTGGTGAACGCGCCGAGGAGGACGGCGAAGTTGCCGGTGAGGAGGGTGCGGAGGGCGCAGCCGCGGGGCAACGGGCGCGGAACGGGCGGGGGCGGCTCGCCGATCTCGTGGCCGGGGAGCGGCGGCATGGGTCCGCCGCAGGAGTCGCAGCGGTGTCGCCAGGTGGTGTAGTGGGTGTTGCACCAGCCGCAGCTGATCATGACAGGACTGCGTTAACGTTCATTGGGAGCGATGATCTCGCGGGTCCACGGGAGGGCGAGACGGCGGAAGAGGGCCTTGGCCTCGTCGGGATCGAGGTCGGGCACTTCGCTGAGCAGGCAGGCGAGAAGTCCGGCGACGCGCGGCGCGGCGAAGCTGCTGCCGGTGACTTTCTTCATTCCGCCGCCGGACCACGGCACCTCGACATCCACGCCGCGGGCGGCGAACTGAACGAGGTGGCCGGGCTTGTAAAAAATCTCGGGACGATCCTCGGCGCGGGCCATGTTCACAGTCAGGACGGAGGTGAAGAAGCCGGGCCACTCGGGGCGGCCGAAGTCGGAGTTGTTGCACGCGGCAACGACGTGGACGCCCTGGAGATAGGCTTCATCGACCCACTTCTTGTATTTCAAGACGTGCTCGGGAATGCCGCAGCCAAGGCTGCAATTGAGAATGTGGTAGCCGCGCTCGATGGCCTGCCGCGCGCCTTCGAGGATGATGGCGGTGCGCGAGGAGAGCGCTTCGCCGAGGACACGAATGCTGCCGATCTCAGCCTCCGGCGCGGCGCGGCGAATGATGCCGGCAATGGCGGTGCCGTGGCCAAAAAGGTCGCGGCCTTCACCGGGGACGACCGCAAGCTTGTTGCCGTCCTCGACGATGGCGATGTCATCGACGAGTTGCAGACCGTCGAGCGCGGGATGGCTGGCCTCGATGCCGCTGTCGAGGACGGCGATGCGCACGCCGCGTCCGCGCCCGCGGCGGATGGCGTCGGCGGCTTCTTCCGGCGTGATCCACGGCTTCATGCGAAAGCCTCCAGGCCAAGGGTGAGGGTGTAGAGTACCTGATCGACGAGCCGCGCGAGGACGGAGGCGGTGAGTTGCAGGGTCTCGAGATGCTGCGGGGTGAAACCGGGCGGCTCGGGCGCGGCGAAGGCCACGGGCTTCAGTTGCACGGCGGAGAGGACGCCCCGCAGTTCGCCGCCGAAATAAAGCGGCGTGGCGAGCATGGCGCAGGTCTGCAACGCGAGTTCGCGGTCGAGCGTCTGGTCGTGCTGCTGATTGCGGTGGACGTCGTTTTCGCAAATCGGCTGCTCGGTCGCGACGACCATGCTGATCATCCCGGCGCGCAGACTCTGGCGGAAGCGGCCGACGAAATTGGCGGCGTGCGGGCCGTTGTTGAAGCGCGGGATGAGGAAGCTGCGGGTTTCGTCGAGCAGCCACACGGTGCCTTCGTGCGCGCCGATGGCGCGGAGATTTTCCACGACCAAGGCGCGCATCGTGGAATCGAAAAATTCGTCGAATCCGCCGGCGCCGGCCAGCGCGGCGAGTTCGCGGACGCGCTCGGTGACGAGCGACTGCACCGCGACGAGGCGGGCATCCTGCAAATGCGTGTATCGTTCGCCCATGGTGCCCGCCATCGCTAGCCATCCCGACCCATCGCGGCAAGCGGCAAAGCGTTGTCAGGACAGCGAACCCTTCCCGCATGTCATTCTGAGCGGAGGGTAACGGAGTCGAAGAACCGCGTCGCTCCACGAACGACGATCACTGATCAAGCGACGGGATGCTTCGACTGCGTTCCGTCCCGCCTGCGCCCACACGGAACTCCGCTCAGAATGACACCGCTTTTTAACCCGTCCCGGCCAGGTCGCTACTTGATGATCCCGCGCGGGCTGCTCGTCACGAAGGCGACGATCTGAGTGAGTTCTGGAGTCTCGGGCAGATCGCTGCGGATTTGCTCGACGGCTTGCTGGAGATTGAGCGCCGAGCGGTAGATGAGCCGGTAGGCTTCCTTGACCGCGCGATGGCTTTCCTCGGAGAAGCCGTGACGCTCGAGCGCGACCTTGTTGTAGCTGCGGACTTTGGCTGGGTTGCCATCGGCGATCATGAAAGGCGGCACGTCCTGGACGATCTTCGAGCAGCCGCCGGTCAGGGCGTAGGCGCCAATGCGGCAGAATTGATGGATCGCGGTGAGGCCGCCGATGATCGCGTGGTCGCCGACTTCGACGTGGCCGGCGAGCGTGCCGTTATTCGAGAAGATGACGTCGTTCCCGACGATGCAGTCGTGCGCGATGTGCGAGTAGGCGAGAAAGCTGCCGCCGTCGCCGATGCGCGTGATGGAACCCGGTGCGGTGCCGCGATGGACGGTCACGAATTCGCGAAAGGTATTGCTGTCGCCAACCGAGAGATAGGTGGGCTCGCCGACGTATTTCAGATCCTGCGTCTGCTGACCGATGGAACTGAAGGCGAAGAAGCGGTTGCTGCGGCCGATCTTGCTCGGGCCATTGAGGCTGACGTGATGCTGGAGCCAGCATTCGGGACCGAGTTCGACGTGGGCGCCGACGACGCAGTACGGGCCGATCTGGCAGTTTTCGCCGATCTGCGCGGTCGGGTCGATGATCGCCGTGGGATGGATCTGCGCGTTCACGTATCCACGACACCGAACATCATTTCTGCCTCGCTGACCACCTCGCCATTGACGATGCAGCGCCCGTAACACTTCGCGATGACTTTCTTGCGCTGCTTCATTTCCACTTCGATGAAGAGCGTATCGCCGGGGAAGACGGGCTTGCGAAATTTGACCGAGTCGGCGCTCATGAAGTAGCCGATTTTGCCGAGATTATTGGTCTGGCGCATGAGCAGGATGCTGCCGACCTGGGCCATGGCTTCGAGCTGGAGCACGCCGGGCATGATCGGCTGGCCGGGGAAGTGACCCTGGAAATAGGGTTCGTTGATTGTCACCGATTTGAGACCGGTGCATTTCGTGTCGCTCTCGAGATTGACGATGCGATCGACCATGAGGAACGGATAGCGATGCGGGAGGATCTTCATCACGTCGTTCACGTCGAAGACGTCGCCGCCCTTCGGGGTGATCATCGGTGGCACGAGCGCCATCGTTTTCGCGAGCTGCTTGCCGAGCGCGCGGGCGAGATCGGTGTTCGGGCCGTGGCCGGGTTTGACGGCGATGACGTGGCCTTTGATCGGACGACCAAGGAGCGCGAGGTCGCCGACGATATCGAGAATCTTGTGCCGGACGAACTCATCGCGGTAGCGCAGGACTTCCTTGCTCAACACCGACTCCCCGCGCACAACAACGGCGTTCTCCAGGCTGCCGCCCTTGATCAACCCCTTGTCCATGAGCGGTTTCACGTCTTCGTAGAAAACGAAGGTGCGCGCCGGGGCGATTTCCTTTTCGTAAATCGCAGGGGTGATTTCCGTGGAGTAAAACTGCGTGAAGCGCCCCTCGGGACCGACCTGCGTGCAGGAAATGCGGAAGGCCGGATCGGGCACGATGGTCATGATCGAGCCGCTTTTCGTCTCGAGGAAAATGGGCTCGGTGACCACGTATTCGGGTCGGGGCGCGGCCTGCTCGACGAGGCCGGCCTTCTTGATCAGTTCGACGTAGGGCTGCGCGCTGCCGTCGCCGATCGGCGGTTCGTTGGCGTCCATCTCGATGAGCGCATTGTCCACGCCGAGACCGGCCAGGGCGGAGATGACGTGCTCGACGGTGTGGACCTTCACGTTGCCCTCGGCGAGCGTCGTCGAGCGTTCGACGGTCTTCACGTTATCGATCTTCGCGTCGATCGTCGGCTCGTCGGCGAGGTCCGTGCGCTTGAACTTCCGCCCGTGCCCCGGAGGCGCGGGATGGATGGTCAGGGTGACTTTCTCGCCGGTGTGCAGCGAAGAGCCGCTGATGCTGGAACTTTTGGCGAGGGTGTGTTGCAGGGAACTCATGCGGCTTTTGAAAAAGGGGGCGTCCTTATGGACGACAAACCACTCGCCGACAAGTCCCTAGTGGGCGGGGGTGGTTGGCTCCTGGCTCCTGGTTCTCAGTGCTTGGTTTATTGCGCGCGCAGCACCGGCTTCTTCCCGCAGACCAAGAACCAAGCACTAAGAACTCTCTCCTCAGTCCTTCCCATCCACCGGGAAGAGCAGGGAATCGACGTAGCGCTGATTGCTCGCTCGCAACCGGCCGACGAGGATGCGCCCGACGGCGATGAGGAACTTGAAAGCCGCCGTGGGATAGACCCCGGCCAGCGCGGAAATGGTCGCCTGGGTGATCTTGAGCAGCGTGCATTTGCCCAGCGCGGTGACATCCGCGGAGCGCGGTCCGTAATCGACGAGCGCGATCTCTCCGAAAAAATCTCCCGGCCGAATGATGCCGAGGCCAATCGCCCGCCCCGCCCGGCGGTGCGTGATCCGCGCCTCGCCTTCCACGAGGATATACATGCAGTCGCCCCGGTCGTCCTGCTTGACGATGACCTCGCCATCCTCTGCAAAGACCGGGTCGAGCAGATCGAGCAACTCGGTCAGTTCCTCGGAATTAAACTCGGCGAAAAGCGGCTGGCCTTCGATCTTGCTGCGGTATTCGCTGCTGTTGCTCATGGGTGGTTGACGATTTGACCGTCGCGCAATCGGATTCGGCGACCCGTGCTGCGCGCGATTTCTTCGCTGTGGGTGACGACTAGCATCGTCGTCCGGTGCTGAGAAGAAATCTTTTGCAGCAGTTCCATGACTTGCGCGGCGTTGGCGGAATCGAGGTTGCCCGTCGGCTCATCGGCGAGCAGCACCGCCGGTTCATGGACGAGGGCGCGGGCGATCGCGGTGCGCTGGAGTTGCCCGCCGCTGAGCTGATGCATGCCGTGGGTCGCCCGGTCGCCAAGGCCGACGAGGTCGATGATGGCGTCGGCTTTCACTCGCGCGCGGGCCAGCGGCTCACCGCGCAGGAGCAGCGGGAGGCAGATATTTTCCCGGACGCTCATCGTGGGGAGCAGATTGAAGAACTGGAAGACGATGCCGAGTTTGGTCCGGCGATAGGCGGTCAGTTCGGCTTCGCTGGCGCGATGCAGCGGCAGGCCCGCGACGACGATTTCGCCCGTCGTCGGCGTATCGAGGCCGCCGATGAGATGCATGAGCGTGCTCTTGCCACAGCCGCTCGGGCCGGTGATGGCGACGAATTCGCCCGCCGCGATCTCGAGCGAGACGTCGTCGAGCGCGGCCACGGTGGCAGAGTAGCGGCGGGTGATGTGGCGGAGGGAAATCATTCGTAATCTTTTTCTTAATCGTAATCTTAATCGGCTGAGAGATTACGATCAGGAGGACGATTACGATTAAGAATTCCATTTTCATCATCGCGGAAAGTGACGACTGGATCGTCGTGGAGAAGCCGCCCTTTCTGGAAGTGCATCCGAGCAAGCCCAACGGCCGACGAACGCTCTGGCATGAATTGCGCGAGTTACTGTCCTACGAACTCGTGAACGGCGGACAGGTCTCGATCATCAACCGGCTCGATCGGGAAACCAGCGGCCTGACGCTCGTCGCCAAACACCACGCCGCGGCGCGCGACTTCGGCCGGCAGATGATGGCGCGGCGGGTCGAGAAGGAATATCTCGCCCTCGTCTGGGGCTGGCCGGAGGCGGACACCTTCGAGATCGATGCACCGCTGCTGCGGCAAGGGGACCGCGAACCGGCGCGCATTTACCTGCGGCAGATGGTGCATCCCGAAGGCGCGGCGGCCTGCACGCGCTTCCGCGTGGAGCGCCGCTTCACGCTCGCAACGACGAACGGGGATCGCTTTGCGCTGGTCCGCGCCTTTCCCCAGACGGGCCGCATGCATCAGATCCGCGTGCATCTGGCCCACGCCGGACACGCGGTCGTCGGCGACAAACTCTACGGCCCCGACGAAGGCTGCTACTTGGAATTCATCGAGACCGGCTGGACCCCCGCGCTGGCCGCCCGCCTGCTCCTGCCACGCCACGCCCTCCACTCCGCAGAACTCCGCCTGCCGGACGCGGAATTGGCGTGGCGCTGCCCGCTTCCGGCAGACCTTGTGGAGTGGGCCGGGCAAAATTTGCTCGCGGCTTCTGGAAATCCCCCCATATAAACCGAAGTATGTCTCGTTACGGCAAATGCCAGAACTTCTCGGGGTGCCTCCTCGCCTACCGCGGTGAGGAAACAGAGGTCGATAGCGACCAGCCATTTATTTGCGCGGAATGTGGCAAACCCCTCGCCGAAGTGGGGTCGCCTTCCGCGATGTGGATGCGCTACTTATACGCAGTCGCCGGCCTGCTGGTGATCGGCGGCATCGTGGTCTTCACGGTGCCCTCGCTGCGCGAGAAAATCTTCAAGCCGAAGAAGGTGGATGCCGCTGAAGTGCAACCTGGCGCCGAGCCGGCGCCCGAGCCCACCACCACCGAGCCCCCGCCGGCGAACGACAACACCACCTCCACCCCGCCCGCCATGGAGGCGCCGCGCTTCGTGACCTCACCCGCGCGCATCGACCTCGATGTGTCCAAGCAGGAGAACAAGGCGGTCAAGGCCGAGGTGCTGACCCGCGTGGACCTGATGCCCAATGTCTCATCGAGCAACAAGGACAAGCTTTACAGCGCCGTCGAACGCGCCCGGAGCATGGGCAAGATTCTCACCATCCCCTTCGCCTCCGGCAAAACCGAACTGGCCGCCTCCGATCTCGATGCGCTGAAGGTCGAGCTGGAAAAGCCGGCGCTGTCCAGGCTCCGCGAGGATCCCACCGCCGTCTTCGTGATTCTCGGCTATGCCGATCCGAAGGGCGACCCGAAGAAAAACATCACCTACTCGCAAGCCCGCGCGGACGCCGTCCTCAAGGCGATGCGGGACAGACTCGGCATCATCAACGTCATGCACACCATCGGCATGGGCGGATCGAAACTGCTCGACGGCGACAATCTCGAGAAGAACCGCATCGTCGAAATCTGGGCCGTGCTGCCGTGAGTCGCCAGGAAGCATGAGCGGAGCGCATCTGGCGGTCACGGGCGGATTGCCCCCACGGGTGTTTCCGCTGGGGGAAGGCAGCTTCATCGCCGGGCGCTCGGCGGATACGGATTTCGAGCTGAGCCATGTCGAGATTTCGCGCCAGCACTGCCGCTTCTCGTGGGATGGGAAGACCTGCACGCTCGAAGATCTGGGCAGCGTCCGCGGGACGCGCGTCAACGGCCAGCGCATCGAAGCGATCACCACGCTGAAACCGGGCGACCAGGTCGCGATCGGGCCGGCCATTGTCGTCTTCGGACTGGGCGATCAGGCCGTCGCTTCCCCGCATGCCGCGCCCGCGGCGGCACCGGCGATGCAAATGCTCGTCCTCGGCAAACCCGCCGACCGCATCGAAGTGGATCGCCTGCTCACCATCGGCCGCGAGCCCGGCCTCGACGTGTGGCTGAACGATCCGGGGGTGTCGCGCCGGCACGCCTCGGCGGCACCCGCGGAGCGCGGCGGCATCGTCATCACCGACCTGAACAGCACCGCCGGCTCCTTCGTCAACGGCCACCGCTTCGACACCCACGAGCTGACCATCGGCGACCGGCTGCAAATCGGCCCGTTCTGCTTTCAGTTCGATGGCGACACGCTCAACCGCGTGGCCAACGCCGCCGGCGGCACCATTCGCGCCGACCACATTTTCTTCCGCTCCGGGCCGCTGACCATCCTCGATGACATCGCGCTGACCATTCCCGCGTCGCGCTTCGTCGGCATCATCGGACCAAGCGGCGCCGGCAAATCCTCCCTGCTCACCACGCTCAGCGGTCTGCGCGCGCCGGAACTCGGCGTCGTCTTCGTCGATGGTCAGGACATTTATTCGGGGCGCGGCGCGGAATCGTTCGGCTTCGTGCCGCAGGAGGACATCGTGCATGCCGACCTGAGCGTGGATGAGGCGCTGCGCTTCAGCGCGCAGTTGCGCCTGCCCGCCGGCACCCCGCCGCGCGAGATCGACAAGCTGCTCTTGCAAACGATGGATCAGCTCGGCCTGCGCCCGCATGCCCGCAAGCCGATCAGCCGGCTCTCCGGCGGCCAGCGCAAGCGCGTGAGTGTCGGCGTCGAACTGCTCGCCAAGCCCGCGATTCTGTTCCTCGACGAGCCGAGTTCCGGCCTCGATCCGGCGACGGAATTTCAGCTCATGGAATTGCTCCGCGACCTCGCGGACACCGGCTGCACCATCGTCTGCACCACGCACGTCATGGAGAACGCCTACCTCATGGACCAGCTCATCGTGCTCGTCGGCGGCTGTCTCGCTTTCCAGGGCTCGGCCCAGGGCGCGCGGGAATACTTTGGCGTGCCGAAGCTCACCGGGCTCTACGACCGGCTGGTCGATCGCCCGCCGAAGGAATGGCAGACCGCCTTCCTCGAACGCCCGATCCCGCCCGACGAAATCCCCAACCCGGCCCCACATCTCACGCACTCGAAACCCGCGCGGCGCGCCCTGGCCTTGCCGATCCTGCTCGCGCGCCAATGGGCGATCCTGCGTTCCGACTGGCGCAATTTCGTCCTGCTCGCCGGCCAGCCGCTGGTCATCGCATCGCTCGTTTCCTGGGTGAGCGACGATCGCGCGCTGGTCATGTTTTTCGCCTATCTGGCGACGCTCTGGTTTGGGTGCAGCAACGCGGCGCAGGAGATCGTGAAGGAACTCGCCATTTACCGGCGCGAACGGCTGGTCGGCGTCGGCGCGCATTCCTACCTCGCGAGCAAGTTCATCTTCCTCATCGGCATTACCACGGTGCAGGCGCTGCTCATCTTCGTCGCGATGCTGATCGGCGAAGGGGGGCGCGAGGGGTCCGTTCTCTTCCAACTCCTGTCGCTCTTCAGCATCGCCGTGGCGGCGGTGGGCATCGGTGCGGCCATCTCCGCGCTTTCGCGCTCGGTCATGCAGGCGGTGATGTTCGTGCCGCTCATCCTCATCCCGCAGATTCTTTTCTCCGGCTACACCGTCTCCCCGTCCGACATGAGCCGCAGTGTGCTCTTCGTCAGCCGCCTCACGCCGACCTTCTGCGCACAAACGATCATGGACACGAGCTTCCTCTGGCAGCAGGAATTGAGCGGCGAACTGATGCGGGATCACCGCGAGTCCTATCGCAATCTCGACCCGCAGCGCGAGTTCTCGAACGGCGACATCTTCACCAAGAAGCGTCCCGCCATCCGCGGCTTGATCGGCAATCTCATGTGGGGCCTGACCGCCTATTTTCTCGCCTGGTTCACGCTGAAGAAACGCGAGCGCGTGTAGTGGTTCGACGGCTTCTCCGCGGCCAGATCGAAGCTCGCCGACGGCCTGACGCGGCGACCGCGACCAGATGCCGCTTTGCGGGAAAGCGCCCTCCCCATTTTTTTGTGCAGATCCAAATTTTTCGTTGACGCCCCCCCCCCCGGCAACTTTTAGCGTCCGTCCTGTTTGGTTATGAAAAGGACGCTGTTGAAGGAGACATGCAGAGTGATGCTGGTCATGGGGCTGGCGGCTTTCACGCCGCTGGACGCCGCGCCCACCCCATCCCCAAAAGCGGTGCCCGCCGCACCCCAGGATGACTTCACCGCCGGTCAGCGCTGGTTCAAAAAGAACGACTTCGCCAAGGCCGCCGCCGCGTATGCGCAATTTGCGAAAACCCAGCCGAACGATCCGCGCGCGGCCACTGCGTGGTTGCAGGAGGGGCTCTGCAAACTGCGGCTGAACAAATCCGCCGAGGCGCTGCGTTGCTGGAATTGGATTCTCCAGCGCTACCCGGCGTCGCCCGACGTGCCCGAGGCGCTGGAGCAATTGATCGGCCTGTATGAAAAGCGAGACCAGACCAGCGAAGCCAGTATCCTCTCCAATCGGCTTTTGACGCAGCATCCACAACATCCCGCCACCCTGCGTCTGCTCGTCCGCCGAGCCGACACCTCCTCCGCAAGCCAGCGTTATGAGGAAGTCGTGCGACTCCTCTCGCCGGTGCGCGCTCAATTGACCGGCGAACAAGCCCGCCAGCTCGACCTGGCGCAGATTTGCGTCGAAGCAAAGACCAACCCCGAAAAGCTCCTTACTGCCGCGAGCGCGGCGCTGGAGGCTGATGAACCGGCAAAGGCCGTGCCTCTGTTGAAAACGTTCCTCGTTCAATCTGGAGTCACTCGCACCGCGGAAGCCAGGACCAAACTGGGCTGGGCTTTATACTGTTCGGGCGACGCCAAACAAATCGCGGAGGCGGAAGATCTTTGGAAAAGTGTCGTGAATAAAGGGCCCTCGACCGATGCTTGGGTTGGCGAAGCACAATGGCACATGGTTCAACTTTTGGCCGGACCAAAGGCAAAACCGAACGAGGCGATCTCGTTATGCGAAAAGATTGCGCAACATCAACCCCAAGGAACGTTCCGCCATGAGCAGGCGCTTTATACGAAAGCATGGTTGTTCTGGATCCAGCATGACTGGAAAGCGGCATTGGGGGCGTTCAATGATTTGATCAAAAGCTATCCGAGCAAAGCCTCACAGCCAGCGATTCAGCGATATGTCGAAGAGTGCAAGAAGGCCGCCGAGAACAACAAATGAAGTCAGCTTGCTTTACCATTTTGGTGTTCTTGGCATGTTCGCGGCTGGCTGCAGACGGGCAGATTCTTAATTGGCTAAACGATCCTGCCTGGCTCGAATTGACCCGTAAAGCGCAAGCACTCGCCAAGGATGCAACTGCGAAGGATCCGAAAGTCCCACGCTCGCCTTCTCGCGCAGCTCAGCTTGCAGAACACGCGTCAATTTCGAGGGAAAGCATTCAGCAGTTTCTGCGCAAAGTTACCCCTGTCCCGATAAAGGATGCGAAGTTTCTTCAAAGCGCATCATCGCTGGTAAAACTTTCCGCCAATTCCAGCCTTCGCGCGGAATGGCAATCGTTCGAGCAGGCCGAAGCGGGGTTCCGCGGTTGGGAAAAAACGCTCACCTTGGTCTTCGGCGAAACTGAAGCCGCCACAATGATTAGCCCACTCCTAGCCTCTTACATGATGGACAAAGCCGCAGAAGAACCCAAAGGAACCCTAAAACTCTGGCGGGAAATGGATGCTCGCTACACTAGCCTTCTGCGAGGCTACCCCCTGTTCTCCTGGACCCAAAGAGCGCGATTGATCGCAGAGCGTTTACTCGAAGCGTACCCAGCCGTGGCATCCGAGGAGAATATCGCGATTGAGGCTTGGTGGGATTCGGGTTTGCGGGACGAGCGATTGCCCATCGCGGAACGAACCAATGCACTCACCACCAAAGCCGGTCGGATGTATGGCAGGCTTCAGGCTGAAGAAGCCGCCGCTCTTTTGACGCAGTGGGCTCAGGCTCATCCCAGGGAAACCGCCGAAAATGCCTATTTCTTGATGCGTCAATACTTTGTGGAAGCCGTTGGCTTGGGAAACAGGGCCGCGGCTCGAGACATCTTCCTGAAGCTGGATGCGCTTCAGCGGCAGGGAGTCATGGAAAGCCGTGACCCCATCTGGCAATTGGTCACAGAGAATTACTACCGCTATTTGCAGGCCGACGACCTCACCTTCAGGAATAACTCACGCAAAATGATGAACGAACATCGACAAAAGAGCGAACACGAATGAAAAGAACATGGTTAACATTTCTCGTCGCCATCCAGGCGGCTAGCCAAATGATGGCGCAGAACGGGTCCGGCGATTTGTCTGGCTCACTGAGCTTGAGCCCAGGTTACCCCACCGCCAAATGGCCGGAATCCGGGGAGTCTAATTTGCTTTCGCCAAACTGCACGGCGAATATTCAGGTAACGGTCAGCCACAACGGCACGGTCAACGGAGTGGAGTATGAAATCGCAACGGGGCCCAATGTCACGACCGCATCATCGGATCCTAACGTAATTTGGAGTCCCAGTGGTGGTTCCAGCGGGACATTTTCCGTCACGAACACAGCGGCCGATCAGGCGAATGCCTCCGTTGCAGTGACCTGCTCTTGGAAACCGGCGGGCAGTGGAGGAAGCGGAGGGACTGCACCTCCCAATATTCAGGGTAAAGGAACAGGAACGGTCGCTCTTCTGGATTCAAAGGTGGTGTGGTCCACCAGTAGCGCCGTGGACGTGAATGGAGTGAAATATATGGCGCAACCTGTCGCCGGACCCTCGGTGTTGCTCGAAGGGCGTTTCTTCGACAATGCTGGTTTTGCCATTCAATGCACCTTGGTTTCCGGCCAGAACGTTGACCCGCTTTCATCGGGAGTGAACGTCACCATGCATCCAGACCCTGGAGCCACCACCGGCACCGCGTATTTGGATTGCTCCGCCGATGAGCCGAAGTTGGCCAGGGTCAAATTGAACTACAATGATGGAAGCGCGGAAACTTCCATACCTCCTGTTAGCGTCGCCTTCCTGCAAATCGATGTTACACCCGTATCGACCCCATTTGTTCTCTGGTACGTCGAGGGATTGGAGCCCTCTGGGTACCCAGTAAAACAAGACGTCCAAGCGAAGCTATCCTTTGGATTGGACAATGAGTTTGATTGGTATATTTCGTCGGGAACGGAATATGTGGGATTGACGGATTCCGAAAACACGACTGATACGGCAACCGCCAAATCGATTGGGAAAAGCCTCGCCTCTGACGATTGTGAAGTCGCCGCGACGAGCAAAAAGTTTCCGAATGTTCAAGGAGGATTTAATTTCAATACAGAGTATTTCATTGAGGCTGAGCCTATGGGCAGTGAAACGGCCGCCCCGGCCCAAGCTATGTATGCCAACTACGCATGGATTACGGAGATTAAATACAAAATGCGAACGCAATTCGGCACTACTCCCAAAAAATCCATCCCCTTTAATGAGAAATTTACGAATCACCGGAATAGTTCGACATGGGATCCGAATAATTGGGACCAGCCTCCCAATCGAATTGGCGATTGGACAGTGTACATTACTGACCTGATTTCTCCAGTAACTGGTTCGAGTTATGCGCCGCAACCAGCGCGGCCGGGGGATACAACAAACCCGGTAGATGATTACGATGGGGAATGGCGCGTTGGTAGCCAGCAATATGGATCGGGCACAACCATCCTGAAGAAGAAGTGGGTTCGTTACATCGCGAAAGGAGAACACCAATGAGGCGAGCAACTCGTTTGTTCGCGGCGTTTGTCATTGCAAAATCCGTGGCGTCCGCGTTCTCCAGTGAACCGTTGGAAATCGAGGATTTGATCGCTAAATCCGAGATCGTGGCCTTAGTGCCGGCTGAAAAACTAGAGCTTTTCCGTCAGTCAGGAGTGTTGCTGGGGCGTTTTTTTAGCCAAAAGGAAGTCATTTACTATAAGGGAGGCCCGTTGCCGCCCGTGTTCACAGTTCGTTTTCCTGGCGCTCCGTCTGGTACGGACGAACGCGTCACGGTTTCACGACCGGAGGGCGAATGGACGCTCCTATTTTTGAAGAAAGAATCAAAAGGGGCGTACGATCCGACCTCGGAGAATACTTATCAGAACGGATCGTTCCTGCGCTTTGGCAACACGCCTCCCCGCGGTTCTGTAAAGGAATTATTGATCGGCGCCCTGTCTTCAGCGGATGAAGCTACCCGAAAGAATGTCTTGGGAGTTATGGAACGGGTGGATGATCCGTCGATTCTGGAGGTGCTCCGCAAGATGTTGCCAGCCGCCACCGAGCGTGATCAGTACTCGATCCGTATGATCTTGGAGAGCGTCAGCCGGCGAGCCGAGGAAAAAGCGAATGTCTTCAGCGACGAAGCCGCTCAAGCTCATTTCAAGGTGCTTTTCGAGCAGTGGAAAGCCGCGTGGAACGCAAGCAACTGGGCTGGTCTGATTACCCTAATACACAGCGAGAATGGGGACGGGAAAAGCTGGCGGAAGGGCGGTGAAAGTCAGCGCGCTCTTGTCGAACGCTGGCAGAAAGTTCGCGCGCACGGCGCGATCACGAGTGCCACGCCGCAAGGGGTGGTAACGTCAAAACGTTCGGCGGTGCAGGAATTCCTGTGTAACTTTGCCGATGGCCATACGATGGAATGGCGCGGTATTATTGAACTCGAAAAGGACCAGAGTGTTAAGCTATCCCATGTCGCGTGGAATCGCCCATATCCTGAACCGAAGCCTCGTTAGACGCAGTTTTGATCTTTCCGGTTAACTCACGCATTCACGTCAACATAACCACCCCATGATCCAGAACAAAATCGACAAGGTCTATACCGAACAAGAACTCCAGGCCATCGACTCCGCGCTGGCGGTGCTCGAACAGCACTTCGGCGCGCTGCCCATCCTCTCCACCGTGGAAAAGCAGCGGCTCGTGAAACTGCCCGATGGCGCGGAGGAATTCGTGGCCAACATGAAAGCCAAAGCCACCACGCATGCCGATCTCCTGCCACGCAAATACGACGATACCGCCTTTGACCGCGACAATGCGCTCTCCGAGCAACTCGCGCCGCGGCGGGGGCGGATCGAACAACTGACCAAACGGCTGGAGAGCCTGCAATTGCTGGTGGACAGCGACCGCTTTTCCACCGCGCTCTTCCTCCGCCGGACGCTCAAGGCCAACGGCAAGAGCGAAGGGCTGGATGAAGGCTTGGACGAAGGGCTGCGCCGATTCCTCAGCCGGTCCGGGGACGACGAAACGCCTGCACCGCCCCCGGCGAAATAGCCGCCCACGGACGGGGGCGGGCCAGTTGGCCTGCTCCCCCAAAGTTGATCCAGACGCTATGAGAGATTGGCGGCGCGTGAGCGCCGCCGAACTCTCACCATGAAACGCAAACGACATACACCCGAAGAGATCATCAAAAAGCTGCGCGAGGCGGCCACGCTGCTGGCCGGAGGCCAGAGCGTGGAGGAAGTCTGCAAGAAGCTGGAAGTCAGTCCACCGACCTACCACCGGTGGCGGCAGGAAT
>Ga0335397_10006456_pt1 | contig 15134 bp, 8 predicted proteins | sample MAT04_FD_205740 | JGI IMG/M metagenome (GOLD analysis project Ga0335397, IMG submission 205740) | Freshwater microbial communities from Lake Fryxell liftoff mats and glacier meltwater in Antarctica - MAT-04 (spades assembly) (version 2) ...
GGGATGTTCAGACTGTAGGCGTCGCCGATGGTGAACGTCTTGGGCGCCTTGTCTTGCGCCTGCGCTACCGCAGCGGTCGCCAGGAATCCGGCGGCGATTGAGCACGCCAAAAATCGAATTGCGTGGGGCATCGTAAAAACTCCGTGCAGGGAGGCAAAAATCTGGTGGCAGAAAGCCCTGTGGGCCGTGGAATTGTAGCTTACGCCTATCCCCGGGCCAACGACCCCCAATGGGCAACCGCAACGGTTTTGCGGCCGCGCCCGCAGCGGGAAGAGGGATCGGCCCGCGCGGCGTCCAGGCGTTAGTGAAGGCGAAACGCCAGCAGATAGACGAGCACGGAGATCAAGCCCGCCACGGCCACAAACAGCACCGCGATGATCGCCGCCTGATTCGCGGCCGGCTTGCGGCCTGAGACGATTGTGGCGCTACGAGTGCTCGGGCCGGCGGAGGTCGGCTCGTAATCCATCACTGCGATCGCTTCAAAACCAGCGTCGTCGTCTCTGGTGGTCGTTGCCGCTTCACCCCGGGCAACAATTTCAGGCGCGCCCTCGAGGATGTCGGGCGAGAATGGATCCGCTTCGTCCCGATCAACTCCGTCCGGCGCGCGCGACGCGTGTCCGCTCCCTGATTCTTTTCCAAAGCTCGCATTGATTCCGTCACGCTGACCCAAGGACGATGCGGGCGAGAACTCAGACGCCTCGTCCGGCTGCGCGGATTCAACCCGCGCGGCGGTGAGATCGGGAAACGCGTGCGACGCGGTGCGCCATTGCGGCCACCCTTCTCGCCAGACGAGTGAATCTCCACTGACTCGCCCTTCGCGAAGCCAGGAGCGCATCAACTCACCCGGGGCCGGTCCGTACTTGGTCATCGAACCGGATGGCGCCACATACCAGTTCAAATCGGGCGCTTCGGCGATTGGATCCAAACCGGCAACCGCGTCAGCGCCCGTTTGTTCCTGCGGCCCAGTTTGCGCATTGGGGCCTGCTTCCTCCTGCCGCGCCGTGCGAACCATGACAGACGCCGTGGCGTCGGTCGGCGTTTCCATGGAGCTGTTGGTCGAGGCGAGTGGGATCTCGATCTTGCCCTGGCAACGCGGGCAGATCCCGCGCATGCCGGCGAGGTGTTCCTTGATGTTGAGGGTGCGATGGCAATGCTCGCACTTGAATTTGATGCCCATACCGAAGCGCCTGGCGCGGCTTATTTCTGGTTGTCTCTCGCGTGAACGCGAGCGGAGAGATCCGAGCGGAAGTGTGCGGCTGAACGTGTGCGATAGGGCCTACGGCGCCATCAGCCGTCGCTCACCGGCTCAATCATGCTCGACATCGAGCCGGCGCAACCTGCGATAAGATCATCCTTGCCGAAGGCGTGAATCTGATCTCGCTTCAGTTCCGCGTGCTCGCGCGTGGTTGTCAGCACGATCACCCGACCGCGGGTGTCGACCTCGGTCGCTAGCAGATAACCTTTTTCGAGCGGATGACCGAAGAGCGTTTGCAGCATGACCATCACGTACGCGTAGGAGTGATGATTGTCGTCCAACAGGATCACATTGTAGCGTGGCTGCCGCTTGGGCTTTTGATCCTTGCGAACCGCGCGTTTGCGGTCCACCTCGGCCAAAGGTTCTTCGACTGTAGCTGCGGCAGATTGTGTCACGACGTTCTCCCTCGCGATTCGACTCGAACCGACCGATGGCCGGCGTCCGGACGGTTCCGCGGCGGTGTACCTGGAATGGGCATTACTGGACTGGGCCCACCCTGGCCCGTGGCGGCGCGGCTTCCAGACATTATATTGGACGCCAAGTGATCGCCAAACAATTCGTGGACAAAAAAACAGCCTGTGGAATCAATTTTGCCGCCCGAGCGTGACGTCAGGCAATCTTAGCTTGTGACAGGACTAAAGTGTTCCCACCCCCAGTGGCGCTATCCCCAAAAATGGCCTGGCGGCTGGACACTTCGAAAACGACACAATCGCCTCCCTTCCGAAAGATACCCAGCATGCCAGCACTCGACGACTACCTCAGTCAGCACGCCAAGGATTTCGAAAATCAACTCTTTGAGCTGTTGCGGATCCCCAGCGTCAGCGCCATCAGCGAGCATAAGAAAGACGTGCGCGCCGCCGCGGATTGGGTGCTACGGCAGTTTCAATTGTTGAACTTCAAGTCCGAGCTGGTCGAGACGGCCGGTCACCCGATCATCTATGCCGAGTCCTCGCATGTCGCCGGTGCGCCCACGGTGCTGGTCTATGGCCATTACGACGTCCAACCGCCAGATCCGTTGAACGAATGGATCTCGCCCCCTTTCGAGCCAACTGTGCGCGATGGCAATCTCTACGCGCGCGGCGCAACCGACGACAAAGGGCAGATGTTCACGCATCTGAAGAGCGCCGAGGCCTGGATCAAGACCGCCGGCAAGCTGCCGTTGAATCTCAAGTACCTGATCGAAGGGGAAGAAGAAGTCGGCAGCTCCCATCTCGACCAGTTCATCGACGAGAACAAGAAGCGGCTGGCCTGCGACATCATTGTGATCAGCGATACCAGCCAATATGCGCCTGGGCAGCCGGCCATCACTTACGGGCTGAAGGGGATCGCGTATTTTGAATTGAAGCTGACCGGACCCAGCCAGGATTTGCATTCGGGCGTTTTCGGCGGCGCCGTGGCGAATCCGGCAAACGCGCTGGCGCGGATGTTGACCGCTCTGATCAACGAGCGCGGCCAGGTGCAACTGCCTGGGTTCTATGACGATGTCGTGCCGATCTCGGCCGCTGAGCGAGAAGCGATGAAGAAGCTCCCCTATGACGAGGGAGAATACATGCAGTCGTTGGGGGTCGACGCGGTCGCCGGCGAAGAGGGCTACACCACGCTCGAACGGCGTTGGGCTCGCCCGACGTGCGATATCAATGGACTGACGAGCGGTTATCAAGGCGAAGGCGCGAAGACCGTGCTCCCGGCCCGCGCGAGCGCCAAGTTCAGCTTCCGCCTGGTGCCTAACCAAGACCCCCACAAGGTCGCCGTGACTCTGGAAGCGATGCTGAAGAAGCTCTGTCCCCCTGGCATTCGCATGGAACTGATCAGCTTTCATGGCGCGCCGGGCGTGGTGGTGCCGCTGGAGAGCCCGTATATGACGGCCGCCTCTAAGGCGATCGAGCATGGCTTTGGCGTGAAGCCGGTCTTCATTCGCGAAGGGGGTTCGATTCCCGTCGTCTCGACCTTTCACGAAAAGCTGGGAGTCGATACGCTGCTGTTGGGCTGGGGCCAGAATGACGACAATACCCATAGCCCCAACGAGAAGTTTTCGCTCGCAGACTTCCACCGCGGCATCAAAGCCAGCGCCAGGTTGTGGCAGGAACTGAGCGAGATCAAGAGGTAGCGCCGGCCGCGTTTCGCCTGTCGGATCCGCGCCGCGCGGTGGATTGAGCGCACCAGCCGCCCAGGCTCAGAGCGCAATCCGCCGGCCGCTTTCCAAAAATTGTACTCCTGATGTAAAGCTGTTTTTTCATGCTCGATCGCAAATACATCGCTGAGAACGCCGATCTGGTCAAACGCAATTGCGAGTTGCGCGGATCGCCGGCCGATATTGACGGATTTCTGGCGCTCGACGTTCGCCGTCGCGAGAAACAGGCGGAACTCGATCAATTGAACCGGCAAGCGAACGATATCTCGAAGTCAATCGGCCAGGCGAAAGACCCTGCCGAGCGCGAAGCGCGCAAGGCCGAAGGGCGCGAACTGCGCGAGAAAGCAACCGCCGCGCAAGTGGCACTGGATGAGGTCTCGGCGGAGCTGGATCAGATTCACCGATCGATCCCCAACATGTCGCACCCCAAGGCGCCGGTGGGAGTCGACGATCAGGCCAATCTGGAGATCCGCCGAGGGAAGTCGCCGATCCCCAAGTTTGACTTCAAGCCGGTCGATCACGTCGTGCTGGGAGAGAAGCTGGACCTGATTGACTTCGAAGGGGGCGCCAAGGTCGCCGGCCACGGTTTTTACTTTTTGAAAAACGAGGCGGTGCTACTGGAATTGGCGCTGCAGCGCTACGCGATCGACCTGCTGGTGGCCGAAGGCTTTACGCCGACGATCACGCCAGACCTTGCGCGTAACGAAATCCTGCAAGGGACTGGCTACATTCCGCGCGGTCCAGAAACGCAGATTTATAGCGTGGCCGATAGCGATCTCAGCCTGGTGGCCACGGCCGAAATTACGCTGGGGGGGTTACTGGCGGACCAGATCCTGGACGCCGAGACTCTGCCGCTGAAATACTGCGGCATCAGCCACTGCTACCGCACCGAGGCCGGCGCCGGCGGACGCGCGTCTCGCGGGCTCTATCGAGTCCATCAGTTCACCAAGATCGAGATGTTCGCCTTCACGCTCCCGGATCAAAGCGAAGCGATGCTGGATTACTTCTGCGATCTGGAAGGGCGATTGTTCGACGGGCTAGGCATTGCCTATCGCGTGGTCGATACGGCAACCGGCGATCTCGGCGGACCGGCCTATCGCAAATTCGACCTGGAAGCCTGGATGCCAGGCCGGGGCGATGGCGGAGAGTATGGCGAGGTCACTAGCACATCGAACTGCACGGACTATCAGTCGCGCCGACTTGGAATTCGCTATCGCACCAAGGGCGAAAAGGGCGTGCAGTTCGTCCACACGCTCAACGGAACGGCGATCGCCATCAGCCGCGCGATGATCGCGATCTTGGAAAACTACCAGCAGGCCGATGGTTCGATCGTCGTGCCAGAGGTCCTGCGAGGATTGGTCGGCAAGGACCGCATCCAAGCGCGCGGATAAACAGCGTAGTTTAAAAGAACGAAGTTCAAGCAGCGCAAACGAGTTAACGCTTGTTTGTTGCGTAGCGACGTTTGCCTCGTCGGGACTAGCTGCCTGTTGAAAAACGCCGTCGTGGCGTTTTTCAACCTCGCCCGGCGCAAAGCAAAGCTTCGCGAGGCTCGCAAAATAACGACTTACGTCGCTATTTTGTCCTCACATCCATGTGAGGTCGCAGCCTGTCGAGAAAATCAACAGGCTGCTAGTCGTCTTCCGCTTCTGCTTCCGTTTCCGCCGGGGCTTTGGCGGCTTTTTTCTTGGCCGCTTTCTTCGTTCCCTTTTTGGCGGTCTTGGCAGGCGCGGCTTTTTTGGCGCCCCGTTTGGCCTTTGGCGGCGGCGCGACGAGAGCCCGGGCGGCCAATAGTTCGAGCGCCATCTCCAGCGTCACTTCTTCAATCGGCTGCTGCTTGGGAATGGACGCGTTGCCGACGCCATCGCTCACATACGGGCCGTAGCGCCCTTCGAGCAGCTTGACTTCTTGCTGCGTGATGGGCGACGGGCCCAAGACTTTCAGCGGCGGCTTGGCGGCGCCAAACCCTCGGCGCTGTTGCTTGGGCTGTGCCAGGAGTTCAACCGCTTGCTCAAACGTGACGTCAATCGGCGATACGTCCGCCGGCAAGCTGCGTGTCTCCTCGCCGCTCTTCACGTACGGTCCAAAGCGACCGTTGTGGGCGACGATCGGTTCGCCAGTCGTCGGATGCGGGCCGAGATCGCGCGGCAGCGTCAACAGCTTGAGCGCCACCTCCATCGTTAATTGATCTGGGGTCATTCCTTTCAGCAGAGACGCGTTCTTCGGCTTTTCTTCGCTATCCGGCACGCCCAATTGCACGTAGGGTCCAAAGCGTCCGGTCTTGATGAAGACTGGCTTGCCGGTTACCGGATCGTGACCGAGTGGCTTGTCCCCTTCGGCGGCCTGGTCCAGCAATTTGAGCGCTGCGTCAATGGTCAGTTCGTCCGGCAGCACGGCTTCTGGAATGCTGGCGCGGCGTTCGCCCTGCTCCAAAAACGGTCCGTAGCGCCCAACGCGGACAAAGATCTCTTCGCCGCCGGCTTCTGGAGTACCGAGCCGAATCCGGCTGATATCGCGGGCGTCGATCTGCTCGGCCTTGTTGGCCAGTTGCTGCTTCAAGCCCTGCGTAGCCTGGTCCGTGCCGTTCTTGCCATCACCGAAATAGAAGTTGCGGAGATAGTCCAACTGTTGACGCTCGCCGCGGCTGATGGCGTCTAAGTCGTCTTCCATTTGCGCGGTGAAACGATAGTCCACCAGGTACGGAAGATGTTCCTCAAGCAATTGCGCGACGGAGAAGGCAACCCACGTCGGCACGAGCGCGTTGCCGCGCTTGACGACATACTCGCGAGCCTGGATCGTTTCCATGATCACGGCGTACGTGCTCGGGCGGCCGATGCCCAATTCTTCGAGCGCGCGGGTCAGCGTTGGTTCGTTGTAGCGGGCCGGCGGTTGCGTGTTGTGCTCTTTGGTTTCCATCTCGCGGCAGGCGAGGGTCTCGCCCACGGCAACGTCTGGTAGGACGGTTTCCTTGTCGGCGATTTCGGCGGCCGGATCGTCCGCGCCTTCGACATAAGCTCGCAAGTAACCGGCGAAATCGATCGTCTTTCCGCCAACCTGGAACGAGGCGTCGCCCCCTTCGATGGAGATCGAAATGCGGCGGCCGCGGGCGTCGGCCATCTGGCTGGCGACGGTCCGCTTCCAAATCAGGTCGTAGAGGCGGAACTCGTCGGCGCCGAGCGTGCCGCGCAGCGTCTCCGGCAGCGTAAAAGGGCTACCGGCCGGGCGAATGGCTTCGTGCGCCTCTTGCGCGTTTTTTACCTTGGTGCGGTATTGTCGCGCTTCGGCTGGCAGGTATTCGTCGCCGTATTGAGATTTCACCAGCTCGCGGGCCGCCTCAATGGCCACGGTGGCCAGATTCGTTGAGTCGGTTCGCATGTAAGTAATGTGACCGTTTTCGTACAGGCTCTGTGCTACCTGCATCGTGCGGCGCGCGGTGAACCCGAGCTTACGATTACCCTCTTGCTGCAACGTACTGGTAGTAAACGGTGGGTACGGCTTGGTCGTGTAGGGCTTGTCGTCGATCGAAGCGACGCGGAACTCCAGCGGCTTCAATCGTCCGGCGAGCGCCGTGGCCTCGTCGGCGTTCAACAGCAAAAGCCCCGGGTCTTTCAGACGACCGGTCGTGGCGTCGAAGTCCTTGGCCGCCGGAACGCGGCGATTCTGATAACTGGTTAGGCCGGCGGCTAGTTGTTCGCCATTCTTCTTGGCAAATGTGCCCAGCAGGTCCCAATAATTGGCGGAGACAAACGCCATCCGCTCGCGCTCGCGCTCGACGATCAATCGCACGGCAACGCTTTGCACGCGCCCGGCCGAGAGCCGAGGCCGGACCTTGCGCCACAGCAGCGGCGAGACTTCGTAGCCATATAGGCGATCGACAATGCGGCGCGTCTCTTGCGCTTTGACCAGATCGTCGTCGATGTCGCGCGGGTGGTCGAGCGCTTCGTGGATCGCGGCTGACGTGATTTCGTGAAACACCAAACGCCGCACCGGAACCTTGGGCTGCAAGAGTTCGCGCAAGTGCCAACTGATGGCCTCGCCTTCGCGGTCTTCGTCCGTCGCCAGGTAGAGGTCTTGGGCGTCTTTCAACAGTCCTTTGAGTTTGCGAACCTGTTGCGTCTTGCCGGGCGGAATAATGTAGACCGGGTCGAAGTCTTTATTGACGTTTACACCCAGATAGGCCCAGTCCTCGCCTTTGAACTCGGCCGGGATCTGCTTGGCGCCTTGGGGCAAGTCTCGCACGTGGCCGATACTGGCCTCGATGATGTAGTCCGGCCCCAGGAACTTGCTGATGGTGCGCGCTTTGGCCGGCGATTCGACGATCACCAATGACTTACCCGTGCGCCCGGATTTTGCGACGGTTTTGGCTGCGGATTTCTTGGCCATGTTGCTTTCTTCCTACGGCGCGAGGTCGTCAGACGCTCGCCGGGCGGACGGGACGGAGGATCGAGCGATCGCTCTTAGTCCGGTGGGTTTGGGATAATAGCTCAAAATCTGGGGCGCCCTACGGTCTGGGTCAAGGACGCAAGGTCCACCGGTACAACCATAACATCGTCGCAGGAATCGACGGGACTCCTGTTTGGCATTGCATTTACGTCAATGAATCTTAAAATCGTCGGTTCGGCGTCGCCGGACCCCGGCGACCACTCCTAATGTTTGCATATCCCGGCTGTCAAGGCGCAAGCCTGTCAGCCGCAGCCCGTGGGGACCCTCGCGCATGGCCAGCCCGTTCGCACTTTTCCGTAGACATGAACGTCTGATGATGGCCACGGTAGGCCTGATGGCGATCCTCGCATTCGTGTTTCTTGATCCGTTCACGGGACGCGATACTCAGGATAAAGGTCAGAATCCGGTGGTGGTCACCACCAAGTACGGCAAGATCACTGTGGCCGAGTTAGAGCGGATGCGCCGGCAAAAGCAACTGGCCAATGGCATCGTTCAACAAGGCTTTGGACTGAGCCAGCGCCAAAACGTTCCTTTTTACTTCGGGCGGCCGACGGACGAAACCGTCCTCGACACGATGGTCCTGGCCCGCAAGGCCAAAGACCTGGGCATGTATATCGGCGACGACGAAGTCACTCGCTTTCTACGCCAGGTCAGTAGCGATCAACTCACGGCAGAGCACTATGCCGAGATGCTGCGTTCCTTCAACGAACGTCAACAGGGAGGGCAGCACGTCAGCAAGGCTCAACTCTATGACATTTTGCGCGAACAGATGTCGTACAAACGATTGAGCGAAATGTTTGTCAGCGGTTTGGAAGCAACTCCGGCCGAGCGTTGGGACGAGTATAGCAAGCTCAAGAAGCAGGTGTCGGCCAGTATTGTGCCTGTCATGGTCGCTGACTTTTTGGACAAGGTCAACGATCCAACGGATGCCAAGCTGACCGAGTTCTACGACAAATACAAGAACGATGAGCCCCTGCCAGGTTCCCCTACGCCCGGATTCAAGATCCCGGCCAAGGTGATGCTAGCCTACTTCAAGGCCGACTTCGAGAAGTTCAAAAAGGAAGTTACGGTCACCGACGCCGAAGTTGCGGAATACTACGAGAAGAACAAAATCCGCTTTCCGTACCGCGCGGACGCGCCGGCAGATGAAGAAGAAAAAGCAGCCGACGCCAAGACGGAAGACAAGACGGACGAAGCACCCAAGGACGCCGACAAGCCGGCCGATAACGCGGACAAGCCAGCCGATGAGAAACCGGCTGACGCCAAGCCCGCCGATGAGAAGCCCGCGGACGCCGCGCCGCAGCAGTCCGCCAGTGCATCGGCCGACGGAAACGCGGACGACGTCTCCCTCTGTCAGGACAAGGGCGCCGAAGCCAAGGCAACCGATCCGAAGGGAGAAGAGCCCGCAACTCCAGCAATCACTCCGGCCGCGACGGACGACGCGAACAAGGCCGCAGAGCCCGCCGCTGCGGCGGACGCCGCTCCTCAAGATGGGCCCGATATCCCGGCGGCTACCAAGGAAGGAACCGGTGGCGAATTAACCACGGAAGATGCGCTGAAGTTCGATCCCACGACGCTTGGTCCAGTAATGGACGTTGAGCCGCTGCCGAACCAGTTTGTGCTGCCGGACGACGTCCACGAAGGCCCAACCCCCGAGCACGATCCGCTCTGGAAGGTCGAAAAGAAAATTCGCGACGACATCGCCAAGCAAAAAGCGCTGGAGAAGATCAAAGAGGTTTTTGCTGGCATCCAGGACAAGATGCGCCGTTACAGCAACGAGCGTAATCGCTGGGAAGCGCGTCGCGCGGGAAATAAAGATCTCGCCGCGCCCAAGCCGCTGGACTTCGCCGCGTTGGCCGCCGAAGCTGGCGTGACTGCCGAAACGACGCCGGCGGTCACGGCCTTTGAGTTCTCGAAGCTGGAGGGGATTGGCTCCTCGTTCTCCGAGTCTTCGATGCTGTGGCAGTTTGCGTTTGGCCAAGGGCAGTTGTTTCAGCCCGTGGTATCGGAAGACGCAGACGGAAATCAGTACCTGAGTTGGAAAACCGAGCAGTCCGATGCTCGCGTTCCTGAACTAAAAGAAATCCACGACGTGGTCGTCCGGTCGTGGAAGATGATCGAAGCCCGCAAGCCGGCGCGCGAGCACGCCGACGCGCTGGCAGAAACCGCCCGCCGCGAAAAAATCACGCTCAAGGACCTGGCCGAGCGCGATAAGCTCACGGTCGAGGAGACCGGGACGTTCTCCTGGCTGACCCGCAGTTCCGCCGGCGATATGTTCAATCAGGCGCCGCCGAGATTGACCGAGGTCGAAGGGGTCGAGGACGCTGGCGAAGACTTCATGCGGGCAGTCTTTGAACTGCCGCTGGATGGAATCGGCGTCGGCATGAATAATCCGCAGACGATCGCCTACGTCGTGCAAGTCACTTCGTTCCAACCTGCGCCCGATGTGCTCCATCGCACGTTCTTCGTCGATCGTTACGACTACGGAATGGTCGGCTACGAACATCGCTTGGCGGCCTACTCCGCCTGGTTGAAAGCGCAGCGAGAGGAAGCCGACGTCAAATGGGAGCGCGAGCCGCAACAATTGGCGGCTATGGATGGCGAGGACGAATAGACTGCTCGCAGCGCACGCCGCTGCCGCGTCCAAAATGCTAAATAGAAGAGCCGGGCGCGATAATCGCGCCCGGCTCTTTTTTCTTTTGCGAATGGATGCCGCTTCGCCTATCAGCCTGTTGATTTTCTCGACAGGCTGCGACCTCACATGGATGTGAGGACAAAATAGCGACGTAAGTCGTTATTTTGCGAGCCTCGCGAAGCTTTGCTTTGTGCCGGGCGAGGTTGAAAAACGCCACGACGGCGTTTTTCAACAGGCAGCTATCTGTGTTACAGCTTCGCCTATCTGCGCGGCTTGAAGACCGTGACCGAGAGTGGCGGCAGGGCCAGTTTCAGCGAGTAGGGGCGGCCATGGCTGGGGATCTCGTCCGCCAGGATGCCCGGTCCGTTCCCCAAGTTGCTGCCGCCATAATACGTGGAGTCGCTATTGAGCACCTCTTCGTACCAGCAGCGCTCTGGCACGCCCATGCGGTGTTCTAACCGCGGCGTGGGAGTGAAATTGCAGCAGACCAGCAGGAAGTCGTTGGGGTCTTTACCACGGCGAAGGTAAGACAGAACGCTCTCCTCGTAGTTGTGGCAATCGACCCACTCAAATCCGCTGGGATCAAAATCGACCTGGAACAACGCCGGCTCGCGTTTGTACAAGCCATTGATGTCCGCTACGAATTTCTTCAGGCCCTGGTGCGACTCCCACTGCAACAGATCCCATTGCAGGTTGGTGTCGTAGTTCCACTCGTTCCACTGGCCGAACTCGTCTCCCATGAACAGCAATTTCTTGCCGGGATGGGTCCACATGTAGCCGTACAACAGCCGCATGTTGGCAAACTTCTGCCACAAGTCGCCCGGCATCTGATCCAGGATCGAGCCCTTGCCGTGCACCACTTCGTCGTGCGAGAGGGGCAATACAAAGTTCTCGTGGAAGGCGTAGATCAGGCTGAACGTTAGTTCGTCGTGGTGGTATTTGCGATGGACTGGATCGTGCTTCATGTAGCGGGTGGTGTCGTTCATCCAGCCCATGTTCCACTTCAGGCTGAATCCTAATCCACCCAGATACGTGGGACGCGAAACGCTTGGCCAGGCCGTCGATTCCTCGGCAATGGTCAGCACGCCCGGAAACTGCGAGTGCGATTGCTCGTTCAATTCCTTGAGGAGTGAAATCGCTTCCAGGTTTTCGCGGCCGCCAAATTCGTTCGGGATCCATTCGCCCGGCTCGCGGCTGTAATCCAGATAGATCATCGAGGCCACGGCGTCGACGCGGAGACCATCAATATGGTACTTGTCCAGCCAGAACAGCGCGTTCGAGAGCAAGAAGTTGGCGACCTCGTGGCGGCCGTAATTGAAGATCAACGTCCCCCAGTCGCGATGCTCGCCCTTGCGGGGATCTGCGTGCTCGTAGAGAGCCGTGCCGTCAAACAGTCGGAGGCCGTGCGCGTCTCGCGGAAAGTGCGCGGGGACCCAGTCCAGGATCACGCCGATGCCGTGCTGGTGGCAATAATCGACGAAGTACATGAAATCTTGCGGCGAGCCGTAACGGCTGGTCGCGGCGTAGTAGCCCACGGTCTGATAGCCCCAGCTTCCGGAGAAGGGGTGCTCGCTGATCGGCAGCAGTTCCAGATGGGTGAAGCCCATCTCCTTGCAGTAGTCGACCAACTGATGGGCCAGCTCGCGATACGTCAGCCAGCGCGTCGGATCGTCTTTGGGGCGCTGCCAACTGCCGAGGTGGACTTCGTACACGCTCATCGGCGCGTCGAGCGCGTTGGTCTTCAGCCGGCTGGCCATCCAGTCGTTGTCGCGCCACGTGTAGCTATCGAGATTGGTGACCTTCGAGGCCGTTCGCGGCGGCAGCTCGGCGGCAAAGCCGTACGGGTCTGACTTCTCAACGACCTGGCCGTTGTGCTTGACCTGATATTTGTAGAGCGTCCCTTCGCCCAAGCCCGGCACGAACAATTCCCAGAATCCACTGGGGATGTGTTTGCGCATGGGGTGGCGGCGTCCGTCCCAGGCGTTGAAGTCGCCCACCAGGCTGACGGCGCTGGCATTGGGCGCCCACACGGCAAAGTTCACACCGGGGATACCGTCGATGGTGCGCAGTTGCGCGCCCAATCTCTGGTAACTCTGCCAGTGCTTCCCTTCGTTCAGCAGGTGAAGGTCGTAATCCGTGAGGAGTTGTGGAAAGGCGTAAGGATCGTGCATCGTGGCTCGGTTTCCGCGTTCGTCCGCCGTCTGCAAAAGATACTTGTTCCCAGCCCCGGCGGCCGGAAGTGGACAAATCGCCTCGAACAATCCGGCTGGATGGATGCGACGCATTGGCTGCGAAGCGCCCGAACCTGTCGCCGGATCAATCACCCACGCCTGCGCGGACTGTGGCAAAAAGGCTCGCACGGCCAGCGCGCGGCGCCCTTCGTCGACCACCTCATGCGGTCCCAACAAACCAAACGGGTCCTCGTCGCGCCCCTCGACTAATCGCCCTACCCTATCCAAACCTACGGTCGTCCGCACAGCAGACCTCCTTGATAACGCCAATCGATTGTGGTTTTTCTGTGGTCGCTCGTCTAGCCGCCGGCGCGCGAAGGCAGGCTGAAGGCAGGCTGAAGGCGATCGTGTTTGCGCCTGGGCTAATCGAGCCAAGGGCAAGGGAGCAAATGAGTTCCGAGCTGTGCGACCGAGAGCCAAGAGCGTTCGAAACGGTCGACAATTTGCCTTCCGGCGGCGCGAATCAGACGCCCAGGCCAGCCCAACAGGCCCTGGCGGACGCCCCCCGGGACGTCGGCCGAACCGAACAGGGCCTGATCTAAGTCCGCCGCTTCGAGCTCTTCGCCAGAGGTCAGGTGGGGCAGATCGTGGCGGAAGATGGCGCCTTCCATGCGGTGGATCTTTAGCGCTCGATCCAATCGCTGCCAGAGATCCCGGTTCTTGACCGGGGCCATCTCGCCGAAGCGCTCCCACTCCCAACCGTTGCGACCCCACTCGTCCAAACCATAGCGAATGCCATGCTTCACGTAGCTGCTGGGAGTTACCAGAGTTACGCGCGAAGGCTGATCCAGGGCTTCGAGCCCACGGACCACGGCTAATAATTCGAGTCGCTCGCCGCGAGCGTCAGGCTCCGCGTCGGCGGCTTCCAAGGTGGCCGATCCATCGGCGGCTTTCAGAACGAATCTCCATTCGCCCCGTTCTTTCTCTCGGTTCGCTTGCGATACCAAGAGAAAATGCGGCGCCGGGATGCTCATAAGGGTGGATCGCCTCAGACGGTCAGGATTCTGGCAAAGCCGGCCGGCAAAGAATCGTTTGCAAGGGACCGACTTGATCTTCACGACAAACCGCACGCGACGGGCGGACCTTCGCCACGACCGCAGCCAATCTGCCTGAAGTTCGATATCGGCAACTTCTTTGCAGTCTCCCCAGTTTTACTTTTCGGTTTGCGGAAGCTATGCGGTTCAAGGAAGTAACCGCATCGCAACGACCGTATTCAACTTCAACATGCTGCGGCGATGACGCACCAGGGCGTCGCGGTATTGGCGGACCAGGTCCTGATAGTCGCGCTGGGCGATCATGTACCCGTACAGGTCTCCGCCGGCTTTTTCGGAGAGTTTGAGACTATCGTCACGGACGCGCCGCGCGGCCGGAAGGAGATGACGTTCGATCTTGATCAGCAGACTGCGAGAGACGTCGAACTCGGCCCGCGTCTCTTCGACTTCGCTCGCCACGCGGCGTTCGATCGATTCCAGCTCCAGCTTGGATTGCTCGATATTCACCGCCATTTTGCGGATATTACCCTGGTTTCGGTCGTAGATCGGTAGTGGCACCGTGGCGCCGAGCGCCCAGGAACGCGCTCCCGAAAATCCAAACGGGCTGTTGTCCTGATACGTGTACGGTTGATACAGAACGTACACGTCGGATAGTCGGTTGGCCTTTGCCAGCCGCGCGTCGGCCATCGCCCGACATAGCCCCAGCCGGTACGCGGCCAGATCCGGGCGGGCAACCAGGGCCATCGATATCAACTCGTCCGTGTTGGTGAGTTCTGGCTGTTGATCCATGAGCGTTCCGCGGAGTTCCATCCGATCGGCGTACTCGCGCGGAATATTCATCAAAGTCGCCAGGCTGCGCCGCGTGGATTGCAGACTGGCTTGGGCATCGACAAGGGCCAGTTCGATGGAATTGCGATGCACCTCAACGTGATCTCGCTGCAACTGCGCTTCGTCCGATTTGTCTTCGCTCCGATCCCGGGTGGCAATCACCACGTCGATCGCAATCAGACTCGCTTGGGTGAAACGGAGCGTTTCTCGGGCTGCCAGGACGTCGACATAGGCCGTGTAGAGGTCGTCTACTTCCTGGCGGACCGCTTCCTGGAATTGGGCCTCGGTCGTCATCCGCGCCTGATGCGCTACGGCCATCCGCGCCTGTCGCTTGCCGGTAACGTCAACGGGGTACGTGATATTCAAGTCGTACTGCGTTGGGCCGCCGGGATTTTGCTGCAAGCTGTATCGGCGATAGGGGACGAGTTGCGCGCCGCCGTATAAAAACGGATTGGCGCGGAGTGAGGCCGTGAGTTCGTCGGCCCTTGCTTGCGGAATGTCGAGATATCGGGCCCGCAGGATCAGGCTGGAGCGATTGAGATGCTCGACGGCTGCGTCCAGTGTCAGTCCATCCGCCGGGCCATCACTGAGTGGAGTGACGGGTACGTCGAGCGAACGGTGT
>Ga0335397_10006464_pt1 | contig 15123 bp, 12 predicted proteins | sample MAT04_FD_205740 | JGI IMG/M metagenome (GOLD analysis project Ga0335397, IMG submission 205740) | Freshwater microbial communities from Lake Fryxell liftoff mats and glacier meltwater in Antarctica - MAT-04 (spades assembly) (version 2) ...
CCTGCTCGCCGAACATGCCCTGGCTGAGCGGCTGCGTGAGCTGGGACTTCACCAATGCGGGGTCGGTGGCGATGACCACCGCCTCGAGCGTGCTGACCGGCACGGTGAGGCCGGTGTCGACCGCACCCGGGTTTTCGCCGTAAGGGTTGCTGTCGCTGGTGGCGCCGTCGCTGCCGCCGGAGAAACCGGCGAAGACCACGACAGCGAGCACGCTGCCTGCAGCGAGTGCGGGCATCCAACGACCGGCCGGCGACGGCTTGCGTGCCGGTGCAGGCTTGCGACGTCGAGGCTGGGCTGGGGGTCTACGGCTGTTCACGAACTACTCCGGAGCGGTCGGATGCGACGAATCTACCAACGCTCGACGCCGTGCTGGCCTCAGGATGACGGGCCGATGACCGGTTTGATGTCACGCAGTTCACTGCGGAGTGCAAACATCTCACGGAGGATGGTTCTGATCACTCCGAGTGAGGCCAGCGTGCTCTCGCCGCGGGTGCGCGGGAAGTAGTCGACCCCGAACTGGATGACGTCGTAGCCGAGCTTCTTGCTGCGGATGATGAGCTCGGCGTCGATGAACGAGCCTTCACTCTGCAACGAGATGTGCTCGAAGATGCTGGTGCGGCACAGCTTGAAGGCGAAGTTGATGTCGCGCAGGCGAACACCGAACAGTCGCCGGATGAGCACGTTGTAGAAGAACGTGTAGATGGCGCGGCTGGCACCCTCGCCCGTGCGGTCGAGGCGGTAGGCGCTGACGACGTGGGCGTCGTAGTAGCGCATCAGCCGGATGGCCTGGCGCAGCTCGACCATGTCGAAGGGAAGGTCGGCGTCGCTGTAGAGCACCAGGTCGCCGGTGGCCGCGGCGAACCCGGTCTTGATGGAACCGCCCAACTTGCGGTTCACCGGGTGGTGCACCGCCTTCACATGCGGGTCGGCGGCGGCCATCGCGTCGGCCATGGCGGCGGTGGAGTCGGTACTCGCATCGTCGACCACGATCAGCTCGTAGTCGAGGATGTCACCGTGCTGCACGAGGTACTCGCACTCGTCCTTGGCGTAGCCGACGGCGCGCTCGATGTAGGCCTCCTCGTTCCACATGGGGAAGAAGATGCTGAGCTTGCGGAATGGCTCGCCGGTCACGGGCGCAAAGGTTACCCGCCACGGAGTGCGCCGTGACAGCAGCGACGGTGATGGCGGCGATACCCTTCCGGCGCAGATGGAACCGTCGCCGAGCCCCGCACCGTTCGAACACCCCGCGCCGCCCATGGTGTTCGCCACGCCCATACCTCCGCCACCTGCTGCACTGCCACCGCCACCGTCGTTGCCTGGTCAGCTCACCGCCGGCTGGACGGTTGTGTTCTGGGTGGGCTGGTTGCTCGTAGCCGCATCGTTCGTGGCCGTGTGGGCCAGTTCGCGGCTGGTGGGGTTGTCCACGTGGTGGCTCGGCCCGTCCACCGAGCCGCGCTTCGTGCTCATCAGTCTGCTGCCGATCGTCTTCCCACTCGGCTTGTGCATCGGCGGCCTGCGCCGCATGAAGTGGCTGCCGTGGTGGGGTGTGGGCGGCGCACTGGCCACCGCCGGCATCGCTGCGCTCGACCTGGCCGAAGAGCCAGGCTTCGCCGCCATCGAGTTCGCACTGGCCGGCGCTGGCCTGCTGGTGTCGCTCGCCTGCACCGCGGGCATGTATCGCCGAAGTCGGTAGCGTCGACGCCGATGTCAAAGGTGCTCACTTCCCTTCCCGTCGGCGAACGCGTCGGCATTGCCTTCTCCGGTGGTCTCGACACCTCGGCGGCTGTGGCCTGGATGCGCGAGAAGGGCGCCGTGCCCTACTGCTACACCGCCGACCTCGGCCAGCAGGACGAAGACGACCTGCCCGGCGTGCCCGACCGCGCCAAGCAGTACGGCGCCGAGCACGCCCGCATCGTCGATTGCCGCACCGAACTGGTGCACGAGGGGCTGGTGGCACTGCAGTGCGGTGCCTTCCACATCACCACCGCCGGCAAGACGTACTTCAACACCACCCCGCTGGGCCGCGCCGTCACCGGCACGCTGTTGGTGCGTGCGATGCAGGACGACGGCGTCGACATCTGGGGCGACGGCAGCACCTACAAGGGCAACGACATCGAACGCTTCTACCGTTACGGCCTACTGGTGAACCCCAACCTGCGCATCTACAAGCCGTGGCTCGACGAGGCGTTCGTCGACGAGCTCGGCGGCCGCGCCGAGATGAGCGAGTTCCTCATCCAGCGCGACCTGCCGTACCGGACCAGCAAGGAGAAGGCGTACAGCACCGACGCCAACATCTGGGGTGCCACGCACGAGGCGAAGCTGCTCGAAGAGCTGGGCACCTCCATGGACATCGTCGACCCCATCATGGGCGTGGCGCACTATCGCGACGACGTGGCCATCGAGTCCGAGGTCGTCACCATTCGCTTCCACGAGGGTTGGCCGGTGGCCATCAACGGTGAGGAGTTCGCCGACAAAGTGGCGCTGGTGCTCGCCGCCAACGTCATCGGCGGTCGTCACGGCCTGGGAATGTGCGACCAGATCGAGAACCGCATCATCGAGGCCAAGAGCCGCGGCATCTACGAAGGCCCCGGCCTGGCGCTGCTGCACATCGCCTACGAGCGGTTGGTCACGGGCATCCACAACGAGAACACCATCGAGAACTACCGCACCATGGGTCGCCGCCTCGGGCGCCTGCTCTACGAGGGTCGCTGGTTCGACCCGCAGGGCCTGATGCTGCGCGAGCCGCTGCTGCGCTGGGTCGGTGCGGCGGTCACGGGTGAGGTCACCCTGCGACTGCGCCGCGGCGACGACTACACCATCCTCGACACCGTCAGCCCCAACCTCACGTACGCGCCCGAACGGCTGAGCATGGAGAAGGTGGAGGATCAGGCGTTCGGCCCGCTCGACCGCATCGGCCAGCTAACGATGCGCAACCTCGACATCGACGACAGCCGCAACAAGTTGGAGGTGTACCGCAACGCCGGCACCCTCGGCAGCGGCGGCCTGATGGCCATCGAGGGCGGCACCGACTAGCTCGGTCGAGCGACGCCCGGCCTGTCACTTCTCGGTCGGGGTGCGGTCGGATCTTCAGTGGACCGCCCAGCGGGCAGGGTGCAATCGGTTTCCCCACCGACAATGGTGGTTGTCGCCAGTGCGACCTCACGACAACTCAGGTTGCCGCTCCAGGAATCCAGCTTGCGGGCCGCGACAGCAGCGAGAGGCTGGCGCCCTGACGGGGCCGTAGGACTGGGATGAGGGTTTGGAGCGTGTTCGAGTCAGAGCTGGTCGATGAGCGCAGCCAGCAGGCGCGCACGGTCGACCATGGTGCCGACCAGCACGTGCTCGTGGTCGGCGTGGGCGCCGCCGCCGACGGCACCGAGGCCATCGAGTGTGGGCACCCCGCAGGCGGCGGTGAAGTTGCCGTCGCTGCCGCCGCCCACCGCCACACCCTGCACCCCGCCGAGCCCCGCTGCCACGGCTGCTGCCACTGCCACCGGGAACAATGTCGCCGAGGCGGTTGCCGGCATGGGGGGCCGGTTGATGCCGCCCATCACCTCGATGGTTGCCTCCGGCACCGACGTGGTGAGCGCGGCGAACAGCGCCTCCACGCGCTCCTTCTCGCCCGGCTGTTCGACGCGCACATCGACCTTCACCCGGGCCAGCGCAGGCACCACGTTCTCCGCCGTGCCGGCCACCGCCACGGTGGGCGTGACCGTGGTGGCAGTGGCGGGGTCGCCGAACGTGGCGATGTGAGTGATGAGCTCGGCGGCTGCGAGCAGCGCGTTGACGCCCTTCTCGGGTTCGAGCCCGGCGTGTGCGGCCCGGCCGTGCACCACCACCTCGAAGGTGCCCACGCCCTTGCGGGCGATCTTCAGCGCGCCGCCGTCGGCGCTCGGCTCGCACACCAGCACGTTGCCGCAGGCGAGCGCTCGCTGCTCGATGAGGTCGCGGCTGGTGTCGCTGCCCACCTCTTCGTCGCTGGTGATGAGGATCTCGACGCCGCTCGGGTCGGCCAGCGAGCCCACCGCGTGAATGGCTTGCACGATGCCAGCCTTCATGTCGAACACGCCGGGGCCGGTGGCCTTACCGTCGACCACTGCGAACGGGCGGGCCGCGCACGTGCCGACCGGGAACACCGTGTCGTGGTGGCCGATGATGAGCACCTTCGGGGTGCCGCTGCCGACCCAGTGCACGTGCGGCCCAGCGGGCCCGGGGATGATGGCCGGGGCCGAACCCAACCGCGCCTCCATGATGCCGGCCAACACCTGCGCCGACTGCGCGAGCAGCGCGACATCGAGCGAGGGCGACTCGGTGTTGACGAGCAGTTCCAGGTCACGGAGCATGGCGGGGAGTTCGATCACACCCCCATTGTGGCCGCTCTGGTCGGGGGCGCGGCGCTGCGTCATGGAATACTCCGCCGATGAACCTGCGACGCCTCGCCGCACTGCTGATCGTTCCTGTACTCGTGATTGCCTGCAGCGACGACGGTGGTGGCAGTACCACTGCCACCGAGGCGCCGGCCACCACCGCCGCACCCAGCACCGATGCGCCCAACACGACCATCCCTGCCGAGCTGGAGCCCGCCTCGTTCACAGTGCAGCCGGGCACCGAGCAGATTGCAGTGCTCGACGCCGAGCCAGGCACCGAGATCGACGTGGTCAACGCCGGCGACGTGGTCGCCTCCGGCGAGGTCGACGAGCAGGGTTCGCTGTTGTTCCGCAACCTGGAGCCGGGCGCTGGCTACGAGCTGCAGACCGCCACCGAGCGCAGCGAGGCCGTCGCCGTCGCAGCGGCCACCGACGTGCCCGAGCAGGAGCTGTACGCCGAGCAGCCGTTGCTGCCCGAGGGCGGGTTCGGGTACATCACCACCCGCGACGGCACGACGCTCAGCGCCAACGTCATCCTGCCCGGCCCAGCCGATGCAGGGCCCTACCCCACCGTGGTCGAGTACAGCGGCTACCAGCCCAGCGACCCAGGCAGCGCCGACCTCGCCGCGCTGTACACCACGCAGGGCCTCGCCTACGTGGGGGTGAACATGCGCGGCACGGGCTGCAGCGGCGGCTCGTTCCGCTACTTCGAGACCGTGCAGTCACTCGACGGCTACGACGTCATCGAGGCCGTCGCCGCGCAGCCGTGGGTACTCGACAACGAAGTGGGCATGGTCGGCATCAGCTATCCCGGTATCAGCCAGCTGTTCGTGGCGGCCACGCAGCCGCCGAGCCTCAACAGCATCACTCCCCTTTCCGTGCTCGACGACAGCTACCGCAGCACGCTGTACCCCGGCGGCATCCTCAACACCGGGTTCGCCGTCGAATGGACCCAGCAGCGCGTCGACCAGTCGCGGCCATATGGGCAGGGCTGGGAACGGGGCCGCGTCGATGGCGGCGACAAGATGTGCGAAACCAACCAGGCGCTGCGCCTGCAGAACCCCGACCTGGTCGCCGAGATCGACGACAGCCCGTTCTACTCCGCAGAGCTCGGCGACGCGCTGGCGCCGGCCACCTTCGTCGACCGCATCCAGGTGCCCGTGTTCCTGGCCGGCGCATGGCAGGACGAGCAGACCGGCGGCCGCTTCCCCGCGATGCTGCCGTCGTTCACCTCCGCACCGCACCTGTACGTCACGCTCACCAACGGGTTGCACACCGAGTCGCTCAGCCCGCCCATCGCCCGCCGCTACATGGAATTCCTGCAGCTCTACGTCGGCAAAAAGGTGCCCGACCTGTCGTTCGGTGGCACCATCGCCGGTGCGCTCGGCGGAGCCATCTGGGGCGTGTCGGCCTTCGGTCCGTTCGACAGTCGCTTCGCTGGCATGACCTACGACGAGGCGCTTGCTGAGTTCGAAGCCGAGCCGTCGGTGCGGGTGCTCCTGGAGCAGGGTGCCAACGAGGGGTTCCCCAACGGCACCCCCGAGCCCGCACTGGTGGTCGAGTTCGACGAGTGGCCGATTCCCGAGACAACGGTCACCGAGTTCCTGCTGAGTAGCAATGGGCAGCTACTCAATGACGGCACCACCGCAGGCACGGGCAACAGCAGCTACACCGCCGACCCCGACGCACTGCCCGAAACGTTCTACACGGGCGGCAGCAACGGCGTGTGGCGTGCCGATGTGCAGTACGACTGGCAACCGCTCGCCGACGGCACCGGGCTGGGTTTCGTCACCGCACCGTTCGCTGCCGACCAGGTGATGATCGGTAGCGGTTCGGTCGACCTGTGGGTGCAGAGCAGCACCGCCGACACCGACCTGGAGGTGACGCTCACCGAGGTGCGCGCCGACGGCACAGAGGTGTACGTGCAGAGCGGCTGGTTGCGTGCCAGCCGTCGAGCGCTCGACACCGCAGCGAGCACCGACCTGCGGCCCGTACACACGCACCTGGAAGCCGACGCGGCGCCGCTGCCGGAGGGCGAGTTCACGCCAGTGCGCGTGGAGTTGTTCCCGTTCGCCCACCCGTTCCGCGCGGGCAGCCGCCTGCGCATCACCATCGACGCGCCCGGCAACAACCGGGCCATCTGGGTCTTCCGCACCATCAGCGACGGCGAAACCGTCACCATCGCCCACGACGCCGAGCACCCCTCCACATTGGTGCTCACCGCGCTCACCGAGACGCCGGTGCTGCCGGCAGCGCCCGACGGCTGCGGCGACCTGCGCGGCCAGCCGTGCCGTCCCTACGAGCCGGCCGCCAACGGGGGCTGACACCACCAGGCTGGGTGCGCAAACCGGCGCGCTCATCGCCCCTGTGGCGTGATCGAATGGTGTCCATGCATCGTCGCGACGAACTTGCCGCCTTCCTGCGGGCGCGCCGTGAAGCGCTGCGCCCGGAGGACGTCGGCCTGCCCGCTGGACGCGCACGGCGCACGCCGGGGCTGCGGCGCGAGGAGATCGCGCTGCTGGCCGGGGTGTCGGTCACCTGGTACACGTGGCTGGAGCAGGGTCGGCCGATCAACGCGTCGGTCGACGTCTTGGAAGCACTGGCCCGCAGCCTGCGCCTCGACGATGCCGAGCGCCATCACCTGCTCACGCTGGCCACCCGCACGCCCGGCGAACCGGTGCCCGACGTCGACGATGCCCCCGATGCGTTGGTGCGCCTGATCGAGTCGATGAACCCTGCGCCCGCCTACGTGCTCGGGCCGCGCTGGGAGTACCTGGCGTGGAACCGTGCCCAGGCGCTGCTCTACCCCACCATCGAGCAGCTGTCGCCGGAGGATCGCAACCTGCTGTGGGTGGTGTTCGCCGAACCCAACGCACGAGCGCTGATGACCGACTGGCCCGACCAGGCCCGCCGCATCATGGCCGAGTTCCGCGCCGGCACCGCCGGGCTGCGCACCGACCCGAAGGTGGTGGCGCTGGTCGAGCGCCTCCGTGTGGCGAGCCCCGAGTTCGCGCAGTGGTGGGCCCAGCTCGACGTCGCCCAGTTCCAGACCCGCGTGCGCCACTACCGCCACCCGCGTGCCGGCGACCTGGCGTTCGAGTACCAGCAGCTCACGCCCAGCGAGTGGCCCACGTTGAAGGTCGTCTGCCAGTTGCCGTTGCCCGGCGACGACAGCGCCGAGCGCCTGGCCGCCTGGCGCAGCATCGCCTGAGTAGTCCATCGGAGCGAGGGCGGTCTGGACCTGTTGGTCGGAAGCGCCACATCACAGGTGCCGTTACGTAGCGCTTCCGCTGGCCCGGTTGGAGCCGGGGCCCGCGCGCCGCGGCGACCTCCGCGAAGCGCCACGTCACAGACGTCGTTACATAGCGCTTCCGCTGGCCCGGTTGGAGCCAAGACGGCGCTACGGCTGCGGGCCGGTGGGGTCGGCGACGATGCAGAACTCGTTGCCCTCGGGGTCGAGCATTGCGAACCAGACGATGCCGAACTCGTCGACTCGTTGCACCAGCGTCGCGCCCAGCGCTTCCAGCCGAGCGGCCTCGGGAGCAGGATCGGCAACGTGCAGGTCGAGGTGCAGCCGGTTCTTCGCCGACTTCGCTTCGATCACCTGCTGCAGCAGCATCTTGGGCCCCTTGCCGGAAGGGTCTTCCAGCGCAGCAAACCTGTTTGCTGACACCTTCGCAGTTCGCCCGGCGCGGCGCGCGGGTAGCCTCGGTGCGGCATGGAACCGAACGACGACGTGCTCGAGCAAGCGACCCACCGCCGCACGTTCGCCATCATCAGCCACCCCGACGCCGGCAAGACCACGCTCACCGAGAAGTTCCTGCTGTACTCCGGTGCCGTGCAGGAAGCCGGGGCCGTGCACGCCCGCGGCGGCCGGCGCAGCGCGCGCAGCGACTGGATGGAGCTCGAGCAGCAGCGTGGCATCTCCATCAGCTCCACCGTGCTGCAGTTCCCGTACCGCGGACACACCATCAACCTGCTCGACACGCCCGGTCACCGCGACTTCAGCGAGGACACGTACCGCGTGCTCGCCGCGGTCGACGCCGTGGTGATGGTGCTCGACGCGGCCAAGGGCATCGAGGCGCAGACCCTGAAGCTGTTCCAGGTGTGCCGTTCGCGCAACCTGCCCGTGCTGACGTTCCTCAACAAGTACGACAGGCCCAGCCGCGAACCGTTGGAACTGCTCGACGAAGTCGAGTCGCAGATCATGCTGCGCCCCACGCCGGTCACGTGGCCGGTGGGCAGTGGTGAAGACTTCCGCGGCGTCATCGACCGGCGCACTGGGCGTTACACCGCGTTCACCCGCACGGCCCGTGGCGCCAGCGCCGCCGGCGAAGAGGACATCGACGTGCAAACCGCGGCCGCTAACGCACCAGCCGACCAGCGCCGCGCGTGGCAGCACGCGCTCGACGAGCTCGGCCTGCTCGACGCGGTCGGCGCCGACGTCGACATGCCGTCGTTCCTGGCCGGCGAGTCCACGCCAGTGTTCGTCGGGTCGGCGCTCACCAACTTCGGCGTGCGCAAGCTGCTCGACGCCGTCGTCGACCTCACACCCGCGCCCACGCCCCGGCTCGACGTGGTTGATGCACCCCGCGCCCTCGATGCCCCGTTCAGCGCGTTCGTGTTCAAGGTGCAGGCCAACATGGACCCGTCGCACCGCGACCGCATCGCGTTCGCCCGCATCTGTTCGGGCAAGTTCGACCGCGGTATGAGCGTCACCAACTCGCGCACGGGTCGCGACATGACGACCAAGTACGCGACCACCGCGTTCGGCGCCGATCGCGAAACCGTCGACGAGGCGTACCCCGGCGACGTCGTCGGCCTCGTCAATGCCAGCGGCGTGCTGATCGGCGACACGCTGTTCGATGCCGGGCCCGCCGGCTCAGCGGTTGCGTTTCCTGCGCTCCCCCACTTCGCCCCTGAAGTGTTCGCTCGCGCTCGCCCCATCGACAACGCGAAGTCGAAGCAGTTCCGCAAGGGACTCGAGCAGCTCGACGAGGAGGGCGTGGTGCAGGTGCTGCGCGACCCCGACATGGGCGACGTCGAGAACGTGCTCGCCGCTGTCGGTCAACTGCAGTTCGAGGTGTTCGCATACCGCCTGGGCAGCGAGTTCGGTGCCCCCACCGAGATCGTTTCGGCCCCGTACCAGGCCATCCGCCTCACCGACAAGCAATCAGCCGAACGCCTGCGCCAGATCGGCGGCATCCGCATCCTCACCCGCGGTGACGGCGCGCTGGTGGCGCTGTTCGAGAACCGCTACCGCCTGCAACGCCTGATGAGCGACGAGCCCGAGCTGACCCTCGAGCCGATCATCGCCGACGCCATGCCCCTCAGCTGACCCATCGGGAGCGAGGGGTCAGGCCGCAGCTGCGGCTTCGGCGAGAACGGCTCGTTGGTCGTCGGTCAACGGGATGCGAGCGGCGGCCTCCTTGGCAGCCGGTGACATCTTCGCCAGCGACTTGCGCAGCACCTGCACCAGATGATCGCGCGACAGTTTGCCTGCGACATCGGCGAGTTGGGTTTCGAGGAACACCAGGCAGGCGACGTCCTCCACCGCCTGCGCGCCGGGGTCGGCCGCCAGGGACTCGCGGCGGACGAGCGCCTGCACGGTGGCGATGGTGGCCTCGTCGTAGCCGACGCCCGCGAGCAGCACACCGATGTCGCGACCGTGGCGGGTGCGTTGGTCTCGTTTCCAGCGCAGGTAGCCGGCACGCCCCTCCGGGTACTGCGACCGTGGAAGCTCCCAGCGCCGGAGATGGTGTGCCCGCGCCGCCACCAACCAGGCATCAGGGGCGTGCGGATGCAGGTGAGCCATCCACTCGGCCGCAAGCACGCCGTGCACGAGCGCGAGGGGATGCAACGTGCCGCGTACGGTGACCAGAGTGGGGTCTGCGGCGTTGGCGGCGTCGATGGCTGCCACAGCGGCGTCGAACAGCGACGGCTCGCTCATACCGACCCCGCAGTCTGCAGGTGGACGTGCAGCGCGAGCGGGCCGCGGAACTCGAAGCCGCTGAGCACCGCCGGTTCCGCCAGCTCGATGGTGCCGAACCGGTCGAGCAGACGCTCGACCGCAAGTCGTACCTGCTGACGGCCCAGCCACTCGCCCAGGCAGCGGTGCTCGCCAGTCGCGAACGCCAGGTGTGCACCCTCGCGACGAGCCAGCGAGAACGTGTGCGGCTCGGCCCAGCGCTCTGGGTCGCGATTGGCGGCGCTGAGGCAGGCAGCGACCAGCGCGCCGCGCGGGATGTGCACGCCGTGCAGTTCGATGTCCATCACCGTCTGGCGGGTGGCGGTACCGACCGGCGACTGCCACCGGAACGTCTCCTCGATCACCTTGCGTAACACAGCGCGTTCGGCACGAACCGCCGCCATCACGTCGGGCTGGGTGAGCAGCACCCACATCACGAGCGCGACACCGTCGCGCGGCTCGTTGATGCCGCCCGACACCATCAGCCGCACGTTGTTGATGATCTCGTCGCGTGTGAACCCGTGCTGCACGTACATGCCCAGTTCGCCGCGGCCCAACGCCTCGTCGAGCGATGCGGCCAGCTCGCGGTTCGCCTTCGCCGCGACTGCCGCGCGCTGGGGGTCGTTCTCGAAGTTGGCGATGCCGGTGCACACACCGCGGTTCCACTCGGCGAGATGGTTCCACTCGACCGTCCACCCCAGCGCCGCTGCCAGCGTGAGGTTGGCGAGCGGTTCCGCATAGGCAGCCATCAACTCGACCGTGTCGCCGGCGGACGTGTCGTCGTCGAACTCGTCGATGAGTTGGTCGAACAGCGCGGGCAAGCCCTCACGCACGACGGGCGCGGCAGTGGACGCGATGAACGGCGGCCGCATGCCGTCGGCCAGGCGGTCGTGCGCGGCACCGTCGAGCGTCAGCATGTTCTCGCCGAGGCAGTCGCGCAGCCACGACGGTTCAGTGTTGCTGCGGAACAGCTCAGGGTGTTCGCAGACGTACACGACGTCGTCCCACCGGGTGACCAACCACATGTCGAGCGACGGCACGAACGCGATCGGCTCGTTCGCCTGCAACGCTGCGAACGCCGGGTATGGGTCGGCCTCCAGCACCGCCAGTGTGAGGTCGGCGGCGCGCAGCAAGGTGCTCACTGGCTACCGGGCCCCGCTGGACGGCGACGACCTTCGAGGCGTCGAGCGCCTGCCACCACGACCAGCACCAGCGATGCGACGAGCGTGAGTGCAATGGCGACCGCGCCTTGGTTCGTCACCGGATGGTGCACCAGCAGCAGCACCATCGACGTGATGCTCACCACCCATGCCACGGCGGCGATGCGGGCGGTGACCTCCTCCAGTTGCGTCAGCTCGGCGTCGCGGCTGACTGCCGTGTGGCCGGCGCCCTCGGTGCGCAGCAACGATTCGAGCCAGCGCACCGGCGACGACACAACGATGAGCACCACCGGCGCCCACAGCACCATGGTGCCTGCGATCCAGCGTTCGTCGGCGGCAGAGATGACGGCTTGCCCGTTCACCGCCGCCGCTGATGCGAACGAGGCGAGCGCCGTGACCACGATGACCAGCAGCGCCTTCACGTACCGCAGCACGATGACCTGCAGCCGCAGCATGTGGCGCACGATGCCGTACTCGACCTTGGCGACTTCCTCGACCATCGTTCGACGACGCGCGGCGGCGAGTTCGAAGAGCGCCTCGGCCCGGGCTCGGTCGGCGTTCTCCTGTGCGTCGTCGACCAAGCCCGGATACGCGGCCAGCTGACGGTCGATGCGAGCACGCCCTCGCGGGTTGCTGGGCACCAGCAGGTGCACCGTGGCGTCGTCGCTGTGCACCGCCTCGTACGCCGCATTCGTGGCCGCATCGAACTCATCGGTAGGCATGCGCAGCCCGGTGAGCGTGAACCGCGGAGTGAACACTTCACCGTCGGCGTGCACTACATGGTTGGCGTGGAAGTAGAAGCGGGTGAGCTCGATGATGACCAGCCACAGCACCACGAGCGCCAGCACGATGGACAGGGCCACCGCAACGGCCAGCAACCCGCGCGACCACGACACGGGGCCGGCCAGTAGCGAGCGCATCACCTGCAGCACCGCGTCGCGTTCGAGTGCTGGCAGGAGCACCAGAATGCCGGCACCGGAGAGCAGCGCCGTGGCCACACGATGCATGGTGGACAGTCGCACCTCGCAACGCTGCAGGAAGCCGCGCATCGCGGCGCGTTCGTCGGGGCTGGCTGCGGCGTGGGTCATCGCCCAGCACGCTAGTGCGCACCCCACATTGAACGCAGTGGAGTCGAGCGACGAGACTGCTCCCATGAGTGCATCCGACGACACCCAGCTGGCTCGCGTCACCGCCGCTATCGACACCCTGCTCGCCGAGTTCCCGCCGGCCACCACCGACGACCGCGAGTTCCGCGGGCGCCGCTACGACGCCGGGCTGGCCTGGGTGCACTTCCCCGAGGGCTACGGCGGCCTGGGCATGCGGCCCGACCTCAACCGCCTCGCCGAGGAGCGCTGCCGCAAGGCCGGCGCGCACGCCACCGACGCCAGCACGTTCTTCATGGCGCTCGCCGGGCCCACCATCGTCACCCACGGCAGCCACGAGCAGAAGGTGCGCTTCCTGCGTCCGATGTTCACCGGCGAGGAGAAGTGGTGCCAACTGTTCAGCGAGCCCGGCGCAGGCAGCGACTTCGCCGGCCTCGCCACCAAAGCGGTGCGCGACGGCGACGAGTGGATCGTGAACGGCCAGAAGGTGTGGAACACGCTGGCCCATCTGGGCGACTGGGGCATGCTCGTCACCCGCACCGACCCGGAGGCGCCGAAGCACAAGGGCATGACGTACTTCGCGCTCGACATGCGGTTGCCCGGTGTGGAGGTGCGTCCGCTGCGTCAGATCACCGGCGAGGCCGAGTTCAACGAGGTCTACATGACCGACGCCCGCGTGCCCGACGACTGCCGCATCGGCGCGGTCGGCGAAGGCTGGCGCGCCGCGCTCACCACACTCATGAACGAGCGCACAGCCATCGGTGGCGGAGGTGGCGGCGCACGCCGCAAGGGTCCGATCGACGAGGCCATCCGCCTGTTCAAGCTGCTGCCCGCCGACCAGCAGACCGGTGCCAAGCGCGACCATCTGATGAAGCTGTACTGCACCTCGGAAGTCAGTCGCCTCACGAACGCCCGCGGCGCAGCCAAGGCGAAGGCAGGCAACCCCGGGCCCGAGGGCAGCATCTCCAAACTGGCCCTGAGCAACTTCAACAAAGTGTGCACCGAGTTCTGTATGGAACTGCTGGGGGCCGACGCGATGGTCGGCTACGACTTCACGTTCCGCCGCCCGGAGAACCTGTCCGTCGACGGCATGGATCATGGCATTCGGCACAGCTTCCTGCGCGCCCGGGCGAACAGCATCGAGGGCGGCACCACCGAGATCATGAAGAACATCCTCGGCGAGCAGATGCTCGGCCTGCCCGGCGAGCCCCGCGTCGACAAGGATCAGCCCTGGAGCAAGGTCCCCCGCAACTAGCGGGTCACCTACCGGCCGGCCGGCCGGCGCCTCGCACCACCACCTGCGGAGGTTGCGTCAGACGACGCGAACACGATGGACGAGCACACCGAGCCGACGAGCGTCGGCATTGACACCGAGATCGACAGGCCGAGCCGGACGTCGGATCACAAAGGCAACCTCGACATCGTCCGCAGGTTGCAACGGTAACGAGATCACCTGGGGCCAATCAGGTTGGTCGGGAGCGTCGATCACGCGCAGCGTCCTGCCGTTGACACGCACCTCGACAGAGCGACCAGGCCCGCCGTAACGGGCGAACACCTGCACTTCCACCTCCAGCGTCGTCGCCCCTCGGCAGGGTGCGAGCAATCGGGCCTCGGCGCCATCGCTCCAGGTCCCTTGCCCCGGCTCCGGATACGACCACCCCGGGCCGCACAACGCATCAGCCGTGACACCATCGGCGAGATCCCACCAACCGTCAGCGCCCGCTTCGATCGCCGGCAGGACCGTGGTCGCCAGAGGGCCGCTGACCCACCGCACCAGCCGCTCGACCCACGAACGGCGGCCTGTGGCGACGTAGATCGACCACGCCACACGAGACCGGGCGAGCCGCGCGTCGAATCGTGCGCTGATGGCTGCTCGCGCAGCCGGGACGAACCGGACTCCTCCTCGGCGGTACTCGGGGAGCACGCGGAGACGTCGTTCGCGCTGGGCGTCGACCGCCTCGATGACAGGGGTCACCAACGGCTCAGCGGTGACGTCGGCGAGCAACGCGAGCCGCTCGCGCATCTCGGGCAGCAGGCCGTGGCTGGCCGCCTGCCCAGCGATGCGAGTTGCCGTGGCGCGCACGTCGGGAGTCGAGCGCAGCAGCATCACCGCATCGACCGCCCATTGCACCCGCGAGTTCTCCTCGTCATGGCTGGCATGTTCAAGCACGTGTAGCAGGAGGTCGCCGTCGCAGAGCCGCTTCGCGCTCGCCGAGCCGAGATCCAGCGGCACGGCCGCGGACCAGAACGCTGCCTCGGCTCCTGCGACTCGACTCGACGCGAACACATGCCAGTGCAGATCCACCTGGTGACCGTCGGGATGCTCGAAGTTCCAGCTGTGCCGACGGTGGGCGAAGCGAGCGACGACGCTCAGCGGGGAGACACCGCGCAGGCCTTGCCAGCCCTCGTCCTCGAGCAGAGCGAGGGCCTGCTCGAGGTGCTCCGGAGCGACGAGCGCATCGACGTCGCTCATGTCGCGAAGACCCCAGTCGCCCCCGTAGGCGGGGATCAGCGATGCGCCCTTG
>Ga0335397_10006467_pt1 | contig 15122 bp, 16 predicted proteins | sample MAT04_FD_205740 | JGI IMG/M metagenome (GOLD analysis project Ga0335397, IMG submission 205740) | Freshwater microbial communities from Lake Fryxell liftoff mats and glacier meltwater in Antarctica - MAT-04 (spades assembly) (version 2) ...
ACATCCAGCACCTGGGCGCCGGCATCTACCTGTTCGCGGGCAACCGAAAGCGCTTCGTCGTATTTTTCTTCACGGATCAGCCGGGCAAATTTCTTTGAGCCGGAAACATTGGTCCGTTCGCCAATGTTAATAAAATTGCTGTTTTCGAAAATCATCAGCGGTTCCAATCCGCTCAGGCGTAAATTCTTTTCTATTACAGGAATATGCCGGGGTGTTGACTGCTCAGCGATATTGCATAGTTCCTTAATGTGTTCGGGCGTGGTGCCGCAACATCCGCCAATGATATTGACTGAGTGGTTCAGGAGTATGGGATGAACGTGTTTTGCCATCTGCATAGGCGATTCATCGTATTCACCAAACTGGTTAGGCAAACCGGCATTGGGATAAGCGCTTACATAAAAAGGCGCTTTCCGCGAAAGTTCCTCAATAAACGGGTTGAGTTGTTCGGCCCCCAGCGAGCAGTTGAACCCAACGCTAAGCAAATCAATATGCGAAACTGAATTCAGAAAGGCTTCCACTGTTTGACCCGAAAGCGTCCTGCCGCTTAAATCGGTAATGGTTCCCGAAACCATAACCGGAAGGCGTAAATTTCGTTCGGCAAGCACTTCATTTATAGCGTATAGTGCAGCTTTAGCATTCAGGGTATCAAAAATGGTTTCAACCAATAAAAGGTCAGAACCTCCGTCAATCAGTCCGCGAACCTGCTCAACGTATGCGTCTTTAAGCTGGTCATAGCTTACGGCACGAAACCCCGGATCGTTTACATCGGGCGACATGCTGGCCGTTTTGCTGGTTGGCCCCACTGCGCCTGCCACAAAACGTGGCTTTGCAGGATTTAAAGCAGTGAATTTCCGGGCTTCGGCAACAGCAATTTGGGCCGCAGCCACATTCATTTCATACACAATGGGTTCCAGCTGGTAGTCAGCCATGGACACCGATGTGGCATTAAAAGTATTGGTTTCGATAATATCAGCGCCTGCTTCGAGGTAGGCATCGTGAATTTCGCGGATCACATTTGGTATGGTAAGGCTCAATAAATCATTACAGCCTTTCAGATCAATAGGATGCGTGGCAAAACGAGCACTACGGTAATCCGATTCATTGAGTTTATAACGCTGTATCATGGTGCCCATGGCGCCATCCAGAACCAGAACCCGATTTTCTAAAACTTTAAATATTGCATTCCTTTCGCTCATATCGCTTATATGTTTTACTGCACCGCTTACCTTAAACAAAGCAGCAGGGCAGAAGTTTTTAACTCAACACATTCAGTTTCTCCGATTCCGGGAGCAGGAGTGTGTTTTAATTATAATTTCCCGATAAACCGGGATCAGGTATTGGCACCTTACCGCCGGGTGGTGGTGGTTGCCAGAGGTTCGCTGAGCCTGTTCTCTCCCCCCTTCTGTATAACTCAAACCTCCTTGTGCTTATAAAAGGAATATTTGAATTGCAAAGATAACAGTTTTTACTATAAGTACATAACCACTATCAAAGTCCTCACAATGTTATTTTTGATTATTATATTTTTAGTAAAGTAGAATTAATAAAAAATATTTTCAAAAATGGAACTACCTTTTCGAAAAATATGGATTAAGTAATATATCCTACTAATAATTGATTCTAAAGCTAACAAGTTATTTGCTGAAAAAATTATTTATCATAGCAAAGTTGAGGGTAATTAACGCTAAAATTGCCAGCAGTACCCATTCCTGTAGAGAAGAGATTAATAAAAGAAAGAAGAAAAGAAAAGCTTACCAAGGACCATTAGCAAGTAACTTTAAATTCTTATACAGAAGTTTCTGTAATAACAATTACCTCAGTACTATGAAATCTGAAAATTTACGATGTTTCTTATTTTCACGTGTTCTTCCTTGCCTCCGTAATTTTATATTACAACTACAATATAACATTTGTACTTTTCTGTTTAAAAAAAACCAATTAACATATAACAAACTGAATCATGAAAAAGAAACTTAGAACAAAAATCATCTTTGTATTAATAACGCTTCTTGCTCTATTTAGTTGCACGAAAAATTTCAACGAAACACAAGGGAATATTGATGATAGTGGGATTTTAAAATCAGGTAAAGAAATAATTGATCTGTCATTTACATTAACTACATCTAAAGATTTCATACTCCCAGAAACCCAGCTTTCAGATTTGGATATGTCAACACTGAATCCAGGTAATGATAAACAACATGTCAGAATGCAACTTTTGGAATCAGGGGAAATGATTATCTCCATTGAAGAACTTGACTTTAAAGAGAAAATAAAAATACCTCATAAATTATTACCCGATAAATCCAAGAAAATAAAAAAGACTGAAATTGTTGGAACCACGATTACTATGTACGATGAAGATGGGAAAAAAGTACATAGTTCACATATTGATGTGCCTAATCAACTTGAACTGGTAAAAAAAGTTAAGGAATTATGAAGCAAGTTTACTGCCGAAGACATCAATAGTACCATCGCAACCATGCAAGGACAAAAATTTATAGGCAACCTCGAAGATTTTATTGCTAAAGCACCTGCCAATGGGATCCAGGTGCTGGAACAAGGTGAGGATTTCGTTTCTTTACGGATGCCTCTAAATAAAATCGATTCCAGAATGAAACAGGAATCAGTATTGTTAATTGATAAAAAGCTAAATAAGATTGTCGGAAACCGCATCTATGATGAACACAATGAGATTTTGCAAAGCACTTTATATGGATATAATTCCGGTGAGATTAAATCACTATGTGCCATAAAAATCAATCAAAAAGTTAAAGTCCCATCAGGTCAACAGGTCGATATGGAGCTTAATACACGAATTGATGAATTGAAATTTAGCCTAAACAAATAGTATTAACAAATTAAAAACAGAAGACATGAAAAAATTATCATATAAATGTTGCATTTTTTTCGTATTTTTAGCAATTACGTTGAGTGGAACAGCACAGCGAAATGTAGTTTGGGTGCATGGCTTAGGTGGTACATCCGCCTCCTGGGAACATTACAAGGCATTGTTTGATCAAGAAAGAAATATCAACAGTCTGAAGACTAGCTATAATACTTCCAATGGGATTGATTTTGCTGCTAATGAAGTTGTTGTTTCCATGAATAATTATTTGGGAAATGGTAATAAAAACGCCCAAAACTTAGGGATTGGACATAGTATGGGTGGTGTAATGATAAGAGATGTTGATAAAATGTATTCAAATAATGGTCAGTATTTTGGCGGAATTATAACAGTTGCAACACCTAACAATGGAGCGCCAATTGCAAATTCACTTATTAATGGTGATGTGCAAAGTGCTGCTCAGGACGCTGCAAATAAGCTGATTGACGGACCGGTTTCTCAAATTTTGCCTTTACCTTGGGGCATTCTTTCTAATTTAACGACAGATGTGCTAAGTAATAAATTTATCACTAATGATTTAGTTCAAAGCCTCTGGGGTTCGCCAACAACTAATGCTGAATTAATGGTAGGGAGTGATAAAATGAACAGTATTAACAGCTATTATTCTACAATACCAAAAATAGCAGTGCTTGCCGAAGAAACCAGCCCTGTGCATTGGAGATTATTTAGTACGCAAATGTATGGTGAAGACCAGACTTTTGTTCAAACAGTAAACTCGGCAAGGAATGTGTATAATGGCTTTTATGTTTATAACACATCTTTGGCAATAGTTTCCTGTATTTTTGGATTCTTTAGCCCTGCTGTATGGGCAGTAACTGCGGCTTCAACGTATAGAGCAACTCAATGGGTAAAAGGTCGAAATTGGATTGATGACAGCGAAAACGTGTGGAGCTCCCTAATAAAAACATCACGTATTGAGCAACAGCCATACGTAATAGAAGACTGGGTTCCATGTGATCCGCAATACCCTCTCCAATCTACAAGCCTATTAAAGAATGCACCCGAAGACTGTTATGAATGGGTGTGGCGAACTGTTTATCGTGATGTTAGTGTTAACTACCCCAGCGATGGTTTCCTTCCTATATACTCGCAGGAACTACAAGGTGTAACTGCCTCATCCGGAAACAGATATTATATTGTTGGAGCTAACCACGTTGAAGTACGGGATATGAGTAATAGTATACTTAATGGTGCACCAAATGATGATACCCGAAATAAGTTTAATGCTATTTTTAATAGACAATCAGGTGATTTTTTCAGAACAGAACCAAGGTAATTATGAAAACTATTAGTATAATAATTATTTCTAGTTTCCTCCTAGCTGCATCATGCAGCAAGGAGGAAGCTCTTAAGGTAAAAACCGACTCAGCAGGAATTATTATTTCAATCCCATATCAATGGAAACAGGGTATACATTTAAGTACTCCGGTTTCGAACAGTGGGTTGGCGGCAGCCATATATTATAAGGGCAATATTGTTATCCCTGTCTCCGATGGCGGAACCAAACGGTTGTTAGCTATGATAAATTCAAAAAATGGTGAATTTATTTGGAAATGGGACGACAGATATGTCCCTACTGAATATGAAGATATAACTTATTATTTTCAATATAATAACCTGCTAACATATCAGAACGGAACAAGAAGCTATTGTATAAACCTGGATAATGGAACCACTCATTGGAAACATAGGGGGACACAGTGTTTGATATAAGAATATTCACTGATAGGGACGAATACTATTTTATGATAGGAAAAATTGTAAATCACCAAGGTTATATAGAATATCCGATTTTCCGATTTGACATAAATACCGGAAAATTTTCCGAATTTATAAGTGCAAACTATTCATCTGATTATATCGCACCCGATAATATGATTGGAGCAACATGCAACATAAACAAAGTACCTGGTAACGATTCATTGTATTCAATAACATATGCCGAACCTTTGCCTAATTGGAATGTAAACTCATTTTTAGGTTTATACAATCAATACTCAAAAAAATGGGTTTATGATCGTAAGCTTATGGCCAAGCCTACTCAAAATACAAGTGTTTTTACTCCTCCCCAAATATACAACGGCAAAGTATATGCCAATTGTGGGTACGACATAGTATGCCACGATATTGCTACTGGTAAGCAACTTTGGACACGCGATTTCGGTGCCGATTTTATGTTCTCGGGCTTTATTATTGTCGAAAATAAACTTATTGGTAGCTGCGAAAATCAGATGCTGTATTGCATTAATCCTGATAATGGCACTATAATATGGCAAACCAAGGGTTCGGGTACCAGCAGCAGATTGGCTTACTTAAATGGTATTGTATATTTTATTGGGGGTGGTGATGGCAAGTTGCATGCGGTAGAAGTAAGTACCGGTAAAACGGTGTGGCTGCTGGATGCTAACAGCATTGATGGCACCATTTTTGCTTCATACAATCCTGTATTTGTTTTTCCTGCAGCAGATGGTAAACCTGCAAGGGTAATTGCCTTAACTTTATCAAATGCATATTGTTTTGAAGCATACAGATAATAAGGTAGTTGTTTTTACCCAAGCTATGGTTTTCTTCCTACATTCTCTCAAGAATTAATAGGTGCAAATGCCTCATCCGGAAACAGATATTATATTGAAGGGGCTAACCATGTTGAAGTACGCGATATGAGCAACAGCACACTTAACGGGGTGCCGAATGATGCTACCCAAGATAGGTTTAATAAGATCTTTAATAAGTCTGGTTTTTTCAATACCCCAACGAGATGAGGGCATCACTTTTAATAATTGTTTCTTATTTCTTCCTTATGGCATCATGCCATAAGGAAGAAATTCCTACAACCGAAAATGGGGTATTTGTTTCGCTACCTCATGTGTGGAAAAAATCATTGCACCAATATGGTGCCTTTTCCAATAGCTATTTTAATGTTCCTATTATATACCAAAATAATATAGCTATACCTACTACCAATGGCAACATAAAGTATATGACCATGGTTGACAAAGATAACGGCAACACAATTTGGAAATGGACTGACATTTATTATCAGAACACCATGAGAATTGATATCTTGGATAGTCATCAAAATAAAAACTTATTGACATGGCAAAGTGGGTCAACAAGTTTTTGTATTAATCTGGATAACGGCACAACACAATGGAAAATAAAAAGGAAAAGCTCATTTCAATCTTGGATGGCGGGATTAGACCAAAATTACTTTTCATTTGGAGAATCAGAATCATTGTATCCGGAATATCAAGAATCCATAGCCTATAAAGGCGATATTGAAACCGGGAATATTTCTGAATACATCATACCTCATTTTACCTTGGAGCATATCATTGGAGGGCGAATAGGAGATGTTACAAGCATTGAACCATATTATCATAATGGAATTCAATATTTGGCAGTAATATGGCAAGAAATAAAAGATAATGAATTATGGAATTTTCAATCCTATCTGGGATTATATAATTTCAATACAAACCAATGGATATATGAAAAAAAAGTAATGAATATACCCAATCTAAATGGTGTAGTTCTTTCAAAACCAATAATTTATAAAGATAAATTATATGCGAATATAGGGCATGAATTAGTTTGTCATGACTTGCTCTCAGGTAATCAGCTTTGGAGAAAAGAATTTTCTCAGGACTTTAGTTTTTCGGGTTTTATAATTGAAGAAAATAAAATCATTGGAAATAACGAAGACAGATATACATATTGTTTGAATCCTGTAAATGGAGATATAATTTGGAAAACCTTTAGTTCCGGGACAAATAGTGAGATAAGTTATTTGAATGGGGTGGTTTACTTTGTTGGTGGCTCAACCGGTAAGCTACATGCAATTGATATAAATACCGGCAAAACAGTATGGAAAATAGATGCTGCTAAATTAGGAGAACCCAATGGAAGCAGTTTTAGAACAAGTGCAGTGTATGTATTTCCATCAGAAGGTGACCAAAAAGCAAAAGTCATAGCCTTCTCCTATTTAAATGCGTATTGCTTTGAAGCGTATAAATAGTAATGTAGTTGTTAATTACCCAAGTGATGGTTTCTTGCCTATATACTCCCCTGCTACACGAATCCTTTCGCGTGGTGATATGGATAATAGTGAAGAAAATGGCTTGCCTGATAATATTATAGCTGTGGATTTGTTTTGACCACGCGAAAGGATTACATTAGGTGAGATAGTTCGTGTCGGTAGCGGTGATTACTCAGTTTTTTGTGATAAATTATTGCGTATTTTTGCTAATGCAAAATCATTTAAAATATGAACTACAAAATATCCTTTCAGGAACGAGTCAAATTGGGGATGGAGCAATTATTCAATCAATCGCCTGTTACCTTAGCAATGGCACGCCGTCAAGCTCAGCATCTGAAAATGAAAAGCACTACAAAAAACAAGAAACAAAGAGATTAGAAGATTATATTTCAGAAAAGGATTATTGGGTAAGGGATATTGATTTCACGCAATATGTAAGTGAGGGTGCAGTACAAAAAGTTTAGTTAAAAAATACCAATCATGTTCTGAAACTCAATGATGCTATTTATTATAATTCGTGGAGAGATTATTTATACAACTTATTACTCCATAATTATTTCTTCCCCGATACAGCTTACAGCCTGATGGGTTTTACAAAGGATAACAATATGCTGTTTGCGGTTGTCCAACAGCCTTATGTTTCAATTACTGAAGAAACCGACCTTGAACAGGTAAAAGTATTTTTAACACAAAATGGTTTCGGAAACACAAGAAATAATGATTATTTCAATCCTGAATTAGGTATTATCCTGGAAGACTTGCATGATGAAAATGTACTTACCCGAAATGATGTATTATATTTTATAGATACAGTGTTCTATATAACGAGTAATTTTTGGGTTTAAAATGGATACACTACCCGCGTTGTTCGCATTATTCCATTAATAATCAAATTTGATTTTATCCTGACTTTCCAAATTCAGGATACCCCTAATAAATTCTTTCACACCAACTTGTATTTATCCCAATAAACTGCCAGTATCCTTGGAATTCTTCTCTTTTTTAATTTCATCAATCACTTATTGTCCGGGTTAAAATATATTTCGTCCCTGACGGGACTATGATCAATTTCGTATCTTATTTTCTACCAATATGTTGTCCCTAACGGGACTGTCCCGTTAGGGACGATATATTGGTAGAATTAAATGTAAGCCCATCATGAGAAGTCCCGTATGGGACGCAATAAAATCAAGGGATTCAGCTCATTGTAATCTTTTTTATCGGACAACAGTGTTTATCAATAAGAATTAGACCGCAGATGTCGTCCTGTTTATAGAAGTTCCATTCCGATAAACGGAAGTAATTTTCCGATTGACGGAAGATCTTTTCCAGAACTCGAAAATAGTTTTCCTGCACACAGAAGCAGTTTTCTGGAGTATAGAAGATATTTCCCGGAGCACGGAAGATGTTTTCCGGAGCACGGAAGCAGTTTTCCGGGGTCGGAATGGAACTTTCATACCATGAAATGAATCTTCAAAATGGCGGAATTAATAAATTTAACTGCGATTAGATTAAATCGAAGGGCGAACTCATCCAAAGTTTTAAACTTTGGATGAGTTTAACGCCCCAATAGACAAAACATGAATTCAACCTTTGATTCGCATTTCTATCTTAAGAATAATAGCTGTTTTTTTGAGGAGTTAAATTTGAACGCCATAAAAATTTGAACAATTGCTTATCAGTTCAGTTATATAATCTCTGAAAAAAATCATACCTTTGCACCCCTGCTTGAAGCAGGCAAGCCTTAAAAAATGGATTATACAATGGAACAACTATTAACCGATACCAACCTTAGCTTTAAGGTTAAAGATATCAAACTGGCCGAATGGGGCCGCAAGGAAATTGAAGTCGCCGAGAAAGAAATGCCCGGCCTGATGAGCATCCGCCGCAAATATTCGGCCGAAAAACCGCTGAAAGGCGCCCGTATCACCGGTTCGCTGCATATGACCATTCAAACAGCTGTATTAATTGAAACACTTGTTGAACTGGGCGCCGATGTACGCTGGGCCAGTTGCAATATTTTCTCCACACAGGATCATGCCGCTGCTGCAATTGCAGTAACCGGTGTTCCTGTATTTGCCTGGAAAGGCGAATCCCTCGACGAATACTGGTGGTGTACCTATATGGCGCTTACTTTCGATGGAGGAAAAGGCCCGCACCTGATTGTTGACGACGGAGGCGATGCAACCTTGCTTATACACAAAGGATTTGCAGTCGAAAAAGATGCAAGCCTGCTGGAAGTTGCTGCTTCGAGTATTGAGGAAGAAAGCATCATCAAAGTTCTGCGCGAATGCTACGTGGAAACTCCTAAAAAATGGCATGGCGTTGTTGCTGACTGGAAAGGCGTTTCGGAAGAAACCACTACCGGCGTTCACCGTTTGTACCAGATGATGGAAAAAGGCGAATTGCTTATTCCTGCTATTAACGTTAACGATTCGGTTACCAAATCGAAATTCGATAATCTTTACGGATGCCGCGAATCATTGGCTGACGGTATAAAACGTGCTACCGACGTTATGCTTGCTGGTAAAGTGGTAGTAGTTTGCGGTTATGGTGATGTGGGAAAAGGCAGTGCCAAATCAATGCGTGCATACGGAGCCCGCGTTATCGTTACCGAAATTGATCCAATCTGTGCCTTACAGGCTGCCATGGAAGGTTTCGAAATTAAACCCGTTGAAGATGCTTTGGACGAAGGAAATATCTATGTTACCACAACCGGCAACAGGGATGTGATCACCGTGGAGCATATGCTGAAAATGAAAGATCAGGCTATCGTTTGTAATATCGGCCATTTCGATAACGAAATTCAGGTGGATAAACTCAACGTAATGGCTGGCGTTCAGAAAATAGAGATCAAACCACAGGTTGACAAATATGTTTTCCCCGACGGTCATGCCATTTTCATGCTTGCCGAAGGCCGCCTGGTGAACCTGGGTTGCGCTACCGGACATCCTTCGTTTGTTATGAGCAATTCATTCTCGAACCAGACACTGGCTCAACTCGATTTGTGGAAAAACAATTACGAAGTTGGCGTTTACCGCCTTCCGAAATACCTCGACGAAGAAGTAGCGCGTCTGCACCTGGAGCATATTGGCGTAAAGCTTACACAACTTACACCTGAGCAGTCATCTTACATTTCAACTCCTGTTGAAGGACCTTATAAGGCTGATCATTACCGTTATTAAAAAATCGGTTTTTATAGAATTAAAAAGGGCTGTCATTTACATGATGGCCCTTTGTTTTTATAATCAGAAAATCAATGTAGAACTCTTTAATGTTAATCCTTATATGTTCAGTGTTAATCATTAAATGATGATAATGAATAACATATAACACTCAATGGAAAATGTAAAGGGAACGGAATGCTCACCTTTGAGACTTGAACTTTGAACGCTGCAGGCATTTGAACCTTAAACCCGGAACCCGGAACATTTATTCTTAGTTATAAACCATCAGCATATCCCCGTCATACGTATACCTGTATTGCATAAGCGCATAAGGTGATGGCCCTTCGTAAGGTGTACCGTCGTAAAGAATAAATTTCGACATGCAAACCGAATCAACACAGGTAGTGCCTGATTTGTCAGCACTAACTCTTGCTCCTGTTTTTTCCGGATCATATGGGCAGCAGCGTTCGTAAACCGAAAACTGATCCGGCAGCATACGATAAATTACGATCCCCCTGTACCCTCCGATGAAATATCTGTAACCGCCGATAGGAATGTAATCAAGCGTATTCGGATACAATCTCAGATCGACATAAACATAAGGTATCTGGGGTTGCCTATCTTTCCCGCAACCTGCGAAAACCAGTAAAAGAAGAATTATTGCTGTTAGTATGCGCATAAAGTAATTATTGTGAGATATTATCGTTGTAAAGGTAATACATAACACTTTCAAAACGCAATTGCCTGTTTAAAATTGCATTACTACTTCATATACTGGCTGAATCAGATGAACAAATCCTTTTATAAAAGCCGACTGATGCTGGCATCAGTAATTATCATTTTAACTGCATTCAGCTTTACGGGTTCGGGTTGCCACTTGCTGAAGCATGATAAAAGAGAAATTGCAGAAAAAAAACAGGAAGCTGCCGATCAGAAATTTAATGATGAATATGTAAACGCCGTTAAAAAACACAATAAAAACCAAAGCAAGCAGGCAAAGGCAATGATAAAAAAATCAAAAAAGGATGCTGCCAGGTATAACAAACCAAAGAAACGAGGATTGTTTTCGGGTACTAAATGCAAATAAAATGTTACTGTACTGATTTCAAGTGCTGTTGTGTTTTTTTGAAAATATCATTGCTGATTAAATATTACCGGATTTACAATTACCGGAATTTTTCGATACCCAAATTATAAATATTCAATATCCTGAAATTTATTATTTAAGGATTTGTAAAAACAGATGAAAATCTTATTAACTTTACCCCGTTTTATAAGCCAGGCTATTCACAAACTGACCATAGTATAAAAAACTCAAAGCAGAATTATCTGCATACTTTTTAGAAATTTACGGAAAGGACCCTTTTTAGCGAAGGGTCTTTTCTTCTTATTTAATAAAAACAAACTGCTACCGATATGACACAGGTAACATATTACACAAAAGAGGGATTTGAAAAACTGAAACTTGAACTTGAACATCTGGTTCATATTGAGCGTCCTCTGATTTCGCAACAAATTGCCGAGGCCCGCGACAAGGGTGATCTTTCGGAAAATGCCGAATACGATGCAGCCAAAAACGCACAGGGAATGCTCGAAATGCGGATTTCGAAACTGCAGGATATGATCCGTAATGCCCGCCCTATCGACGAGTCGAAAATGGATGCATCCAGGGTTCAGATTCTATCCACTGTTAAACTCAAGAATCTGAAGAATAATGCGGAGATGGTTTACATGCTGGTTCCTGAAAACGAAGCTGATCTGAAATCAGGCAAGATTTCGGTTACCTCACCTATTGCTAAAGGTTTGCTCGGAAAAGCAAAGGGAACTAAAGTTGATATTACAATTCCGACAGGTTCCATTGCGCTTGAAATCGTTGATATAACTATTTAATTCAATAGCCATGGCAGGATTATTTGCACGTATAGCTTCCGGCGAAATTCCATCCTATAAAATTGCTGAGGACGAACGGTTTTTCGCTTTCCTGGATATTAACCCGCTGGCCAAAGGTCACACGCTGGTAATTCCGAAACAGGAAATAGACTATATCTTTGATATGGACGAAGAAATGTATAAGGACTTATGGCAGTTTGCCATGAAAGTCGCCAAAGCCATTAGGCAAGTAGTACCTTGCATAAAAGTAGGCGTTGCCGTAATTGGTCTGGAGGTTCCTCATGCTCATATTCACCTGGTGCCAATGAATACCATGGACGATATTAATTTCAGCAGGCCAAAACTAACTTTTCCGGCTGAGGAAATGAAAGAACTGGCTGCAAAAATCGCTGCCGCGATATAAGGATACGGGAACAGCAAAATGTCTTCCGGAAACCGCTTTTCGTAAAGGCGGTTTTTTTTGTACCGAAATAAATTTTCAGGGTAAGGAAGGCGGGAGAATTCCTGTTTAAAAACCGACTTTTAAAACAAAATATCTTTCCCCAATAGCGGAATTGTATTATATTTGGGTACTGGTTTTACTGAATTTCAGAATCAGAGACAAAGCAGGCGATAATTCATTAAAAAACGTAATCTTCGCGTGATTAAAACAATTCAATGGTTCGCATACCTGTGGCTCTATATGTTGACGCCAAAGTTCAAGCTGATGCGGCTTCAACGCCAGAACAAGACTGCAGAGAGGGATGCCTGTGCGCATGCCATAGCCCGCAACTGGGGACGAAAAGCTATAAATGCAAATGGTTCAGTAATTAAAGTAACCGGTATCGAGAATGTTCCGGTTACTGGCGGAGTGCTTTTTGTTTCAAATCATCAGAGCAATTTCGATATCCCGATTATTCTTGGTTTTGTACCCCGCGACAAAGGATTTATTGCAAAAATGGAATTATATAAGGTTCCTGTGTTCCGTACCTGGATGACGAACCTGGGGTGCGTATTTATCGACAGGCGTGATGCAAGGCAGTCGCTGGCAGCACTTAGCCAGGCTGCGGAACGACTAAAAGAAGGACATTCGCTTGTGATTTTTCCGGAAGGTACGCGTAGCAGCGATGGAAAACTTGGCCGTTTCAAATGCGGAAGTCTGAAACTTGGGTTAAATTCAAACGTTCCTATTGTTCCTGTAACCATAAATGGCTCAATGAATATTATGCCGAAAGGAACATCTTTTATTAAGTCGGCCAGCGTTGAAGTGATTATATCTCCTCCGCTTATCCTTGATGAACTGGCAGCGAAGGATCCGAATTCTGTAACCGAAAAGGTGAGAAGTATAATTCAGGCAAATCTACAGCAAAATCCCTGATCGAAAATTTTGAGTACAAGGTCTGCTTCACCAATTAATACCCGATTTTTTCAATTTTGATATCCTTACATGTATCAAAAGGATTCATGGCATTTATGAGACGTGCTTTCTGGAATTGCTTCAGATCAGGAACCTTGATCTTCATTTCGCTGATTATTTCGTTCTTTAACAGATAGCTACGCATGGTTCCATGGAGTAGTGGAGTGGATGGGGTGACCCATTTTGTTCCGTCGAAAAATATAATATTCGAGTAGCTGGTATCCGTTACGAAGCCATTTCTGATGATAAGAATTTCGTCAAAACGTTCGCGTTTTGTGAGTAATTCGTTTATACGCCCGCGGTTAGTATATTTATAATTGTATAGAATTGTGTTAGCCTCTATCATCCTGAGCGATTTCACAACGTGTGGCACATAAAGCTCAAATTCAATCGTTTTAATTTCCCTGCTGTAAGAAACCCTGCATTTAAACAACCCCTTTTTACATGACGCCGGAATTTGTATGATCTGTTCCACGTCGAAGGTATCGGTGGACTTATACAGCGATTTGCGGCTGTGGTTCAGTCTTTCGTTGTGGTACTCCAGGTTTTGTAGTACTCCATCCTGTAACCTGATTGTTTCAAATAAAAGGGACATACACTTTGTCTTTTAATTCGTTAAATTCCGCTTGCGGATTGCTGTTTACCGTTATTCCTCCGCCACTGCAGAAAACCAGCTTATCATTTTCTTTTTTAATAAACCGTATCATTACTCCTGAGTCGACTTTTGATCCGTCGAAATACCCAAAAACTCCGGTATAAAATCCCCGTGAATAGGTTTCGGCTTCGCAAATGATTTGAAGCGTTTTTACCTTTGGTGCTCCCGAAATGGAACCGGCGGGTAAAAGCTTACGGAAGATATTTCCCAGGTCCGAAAGATAATTTTCCGGCAAGGTACCCGAAATTTCTGAACTTACCTGCAAAAGAGTCTTTTCGTGGGTAACAATTCGCTCCACATACCTGAAACGGTTTACTTTCACATTTGTTGCCACCATACTCAGGTCATTGCGGATAAGGTCGACAATGGTGTTATGCTCAGCTGTTTCTTTCGGATCGGCAAGTATCACATTCACCGCATCCGGAAAGGAGGCATCGATGGTTCCTTTCATAGGAAAAGAGCGAATGGTTCCGGCCTCCATCTGGACAAATATTTCGGGCGAAAATACCACAAACTGATCTTCATACAGCAAACGGTACCGCGCTTTGCTTCGTGCAAAAATTTCAGGAAGTGTTACATTCAGTTCAATGGCAGTAGGGAAGGTGAGATTTGTAAGATATGAGTTCCCTGAAGCAAGATTGCTGTATACAATTCCGAAAGCCCGATCATAGGCTTCTTTTTCTGCCGGGTGTTTTACCAGTTTTACCGGCACATCCGAATATTCAGCATCAAGGTTATTCCCTGTCCCGTTAACATCAAAATAAATTCCTGCTCCGGCAGCTTTTCCCGGTTCCATGAAAAAACCGTTCTTCACTTCAAAATCAATTCCGAATAGAAATGGCTGTTTCCTGCTTCCATAAGCATTCATCAGTTCAAAGACCTTTTCGGCGGGAATCAGCATTAATTGCTTGGGTTGTTTATCTTGGTTGAAAAATTAAAGTGCTTGGGGTTTGGGGCTTGGAACTTGGTGCATGGTGCTTGGTGCATGGTGCATGGTGCGTGGTGCATGGTGCGTGGTGCTTGGTAGAGGTGTTTTAGTTCTGAAGTTTGTTTGCAATTTTAGATGT
>Ga0335397_10006482_pt1 | contig 15097 bp, 2 predicted proteins | sample MAT04_FD_205740 | JGI IMG/M metagenome (GOLD analysis project Ga0335397, IMG submission 205740) | Freshwater microbial communities from Lake Fryxell liftoff mats and glacier meltwater in Antarctica - MAT-04 (spades assembly) (version 2) ...
TGGTTTATCTCCGAAACAGCGAGCCGTAGTCCATTCTCAATTCCGACCCCGAAATCGCCGAGAGCACCCGACCGAGGTATTAGGGCGCCGAGCGTGATCACCGGACCGGCGTCTACGTCGCATGGATCTGCACCGAAGAAGCGGTCGCAAGGTGGGCCCACCAATGGACATTGAATGTCGATAGCAGATGTATCGGGCACCGAAGAGTCTGTTTCGGCAATCCCGTCTAGCTGCACGTCTGTGCTGTCAGACGACGAGCCTTCTCCAGGAGAATCGCAACCACCAACGATACACATGAGTGAAAGCCAGAAGCATTGAAGACTTCGCTGGACCATGGGTTCCCCTGGGTTGCTGGCCTCGGCACTCGCGCTGTGGCCCAAGATCATTGTGCGTGTAGAATCCGGCGACTGCAATGCTCGAACGGTAGATGTTCCTGAGCTGCCCCGCTCCGTACATGCATCTGCGCAGATTCTACGGGATTTTCGCACCGAACCATGGGTTGCGCGCACACATCGCCCCGACTCCGCCCGACCGCGCGAGCACCACGGCACCCGTAGCTCCAGAACGGCCGAAGAGCATGCCCTGGGCGCACCTGCTCATGCCCAGGAGCTGCGCCCCTGAGACCCGCTTCGTGGACGCCCTTCGCTGCCCCCACTGTGGAGGGCGCATGCGCGTGATCTGTGCGATCGGCGATCCCGACGCGATCACCGCGGACACCGAACCTCGGCGGCAGTCGACGCGCACGAGAGGACCGATGGCGCCCGCGATCCGCCTCCCAGAGCGCCGGAGCGACACACCCACGCCGCCTGAGTGGCCCGTCAGCCGCCCGCGAAGCGACCGCCAACCGGCCGAACGCAGAGGTGCGCCTTCCGCACGACCGACCAGCCGAAGCAAGGCCAAGGACGCCGCGACAACGCCCCGTCTACCGCGTCCAGACCCTCGAAAGGTGCGTCGCCAGGAGTCCTCGCAGCCCAGTATGTGCGACTGTGTGCCCCTCGTACCCGGCGCCGGTGCCTTGTTTTTCCTATACTCTCACGACACCCTCGCGCCCGCCGCAGACGAGCGCACCCCCGAGGCAGTGACACACGTTCTCGAGCTGCCGCACGTTGCTGGGCCAGTCGTAGCCCACATCTTGCCGGGGCGCCCGACGCAGTGCGTCGATCATCGACGGGGCCCTCGATCTGGACCTCCTCGACGTGTATGCTCTTACCCAATTCCGGTTCCCGCAGCCCCCCGCTGATCCCGCCACATCGAGGTCGTCATGACCCTGACGCCGCTCTCCGCACGTCGCGCGTTGCTCGCTCTCAACATGCTCATCGCCGCCTGCGGCGACGACCCGAAGCCGGACACGACGGCGCCCGAGATCACCATCGAGTCCCCCACCCCGGGGGCGAGCGTCGAGTCGCCGGTGACGGTCTCCGGTCGCATCGTCGATCCGAAGGTGAAGGGCCACCAGACCTCGAAGGTCGCGAGCGTCACGGTTGACGGCGTCTCTGCGACGCTTGACGGCGAGCACTTCGAGGCGACAATCGCCGGCCTCGCGGTCGGCGACCACCTTTTCACTGTCACGGGCGTCGACAACGGCGGCAACGCCGGCAGCGTGTCGGTCATGGCGAACATCGACGCCCCGATCACCGGGTTCATCGTGCGGCCCGCGGTCGCTTCGATCGAGTCGGACACCGTGCCGCTACAGCTCACCGTGACCGGCTTCTACGACGCCCCGGGCAGCAAGACCCTGACAGACGGCGTCACCTTCGAGGTCGCCGACAACGCGGTCGCGACGGTCGATGCGAGCGGGCGCGTCCTGCCCGCGGGCGACACGGTCCAGGCGCGCACCGAGATCACCGTGCGCTATCGCGGCCTGAGCGTGGTCGTGCCGGTGCACGTGGCGATCGACAATCAGCCGCCGGCCCGACCCGACCTGCTGGGCTACCACTCCGAGACGAACCAGCGCGACCAGACCTGGACCGCCCTCGTCGAGCCCGGAACGGTCGTGCACGTCACGAACCCGGCACAGTCCGAAGGCGCGCGCGACCACGAGGTCACCGCCGACAAGGCCGGCCGCGTGTGGCTGTCCGTGCCGCTCGTCGCGAACCGCTCGAACGAAATCAGCGTGACGCTGACCGATGCGCTCGGCAACGTCTCCGACCGCTACGACTTCCCGATCCTGCAGAGCGACGGCTTCGTCGACGGCGGGCGCCTGCACCTCGCGTCGGCCGACAAGCTCGTTGGCTTCGTCGGCGAGGTCGTGCCCGAGACCCTGGTCGTGCGCGCCTACACCAGCGCCGGTCGCCCGCTCGCCGGGGCGACGATCAACTGGTCGGTCGTCACCGGCGACGGCTCGCTCGCGCGCGACAGCTTCGCCGCGCCGATCCGCGGAACCCGCGCGCGCGTCAGCATCAGCGACGCGGACGGCTATGCGCGCGCGACCTGGTGGCTCGGCGCGAGCGACTACGATCAGGTCGAGGTGCACGCCTCGCTCGCCGGCGATGTCGGCTTCCCCGTCGTCTTCAAGGCCGAGGGCTTCGCGCGCATGCCGGGCACCACCATGCTCAGCGGCGTCGTCTACGACGAGAACCGCATCCCGGTCGTCGGCCTGTCGGTGACACTGCTCGTGCCCGGCAGCGAGTACGCCAACACGACGCAGGGCAACACCGTCACGACCGACGAGCGCGGCCACTTCGCGGTCACCTACGCGCCCGCCATCGCCGAGCCCGAGGGCCCGCACCAGCAGCACCTGCGCTTTGACGGCACCACGCTCCCGGAAGGCAAGCGTTACGTGCGCCTCGACCAGGTCGCCAGCGTGTTGCCGGGACAGGACAACGACGTCGGCGTCTTCTGGATCCCGCGACTGCCCGAAGGGGTCGCGCCGCAGCTCGACGCCAACGGCGTCGTCACGCAGGAGATCGTGCTCGAGCGCGAGGTGATCGCCGGCAACGGTCCGGTGCGCGTGCGCGTGCCGGTGGGCACGAAGATCACCTGGCCCGGCGGCGTGCCCGAGTCGGCGAGGAAGCTCGCGCTCCTGGCGATCCCCGAGACGCGGGCGCCGATGTCATTGCCCGACGGCTTCTTCTCGCGCGAGGTGCTGGCGCTGCAGCCGGGCGGCACGCGCTTCGAGCCACCGTTGCCGCTCGACATGCCAAACTCCGGCGGCGAGCGGCCGGGCGCGGCGCTGACGATGTGGTCCTACGATCACTTCCTGACGAAGTTCGTGCCGATTGGCCGCGGCATCGTGTCCGAGGACGGCACGCGCGTCGTTAGCGAGCCGGGCTCGGGCATCCGCGTCGGCGCCTGGCACAAGGTGTCGCCGCCGGTACCGGACCCGTCGTGCACCGCGACCGGACAGACGGTGATCACGACGACGAAAGGCAAGCCCGGCAAGAAGGGTAAGCCGAGCAAGTGCAAGTGCTTCATCGAGGGCACCGACACGCCGACGGCGTGCCCCGAGGACGCCGACGAGGACGGCATTCCCGACAAGTTCGTCGTGCAGAACATCGGCGGCTGCAAAGCGCCGCCGGCGCCGAATCCGAAGCCCGACAACCCGCCGCCGCCCAAGCCGCCGCGGCGGAAGATCGAGGTCGTGTGCGAGGAGTTCCCACTGCAGATCACCAAGCCGGTCGAGGCGCACGTCTTCATCAAGAAGGGCGACAGCGTCGCCTTCTCGGCGCGCTGCCTCGACAACGGCAAGAGCGACGGCGCTATCACCTGGACGCGCTCGGCCCCGGACCCCAAGGCCGGCAGCGGCCCGAACTTCACCGTGGCGTTCGCGATGGAGGGCAAGTTCGTCATTACCGCGAAGTCGAGCAGCAAGACCTGCAAGGGCAGCGAGTCGCGCATCGTAGAGGTCAAGAGCTGCGTCGACGTCGGCGTGGTGCGCATCTGCGGCGACACGATGACGGCGCAGGGTCCGCCCGCCGACAAGCGCTTCCTCATCGAGGGCAACGTGCGCATGGGCATGAAGGGCTCGGGCACGGCGCCGACGACCTCGTCCGCGAACACCGGCGCGACCCCCGACGCGGGCGACCTGTTCCTGCAGGTCGTCGGCACAAGTGTCATCGCCGACGCGGCCGGCGCGCGCTCAAGCGCCTCCGGCATCCTCCAGATGGAGGTCGGCTGGCCGATCGTCGGCAAGAAGATGACGCCGGTCGCGCAAGGCACCTGGGTGCTTTCGCCGACGGGCACGATGTCGCTGACGATCCTGCCGACCTCGCTCGACAAGGGCGCGATGCTCAGCATCCTGGCGATCGGCCTGAAGTACAACGAGTTCTCGTTCCTGCCGAACGGCATCGCGATCAAGACGCCGATCCCGTTGCCGTTCAAGGACTCGAGCATGGACAGCTACTACGAGGAGGTCTGCCCGAAGGCCGTCGACACCTACTCGACGGCCGGCCGCACGTACTACGAGCCGCCGTGCAAGCCATCGGAGCGCGAGGTCGTCGAGTCCAAGCGGACGCGCTCGACCTCGATCGAGGCGACCCTCGACGGGCTCGAGCTGACGCGCGACGACATCCGACCCAACGGCTCGATCGAGCTGAAGAAGCAGGTGTCGATCGTCAAGGGCCTCTTCAACCTGACGCGCCTCAAGCTCGGCTACCAGAAGCAGCGCTTCATCGGCGAGCTCGGCTGGGAGATGGAGTTCGCCAAGCGCTCGATCGGCATGCTCACGACGGTCGAGATCGGCGATGGCTTCTTCTCCGCCGGCCTCACCGCCAGCTTTGCCAGCGAGGCGATCGGACCCGTCGCCATCCCCGGCATCCCGATCTTCCCGGCGACCCCGGTCGGGCCGGTGTACCTGACCATGCTCGGCTTCAAGTACAGCGCGAGCGGCTGGCCGGTCGCCGACACCGACGTCACGACGTTCGAAGGCTCCGTCGGCCTGGCGCTCGGCCCCGAGGTCAAGGCGTTCGGCCAGACGTTCTCGCTCATGACCGGCCTCGTCGTCGGCACGCTCACGCCCTATCCGCTCGCCTTCAGCGTGAACGGCACCTTCGACGTCTTGAAGCTCAAGTCCGGCGGTAGCTGGAGTTACGACGGCGGCTTCACCCCGAACACGACTGAGAAGGCGGGTGTGCAATACACAGGCGGCATCACGTTGGCGCTCGAGCCGTCCTTCATGTTCAAGATCAATGGCGACGTCAGCTACACCTTCCCGCTGATCTCGAAGACCGAATCGTTCATCAGCGGCTCGCTCGTCGGCTCGATCGCTCAAAGCGCCTTCAACCCGGCCAACATCAAGGCGACCGCGGTCGGCTCGGGTACGATCAAGATCCCGAAGACGCGCTTCAACGCCTCGACCACGCTCGCCGGCGGGAACTTCGCGGTCACCTACGCGCATCCGAGCGGCGACCTGGAGTTCCGCGCGGCGATCGAGTTCTACATCCCGCCGTACAACTGGACGCTTTCATACGTCAATGACACCGCCAACGACGGCGCGTCGATCTGGATGCACTCGAGCGCCGGCGACACTGTCGTGATCGCCGGGCCTCACCCGAGCACACGCGTCTCGTCGATCCCGACCGCACCCGGCATCGGCGTGAGCGAGGACACGCCGGTGATCGCGGCCTACACCGGCGACCCGCTGAGCTTCGAGCTGCTCGAGCCGACGGCCGTGCTCGACATCGTCGCGACGAAAAAACCGGGCCCGTTCATCGGCCGGCTCACGCTCCCCGACGGCACCGTCGTCGGGCCGGTCGACAACCCCGACGCCCGCGCGAACCGCCGCGGCGTCGACTACTACGAAGGGCTCGACGGGCTCACCGCAAGCTGGGTCGTCTACAACGCCGAGCCCGGCACCTACACCGTCACCAGCGACAACAGCGTCGAGACGCTGAGCCGCATCACCGCGGCGATCGTGCCGCCCGTGCCGGCGCTCGCCTTCGACGAGCCGTTCGTCGCCGACGACGAGACCGGCGCCTTGCAGATCGCCTGGACCGGTAGCGGCGGCACGAGCGATGCGCGCGTGCAGTTCCTCGCGCTGCCCGACGCGGGCGGGCCGCCGATCGACCTCGCGACCGCGGCCTTCCGCGGCGAGCAGGCGCTCGACGTCGACGCCGAGCTGGTGCCGCTCGGCCGCTACCGGATCCAGGCAGTGATCTTCTCCGGCGCGGGCACGAGCTTCGCTCAGTCGGCCGGCGTCTACACCTTTGGCTTGCCGCCCGAGGTCGACCGCGACGCGCCGCGGCTCGTGCGCGCGCGTTACCTCGACGTGACCGCGGCGGGCGAGCTGCCCGTCGAAGTGAGCTGGCTGCCGGCCGAGGGCGCCGCGGTCTATCGCGTGACGCTCGTCGCGGACGGCACGACGCTCGCGAACACGACCATCCATGCGCCGCTGAACCGTGCGACGTTGATCGCCGATCGGCGCGCGCGGGTGCCCGACACCGACGTCTTCGCGGGTCCGTTCGAGCGCGAGGCCAAGGTCGTCGTCGAGCTGATCGATGACGAAGGCGCGACCGCAAAGAGCGAGGCGCCGGTCGAGCTGAACGCCGGTCTGCTCGTCGGATCGATGCCGCCGTTGTTCGCGCGCGTCGGCAGCGAGTGGCGCTATCCCTTAAGGGATGGCGCGGGCGAGCCGAACGGTTGCGCCACCGACACTGTGCTCGCGGGGCCGCCCGGGCTCGCGTTCGCAGGTGACGCGCTCGTCTGGACACCGACCGAGGCGAACCTCGGCCCGCAGCTCGTCGACGTCGTGCTCGCGTGCGGACAGGTGCGCCAGACGTTCACGCTCGACGTGCGCGGCGCCGACGCGCTGCCGTCGGCTGAGTCGACGTTGATCCCCTTCGCCCGCACGGTCGAGGCAACGGTCGGCGGCGACGAGATCACGCTGACCCCGAGCTTCGTGAGCCTCGACCCGGTGACCGTCACGCTCGAGCAGGCGCCCGCCAGCGCGACGTTCGGCAACGGCGTCGCGCGCTGGACCCCTGACAGCGCCAGCGCGATCGCCGGCGGCGGCGACGTGCTCTTCACGCTCCGCGCGACGACCGCGACAGGACAAACGACCGACGAGACGTGGGTCGTGCACTTCGACGACCGCGACGGCGACGGCTTGTCGGATGCGTATGAGCTCGCGGCGGACCTCGACCCCGACGCTGCGAACAACGCGAACGCCGATCCCGACAGCGACGGCCTCAGCCACGCCGAGGAAGACGCGCTCGGCACGCTCGGCAACGTCGCCGACAGCGACGCCGACGGCCTTGGCGACGGCGTCGAGACGACGACCTCGGCGCGCTTCGCTGATACGGACGGTGACGGCCTCAGCGACGGCGACGAGGTCACGCGCCGGACCGATCCGCTGCTCGCCGACAGCGACGGCGACGGCGTCAGCGACAAGGTCGAGATCGACAACGGCACCGACCCCAAGGACAAGCGCGACACCGACGGCGACGGCGTGTTCGACGATCGCGAGGCCGTCTCCCGCACCGACAAGGACATCGCCGACACCGACGGCGACGGGCTCTCCGACGGCGAAGAGGTCTTCGGCTACTTCGTCGCGGGGCAGCGCTGCAGCACCGGCTCGGACCCGCGCAACGCCGACAGCGACGGCGACGGGGCCGACGACCGCGCCGAGGTGACGCGCTGCGATCCCGCGCACGACAAGGCGGCGACCGACCCGAACCGGCTCGTGCCCGACCTCGATGGCGACGGGCTCACCGGCGATCAGGAGACGCTCGCGGGCACCGGCCCGGCGATCTTCGACTCCGACGGGGACGGCGTTGGCGACGGCGTCGAGGTCGCGATGCAGACCGACCCGCTCTCAGCCGCTTCCAAGACCGAAGGGGTCGAGACCGAGGTCGACGTGCCGGTGCTCTCGGTCGGCGATTCGGTCGAGCTGATCATGGTGCCCGAGTCGGTCACCGACTTCGGCATCATCGAGGTCTTCCAGGACGCCGACCACGACTCCGCGCCCGACGAGTACGAGGACCAGTGGGGCTACGACTCGAGCAGCGCCGCCGACGCGTACGACGACGCCGACGGCGACGGGCTCGCGATGTGGCAGGAGGCGCGCCTCGGCACGAGCCCGCGCTCGGCCGACAGCGACGGCGACGGCGTGGCCGATGGCGACGAGCTGCGCGACGGCACCGATCCGAACGACGCGAACAGCGTCAGCGCGAGCGGCCCGGTCACCGCTCTGAAGGCGTTCCCGGTGCGCGCTGACCTGTTCAGCGACACGTTCCAGGGCCCGGCGATCCTGCAGCTAAAGGTGCTCGGCGCGCACGCCGACGGCACCACCAGCGACCTCACCACCGCCGCGCGCGGCACGACCTGGACCGTCGAGCCGCCGGCCGCAGGCACCATCACGCCGGACGGGCGCTTCACCGCCGATCAGAGCTACGTCGGGGACGCGGTCATCACCGCGACGAACGTCGGGCTGTCAGCGACCAGCACGCTCGCGCTGGCGACCTTCACGCCCGGCAAGGTCGCGAGCCTGCTGCTCGGCGGCCAGCCGAGCGCGATCGCGCTGACCGACGGCACCGTCTACGTCGGCGGCCCCTGGGGCGTGCGCGTCGTCGACGTGTCGGTGATCGACACGCCGGTCGTCGTGAGGGATCTCGCGCTGACGACCCCGCCGAGCGACATGGTCGTCGAGGGAACAGCCCTTGTCGCCGCGCTCGGCCTCGGCGGCGTCGCGATCATCGACATCGCCGACCCGCTCGATCCGGTGCTGACGGCGCAGGTGCCGGTCCCCGGCGCGGTGCTCGGCGTGACGCTCGTCGCGGGCGACGTCGTCGCGGCGACGAGCGAAGGGCTCGTCATCATCGACGCGGACGCTCCCGGCATCGGGCTCGCCGACGCCGACGGCGACAGCAAGGACGACCGCATCAGCGGCACGCAGCAGGCGACGTCGGGCTTCGTCGCAGTGAGGAGCGACCTCGATCGCGTCGCCGCCGTGCGCCTCGACGCGCACCTCCTCACCTGGCGCGTGATCGGCGGCGGCTTCGTGCAGGAACTCGATCTCGAACCCGGCGGAACGCTCCCCACGCACATCGGCATGCGCGGCGGCGTCGTCGTCGCAGGGCGCGGCGCGAGTGGCGCGTCGCGCATCGTCCTGCAGAACGGCGCGACCTGGGCCGCGAGCTCGATCGACTTCGGCATCAGCGACTTCGCCATCGAAGCGGGCGACCTCGTGCTCGCGACCGAGTCGGGCTCGGGCGTCGTCGCGCTGCTCTCGCCCAAGCGCACGCCCGGCACGCTGACGACGCTCGGCAGCATCGACTACGACGCCTTCTTCCAGGCGGGCCTCGTCGCCGACGAGCGCTACTTCTTCCTCGCCGACAGCTACAATAGCCAGCTCCACATCGGCGAGCACAGCCGCGAGCAGGACGGGCTCGGCATCCCGCCGACCGTCATGCCCGTGCGCCCGCTCGGCGGCGACTTCGTCGAAGAGGGCACCGTCATCGAGCTCGAGGTCGCTGCGAGCGACGACATCGGCGTCAAGCGCGTGTCCATCCTGCGCGACGACGTCGAGATCGCGCGCGGCACGCGTCCGCCGTATCGCGCGACGGTGCGCACCACCAACGTCACGGCCCCGACGACCATGACCATCGGCGCCGAGGCGCTCGACTTCGGCGGCAACGTCGGCCAGATGGCGCCGCTCGAGTTCGCGGTCGTGCCGGTCGTCGACACCATCCCGCCGACGGTGACCCTGCTCGAGCCGTCGCCCTTCGAGTGGGTCGCGGCCGACTCGCCCGTGCTGGTGGCGGTGCGCGCCGAGGACGACCACGCGGTCTGGAAGGTCGAGGTACGCCTCGACGGCGAGCTGGTCGCGACGACCGAGGACCCGCCGTACGCGATCGAGATCACCATGCCTTCGTCGGATGCCGACGGCGTGCTCGCGCTCGAGGTCACCGCCTACGACTATGGCGAAGGCACCGCGACCGCCTCGGCGAGCCTCGTCTTCGCCGGCGTCGACCTCGTCGCGCGCGGCGTTGCGAAGATCGCCGCTGACGACACGACCTACGACGGCAAGGACCTGCTCGTGCGCCGCGGCACCGTCGCGATCGACGGCGCGCACACCTTCGGCAAGGTGCGCATCGGGCGACAAGGTGTGCTCACCCACAGCGACGCGACCGTCGCGAGCGACGCCGTCGGCATCGACATCACCTGCGAGCGCGTCGACGTCTCGCCGAGCGGGGTCATCGACGTCAGCGGCAGGGGCTACCTCGGCGACTGTGCGCCGGGCTCGCCGAGCTGCGGCGCCGGGCCGTTCGGGCCGGGCAACGTGCCGGTGCCGCGTGTGACTCTTGGTGGCGGCTCGCACGGCGGCGGCGGTGGCCTCGGCGAGAGCCCCACCTACGGCGACTGGTTCCATCCCACCGAGCTCGGCATGGGTGGCAACTACGGCAGCGGCGGCGGCGAGCCGGGCGGCGATGGCGGCGGGCGCATCAAGCTCGTCGCCGACGCGATCGTGCTCGACGGCGTGATCAAGGCCAACGGCGCCAACGGCGTGGCGAACATCCTGCAGAATGGCGGCGGCGGCGCCGGCGGATCGATCTGGATCATCGCCGGCTCGCTCGACGGCGTCGGGCGCATCGAGGCGAACGGCGGCACCCACGCCGTGAACGGTTCCGGCGCTGGCGGCGGCGGGCGCATCGCCCTCGAGCTCGACGACGCGGGCGACATCGACCTCGATCTCGTGCGCGCCTTGCCGGGCCCGACGAGCACCGCCGGCAAGGGCGGCGCCGGTACCGTCTACCGTGACGTCGCCGGCGCACGGGTGATCGTCATCGACGACGCACGCCGCAGCGGTGGGCTCGACGATCGCTGCCTCGGCTTCGCGCCGTCCGCGACGCCGATCACGCTGCCCGATCTGATCGTGCGCGGCACCGCCCACGTGATCTTCACCGCGCCGGTGGTGGCCGACGTCGTGCGCCTCGAGCAGGAGGCGCGCATCTCGCCCCTCGAGACCGACCTCGCCGCCGAGCACGGTCTCAGCCTCGACGCCGATCGCCTCGAGATCGGCCCCGACGCGGCGGTCGACGCCGACGCGCGCGGCTACTTCGGCGACTGCCACCCGGGCTCTGCCAGCTGCGGCGCTGGTGGTTTCTGGTTGGGCAATACGCCGCTCGGCGGTGCGCGCCCCCTCTCCGGTGGATCCCACGGCGGCGTCGGCGGCGGCGCGGAGCCGAACCCGACCTACGGCGACGTACAGCACCCGGTCACGCTCGGCGCGGGTGGCGGCTACGGCAGCGGCGGTGGCGAGCCGGGCGGCGACGGCGGCGGTGCGATCCGCCTGGTGCTCGGCGCGATGGTCAACGACGGCCGTATCTCCGCCGACGGCGGCGACGGCCTCGATCAGATCCAACGCAACGGCTCGGGCGGCGCGGGCGGCGCGGTGTGGATCACCAGCGGCAGCCTTGCCGGCGCCGGCGTCATCAGCGCGAACGGCGGCGCCTCGGCTCCTTCCGGTGGTGCGGCGGGCGGCGGCGGGCGCATCGCGATCGAGCACACCAGCGGCGAATTCGACCTCGCGCGGGTGACCACGTGGCCGGGCACATCCGGAACGCGCGGCACCGCCGGCACCGTGTACCACGAGCTCGGCAATCAGGTCGGCACGCTGTCGATCGACGACAGCGGCTTCGGCTCCGGCGATGGACGCGCGCTCGGCTTCGACCTCTCGGACACGACGTTCACCCTCGACGTGAACCTGACGCTCTCCGGCACGACGCAGCTCGCGCTCGCGACACCGCTCGCGGTGAAAGAGCTCCGGCTCGAAGGCAGCTCGGTCCTGACCAGCGTCGACACGCACGGCGCGTCGGGCGGGCTCACAGTGATCGCCGACCTGGTGCACATCGGACCGGCGGCGGCGATCGACGTCACCGGCCGCGGCTACTACGGCGACTGCTCGCCGGGTTCGGCGAGCTGCGGCGCTGGCGGGCAATCGATCGACGAGCGCCGCGACATGGGCTTTGGGGCGCGCCCGGGTGCAGGTGGATCGCACGGCGGCCTCGGCGCTAGAGACAGCGGCCGCGTCTTCGGCGATCCGCTGGCGCCGGTCACGTTCGGCGGCGGCGGCGGCTACGGCAGCGGCGGTGGCGAGCCTGGCGGCGACGGCGGCGGGCGCGTGCGGCTCATCGTCCGACGGCTCGAGGTCGAAGGTGCTGTCCGCGCGACGGGAGCCGACGGCTTGGATCAGATGCAGCGCAACGGCTCGGGCGGGGCGGGCGGATCGATCTTCATCAGCGCGACGACGCTCGCGGGCGGCGGCACGATCGACGCGAACGGCGGCGACTCCGCGCCGGCCGGCGGATCGGGTGGAGGCGGCGGGCGCGTCGCGCTTGTGTACACGACGCTGGCGGGCTTCGACCTCGCACGCGCGACCGCTCATGGCGGCGGTGGAGTCGACGACGCGGCGCGCGCCGGCCCCGGCACGGTGTGGCTCGACGGCCCGAGCGACCGGCTCATCGTCGACAACGGCGGCGCTATCAACCGCAACGAGACCGCGCCCTGGGTCGAGCTCGGGTTCGCGGCGGTGCTCGCCAAGACGGCGTCCACGGTCGAGGTCGACGGCACACCCTGGATCGCCGACAGCCTCGTCGGCGTCGCGGTGGTGATCGGCGGCACGCGCTTCACCGTGACCGGCAACTCCGAGAGCTCGCTCGAGCTCTCGCCCCCGACCCTCGGCGGCGTCACCGTGGGCGCATTGATCCACGCCGAGCACCATCTCGCCGGCGCGCTCGAGCTCCGCGGCAATGCGCGCGTCGCTTGCCTGGATGCGGTCTCGGTCGACGACCTCGCGCTGACGACGGGCGCCGTCTTGACCCATCCGCCCGCGGGCGCGAGCGGCATCGAGCCCGGCCTCGAGGTCAGCGTCGCCGACGTGCTCAGCATCGCCGCGGACACCGCGATCGATGTCAGCGCGCGCGGCTACCTCGGCGACTGCGGCGCGGGAAATCCGTCGTGCGGCGCTGGCGCGCAGACCCTCGGTTTCGCGCAGCCCGGCGCCGGTCAGTACTCCGGTGGCTCTCACGCCGGCCTCGGCGGAGGCGTTTCGCCCGGGTTCGTCTACGGTGATCCGCTCGCGCCGACAACGCTCGGCGCCGGCGGCGGCTACGGCCGGGGCGGCGGCGAGCCAGGCGGGCGCGGCGGCGGGCGCGTGAAGATCGACGCGGGGACGCTCGACATCGCCGGAGCGATCCGCGCGGACGGGCAAGCGGGCATGGCGAACGCCGCCCAAAACGGCTCCGGCGGAGCGGGCGGCTCGCTGCTGATCGCGGTGCAGACGCTCGGCGGCGGCGGTGGCATCTCGGCGGTCGGCGGCAGTCAAGCCTCGAGCGGCGGTAGCGGCGGTGGCGGTGGACGCGTCTCGCTCACCTGGGACGACGCGGCGAGCGCGTTCGACGTCGACGCCATCGACGTGCACGGCGGCGCCTCGAGCGCGAGCGCCGGCGGTCCCGGCACCTTGTTCCTGGCGCCGGTGACGGGCGTGCATCGCCTTGTCGTCGATAACGGAGACATCATTCACGTCAACGAGACGGCACCGTGGCCCGAGGTCGGCCTGCGCGTCGTGACCAGCGCCTCGAGCGACCGCGTCGCCGTCAGCGGCGCCGGCTGGATCCCCAACGCCTATGTCGGCGCCGACGTCGTCTTCAACAGCGGCCTGACGCGCTACACGATCGTCTCGAACACCGCCGAGGTGCTCGTCTTCCAAGCCTCCGACGGCAGCGTCGCAAGCATGAACGGCGCCGAGCTCCGCGCCTATTACAACCTGCCCGTGCGGCTCGAGCTCCTCGGCGCGTCGCGCGTCGCGCTCGCCGATCGGCTGAGCGGCGTGTCGCTGCTGATCGACGACGGCGCTGTGCTGACCCATCGCCTGAACCTGCCGAACCAGTCCGACAGCGGCTTGTGGGTCGAGCTCAGCGGCGGCCTGACGATCTCGGCCGACGGGCGCATCGACGTGTCGGGGCGCGGCTATCGCGGCGACTGCCAGCCGAACATCGGCTGTGGCGCCGGTGCCCAATGGCTGGGGAACGCCAGCGGCGGCGCGATGCAATCGTCGGGCGGCTCGTACGGCGGGCTCGGCGGCGGTCCGCTGCCAAATCCCGTCTACGGCGACCCGCTCCAGACCTGGCTCTCGGGCGCCGGCGGCGGCTACGGCAACGGCGGCGGCGAGCCGGGCGGCGCGGGCGGCGGGCGCGTGCGGCTCATCGTGCAGAGCCTCGTGCTCGGCGGCTCGGTGATCGCGGCGGGCGAGGCCGGCCATGGCACCAACGCCGGCGGCGGCGCAGGCGGCGGCATCTTCATCAGCGCCGATCAGATCAGCGGCGGCGGCAACTTCTCTGCGCGTGGTGGCGACGGCGGAGCCTCCGGCGGCGGCGGTGGCGGTGGCCGTGTGCACCTCGACGCACCCGGCAACGCGGGCACGATCGACTTCGGCGGCGGCGTCTCCGCGGATGTCACCCGCAACGGCGCCGCAGGCACGAGCGTTCGTGACTGACCTCGCGAAAGGGCGCGTGCTCGCTGGCGGCGGGACGCTATCTCACTCGGGTGTGACACCTCGCTTTCTCGGGCGCGCTACGCGATCCCGAGCTCCTTCATGCGCCGCGCGAGCCCCCGCTCGGACACCTCGAGGACGAGCCGCTGGCACGCAAGCTCTCGAAGTCCACCTGGCGTGCCGTTCACGCTTCGGCCTTCGGCACCTTTGTGCTCGCAACTGTGCATGGCGCCACCGCCGGCAGCGACGCTGCCGCCCCCGCGGTAGGGATCCTGTACGTCGTAACGAGCGGCCTCCTGGTCGCCGCCATCACCCAGCGCCTCCTCCTCGCCTGGAAGCCCGCAGCCCTGGCTCCGCCATCCTTGCGAAGGCCCCCAGTCCAGGCTTCGCCATCCTTGCGCAAGCCCGCACCAACCCTTCACGCGGAACTCGTCCATGAAACGCCTGCTCGTCTGGGACCTCCCGGTCCGCCTCTTCCATGTGCTGCTCGGCCTCACGTTCATCGGCACGTTCGGCATCGTCAACCTCGTTGATGACCAGAACTCCCTCTTCTCGGCCCACATGCTGCTCGGGCTGGTGCTGGTCGCGCGCCTCGCGACGCCGGACGATGAGGCCGACTGGTTGGACCGCGTGATTGCGCGCGGCATGAACGTCCGGCAGCGGCGCGCC
>Ga0335397_10006483_pt1 | contig 15096 bp, 12 predicted proteins | sample MAT04_FD_205740 | JGI IMG/M metagenome (GOLD analysis project Ga0335397, IMG submission 205740) | Freshwater microbial communities from Lake Fryxell liftoff mats and glacier meltwater in Antarctica - MAT-04 (spades assembly) (version 2) ...
CATTTATCCGCGAGACAGGGTTCCGCCTTGTCTCCACATCCCAAACTCCCAAAGTGAAAAATCATCCAAACAGCAAACCCACCAACAGTGTCGAAATCCAAATCAACCGTATTCGATTACCCCGCTCCATGCAAGACTTGAGCCTTGACCCTGCCAAGTTGGAAAAAGCCATTGAACGCGCCCGAAGGATGGGAATCACGCCGCCCATTCAGGTGCGCCGCGCCGCCGATGGTTACATTTTGACCGACGGACTTTTCCGTCTGCGCGCCGCCGAAGCCCTGGGCTTGGAGCGCGTCCCAGCCATCATAGAGTAAAGGAGATTTTCATGCCGCCAAAAACCAAAAGTTTGTCTGTTCCAGAATCAATGCTTGCCCACTACGAAGCGACGATTGCGCTGACCGACGCATTGTGCCGCGAAAAAATGAATGACGAATATGCCCAGCTATGCCGCGAAATGGCGGCGACACTGGCGCGAAAACGTCCCTCGCCGCTGGTTACTGGATACGTCAATACATGGGCGTGCGCCATTGTTTATGCGGTTGGCTCGGTCAACTTTTTATTTGATAAGTCACAGAATCCCCACATGCGCGCCGATGAACTTTGCGCCTGGTTTGGTGTGGCAAAAAGTACAGGCGGGAGTAAATCTGCCCAGATAAAGAAGTTTCTCAACATTGGAATGATGGAACCGCGCTGGACATTGCCCAGCCGCATGGAAAATAATTTCATGGCTTGGAACGTAATGCTTAACGGCTTCATCGTGGATGCCCGCGGACTGCCGCGTCACTTGCAAGAAGAAGCCTATCGCAAGGGATTGATTCCCTATCTGCCGCCAGAAAAAGATGGCGAGTGAGGCGGAGCTTTGTTAGGCGGCGCGAAAGGCGTGGACACCCTCAGCATGGAATCTGCGCTCGAAGCACGCGGCTCAGCCGTCGGCGTGCTGGCGGATAGTTTGACGAGGGCGGTCAAAACTCACAAGGAATCGTTGAAAAGCGGAGACTTGTGCCTGGTCACGCCGTACAGTCCCAACGCAGGATTTTCCGTTGGCGCGGCAATGGGTCGCAACCGCCTGATTTATACGCTGGCAGATTGCGCCATCGTCGTCGCATCCGACGCAGAAACGGGCGGAACCTGGGCGGGCGCAACTGAGACGCTCAAAAATAATTGGGTTCCAGTTTTTGTGTTGGAACATGAACAAATGCCAGAGGGGAACAAGTTGCTGCTGCAAAAGGGCGCGTTGCCATTCCCGCATCCGTTCAAAGAGCCGCCCATCAAACTGCCAGATTGGATGAAGGAAAAAGCCGCCAGCCTGCCGCAGAAACCAAATCAACCGAGTTTGTTCTAATGCCCACCTACCCCGATTACGTTTACCAAACATTAGCCCGCGCCCGCGACATCGGTCAATGGTATTGCGGACAATCTGACGCTGCGGCTTTGTGTTTCGATGTGCTGGCGCTTTTTCCAAAATGTGAAGAAGCGCAGGATTTGGTCTACGAACTTTTTTGCGATGAGTGGACGATTTACGACAACCGCGTCGCCCTCCAGCGAAACATCGATGAGTGGGATGACCGCCCCTGGCAACAGCGGCGCAGGCTGGCTTTATCCTATCGTTTTATGAGCAGGTGGGAAGGAAAGTATGCAGATGACAGGGCGGAAAGAAAGGGTTCGCCTGATGTCGCCAAAATCCTTGAGGATGGCAAAATGGAATTGCTCGGCGCATATTGCCTCGGCGACGATGAATGTACGAATTATGCCTGGTCTATTTTTGCGGATGCGTTGAAGAAAGCAAAAGTCCCGCGCGCCACCTTGCTTTGGATTGGCTGGCAGTACGCCGACCTGGGTTTCTTCGCGGATTCGGCGGAGGCTTTGGGCGAACTCTGCTCCCGTTTCGACGACCCCGACGCCAGCCGCCTGCTTGCCGAAGTGGTCTGGTGGCGCGACAATGCCCATCGCATCCCGTGGATTCCGCCTACGGGTGACGGCTCACGCTACGACCGAATGATGGATTTCATCGACCCGTCCGCGCCGAAGACCAAAGACGAGATTGTCCGCGTCCGAAATGAAAATCAACAGGAACGCGTTGCGCCCTATCTTCCGAGCATCGACTCAAAACTGGCAAATTTATTTTCAGCATCCATCCCAGAAGAAAAAGAAAACTCCAACCTTGTGGATTGGAGTTTTTTGGACAGGGACGATGGTCAGTCTGGCGAGCCTGTAGATTGGGTGAAGAAGCAAATCAGGCAACTTGAAAAATGGGGCGATGATGAACTGCACAAGGAAATGCTGGAAGAGATGAAACATACCCATCAATGGACGCGCAACATCCCGCCGCCATCCGCGCCCAAACGCTACGACCCGCATGAGTCGCCTTTTGATTCGAGTGAGTTTTTCGGTGATGTAGGTGATGGTGATTTTTAAAAGTTCATGGTAGGGTGGTTGGAAGTTTTTGCGATAGGACATGAACTGACTATATCGTTTAGTAGGTTTTTTGATAAGAAAGGTTCAGGATTTTCTCAACAGGCGCAAGAGATTATCTTTTCTCAGCAAGGCTAAATCTTCTGGCGAACTGAGGAATGGACGTACATCATCCAACGCCTGTTCGAATGAAACAGACTCGATTTTCGAGTGAACAATCTCTCGCCAATTTTCAAGCGTCAGAGCGGGACCTGTCCATGCAGTTTGGGATAAGGCATTATTCAGCAAAATTAAATTTGGAGCAGACCAGGTTCTATCGCTCAGATACCAGACCAGATCATACAGGTCGCGCCCTTTCAAATAAGGACGCTGCAAGATTGCGTGAAGTTTCCCCGCCAGCAACGCTGATTTATCGTGATGTTGAAGGTTGAGAAGTACGTGACGGCGAATCAGGGAGGTTTCGAGTGTTGAGCCTGCGGGTGGGCGGGTATCCACTTCAATTTTTACTGCCAATGCTTCATCTTGATGTGGGGATAGATTCAGTTCATGCAATAACCCTGAAAAACGAACAAAGGCGCTGTGAACCGTTTTTTGATCGTTTACTTTGAGCGTGACGGTATAACCCTGCGCCTCCATATCTTTTTGGATGGATTGAAGATACGCGCGAAAATTGTATGAGGCGGAATCCCTTTCAAGGGCAAAGTCCAAGTCTTCAGAGTAGCGCGGGAGGGAGTATAAAAATCTCAGCGCGGTTCCGCCATGAAAGGCAAGTGCGGTCATTGCGCCAGATCGCTGTAAACTTTGCAGGATCAATGCTTGTAAATATTCACGCGCGAGATTTTTCTTTTCGAGGGGCGACGTCAAGGCTGATACAAGCGTAAGCAAAAATTCCTTCATGTGAGTTCCTCGAATTCATCTTTTTCCTGTTCTGCCAAAGATTGAATTTGTTGGGCAACGCGCTGCCATTTTGGTTTCCCTGCGCCGGAGGCAAATTCATGCAGGCGATTCATGTCCAACCGTTCCAGGTTCTGCAGGCGAAGTTCCAGAAGATAGTTGGATGAATCAGAAGCGGGAGTGAGATGCGCCAGATCGAGCAGGGCTTTTTCGGGCATGGCGATGAAGGCTTGTTGTCCCTGGAAAACTTCCAAAAGTTGATATCCAAAAAAGAGATGTGCGGCGAGGTGGTGAAAATGAAATCCGCCATCCCATTGCGATGGGCGCAGCGTGGTCATGCTGATTATGCGCGGCACATATTCAGGGATGAGTCCGTAAAACGCGAGCGCAGATTGTGTGCTGACATAAGAGCCAGATACAAGCGCGTTTGCAATTAGAAAAGGATGGGGGATGATATTCTGATATGGTGGGGCGAGAGTGTATAAGCCGCGACGCAGTTGGAGAATTCGTCCGCTTTGCACCCAACGGGAGAGTTGGCGCCGCACGTCGTTGGAGTCCACGTCTCCGGCAAGCAGAAGACCTGTTTCAAAGACAGGCTGGTTACGAACCAAGGATAAAAGGTCTTCAAATTTCATGTATTTATTATGCCATATATGGCAAATTGCTGCAATAAAATTTTAGTGAAATGGTCTTGCCCGTGCCTGGAGGTCCCCACAAAATGATGGATGAAAAAAATTTGTTGCCTTAGCCCACGATATGTTCCTGCCCAATGTATTCATCCAGCGTGCGTGGACGCATCCGCGCGGCAAGCGGGCTTCACTTTTCAGTCGTTCGTGCATGGCGTGGTCGAAGAGGTCGTTGGACATGCGATGATTATAATGTACACCGAGTCAAGCGCAGCCTCACGTTGACTCGCCTCCCTCTTCCAACTCATCAAAATTTTCCGCACTCGTCGCAGGTTGAATCTTGGTTGGTGATGAAGACTTTCAAGTCCATGAATGATCTCGTTTGGTTAGTTTCTTTTGCTTGGTGTAATGGTAAAACTTATTGGTCGTTCGTTGCCTGGATAGCGCGTAAGGTTCTTGAGCCGTTCCTGCTGGTAGGCTTTCATCTCTTCCGCGAGCGCGTCATTCTCCATGATTTGCAATTGGGTCAATGAACAAATCACAGGAGTATCTTCGCGTCCTTTTGGGGTAATGTCACATGCGATTCCCGCTTCGTTTCCCATGTAAAGCACACTGCGAATCTCCAACGGCTTATAGCGGTCTATGTTCATGCCCTGCCTGCGTAAACTCTTGACCAATGCGCTGTTAGGGCGGACGATAATGGGCAGATGTCCCTTCATCTTTTCGATGAGTTTTAGGGCTTCGTCAACATTATCTACAAAAAAAGAATGTTCAGATTCAGGTTGTGTCACAGGCATCTCTTTCTCCTTTTCATCGGGAAGCCATCCGCCAGTTATCTCAAAGTTAAGATATTCCTTGAAACCATGCAGGTTCGCCAGTAGTTCTGGCGGCAAGTGAGGTTTTGTAATCCCTTCTTTCCAATATACCCGTTCGGTAGTACCCATCACCATGTATTTGTTGCCAATTACTTCGGGTGCGCGTTCGGAAAACAAGCGGTGCAAATGACCTTCGATTTCATCCTGATGGGCAATCAGGATATCGCATTTGGGACAGCAGCGACAGGTATAGTTTAGGTTGATGGGATAATGCGGATCAATATGAATCATCAGGGGCACTTTTTTTTGCGTTGTCTTGCCTTCACATTGCGGACAGCGAGTAAAGCGAATGTCGCCATACGGGTTGAGGAAGAATTTGTAAAGCGCGGGAAGCTCGCCAAAGAAGGGAGATTTTTTGGGCATGGTTTTCCTGTAATGCTAAAATTTTGCCATTCTTGCGCGCGAAGCAAATTGGCTCAAATCCAAATTGACGCCTTTTATATCGAAGAATTCAGGATCGAAATTGTCGCCGAGTTCTTCCAGCAAGTCTTCGTGTTCGGGATGTTTCGGGTCGGAGATGGCTTTAAGGAGGTCTTCGTAGCCCCAAACGCCGCCAATATCTTCGAGCGGACAGGCGCGTTTGCCTTCCAAACAAATAGGATATTTTGTGCGCTCTGAGCCTGTCGAAGGGTCAACGGGCAGGATGGCTTCGACATGGACGGTGTGTTCCCAATTATCGCCGAAGTCGTATTCATAGATGAACTTGAATCCCTTGCGCATGACAAATTGATTCAGGCGGAAGCGCTTTTCGTTCTGCATCTCGCCCATTTCATCGTCTTCGGGGTCGCCATAGTATTCACCGCCAATGATGAACTGGTGCAGATGGCTGTTTGTCCAGCCCATGACAATTTGCAGGATAGTATGCAGTGGGTGTAACGAGATCATGTCTGGTACCAATACCCTGCGCCAGATGGGCGGTTTGGAATCTTTCAACGTGACTTTGATTTGGTAGATGGATTTAGGCGCAGGCATGGGATTCTCCTATAAATCGAATATTGAAATGCTGTCTTTTACGTTCAAAAACACAAGCCGTGTTTTTGCTTTGATGCCGAGTTGATTTTCGATGGCGCGGGCGTAGCGTTCCACTTGACGATCATATCCAGCACGCTGGATGGTTTCTCGCGCCGTTTCATCGCTTCGCACATCGTCAGTTTTGAAGTCAATGATAAACCAGTTTGAATTAACGCGATAAAGTAAATCTATTACGCCGCGCCCATCGGGGTCGGGTAAATCATAGCGGAGTTCGTGATGACGTTTGGCGGAGTCAAGTTCTTTGAAGAGTGGATGCGCGCGCAGGCGTTCCAACATGCGGCGGGATTCGTGAATGGCGGCGCGGATTTCGTCTTCGTTCGTTAATCCCGATTCGAGGGCGAAGGGATAGAGGAAGGATTCAAAACTCTCATCGGGGAAGTGCCAGCGGTGCAAGGCTTCGTGGACAAGACGCCCTACCAGCCATGCAGGCGCGCGCGGAGTTTTTGCGCGAAGCGTGGAGACGATACGCCAGACGCGTTGCGGCGGATCAGATTCGTGGGCACGGATTTTTTCATCAGCGATGGGAATGTTCGGCGTGAGAGGTGCGATGAGATCAGACTCACGGGGAGATTCTGTTTGGGATGTTGAATCAGGCTGAGGCGCGACAGGTTCGTCGGTTTGGGAGTAGGGATAAATCGCAGCGTAGATTCCATCCACGAGCAGGGAATGCTCGGGCGTGAGATTTTCCAAAAAGGAAAATTTAGAAAGCCAACCTGTGATGGAGATACCATCTTTTTTTGCTTTGACATAACCGTTGATGAGAAGTTTTTCTTTGGTGCGGGTGGCGGCGACGTAAAGCAGGCGGCGGTCTTCGGCGTCTTCGAGTTCGTCTTCGCGGCGGGCGGCGAATTGCCATGCGGTAGAGTGAAAATCTTCGTCGCGCAAATCGAGCAGAAGCGAATCGGCAAGTTGAACGCTTTGCGTATTACTTCCGCCGCGATGTGAATAGGAAGCGTCGGCAAGGACGGTGAGCGGAAACTCAAGTCCCTTTGCTTTGTGAACGGTCATCAATTGAACTGCGCCCGCGGATGCTGCGCGAGAATCAGCGGGGGCTTCGCCTTCGCGGAAACTGACATCGCGCAGGGTTTGAATATATGCAAGAAAATCAGTGAGACTGACAAGCCGCGAGCGGTGCGCGTCGGCGAGAAGTTTGTCCACGTTGCGGACGAGGCGCGCGCCGTTGGGGTCGGTGGAGAGAATTGTGCGGTAGTGCGTGAGGTCGAGGAAGCGTTTGAGGATGGCGGCGGCGGAAGTGCGCCCAGATAATGCGTGAAGGTCGGTGAGGACTAAATAAGGATGAAGGATGAACGCTTCGCGTGAAGGATGAATGTCTGTTGAGTGTTGCGCGTTCCGTTGAAGGGAGTCGAGGAGTTTGAATGGGGATTTGCCGTTGGGATAACGTAATTTATAAATTTCAGAATCAGGGATGGCGAAGGCGGGGGAGCGGAGAAACCCAACGAGGGCGAGGTCATCTGTGGGGTCGGCGATGGCGGCGAGCGCATTAAGCAGGTCGCGGATTTCTGGTCGGTCATAAAATCCGCGCCCCGCGACGGTGATAAATGGAATGCCCGCCGCTTCGAGCGCGGATTCGTAAACGGGAAATGCAGTGGATGAACGGAAGAGCAAAGCCATATCGCCCCACGCGAAGCCCTCGTTTTGATGAAGTTCGCGCAGACGATTCGCAAGCGCACGCGATGCGGACAATCTCCCTTCTTCCGCGCTTTCTCCCAAACCGAGTTGAATCTCGATGAAGGGTGGTTGGATGTTTTCGCGTTCAGGGTTTTGACGGTAGGCACGCAACGGCGCAAATGGGACAAGATACGGGCGCGCGGGGTCATCTGTTTCGCCGAGAATGGGAGCGAGCAGCGTATTGAGCGAATCGAGCAGCGGTTTGTGTGCGCGGAAGGTGAGGTCGAGGTTAATCAGTTGCCCGCCAGATGTTTGAATGTCGGCTTGGACTTGACGAAAAATGGTGACATCTGCCTGGCGGAAGCGATAGATGGATTGTTTGGAGTCGCCCACGACGAAAAGATTTACGGTTTTGGATTTTGGATTTTCGATTGGAGATTGGTGATTGGTAAGTGGTAATTGATAATTGAAACCAGTCAACGCGTAAACGATTTGACGCTGGCGGTCATTGGTATCTTGGAATTCATCCACGAGAACGGCGCGGAGTTCGGATTGAATCTGCGCGCGGACTTCGGCGTTTTCAGTGAGAAGTTTCGCGGTGAGCGATTCGAGGTCGTCGAAGTCAAGCGCTTGCCTTTCATCTTTTAGTGTTTGATATGCTTGAATCACCTGCTCAAAGAGACGATACACAGCGGGGAGATGTTCAGCGACTTGTTCATCAAGGGAGAAGCGCGATTTCTCCGCGAGGAATTTTAGATTCTCTTCGTAAATTTCTTTCAACTCCTTCATCGCGTCGCGAATGGTTTCAATATCGTCCCAATTTCCTTTTTGTCCCTGCGTGGAGATGGATTTGCGGAGTTGAGCAAGCAAGGATAGAACATCGTCCCAATTTTGCGCGGCGCGGGCTTTTTGAATTTCGTCCCATTTAGCGAGGACGGATTGGCGAGCGAGTTCAAGTTTGTCTTCGGGAGAGTTTGCGCGATGTGTTGAAAAGTCGGAGAAAATATCAAGCCATTTTGGAGAGTCAAAATATTCAGCGAGATAAGAGGAAAGCGCTGATTCAAATTTTTCTTTTCCGCGCAATTCCGTACTATCCAAAGAAGATACATCCAATCTGCGGCTCATCAGCGAATTGAGGATTTGACGAAGTTCGTTTTCTTTGAACACACTAAAAAGCGCGGCAGTGGATTCATCACTGACCGCCCATGCCAGCGCGGATTCAACGGCTTCGGCTTGCTGCGCGGAGGCGAGTCCTTCTTCGAGGACTTCAAACGCAGGGTCGAGTCCCGCTTCGGCGGGATGGGAGCGGAGAATCTCAGCGCAGAGACTGTGAATGGTTCCGATTCTCGCAGAGTCAAGATTGGAAGGATGAATATCAGTTGAAGCGTGAGAAAACGAATTACGAATCCGTGAGCGCATTTCGCGCGCGGCTTTTTCGGTGAAGGTGATGGCAAGGATGGAACGAATCGGATAGCCGCGTTCAAGCAAGTGTAAATAGCGTCCCACCAGCGAGAGCGTTTTTCCCGAACCCGCGCCAGCGGTGACGGCAATGGCGGGATTGGAATCTGTCGCGCCTTGTTCTTGTTTGCCTTTGAAGTGGAATTGAGAAAGGAGTGTCATCAGTTTTCAGTAAACAGCAATCAGTTGCGCTTGCGTTTTTTGGATTTTGGTTTTGCAATATCAATATGCTTTGCCCTGCCAGATTTTCTAAAATGTTTTGGGTCAACTTTTTCTTTGAAAATTTGATAATGACGTTTCAGGCGCTCAACATAAGCGGGGTCTTGTAAAATTTCGTGAATCGGGGCAAGTAAAGCGGGAGCAATATTAGATTGGGGACTTGCTAAATTTAATTTAAGTCCTGTCATTTCGCTAGTTGCCATTCGTGTGTATTTGTCGTTTCCGCCGCCAAACCATTCCCGATAGAACGATTCATCTTCCCATCCGAAACTAACCACTGCCATAACTTCCATGGATTTTCGGGAAACGACGTTGAAAAATACGCGGCGGCAATCACAGTCCTCCTCATTACAATACGCTTCCATTAAAGCGTATTCGTCGGCTGGCAAATAAGGATAACCCTCGTCAATTGTGAAACTGCGAGTTTCACTTAATGCCAATTCTTTAAATCGTTCATAAAACGGCTCGTATGGCATAATCAAAATCCTTTCCTGTACTTCCAACAAAAATTAGTTGCGGGGCAATAACTTGGACATCCATCACCGGGCGGCTTTGGCTCGAAATGTCCCGCGCGGATTCCTTTGACGTGATTCGTTACGTGCGCGATGGCAGTTTCAAATGCGCCACTTGCGCCGCCGTCGAATTTTTCCAATTTCAAACTGCTTGCTTCTGCTTTTTGAATGTGCCAATAAAATCCGCTTGTGACTTCTCCCAAGCCAAGTGCGTCACGCGCCGCCAGCGCATAAATCGGAAGTTGCAGCCTGCGTCCTTCCTTTAAGTGATTCGCTGAAATTGCCGCGCCGCCTGTTTTGTAATCAATCACGCGCAGCGAACCATCGGGCGCGGAATCGAGTCGGTCAATGTAGCCGTGCAGGCGAATGTCGCCAATCGAAGTTTTCAACACCAGCGATGGCTGTCCCATCCCAAAACGCGCTTCCATTGTGTGTGGTGTGAATCCTTGTGATGCCTCGTTCAATACTTCAATTGTTTTTTTCAGCGCGCGGATTAACTCCGCCTGCTGCTGGGTCCATAACGCTGTTGGGCGAAAACCATATTCTTGGGGCGCGGTTGCAAAAACTTTTTGCGCCGCGTTATTCAATGATTGCCCACCGTAAACATCTTCCAAAATCTTATGCAGCATGGAGCCGAGTATCCGCACATCGTAACCGTCTTCCGCTTCTTCACGCGGTTCCAATTCCAATCCATACGCGATAAAAAACTCAAATGGACAAGTGCCATAACTTTCGAGTCGACTCGCGCTCCAGCCGTGTGATGCGCCGAATCGCTCGCTCAAGTCAAATAGTTCGCCCTCATAGATTCCTTCCGCTTTGGGATTCATTCTCGCCCGCAGCGCTTCGCTTCCATTTTTAATTTGGACGTCGAAGTCCTGGGCTGATTCGACCCATTCGACTTTGGACGCTGCCTCAGTCGCATCCTCTAAACGGGCATCGCCTCTGACGCGGGCTGCGGGCTGGTTGCCAGTCAGACGTTTTATCTCCGCCCAAAACGGGGACGGCTCCCACGCCTGACCGTCGTCTGCGAGATAAGGTCGCGTGAGCAGAAATTTTTGCCGCGCGCGCGTCACGGCTTGATAAAAGAGAGTCGCCTCTTCGCCGTGCAACTTGGTTTCGAGCGGAAGTCCGCGTTCGCGTAAAAAGGCGCGGTCGCTTTCGCGCAGAAGAATATCTTCGCGTTCCTGTTTGGGGAATTCGCCTTCGGAGAGTCCCATCAGCGCGACAGCCTGAAACGACAATCCGCGTGCGTCCAGCACCGAAGCCGCCATCACACCCGATTCAGGTGTAAAAGAATATGTCGCTGCTTCGACTGCGCCGCGCAAATCGTTGAAGAAATCTTTATACGCAAGCGAGTCGCTTGGCAAAACAGATTCGGTCAAGGTCAATCCGCGCAATACGTCTTTGAAGGCACGCAATGCAGCGACATCGCGTTCGGAAGTGGATTCGTTATCCCGCGCACGTCCGACGATGTTTAATCCAGCACTTTCTTTTGACGAATATATGGTTGCCAACGCAGGATCGTCGCCGATGATGGATTCTATAAATGCAACATACTCTTTTATTTCGGCTTGAGCGGATGGAGTGAGCAGGCTGATGAAAGATTCAAATTTTTCTTCCAGATGTTCATCTTGTGCGGATGTATTTAGTGATTCACCATCTTCATCTGTCGCCGCTTTCTTCTTCCGCCACATTTCAAACGCCTCGCGCCATTGAGCAAGTCCTTGCGAGACTCTGCCTGCGCGTGAAATTTCATCCAATGTGGTTATGGACGCTTCGCGTGAATCGATTCCATGCCCGCTGAAATCAAAATATGGACTGCGCCATGAATCCAAAAGCGCGCGGCGTGGAAAATCATTGACGGGTAATGATAACAACGTCATCAACGCGGCTATGGCGGGGTTTTCGATTAGGGGTTGTCCACCAGCGATATGCAAGGGAATCCCAAACTCATCCGCGACTTCTTCGAGAAAGGCGTGGTAGGGTTCAAGGTCGCGCGCCAGAATTGCGACGTCACTTAACTTCATTCTGTCTCGTATGACACAGGCTTTTATCCAGCGTAGTGCGGAGCGAACTTCCAATGCGCGGGTTTGGGCTTCGATGAAATAGACTTCCGAAGTCTCCGAGATTTCGGAAGTCTTGGCTGCCTCAAATAACCGTGATTCGATATTGGCAATAGATGGCGTGAGCATGGACGAAGAATCCATCGCTTCGGGTTGAAGATTGAGATTGGAGATAATCGCCGCTTGCGCGCGGTGAAAGCGATGATGAGCGGTGCGTTGTGAGTGTTCGCTGCGCGTATCGCCTGTCAATGTGATGAGAGTCTCTTTGGCGCGATTCGCTAAAAGGGAAAGAACCGCCAGTTGTGTGGGGTTGAACTCGTCAAAGCCAGAGACGGCTAATAAGCGGATGTCGGTTCCTAATTTTAGATTTGATTCGATTGCAATTGCCGAAAGCCAGCCGCGCCCCTCGTTGTCCGCCCAGTTTTGTGTTTGCAGCCAGTTTTGATACGCGGAATAAATCAGGGCGATTTCTTCAAGCCGCGCGCTGAGTCCCTTGACCGAAGTAGAAAAAACATCGGGCGTGATTCGGGCGCGTTTGAGTTCTTCAATCGTGTTGCGGAGCAGTGTGATAAACCCTGGCTTGTCGCGCAATGCCGCATAATAGCGGATGCCATCACCCTGTCCCTCTCCCTTGGGGAGAGGGAATTTGCCACGTTCGCATAAATCATCCACGATAAAACGCAGGAGGCGAATCCGCACAGGGTCGAGCAACAGCGGAATCGGTTGTCCCGCGCAAATTAACAATTCAGCATATAGCGAATGAAAGGTAAAGACTTCCACTCCCAACGCGCCGCCCGCCGCACTCAACCGTTGGCGAAATCCGCGCGCCTGAATTGCATTCGGCACAATGACGGTCACGGGCGCAAACGGTTCACTTGCTTTGATATCCCGAATTTGGCTGATGACAAATTCAGTTTTGCCGTGCCCAGCGGGGGCGAGGAGGAGACGGGTCATTTTGAATAGTGATAACGACAGGAGATAATCACAAGGTCTGTTTTTGTTACGCCGTAAACCAAACGATGTTCGTCGTTTATGCGTCGAGACCAATAGCCCGCCAAATCCGCTTTCAACGCTTCAGGTTTTCCAATCCCTTCGAATGGAGTTCGTACCGTATCCTTGATCAGTTGATTAATTCGTTTCAGTAATTGGCGGTCTTGCTCTTGAAACCACAAATAATCATCCCAAGCGGACTGAGTAAACACCAGTCTCATGGCTCAATCAACTCATGCTCAACCGTTTTGCCTAAACGCCCTTCCGCAATGGACTGGCGCAGGCGCTCTGCGTTGGCGGGGTTCGACAGGAGATAAGCGGTTTCCTGCCACGCATTGAATTCATCCAAAGACAACATAACGATTTGCTGCCCCGACTCTGTTGTGATGATAGCAGGCTCGGCGTCTGAAAAAACTTTTTCAATCAACGAGTCGAGATTGCGTTTTGCTTCGTTAACTGTAACTATGTTCATGTTTCACCTCATCTAAACTATAAACAATCACACGCTATTCCATATTTTCAAATATACAACCAATCCGAATTTCTGGCAATCATGCTTTCACAATCTGTTCTTGCGTCACCGCAACCAACTCTTTGACAGACTCCAACAGCGTCTCTCCAGTTTGCGCGGAGAGAGGGACAACTTCCTCGCCCGCTTCGGGCGGAGCGGTCAACTCGCGGACTTGGGATAACTTTTGCGATAACTCTGCTGATATGTGATTTGCGTCTACGAGTTCAGATTGGACAAGGCGCGACGATGGCAAATCGGACGACGGGTCGCGGTCGGTGTGCAATGCCAGCAGAGAGGTGAGCACCCAGCCGAGCGATTCGCGCAGGGGGCGGGTCATCTCTTCGGGAAAGTCGCCTTTGAGTAAAAGGTCGGCGAGGGCGAGACGTTTTTCCGCAAAGGCGAGTCCTTCGGCTGCGCGTTTGCGGCGCACGGCGGGCAGGTCAACTTGGCGGGCGGGCGCGGCGACGGATGTTCCGCGATAGGCAACATCTTCGGGCGCGGGTTCGGCGGCAAGCGCGGGGATGAACATCGAAAGCGATTGATAACCTTCGGAATCCATCAAATGCAATTGCGGCATGTCTTCGATGTAATGCTCGCCCAGCGCGGCTTCGACGGCGGGACGCAAATCGGCGGGCGCGCCTGAGACCACAACAATGATTCCTTCGCCCGTTGCACCTGGCATGTGCGGCGCTTTGCGGACAAGTTGGATTCGATTCGGGACGCGATCAAGCAACAGGTCGGCGAATCCGCTCAAGGTGGGAAGCGAAGCGCGTTCTTCCGTTGACGGAGATTCTGCTTCGGACGTTGATTCTGTCGGCGCGAGGTTGAGTTCCACATCCGCAGGAGTCTTCAAAAGGTCGCCCAATTTTTGCAGCAGGCTTTGTCCCATGTCCGCGAATTTAATCGAGGTCGGAGATTCATCTGTTCCAAAGACGGTGGCAAAAACATTTTTCTTCGCGGCGAGCGTATCCAACATGCGCTCTTCGATGGTGTCTTTGGCAATCAGGTTGATGACTTGCACGGAGGATTTCTGTCCGTGACGATGCGCGCGCGCAATGCGTTGCTCAAGGACGGCAGGATTCCATGGCAGGTCGAGATTGATGACGAGGCTGGCAGCTTGCAGGTTGAGACCGACGCCGCCCGCGTCGGTGGAAAGGAAGACGCGGCAATCGGGATCGTCGAAAAATTTTTGAATGAGGTCGCCGCGCTTGGCTGAGGGAACTGCGCCCGTGAGTTTGACATAGCCAAGCCCTATGCGATTGAGAATGGGTTCGGCAAGCGCCAGCATGTTCGCCCACTGACTGAAGATGACGGCTTTGCGCCCGTTAGGTGCGATTTCTTCTGTGAGGATTTCATCCAACTCGCCGAGTTTGGGCGCCGTTTTTTCGCTGTCTTTGAGCTCGATTTCTTTATCGTGAAGCGCAAGCGCGTTACATATCAGACGCATTTTGATAAGGAACATCAATAGCAGTTCGCGCTCTTTGGGAGTCAACGCGCGGCGATGAGACGTCGCAATCAGTTTGGCAAGTTTCTCTTTGAATTCGTTATAAGCCTTCCATTGCTCATCGCTCATTTCGACAAAGAAGTTGTTGTCGGTGCGCGCGGGCAAATCTTTTAGCACTTCATCGCGGGTGCGGCGCAGAACATAAGGCTTGATAATGGCGCGCAGTTCGTCTATATTTTTATATCCAAGCACTTTATACGAGCCGCTTTTTGTTTTTTCGAGTTCATAAAATCTATCATTGAAATGCCAGAGCGGACCGAGGATGTGCGGGTCGAGGAATTGAAAGATGCTGTAGAGTTCGTCAATGCGATTTTCAAGCGGCGTGCCAGTTAACACAAAAGCGTAACGACTCGGCAGACTCTTGACCATCA
>Ga0335397_10006489_pt1 | contig 15080 bp, 9 predicted proteins | sample MAT04_FD_205740 | JGI IMG/M metagenome (GOLD analysis project Ga0335397, IMG submission 205740) | Freshwater microbial communities from Lake Fryxell liftoff mats and glacier meltwater in Antarctica - MAT-04 (spades assembly) (version 2) ...
TGAAACTCAGCGTGTCGATGCGGGCGTCGATCTCGGCCACCACATAGCCCGTGTACTGATCGAGTCCGCCCGACAGGTCGTAGAGATTGTCGTTGCGACCGAGCTTGCGCATGACGCGCTTGATGCCGCTGCCCTGCTTGATCTCCAGCTCGACCCGCGCCACCGGCGGCTTGCTGGCCGAGACTTCGATGTCCTGCAAATAGAGATAGGCATTGGTGCCGGTCAAACCCTTGACCGTAATGCCGCGCACGGCGATTTTCTTCACCAGCTTCTGGTTGTAGGCGTCCAGCGCATCGAGGCGGTGAATCTTGTTGTACTCGGTCTTGTGAGTGGCCGAGTAGCGCGCAATCAGCAGCGGCGTGAACTCCTTGAACGAGTCCAGGGTCTTGGCGCCCTCCATCTTCTGCGGTTCATCGAGGATCAGGATGGGCCGGTTTGCCTTGATCACGTCGATCGGCCGGCGCGACTGGAAATCGTCCAGCTCCTCGTAAATGCGCCGGTTATCTGCGCCGCGCGCATTGAACGCCTGCACGTTGATCACCATCACGTTGACGCCGGCGTCCGAGGAAAAGCTCTCCAGGTTGTGCAATTGCTTCGAGTTGTAGATGAAGAAGCGGGCCTTCTTGCCGTAGGTTTCCAGGAAGTGCTCGGCGGTGATTTGCAGCGACTTGTACACGCCCTCGCGGATAGCGATGCTCGGTACCACCACGATGAACTTGCTCCAGCCGAAGCGCTTGTTCAGCTCGAACATGCTCTTGATGTAGCAGTAGGTCTTGCCGGTACCGGTTTCCATCTCGATGTCGAGATTGACCGCGCAGCCGGTCCGCTTGTCGCCGACCAGCAGGGCAGAAAGCGGCAGATTCTGGCGGCGCTGTACCGCCTGGATGTTGTCCAGAAGCTGGGTCTGGCTAAGTACCAGGTCGGCATTCCTGAAGCCGGCATCGACGGCCGCCGCCGCCGGCTCCATGCCGGCCAACAGCGATTGCTGAGGAAGAGTCGGCGCTGGCGACACGGCGCCCGGATCGACCCGGTAGCTGATTCCGGCAGACTTCGGCTGGCCGGCAAAACAATCGGCCAGCGCATCCACCGCATGGGTCTGGTAGGGCTGGACCTTGAACTTCAGTTTCATGGAAGACACCGATCAGTGCCGTCGGTAGCGAGCGCGGAATGCTCGGAGCTGGAAAGCCAATGCTCGGAGGTGACCTCCGAGCATTCGGCACAGCGCCCTGCGTTACCTACGTACAAAAGAATGAAAGTCATATCAAATCAATCGCCTGCCAGCAGCCTTCTTTGAATTTGTTTTTTTTACTTTGAAATTTCCCAATGCGGCGCCTTGTCCGACCCGGCATTGAGGATTTTTCGGCCGCGCCGCATTCCAGTGAGCAGCGTCATAATTCCTTACCCGAATCGTCCGCTGGCAGCTTGAGCGCTTGTTCGGCAATCTTCTTGTCTTCCGCCTTCACGCGGCGCTCCAGCTTGCGGATATCTTCTTCGGCGGGCAGTTCCTCGGGCTTGATTCCCCGCTGCCCCAGCATGTCGCGCACACTCAAATTGTTCTGCACATGCTCGGTAACAATGGCGGGTTCGCCCTGCAAATCCGCCTGCTGGACGTTGTGGTTGGTCATTTCGGTGGCCAGATTCTTGGCGGCAATGGTCAGCGTGGGCAGAAAATCCGCCAGCGGACGAGTCTTGACGATGCCATAGCGATCCTTCATGGCCTGGGTGGTCTTGCCGCCAAACAAGGCGGCGTCACCGCGGGAGCGGATGCGGGCAAAGCCTTCGTCGTCGACGCCGCGCTCATAGATATTTTGGGACAGGGCCTTTTCCGATTCCTTCAGGCGGCCCCGTGCATCCAGGCGCGCCTGGAGGCGCATGCGGTCTTCAATCAGCTCTTGCTTGCGGGTTTGCAGGGCAAAGTAGCTCTGGGCAAAAGCAATCGGCGCCTTGCGCGGGTCGCCGTTCTGGGCGATCAGGTAGCAGGCGTAACGGGTGAGCATGAAATCATCGATTTCCCGCTGCCCGCCTTTGCCCAAGCCGATCATTTTCGTGACGCCACGAAAATGATCGGAAGGCTTGTAACCCGTGGTCTCGCAGGAGGTCATCGCGCGCTGGATGGCGGTGAGAAAATTCTCCCAGCGAGCATATCCCAGCGGCTCCTGCAAGTCGCGGGCGAACCAGAATTCGATGTTCTCGCCGGGCACAATCTGCGCCGACTCGTCCAGTCGCTGCTGCATGACTTGCAGTGATTGATTTTCCATGACGGCGATTCCTTGTTGGTCACAGCGTCTTGATTTCCGTGGCCGGCGACAGCAGCTTGAACACCTGCTCAACGTTGATTTTCACGCTGTCGCTGACGAAGCCGGCGTCGCGGAACACCACGCGCAGCGGCTTGTGGGCGGCGAGCTGCTTGACGAAGTCCTCGGTGATGCCGGTATCGAAGCAGGCCGCCAAGGCGTTGCCATCGACGAAGAACACCGTCTTGCCGGCGATGGTTTTCTGGTTGATCGGCAAAGCCAGATCGACACCCCAGTCGAGCAGCACCTGGAACAGCAGGTCTTCGGCACTGCGGTCGGTGCGGATGTTGTCGACCAGCCCGGGGAGCGCTTCCTGGGTGACGGCATCCGAGGTGTAGTAGACCTCGTTCATGTTGGAGGTGTCGATCTTGAGAACGCGGAAGCCGATGTCGAGACTTGTCGTCTGGCTCTGTCCTCGAAGTTCGGCACCGACATTCTTGATGCGAGTGAGCCCCATCTCGAAAATCGAACCCAGGCCCGGTTCCGGCGTTGGCAAGGGCTCGGCAATTTGCACACCGATGAAGCGGCGATTGCCGCCATCCTCGAAGTTTTGCTTCAGCACTGCGTGGGCTGTGATCGCGCTGCCGCTGAAGAAGTCGAGCACGATGCTGTTGTCGTCAGGCTTGCCGGCCAGTTGGAGAATACGCTGCAGTAACTCCACGGGTTTGACGGAGTTGAGGACGTTCTCCGTGTGCTGGAAAGGGACGTACTTGAGCAGGGTTTTCTTGGCGTCTTGGGTATGGCCGACTTCGTCGTAGAACCACAAGGTTTGCGGCGTTCGTCCGCTTGCGACTTCACTCAGGAATTTCTTCACGGCAGGCGTGTTGTTTCCATCTGTTCCCCACCAGATACGCTTGTCGGCGTCCAGGGCCTTGAACTTGTTCTCATCGATAACCCAATAACGGCCTGTTGGCGGGCCATCGATTACCCTTCCAGATGGACAGGCAACAGAGTAAACGCCGGCATCGTAACGATTTCGCGCCGACATATCCGCAGCTTTCCAAGGCCCACGAGGATCATTGTCTGGATTCTTGTAGCGCGCCTCCATTTCCTCAGTTCGCGCCAGCTTTTCAGGGCGCCAGGACAACTTGTCGCGCGCGTAGGCAAGAATGTAATCATGGTCTTCCGAGAACCAGTCGGCGCTATTCTTTGGCGCATAGACCTTCTGCCAAATAATCTGCGCCACGAAGTTCTCTTCGCCAAAAACCTCGCTACAAACTTTTCGCAGGTTGTCGACTTCGTTGTCGTCAATGGAGATGAACAGTACGCCATCGTCCCGCAACAGATTGCGCGCGAGTCTCACGCGCGAGTAGATCATGCTCAGCCAGTCGGAATGGAATCGCCCGTTGGCGTCGGTGTTGGCGACCAGCCTCGCGCCGGAATCATCGGTCTGATTCGAGCGCAAGAGGTAGCTCTCACTGTCATCGCTGAAATCATCGTCGTAGATGAAATCCCTGCCCGTGTTGTATGGCGGATCGATATAAATCAGCTTCACCTGGTTCAGGTAGGTCTCCTGCAACAGCTTGAGCGCATCCAGGTTGTCGCCTTCGATGAACAGGTTTTGCGTGCTGTCGAAATCCACGCTTTCTTCGCGGCAAGGGCGCAAGGTCTTGGCGATCGGCGCGTTGGCTGTCAGCAGCGCCTCGCGCTTGCCGGGCCAGTTCAACTGGTAGCGCTCCTGCGACCCTTCGACGATGGACGACGAAAGTTCCTGCCGCAGCAGATCGAAGTCGATGGTCTTCTTCAATTCGCCCTTGGCGTCGCGGGCCTCGGTGACGCAGTTGGGGAACAGCTCGGCCAGCCTGGCGATGTTGGCGTCGATCAGATCGGGGGAGTACATTTTGAGTTTTTGCATGGCTAGTTTTTCTTGTCCCGAATGAGTTGCTGCCCCTTGGGTGTGAGGCGGTATTTTTGTGTCGGACTTTTGGGTGAATCGGGCTGGGTCATCTCAAGCCATGCATCGGCCAAGGCGGGGTCGAGGTAGTTGCGCGAGAAGCTGACCCGATCTTTTAGCCCGACGGCGGCCATCAGTTCGGCGCGGGTCATTTCGCCCCTGACCAATGCAAGAAGTTGGCTTACTTGCTGGCTTACTTGCTGGGTTACTTGCTGGGTTACCCCGGAAGTCGCTGGCCGGTACAGGGTCAGCACAAAGCAGCCGCCGTCGAGCCGGAACTGGGGTTCGGGCAGGCCGGCCTCAACACAGCGGGCGATCATGTCGCCGGTGCCGGTGCCCATGCGTTCGATGTATTTGGTGAGGTAGAGCGGTTCGGCCAGCAGCGGGTTGTGCGGGGCCGAGGCGTGGGGGTGGCGCAGCTTTTCCAGCGTCAGGCTGGCGGGCAGGCTGCCGGGGTTCCAGATTTCCAGCCGGTCCGCAAACAGCATGACCTGAACGCTGGCGTTGCTGGTGTAGTCACGGTGGGCCACGGCGTTGGTGATGGCTTCGCGCACCGCCTCCTGCGGCAGCTCGTAGCTGACCGGCACCTGGGTGCTGTGCTCGCGGGTGCCGACGCGCAGGGCGATTTTGGCCAGCACGAAGTCCGCGGCCTGGTCGATCAGCTCGAATACGGTGCCCTTGTACACCTGGTAGGACGGTATCGGTTTGGCCACGGTCGTGCCGTGGAAGTGCGCACACTTGATTTCAGAGGTGATGAAAAATCGCTGGGGCTTTTCGGCAAATAGCAACAAGGCGGCGTTGGTCGGGTGCTGCTCCGCAGCGACCAGATTCAGATGGGTCAGCAGTTCCAGCGGCTTGGCGCTTTCGGGCAACGGGAAGCCACGGGCATAGCGGGCATCGCGGATGAAGTGCGCCATGCGCTCGGGTTGCAGGTCCGCCAGCGTGGCGCCGCGGTTGGGCGTGGCGTCGAACGGGGTGCTGACAATGAGTTGCTGCTCCACCAGCCAGGCCACCAAAGACGCATATATCGCCGGGTGCAAGCTGGCGCTGTCGGCAAACCGGCGGCGAATCAGTTCGCCGCCGGCGCGGGCAATCAGGGCGCGCATCTTCGGGTGCTTGTTGGCGTCGCTATCGCCTTTCACATAGACGAGGCGCGGTTTGTTCAATTGGCTGGCGCGGTCAAACTCGCGCTCGGTGGGGGAAATGCCCTGCGCGTCCTCAAAGCCGTAGTCATTGCCGAACAGACCCAGGTAGATGTCGCAGGCGGCCACTTCATGCAAATACACCTGGTCGGTACGGCGGTCGGTGGCGGGCAGGTCTTCAAAGACAAACACATCAAAAAAGCGCCGCAGCAGCGGGTCGGCGTGCAGGTAGTCGCGCAGCGCGGCGCGCTCCTGGGCAAATTCCTTTTGCACGCTGCTGATGAAGATGCGCTTCATTGCGACAGATGATCGATGGTTTGTTTAAGACTGCGCAATTCTGCATTAAGCGCCACCTTGCGATTGAACTGGATTTCCTTGTGCAGACGGGTCTCCAGCCGGTCTTGTTCTTTTTCCAGGCCGCGCAGCCGGGTCAGCCGTTCCAGTTGTTCGGGCAGGCTTTCGCCAGGCCGCGCCGCTTGCGGCAGCAGGCTGCGCAGGCGTTGTTCGTAGAGGCTATGCAGGTCCAGGGCGATGGGCAGCGGCTGGCGCTCGGCGTCGGTATGTTGCCATTCACCGGCGAAGTAGTCGCCGACGACCCACTTGCCCGCTTCGGCTTCACTGGGGCGCTTGTGGGCCGCGACCATCCGGCTGCGCTGGCCGTGGCGGAGCTGGAAGAGGATGGGCAACGGGATGGCGCGGTCGATGGCGCGCAGCACGTCTTCGTCGAGGGTGTCGGTTTTCAGCTCGAGGTCGAAGATTTCAATTTCCTGCACGCCGGCACGCGCCGGCAGGTTGATGGTTTCCGGCGCCAGTTTGTACTGCCAGGTGATCTGCTCCACTTGTCGAACAAAGCGTTCGCGCAGGGCGGCGCCGATGCGGCCCTCGGACTGCGCCGGCACCACCGCATGCATGCCGTTGGGGACATGGCTCAACTCGCCATTGGCCTTGATGTAGGCGAGCAAGTCCATGCGGAAGTCGTTGAGGCCGAGGTCGGTGATGGAAACGCCGGTCTTGAGGTCTTCCATTTCAATCACTTCGTCCTGCAAACTGCGGAGCTGCTCCTTGCGGTAGGCCACGTCGTTGGCCTGGGCGTTGAGCGGGGTGTCGTCGCCGGTGGCGGTGACGTCGGCGATCATCATGCGGTTTTCGACCCGCTCTTTGAGGTTGATGTATTCGTCGAGGCTGATGTCCGGCCAGTAGTTGACCAACTGGATGCTGGCGTTTTGCGAGCCGATGCGGTCGACACGGCCAAAGCGCTGAATGATGCGCACCGGGTTCCAGTGGATGTCGTAGTTGATGACGGTGTCGCAATCCTGCAGGTTCTGGCCTTCGGAAATGCAGTCGGTGCCGATGAGGATGTCGATCTCGCGCGGCTCGTCCGGGTAGATGACGGCCTTTTCCTTTGAACGCGGCGAGAACAGGGTGAGCAGGCCCTGGAAGTCGTAACTCTGGCGGCTGCCGGGAATAGTGCCCAAGGTGGATTTGGGTGCATCGCTGCCGGTGACCCTGGCGCAATGCACCTTGTAGTGATGCAGCAGATGCTTGGCCAGATTGTCGTAGAGGTAATTTGCGGTATCGGCGAAGGCAGTGAAGATCAGCACCTTGCGGTTGCCGGGATTGATCGGCGAGGTGAGCTTGCTGGTGATCTGGGTTTTCAGGTGTTGCAGCTTGGCGTCGTCGCTGGGCGTGACCTTGGCCATTTCGGCCAGCAACTCGTCGATGAAGAACAGGTCGGCTTGCAGATCGTGTTCCCATGACGGCAGGTCCATGTCTTCGAGGTTGATCTGGATCTTCTTGCCGATGGTGGTGTCGCCGGGCAATGGCCAGTTGTCGGCGGCGTCGTCGTCGAAGTCGGCGTCTGCAAAAGCAGCGGCGACATCGGCAAAGTCGCTGGCCTTGCCGGTTTGCTTGTAGCTGGCAATCTTTTCCAGCGCATCCCGGTGGCTTTTTTTCAGGCTTTTGAGAGTCAGACGAAAGGATTCGACCGAGCTTTCCAACCGCTTGAGCAGGTTGGTCGTCATCAGCGCTTGCAGGCTTTTCTCGCGGTCAGCCTGCTTGAGCTTGCCCTTGCCGCCTTCCACCTGCGTGTCGTACAACTCTTCGTACTTGTTCAGGCGACTGGCCAGGATGTAGCTGACCGGGGCATAGACGGCGAGCTTGAGCTGCGACAGCCGGTTGAAGATTTCATTGAAGCCAATGACGTCGGCGCGGTGCGTCAGCGGACAGTGAAATGACTGCGGCTTGAGGCGCTCGGGGAAGCTGCCGATTTCGGCGGTGTTGTAGAAGGTCTCGATGTGCCGGCGCGAGCGGGCAATGGTGACGCTGTCGAGCAGCTCGAAAAAGTCGAAGTCCAGGCTGCCCAGGATCGCCGCGGCAGTGCGTTGTTCGGGCGGCAGCGTGGTCCACACATTGAAGGCCGCCTGGGCGCGGCGAAAGATGCCGTCGATGTCCTTTTCGGTGCGCAGCTTGTTATTCAGATTGTCGCTATCGCCTTCGTAGGCCAGTGCCAACTGGTTCTTCAAGTCGTTGAAGCGGTTATTCACCGGAGTGGCCGAGAGCATCAGCACCTTGGTTTTGACGCCTTGGCGGATGACCTGGTTCATTAGCCGCTGGTAGCGGGTTTCCTTGTCCTTGTAGACGTCGTTGTTGCGGAAGTTGTGCGACTCGTCGATCACCACCAGGTCGTAATTGCCCCAGTTGACGCGATCCAGCGGAATGCCCAGCGACTCGCCGCGGGTGCGGCTCAGGTCGGTGTGGCAGAGCACGTCGTAATTGAAGCGATCCTTGGCGAAGAGGTTGGTCTTGAGGTTGCGGTTGTAGTTCAGCCAGTTGTCGGCGAGCTTTTTTGGGCAGAGCACCAGCACGGACTTGTTGCGCAGCTCGTAGTACTTGATCACCGCCAGCGCGGTAAAGGTTTTGCCAAGGCCGACGCTGTCGGCGAGGATGCAGCCGTTGTAGGTTTCCAGCTTGTTGATCAGGCCGGTGGCGGCGTCGCGCTGGAAGTTGAACAGCTTCTGCCAGATCAGGCTTTCCTGATAGCCGGTGCGGTCGTTGGGTAGCACGTCCTCGTCAATGTCTTCGAGGAATTCCTCGAAGATGTTGTAGAGCATCAGGAAGTAGATGCGCTCCGGCGAGTTTTCCTGGTAGACCGAGGCGATGTGTTCGCACAATCGGGCGGTCACATCCTCCAGCTTGTCGGGGTCGTTCCAGATGCGATCGAACAGACTGAGAAACATGCCGGTATGCGAGGGCTCGTCGAAGCGGGTGACGATGTTCGAGAGCGCATTGCCTTTCTGGTAGCCGAGGTCGACGGCGGTGAAGCCCTGCAGCGGCATGTAGACGACATCGCCAGTGGCGTTGTCAGCCGTGGCCTGCACCCCGGCAAAGGGCTGCATCGGCGCTTGGCCACGGTTGGAGCGGAAGACAGCCTTGCGACGTATCCAGTCGGCGCACTCGCGGGCAATCGCTTTCTGAGTCAGCTGATTCTTCAACTGAATCTCGAACTCGCTACCGGTGAGGCTGCGCTCGCGCTCGGTCTTCGGGATATGGAACTCGCGCTGTTCCTTCTTTAGCTTGTCGCTTACCTCGTTGGGCACGAAGGTCGGCGAGGTGAAGATGAACGCCAGTGATTCGATGTTCTCCAGCGCCTTTCTCAGCGCTACATAGGCATAGATCGAGAAGCAGGAGGCGGCGATCTTCAGCTTCGACCCTGGCTTGAGGGTGCCTTTCAGGTCTTCTCCCAGCAGCGTGTTGATGTTGTCGATCAGCAGCATTTGTCATTTTTCTAAACGCCCAATTGCTTTGATTATCTCGGATTTTCCCTGAGCTACGGCAGTCAACGCCGATGCGAGGGAGGTGTCCACGCTTCGCTTTGCCCAACCTACGGGTTATTTCACGTTATCCGGACTTGGTATTTAAGCCACAACCCGTGGCACAAATTCGGACACTCTATTCGTCATCCCCCAGCTCCGGGTTCCAGCCCTTGTCTCGCGCCGTCTTCATGGCGTGGTCGTAGATGTCGGTGTGGCGTTGTTGCAGGTCGGGCGGCAGGCGGCTGGGCAGGTTGTTGTACTTGTCCCATTCCACGCTGATCTTGTCCATCAGCAGTTGCATGCGGCCCAGGTCCCAGCCAGTGCAGTCCTCTGTGTCCGGGATGAAGCCGAACACCCGGCCATCGAGCACGATGCGGCCGAGTTGGGTGATGCCGTGATGGTCCTGATTGAAGCCGATGTAGGTGTTTTGCATGGGGTCCTTAGCGGGTGAGGCCGGCATATAGCATCGGCAGTTTCTCGGGCAGACGTTGTACATGATCGACGACCATGTAGTTGTTCTGGCCGAAGATGCGGGAGACGTAATTATCCGCGCGCGGGTCCAGGCTCATGCAATAAGTGGTGACGCCGATCTTGGCAACTTCCTCCACCGCCTTCTTGGTGTCCATGCGCAGGTATTGCGGATCGCGCACGTCGATGTCGGCGGGTTCGCCGTCGGTGATGACGATGAGCAGCTTCTTGGCGGAGCGCTGCAGTTGCAGGTGATGGCCGGCGTGGCGAATGGCCGTGCCCATGCGGGTGGAGAGCTGGCCGGTCATGCCGGCGAGTTTGGCCTTGGGTTCGTCGTCCCAGTGCTGGTCGAAGTCCTTGAAGCGGGTGTACTCGACGTCATGGCGGCCGTCGGAACAGAAGCCGTGAATGGCGAACGGGTCGCCCACCTTGCTGATGGCATCGGACAGCAGCACACAGGCGCGCCGGGTCAGGTCCAGCACGGAATATTCCTGGCCCTGGACGATTTCGTTGGTGGATTCGGACAGATCCAGCAATACCAGAATCGAGAAGTCGCGGGTTTTTCTGACCGAACGCATCATGATGCGCGGGTCCGGCTGGTTGCCCAGGCGGATGTCGATGAAGCTTTGTATCGCCGCGTTGATGTCGATTTCGTCGCCGTCTTCCAGCTTGCGGATGCGCTGCACGCCTTGCGGTTGCATGGCGTCGAGCAGGAATTTCATGCGGTGGATTTCCCGCTTGTACTCGGCGGTGATGTCGTTGATGAGTTGCACGTCGCCTTGTTTGGCGCGCTTTTCCAGCACCGTAGCCCAAGCCGGACGTTCGAGCTGGATCTGGTAATCCCATTCCGAGTAATGGAACGGGTCGGAGATCGGCTCCTTGCCTTCCAGTTCGTTGAAGCTCTTGCCGTTGCTCTCGTCGCCGATGTTCTCGTAAGGGAACAGTTCGGTGCCCAGCACCCAGATTTCCTCGGCATCGTCACCGGCGGTTTCGACGTCGATCTCGTTGGCCATTTCCATGACGCTGACGTACTTGCGCACCTGCTTGATGGATTCGTAACCGGCGCCGGCGGCCTTGTTGAAGTCGAACTCCTCGAATGCCCAGAAATAGCGGTTGTCGTCGCGGTAGGGCGCGGTGAGCAGATCGGTGCGCGGATTGAAGGCGATCCTCTTCTGCGTGAGGCTATGCGCCAACTGAACGCCGATTTCCCAGGAAGTATGGTTGCTGTTCAGGCGGTCCTGGGCGTTGGCGAACAACACCCGCGCTTCGGCGATCCACGCATCGTTGTCCTGATAGGTCTCGTCGAGCAGGGCGCGGGCGAGGCGGTTGAGGTAGTCGCCCACGCTGTTGCTCATCGCCGACGTGGCGGTGTGCAGCTTGGCCCACATCGCCTTGAGACCGGGGAAACGGCGGATCGAGAGCGCTTCGACCCGGGCGTCTTCGATCACGGAAATCACCGCCATCTGCATCGGGTTGAGCGCCTCGGCGGAGATCGGCTGCTGCGTTTCGACGATGTGCGCGGCGCAGTGGGCGGCGGTGGCGCGGTAGAGTTCCAGGCCGCTCACCCTCTCCCCCTGCTCCTCTCCCATCAAGGGAGAGGGGAGAACGAAGTCATCGAACGCATCCGGCACATGCAGCAGGTAGTCGGCGATGTACGGCCGGTAGCCTTCGCGGCTTTCGAAGTCGCCGGAAGTCGGGCGCATGAAGAAGTCGCGTGCCCAGAGCGCGCGCAGATACATGTTGATGCGCCGTTGCACGTCCACCAGCAGCGTGCCCTTGCGCTCCTTCTGCAGCATGGCCAGGGATTCCTTGGTATCCAGGCTGAAGTATTTGATCTGTTCCTCGTAGTTGGTGCGGTGCGCGTGCGCGCCCCACAGCGCCCAGCGGCGCAGGCCGCCCAGCGTCAATTGCTGGAAGAGTATTTCCAGCTTGTCCAGCATCGGCCGCACGCCGCGCGGCGCCTGGGCGATCAGGGTGCTGATGAATTGCAGGTACTTCAGGAACAGCGCGGCGTCACCCAGCCGGTTGGCGGCGGTGGGGGCGGTGGCGAGCAGCAATTCGATGACCGCGCCGGAAGTTTTCGAGGCCAGCGTCAAGGCGGCCGTGGCCAGGTCGGCGACGACATCCTCGCCGACTTCCTTGGCCACCATGGGCGCTTCCTCGATCCAGGTTTCCACCAGCGAGTCACCGCGTCCAAGGCCGCGAATCGCGGAAACACCCTTTAGATAGTTGTCCAGGCCGCGCGGCGAGAACACCTTGGTGGCATCGTGCCAGTTGGCCTCCAGCGCCTGCCGGGTGTGCGGCGACAGGTCTTCCAGTAGTTCGGCGTAGTCGGAGAGTTGGATGGACATGGCGTAATAACCCGTGAACGGTGAGCAGTAAGCAGCAAGCGGTCGGCGGCGGCGGTTTTCCCGCTTCCTGTTTACCGCTTACCGCTTCCCAATCAAAAGAACGTGGAAACCGCCGCGTCCAGCGCATCGCGCATGTCCGGGTCGTCGGTGATCGGGCGGACCAACGCGACACGGCAGGCGGCCATCGGGTTGACGCCCTTGGCGATCAGGCTGCCGGCGTAGATCAGCATGCGGGTGGACAGGCCTTCATCCAGGCCGTGACCTTTCAGGTTGCGGGAACGCTCGGCGATGGAGACCAGCTTGCCGGCAATACCGGCTTCGACGCCGGATTCATGCGCGACGATCTCGGTTTCGATGGCGTGTTCGGGATAGGTGAAATCGAGGCCGCCGAAACGCTGTTTGGTGGACTGCTTCAAGTCCTTCATCAGGCTCTGGTAACCGGGGTTGTAGCTGATGACGATCTGGAAATCCGGGTGGGCGTGGACCAGTTCGCCTTTCTTTTCCAGCGGCAGCATGCGGCGGTTGTCGGTCAGCGGATGGATCACCACGGTGGTGTCCTGGCGCGCTTCGACAATTTCGTCGAGATACACGATCGCGCCGTGGCGAGCACCAATAGCCAGCGGCCCATCCTGCCATTCAGTGCCTTGCGCGCTGAGCAGGAAGCGGCCGACCAGATCGGAGGCAGTCATGTCCTCGTTGCAGGCCACGGTGATCAGCGGCTTGCCCAGCTTCCAGGCCATGTATTCAACGAAGCGGGTCTTGCCGCAGCCGGTGGGGCCTTTCAGCATCATCGGCATGCGCACCGAGTAGGCGGCTTCGTAAAGCTCGACCTCGTCGGCGACGGGGCGGTAATAGGGTTCGTGGGGGATGCGATATTGATCGACGATGTTGCTCATGCTGAAACCTCAATCAAGTGTGAGTAGGGAGTCGGGAGTGGAGCATTTGATACCGCTTGAAACATGCCCCACTTTCGGCTCCCGGCTCGTAAGCAAAAAGCCCCCGCCACGCGGCATGCGCAGCGGGGGCCGGTTACTGCTGACCGCCGCGCAGGTTAAACCGTCTTGCCGCGGAAGATCACCATCGACGCGCCCTGGCTTTGCGTGAAGTTGTCGTAGCCAATCAGACGGATGTGGTTGTTGGGGTTGGCCTTGTGACAGGCTTCGGCCTCTGCCAGTATGCGACTGACATCGGTTTCGCCGAACATCGGCAGCTTCCACATGTACCAGTACGAGTCCATCAGGTACTCGGGCTCGATATGCTCGATGGCCGGGTTCCAGCCCTTCTTGATCAGATACTCGACCTGCTTCCTGATGTTGTCGGGGGTCATTGCGGGCAGGTAAGAGAAGGTCTCGAATTTGCGGCTGGCGGGATCGCTCAGACGGCTTTTGTAATCCATCACTTCAGACATGTGTTTTCCTTTCAGATATTGATTTGCGCAGCGGGGAAACGGGCGCGAGCGCCGCGCTCACGTTTCACCCTTCACGTTTCACGAATTACTTGTGCGCGACGTCCAGTTTGTCGACGGTGTCGAACTCGAACTTGATCTCTTTCCAGGTTTCCATGGCGATCTTCAGTTCGGGGCTGTGCGAAGCGGCAGCGGTCAGGATGTCCTTGCCTTCCTTCTCGATGGCGCGACCCTGGTTGCGGGCTTCGACACAGGCTTCCAGCGCGACGCGATTGGCGGCGGCGCCGGCAGCGTTGCCCCACGGGTGGCCCAGCGTACCGCCACCGAACTGCAGCACGGAGTCGTCACCAAAGATGGAGACCAGCGCCGGCATGTGCCAGACGTGGATGCCACCAGACGCAACCGGGATCACGCCGGGCATGGAACCCCAGTCCTGATCGAAGAACAGGCCGCGCGAGCGATCTTCCGGAATGAAGCTGTCACGCATGGTGTCGATCCAGCCCAGCGTTGCATCGCGGTCGCCTTCCAGCTTGCCGACGACGGTGCCGGAGTGCAGGTGGTCGCCACCGGACAGGCGCAGCACCTTGGTCAGCACGCGGAAGTGAATACCGTGGTGCGGGTTGCGGTCGAGCACGGCGTGCATGGCGCGGTGGATGTGCAGCAGCATGCCGTTGTCGCGACACCAGTTGGCCAGGCCGGTGTTGGCCGTCAGGCCGCCGGTCAGGTAGTCGTGCATGATGATCGGCGCGCCGATTTCCTTGGCGAACTCGGCCCGCTTGTACATTTCTTCCGGGGTCGGTGCGGTCACGTTCAGGTAGTGGCCCTTGCGCTCGCCGGTCTCGCGTTCGGCCTTCAGGGTGGCTTCCTGCACGAAGGCGAAACGGTCACGCCAACGCATGAACGGCTGGCTGTTGACGTTCTCGTCGTCCTTGGTGAAGTCGAGACCGCCGCGCAGGCATTCGTAAACAGCGCGGCCATAATTCTTGGCCGACAGGCCCAGCTTCGGCTTGATCGTGCAGCCCAGCATCGGACGACCATATTTGTTCATACGGTCACGCTCAACCTGGATACCGGCCGGCGGGCCGCCGCAGGTTTTAACGTAAGCGATCGGGAAGCGGATGTCTTCCAGACGCAGGGCGCGCAGCGCCTTGAAGCCGAATACGTTGCCGACCAGCGAGGTCAGCACGTTGACCACGGAACCTTCTTCGAACAGGTCAATCGGGTAGGCCACGAAAGCGTAGAAACAGGTGTCGTCGCCGGGCACATCCTCGATGCGGTAGGCGCGGCCCTTGTAGTAATCCAGGTCGGTCAGCAGGTCGGTCCACACCGTGGTCCAGGTGCCGGTTGAAGATTCAGCGGCCACGGCAGCAGCGACTTCTTCACGATCAACGCCGGGCTGCGGGGTGATCTTGAAACAAGCCAGGATGTCGGTATCCAGGGGGGCGTAATCCGGGGTCCAATAGGTCTGGCGGTATTCTTTGACGCCAGCGTTGTAGGTCTTCACAGCCATTGATCGCTCCTTGTGGGGAAGTAAGTTGGTTCAACGAATCAAGTTCATATCGATTCGAAGTGAGGCGCATATTGGCGGCGGCACAGCATAAATAACAGTCACGATTTTCTATGCTGATGATAGATAATAGTCTATGACTAGGGGGCAGGGAGCGGGGAGCCGTAAGTAGTGAACCCGCTCCCCGCTCCCCGCTCCCCGCTCCCC
>Ga0335397_10006495_pt1 | contig 15071 bp, 9 predicted proteins | sample MAT04_FD_205740 | JGI IMG/M metagenome (GOLD analysis project Ga0335397, IMG submission 205740) | Freshwater microbial communities from Lake Fryxell liftoff mats and glacier meltwater in Antarctica - MAT-04 (spades assembly) (version 2) ...
GCGGCAGTGGCGAGTGTTGTGTTCATGATGAAAGTGCGTCTGGATATTTTTTTCATTGTTGACTGTTGACCTTTGACCTCATAAACCTTTATCAACCCTCATAAACCTTTATCAACCCTCATAAACCTTTATCAACCCTCATAAACCTTTATCAACCCTCATAAACCTTTATCAACCCTCATAAACCTTTATCAACCCTCATAAACCTTTATCAACTGTTGACCTTTAAACCTTTGGGTAGGACCCAGAACACATGGCAATCGGGAGTTGATCCTTGACTATTAATCTTTGACTTTTCAAGTTGTATACTGATGTTACGCGCTAGGAGGTGTAGCGCACCTAAACCCATGTCCAAGTTTCGTGATTTGGCTGCTAAATAATTAGGCGGACCCGCCGCTTGCATAACAGCAATAATATGGTCATTTTAGGGCGGCACGTTGCCCAGGGCAACCGCAATTTTGGGTGCATTGGGATAAAAGCCGACCTGATTGAGCCGGATGGGCTCCATCTTTTGGGCCTTCGAAGCGAAGCAAAAACAAATAAAAAGTATTGCGTAGAGGAGATACTTCATGTTGCAGGAGGCGTCTGTGTGGCCAATTTGTTGTCCGGCGAAAGGTATTAAAAATTGAAATTTGCAGAGGGGTGTTAATTTTTACTTCTCGAAAATGCAACTGTTGAATCAGCGTTAGGGGGGCAGGAATGACCGATAGCACTACCTTTGTCCAAATTTTTTCCCAATAGCATGACAAAATTTCTCCTTTCCGCGCTTTTGATGCTGTGCTCTATTTGCGCCTCTTTTTCTCAAGACCAGCAATTCACCCAATTTTACGCTGCTCCTTTGACCTTGAACCCTGCTCTTACGGGTGCGTTTGAAGGCAAATACCGGGTTGGCTGTGTTTACCGCGACCAATGGCGCAAAGTGCTCGATGCGCCGATCCGATCGTTCGCCCTGGCGGCCGACCTGCGTTTCGACGCCGGTAAAAAGAAAGTCAAAGAAGATGCGGTCGGAATCGGCCTGTTGTTCACGAACGACAAAACGGGCATCGTGGAATTCAGTACGACACAGATCGCCCTGTCGGCATCTTATCACAAGTCGTTGGGTGTCAGCAATCGGCAATACCTCAGCATCGGGATGCAAGGCGGCCTGACCCAACGCAATGTGGGCTATGCTTCGCTTCAATTCCATGATCAATTTGACGGGGTCAATGGGTACACCTTTGGTACGGGAGAAGACCTGCCGGAGAATAATTTTTCTTTCACCGACTACAATGTAGGGCTGAATTACACGGCTCAAGTCGGCCGCGGCGGACGGGTATACGCAGGGGCTGCGTTTCACCATTTCGGTCAGCCGCGCACTGCTTTTTTTAAAGAAACAAAAAGCGGCGCCAAACTGTACTCCAAATACTCTGCACAATTGGCGGCCAATATTCCGCTGACCCGCGATGGACGGGTGTCGCTGCTCCCACGTTTCCTGGTCGCCAGCCAGGGACCTCACATGCAGGTCAACACCGGCACTAATTTTCGTGTAGCCATGGGACAATACGGCGGTTCGGCCTTTCATTTCGGCGGCTGGGCACGCCCGGTGCGCAATGCCGATGGCTTCGGGCTTGACGCACTCGTAGCGCTGGCCGGCATCGAGATCAATAATGTGCTCATCGGGTTGAGTTATGACCTGAACCTTAAAGCATTGGGAGCCAACCAGCGGCAGGGCGCGTTTGAGGTATCCATCGCTTACCTCGGTAATTACGACAACGAAGAGATTATGTGTCCCAAGTTCTAATCGTTCAGCGGCTTGCTCGCAAAAGTAGTTGCTCGCAAAGGCGCAAAGGGTATAAACTTTGCGTCTTTGCGCCTTTGCGAGCAATTCTACGATCCCGTCGCTTCGTCTTTTTTATACTTTTCCACCCCGACATTTGAATCTAACGGAATATCCATATCCAGTGCAATATCTTCATCATAATTTGCGGGTTTGTCAACCCTGGTCGGCCATCCGAACAACCTGGAACTCAGGATCGGGATGAAAAAGAAACCGGCGGTGACGATGCTGACCACCAGGTCTGCGGCCTCACTTTCAATGAGGTCGGCCCAATAATTCCCTTTGAAAAAGTGGCAGATCAGCGATGCCGACAATTTTAGACCCAGCAGGCCGATGACCAAAAAAGCGCTGGTTTCGAGAAAGGGGTAGCGTTCCAGCAATTTTACAAACCATTGGGCGACAAATCGCATGGCCAGAATACCGATGAAAACACCCGTACAAATCAACCAAATATTGTCTGTAAAAGCGACGGCGGCGAACACGTTGTCCAGCGAAAAAGCCAGGTCCATGATTTCCACTGCAATGACGGTGGCCCAGAAGGTGCCGACCAGACCGGCAGTTAGCCGGTAATACCATTTTTGTTCCTTGGCCAAAGTGTCGTCATCCGTTTGCGGAGTGGCTTTGGACCGGAAATAATCAAAGGTAAGGTAAATCAGGTAGGCGCCACCGAGCGGTTTGAGCCACCATATTTTGATCAGCCAGGATGCGAAAATAAGACAAAGTCCGCGAAAAACATAGGCACCGATAATACCATAGCGAAGTGCCCGCTTCCGTTCTTTGGGCGGCAGGTCCATCACCATGGTAGCCAGTACTGCCGCGTTGTCCACAGAGAGCAGGCTCTCGATGAGGATGAGGTTAAAAACGATGATCAGCGAGTTCTCCCAGTCCGCGCCAAAAATTTGCTGCAATATCTCAGTCATGTCAAGTTTTACAATGAAGAATGATTCCGGAACAGGTTTCCGGAGTCAAGGTTTTCATATTCGGATGAATCCGGATCGAAGTTCGAAGTTGATGGAGAAAAGTTCGGTAAGCGGAAGTTTTAAATTTCCGGTTTATTGCTGTGCTTCCTGCATCAGTTGGTCCGAGTCCTGCAAGAGTTGTTCCAATTCTTTTTGCAATTGTTCTTTGCGCCGTTGTTGATTGGTTGCTTTGGCGGCGGCCTGTTTGTCGGCTTTCGGATCTTTTTTTCCGCCTTTTTTTTCGGCCGCAGCCGCAGCGGCTTGCTGGTCACCTTGCTCGATGCTGTCCAACTCTTTTTGAAGGGCTGCTTTCCGTTGTTCCAGTTCGCCCAGCCGCTTACTTACTTTTTCATCCATGTTTTTCACCCCGCTGCGGACTGCGCGGTAAGCATCGCCCAGTTTTTCCAGTGCACCGTCATATTTGCCCGCATCAAACTTGGTCTTCTCCGACCTGACCAGGTCGCTGACGGAAACGACTACGCCGCGCACCTGGCCGAATACTTTGCTCGATTGATCCTTCTCTGCCGCTGTGCCAAAAAAGTAGTTGTAAACGAGCATACCGACGAGGAGTAACAGGCCGATTTTGAACAGAAAACGGATCATGGAAATAAGGTTTTTTTTCCTCTTTTCGGGAATTGAACAATAGAATTTAGAATCCCGCAAAAGTAGTTTTTTCTCCTAAAAGTAGGAGAAGTGGTTCCAGGATTGTTTGCAGCCCGGGGCAATATTGGTGTGGTCCTGGCCTGCGACCAGATTTTGCGCCGTATGAGAGCCGCTGCTGCTGCGATCGGCGGCTCGGCTGGCCATTTTTTAGAAAAAAACAAAAAACGGCTGCCCCGCGTGAGCGAAGCAGCCGTTTAGCCAATACCGTAGGAATTGCCTCAAATGGTCAGGAAGATTGATCGGCCTGTTACCGGCGGGAACCGGTGACGAGATACGCCGCAACCTTCGGAAGGGTACGCACCGTGACCATGACTGCAAAGGCAACGTACAAAATAAGCATAACAGGAGGATTTAGAAAATGAAGAATGAATTATGGTTAAAAATGCAACGGATTATTTCGTGAAAGAACCAAAGGTTTAAATAAATTTTGGTTGATTGAAGAATTGGCAATGAAATTTTTGTTAATTTACCATTTATCAGGCGGATAGCCGATTTTTGAAGCAGGTGCGCTACTTTTGCCCCAGATTTTGCTCAAAGTTCTATCTAAGCGGCGGAAAGCCGCTCCGTGTTTTCCCTGATTTTTAATCCACTGCGCAACATTAACCTTTGCGATTGCGTGTTTTTGTAGCCCCTTTTTGAAAACACCTTGTATATTGAAGCAATATTTCACCCGTATATCTTACTATTCAAACGTTATTGTGTATGGTGTTCAATAATATTCTTGAAACAATTGGCAAGACCCCACTCATCCGCCTGAACAACATTGTGCTCCACATTCCTGCTACCGTTTATGCCAAGGTGGAGGCTTTTAACCCCGGTTTGAGCGCCAAAGACCGGATCGCACTTCACATGATCGAACGCGCTGAGCGTCTGGGCAAACTGAAGCCCGGCGGCACGGTGGTGGATGCGACGAGTGGCAACACAGGTTTCAGCCTCGCTATGGTCGCCGCCATTAAGGGGTACAAATGTGTGCTGACGGTGACGAGCAAGATATCGGAGGATAAAATGAACAACCTCCGGGCAATGGGCGCCGAGGTAGTACTGTGCCCGCAAGAGGCCAGGCCGAGTGACCCGGAATCGTACTACAAAATGGCTGAAAAACTGGCTAAAGAGATTCCCGGTGCTTACTACATCAATCAGAACTACAATCCTGAAAACGGCGAGGCGCATTACCTCAGCACGGGCCCCGAAATCTGGGAACAGACACAAGGACGTATTACATACCTGATCGGCAGTACCAGCACGGGCGGCACACTGTGCGGTTCGGGACGTTACCTCCGCGAGCAAAACGCCGACCTCAAAATCATCGGCGTGGATGCTTACGGCTCCGTGCTGAAAAAATACCACGAAACCGGCATTTACGACGAAAAAGAAATCTATCCCTATCGCATCGAAGGGACAGGCAAGAATATCATACCGGCCAACATGGATTTCGAGTTGATTGATCAATTCGTAAAAGTGACCGACAAAGACAGTGCCTTGCGTGCCCGCGAACTGGCCCGCATGGAAGGCATGATGGTCGGTTATTCCAGCGGCGCGGCGCTCCAGGCCCTGGAACAAATCCAGGACGATTTGACGGAGAATGATTTGGTAGTGCTGCTGTTCAGCGACCATGGTTCGAAGTATGTCACCAAGTTTTTCAGCGATAAGTGGATGGAAGCCCAAGGCTTTCTGGAAGAAAACCTGGTGGAATTGGACAAGTGAATAAAGAATTTAATAGCAAAATATTTCAGCATGCAACTCATACCCATCGAGCGACGCACTGGCCTCACCCGCGAGGAATTCATTGAAAATTATTTGAAGCCGAAAAAACCCGTCGTTTTTACGGACCTGGCCAAGGACTGGCCCGCCATGCAGAAGTGGACGTTTGAATTTTTGAAAGAAAACCACGGCGACCTGGTCGTGCCCATTGTCGGGCCGGATTACCACAAGCCCGGTCCAAACTACATGAAAAGCCACGAGACCATGAAGTTTGGCGACTACCTGGACCTGATCCAGAAAGGCCCGACGGAATATCGAATCTTTCTGTGGAATGTGCTTGACCATGCCAAGGAACTGACTGCCGACGTAAACAATCCGACCATCTGCGACGGCTGGGTGGACAACTACCCGTTTATGTTTTTTGGCGGCGCCGGGGCGGTGACGAACCTGCACTACGATATTGACTGTTCCAACGTGTTTCACACTCATTTCTGGACCCGCAAGCACATTGTGCTATTCGATCAGCAGCAAAACCCCTTTCTCTATCAGCATCCTTACACGGTGCAAAGCCACATCAATCCGCTCCAACCAGATTATGACAAGTATCCCGCGCTGCGCAAAGCCGTCGGTCACGAAACTATCCTGTATCACGGCGAAACGCTGTTTATCCCTGCACTCTGGTGGCATTACATCGTTTACATGGACGGCGGTTATTCCATCAGTCTTCGCAGCCGCGACTCGGTGCTGACCCAGGCAAAAGGCTTGTGGAACATCGCCCGCCACTTTGTGATTGACAAAGGCATGAACGCTGTGATGGGCCCCAAATGGAAGGCCTGGAAGGAAGAAAAGAGCATCAAGAAGGCCGAGGAAGCGATGAAAGCGGCTTGAGAAGTACGGGAAGGATTGATTGCCCTTATTCGTTACGTAACGACTAACATTCAGATACCATGAATTCAGTTTCAACACCGAATATTCTTACACTCAGATTTGGATGGAAAAGTTCAACGCATTCCTCTTCGGACATTTTTCAAGGGAAGGTTGATAATGATTTAGAGCATATCATTCCGTGCGCGATTCTAACCGAGAATGCATATGCACAATCAGAAGAATATACCGAAGATGGTTTAGCGCAGCAAGCAGCCTATACTTCTGATAAAATTAAGATCGTTTTCGCTTTTGATCCATCCCCAGTGACCGGGTTTTATGACATCCCTCGTGAAATACGCAATCAAAATAGATCGGGTATAAAGGTTTTCAGAATTTACGAACATGGAGAAATACTCGCTTATGCGCGTAATTTGATGGGGCTGCTTTATCCAGCGCCTATGTTTAAAACCAAAGACCCAGCCATTTTCCGCCTTCAATTTAATTTTTTGACTAATAAAGGATTTGCTTCTCAACATGACATGAGGGATCTTGCCAGGGCTATTTTCAATCTTAGACCCCGGGAAGAAGCCCCCAAAGTTGATTAGGAACGCGGCACCAATAACTTAGTCATTTGATGCCACCCTTTGTTCCATCATACGGCCCCTATTTTTCTTTAAATAGCCCAACTATTCGCAGAAAAATAGTGTTGTCTGATGAAAAAATGGTTGACCTAAAATGACTAAGTTATTGGTGCCGCGTTCCTAAAGTACTTCACTAAAGCCGATTAATTGTTCACATTATTCTAAACTCAGCATTAGCAGCGTGGATTTATTCGACCGCATTCTCAAACAAGCTGGCCCTATCGGTAAATATGCCGAAGTCGCAGACGGCTACTATATGTTCCCCCAACTGGAAGGTGATCTGGGCAACCGTATGACCTTTCAAGGCAAAGAAGTTATTTGCTGGAGCATCAACAACTACCTCGGCTTGGCCAACCATCCAGAAGTCCGCAAAGCGGACGCAGACGCGGCTGAACGCTGGGGCCTGGCCTACCCGATGGGCGCTCGCATGATGTCGGGCGAAACCAAATATCACAAGGAACTGGAACAGGGTCTGGCTGACTTTGTCGGAAAAGAAGCGGGTTATTTGCTCAACTTCGGCTATCAGGGCATCCTCTCCGTCATTGACGCCTTGCTCACCCGCCACGATGTGGTGGTGTACGACGCTGAGAGCCATGCCTGTATTGTGGACGCGCTCCGGATGCACATGGGTAAACGTTTCGCATACACCCACAACGACCTCAACAGTCTGGTCAAAAACCTGGACCGCGCCAAAAAACTGACCGATGAGAGCGGTGGCGGCATCCTGGTGATCACAGAAGGTGTATTTGGCATGCGCGGCGACCAAGGCAAACTCCGCGAAATCGCCACGCTCAAAGAAACCTACGGCTTCCGCCTGCTGATTGACGACGCGCACGGTTTCGGGATGCTGGGCGCTACCGGTGCGGGCACTGCCGAAGAGCAGGGTGTGACCGACGACGTGGACATTTATTTCAGCACGTTCGCCAAAAGTATGGCGCTGATCGGCGCCTTCGTGGCCGGACCGACAGAGATTCTCCGCTACCTGCGCTATAACATGCGTTCGCAGATTTTTGCCAAATCGTTGCCTATGCCGCTGGTCATCGGTGCGTTGAAGCGACTTGAACTTTTGCAAAACCATCCTGAACTCCGCGAAAAACTGTGGAGCAACGTCCGTTCGCTGCAAAGCGGTTTGCAAGAGCGCGGGTTTGATATCGGCGATACAAACACCTCTGTGACACCGGTTTATATGCATGGTGAAGTAGAAGAAGCGATGGCGCTGGTGAAAGATATGCGCGAAAACTACGGCGTATTCTGTTCCATCGTGGTGTATCCGGTGATCCCGAAAGGGATGATCATCCTGCGGCTGATTCCGACGGCATCACATACGGAAGAAGACATTCGAATCACGCTGGACGCATTTTCCGCTGTGCGGGAAAAGATGCAGGCCGGGGTGTATAAGCAGTTTGTGCCGGAAGTGCTGGTTTGAACAAATAATTTGAGGTTTATATACAGAGCCGCCCGTGTCATTTCACATGACACGGGCGGCCTTTTTGTACCGGCAGATAAAGCAGCCGGTACAATTACATCTTCACAAAACGCTCCGTCGCCATTTTTGCGCCGCCCTGCCACAAGGTCAGAAAATAGACCCCGCCCGGCAGGCTGCTGACATTCAACTGCTGCTGGTCGAGCAGGAACGGCTGACGCAACATCAGTTTTCCTACCGCATCGGTCACCAGCACTTCCGCATCAGAGGTGGGGGTGTGGAAGCGCAAATTCAAAAAATCTGTAGTCGGATTGGGAAACAGCGCGAGCGAAGCAATCTCCGGTAGGCCGTCTGTTTGCGGTTGGGTCAGGCTGGCCGCTGTCGTGAGCAGTTTCTCCGTAGAATAAGCCGAGCAATTGGCCTTCACCCGCCAATGGTAAGAGGTGGATGCCTGCATCCCATTGAGCGTGACCTGGGTACTTCCCACGGTTCCGAGCGTAATATAGGTCGTCGAACTGGCGACCTTGATTTGCAAGGTATAACTGGCAGCACCGGATACCGGCGACCAGGCAATGACCGCCCAGGTAGAACCAACGGCCGAGTTGGTCAGGTTGACGGGTGCGCTGCATTGCTGACCGCCTCCGTTCGGTGCCGTGATGAAAGTCACGATCGCGGAGTAGCCAGAGCAGTTGGCTTTTACGCGCCAATGGTAGGAACTGCCAGCTGCCAAACCGTTCACCGTATAAATGGTGCTGCTCGAGGTACCTGCCGTAGACCAGAATTGCGAACTGGTGGCTTTGAACTGCACGGTATAACTGGTCGCACCACTTACCGCCGACCAGTTAAACGTAGCGACACCGGTGGAAATATCAGAGGTCACCAATCCGCCTGGCGCGTTGCAGGTGCCGCTACTGGTGTTGAGCGTGGTAAAATTCGACACAGCGGAATAACCCGAGCAATTGGCCTTCACTTGCCAGTTATACGCCGTATTGACGGTCAGGCCGGTCAGGTTGAGGCTGATGCCAGAAGTGGCGCTGGTAGTCATCCAAGTGGTGGAAGTGGCTGTTTTGAACTGGACGGTGTAACTCGTCGCGCCACTCACGCCCCCCCAGTTGAGGGTGACAGAAGTAGTTGCCAGGTTGCCGGTTGACGATCCGGTCGGTGCAGTACAGGTGCCGCCACCCGCGTTGGCAGTAGCGAAACTCGCAGCAGCGGAGTAACCCGAACAACTGGCTTTTACCTGCCAGTTATAGGCGGTACTGGCTGTCAGACCGGTCAGGTTATAAATTGTTCCGGCAGTTGTTCCGGCGGTCATCCAGGTACTGGCGGCGGATGTTTTGTACTGTACGGTATAGTTCGTCGCACCGTTCACAGTGCTCCAACTCACCGTGGCCGACGTGGTGGTAATGCTACTGGAATTCAAATTGGAGGGAGCAGAACAAGTTCCACCGCCACTTCCGGTTGTAGTCGTAAAATTTGCGGTAGCGGAATAACCGGAGCAGTCGGTTTTGACCTGCCAATTATACGCTGTATTGGCGGTCAGGCCGGATAAGTTATGGGAAGTAGCCGTGGTGCTGCTCCCGGAAGTCCAGGTAGAAGCAGAAGCGAGTTTGTACTGGATGGTGTAACGGGTCGCTCCCGGCACGGTGCCCCATTGCAAGGTCGCGGAGGTGCCGGTGATGTTGTTGGTCGCCAGGCCCGTAGGCACCGTGCCCGCTTGCGGCGCGCAAGTGGCTGCCGTTACCCGTTCCCGGATGCGGTTGCCCGGTTGAGTACCGAAGCCGTTGTTGAAATTAATACCATAGTTGGACAAGTGGCAATAACTCATGATCGTACCCCCATTGCTGGGTGCAGGACCGGGCGAACAACTGCCTTCCGGCGACACGCAGTTGTCGAGCGCACCGCCCGTCCAGTTGCACGACTGGGTATGCCAGGAGCCGAGGTTGTGACCGAGTTCGTGGGTCACCACTTCCACCGACCAGGAGTAAGTCGGAACGTTTTGAAAAGAAGTGTAAATAGCGCTCACGCCATAAGCGTATGATTTGGAACAAATAACATCCACGTAGGCGATGCCGCCTCCCAGGTTACGGGTAGTCAGGAAATGGGCCAGCTGGCCGTTGAAACTAGTGCCCCGGGTCGTTCGGAAGGAATTGAGTACGCTGCTGGTACTGGTCATGCCCTGGTAGGGATCGGGCGAAGTCCAGACATATATTTGCGAGATAGCGACTCCCACGTTTTCGTTGGCATAAAGGGCTGTGATCTGGTTGAACAGGCTGGTAACATAGTCCGTCACCCCTGTCGTGCTGCTGCCTTTGTCGGTGTATAGTTTGTAGTCGCATTCGAAGTAGATTTGCACCGTTCGGCAACCCACGCCCCGGTCGCCGGGGCCGGTTTCGGTCAGGTCGCTGCCTTCCAGTTCATCGTTGAAGCAAGCATGAGGAGCCGATGTGGGCAAGTCTTCGCGGCGATAGAGGATATAATCTTCAGAACCATCTTCCATGCGACCGATGGTGTACGTACCCGTCTCGTCGGTGATCATACCCATCAGTCCTTGGGAAGTCAGGCTGACAGCGACGATCGAATTGGGATTGCCCCGGATGATGCCGCGATAATGGGCACCAACTTGATAGTCAACGTTTTCTTGTGGTTGGTTCCCCAAAGTGCCCAGCGTAAAACCTTCTGCAAAGAGGTCCACCTGCACCAGTTCGAGATCAAAATCGGTGCCATAAGCGTTGGGAATGCGGAGGCTGAGGGTGGGGTAGGGCGCTGCCCGCAATTCATCGAAAGGGGCGGGATCGAGGTGGAGCAGCGTGGCGTTTTCGATGGCCGGACGGGTAGCCCGGTTCTGATCGTTTTGAAGACGGAGTAATTGCACTTGCTTGAAATCGCCACCGGGGCGATAACTTTCCAGCCAGTCGGCAATGGGATGAATCGTGTTTGTTTGAGCGTTTGCGTTGACCTGAAACAGCAGGCACAGCAATACGAAGGAGGAGGCGAAGGATCGGATTGTGATTAAAAATCGGTGCATAAGTGATAAAGACTAAAAGTGAAAAATCGGATATTGGCTTGGGGGCAATAGATCAAGCACTTCGGACTTTGGACATGGATTAAAAAACAGATTAGATGACTTGCCCATCAGGGCTCACCACATTGACCACATTGATCACATTGACCACATTTTTCCCATCATGTCAATCAACTTCAATTCAGAATTGCTCGATCACCTGCCCGAATCGCTGGCTTTGGCACAGCGGGCACTCTACTACGGCGACAGCCTGTTCGAGACAATTCGGGTATTCAACGGGCGCATTCCATTCATGCGGTTGCATTGGGGCAGGCTTTCAGAGGGTCTTCAGCGGATGGGGTACTCAGTGCCGACCGATTGGTCAGCGGATTATTTCAAGCATCAAATCCAGCGCATAGCGCCTGCGAATGCCCGCGTCAGGTGGATGGTCTGGCGCTCACCAGGTGGATTGTATCGGCCCACCGATGATACGCCTCAGTTCCTCCTGACGGTGCAGGAATTGGATTCAAGTGTTTTCGATTGGAATACCAGGGGGCTTTCAATCGGTCTTTGCAGGTCGGTGCGGCTTCCGATGGATGCGCTCTCGGGGTTGAAAGCGCCGAATGCCTTCCGCTACGTCGCAGCCATGCAGGAAGCAGATGCGCATGGCTGGGACGACGCGGTGCTGCTCAACGCCTGCGACCGATTGTGCGAGGCGACGAGCAGCAATATTTTCTGGATTAAGAACGGCACGGTTTGCACCCCGCCGCTTTCTGAAGGCCCTGTAACGGGGGTGGCACGCGGATTGTTGCCAGGGTTAACGGAAGCCGTCGGGCTGCGCTTTGAGGAGCAGATTGCCGGTTTTGAGGTGCTGCTGACTGCCGATGAGGTGTTTTTAACCAATGCTGTTCGGGGTATCCAATGGGTGCGATCCTGTGAGGAAAAGGTCTATGATGGCAGCCAAACAAACTTACTACACCAAGAACTGGTCAGGTATGTGGACGGGTTTCAAGCGGGTTTTTACTGAGCAAAAAGTCGCTTTTAAAACGGGCTTTTTGGGCTGAAATCTTTGAAAAAAATGTTTTTCAAGGGGTGAAATTTTAACATTTGGAGCGTGTTAAAATTGTAAACTGGAAGTCAGTTCCGGGAAATACCTGGTTGAATTTCTTCTTGCAGCAACCCTGAAATTGAATCAAAGGACTCATTCTATACCCTTCCAATAATATTTTATCATCCGTTCATTTCAACATCAAAGATGGAGAAACCAATGGGTTTAGTTTGAGCATCACAGAAGGCAAATTTCACGTAGTCATACCGAAGTAGGAAAAAATGAGAGGGAGTAAATAAAATCCGTTGTCGGGTATTTCTCGGCAACGGATTTTTATTTTTGCGTCACCACCCCCGCCAATATCCCCGCCGCCACCGCCGCATTGAGCGACTCCGCGCCGCCGCGCGGGTGTCTGGGAATCGTGAGGTATTTGAGTGCAAACAAACAAACTTGCTACACGAAGAACTGGTCAAGCACGTGCAGGCGTTTAAAGGGGTTTTTTCCTAGAAGAAAGACAGTTTTTAGAATCGGTTTTTGAGGCTGAATTTTTGAAAAAAAAGTTTTTCAAGGGATGGAATTTTAACATTTGAAGGGTGTTAAAATTTTGATTCCGCCACGCTTGGGTCTTTTGACCTCCCAAGCGGCTGGTAGTAATGGGCTGACTCAAAGTCAGCCCCCGAGTTGGCTCCAACCTGCACCGGCTATGAAAAACATCAATTTCCTCTTTGGCATCTTGCTGCTCCTCCTATTCTCTGCTACCTGCAAAAAGAAGGAGGAGTATATTTGTCGTGATTTAGAGAACTGTGTGGACGGCAAATGCGTCTTGCAAGAGAACGCTTATTACCTAAACAATCAGGGTTTCAAAGGATTCAACTTGTATGATGGGGTAGTAAAAAGCAACCGTTCGACGTATCCGAGGTCAGGAATTAATGTCAACCCGATGCATTTCTACAAACCTTTGACCTCTCCGAGGTCGGAAATCATAAGTATTTAGGGGCGGCTGGATAGTTAGGAACGCGGCACCAATAACTTAGTCATTTTAGGTCAACCATTTTTTCATCAGACAGCACTATTTTTCTGCGAATAGTGGGGCTATTTAAAGAAAAATAGGGGCCGTATGATGGAACAAAGGGTAGCATCAAATGACTAAGTTATTGGTGCCGCGTTCCTAAGCACCTCGGAACGCTGTTCCGAGGATTTTTTTTAGTAAAAAACGGTGTTTTTTTTCTCATACATCTTCCCGGAACAGAGTTCCGGGATACAATCCTGGCTTAGCCTGACGGCTATGGTGAAAAACCAAGCGCGGCGGGAAAATGCATGCTCGTGAGCACCTGTGACGTGAAACGTGCCCTCACCCCGCCCATCCCTCCCGATCTAAACTCCGGTAATGAATTGCCTCCGCCAAATCTTCGATCCGGATATTCGGACTATCCGCCAAATCTGCCGCTGTACGCGCTACTTTCAGGATGCGGTCGTAGGCGCGGGCAGAGAGTTGCAAGCGTTCCATGGCCGTTTTAAGCAGGGTCAATCCCTCCGGGGTAAGTTGGCAGACCTCGCGCACCATCCGGCTGGGCATCTGGGCATTGCAGTACACTTCTTTCAAATCCTTGAATCGCTCGGCTTGTACTTCACGGGCCTTCAGCACCCGTTTGCGGATTTCTACGCTGGTGAGTTTGGAGCGCTCGTTGCCGGTCAGTTCGTCATAGCTGACCGGTGTCACTTCCACATGCAGGTCAATCCGGTCGAGCAAGGGCCCTGATATTTTCGAAACATACCGTTTTACCACCCCTGGACCGCAGATGCATTCTTTTTCGGGATGGTTGTGGTAGCCGCATGGACATGGATTCATGGAAGCGACCAGCATAAAACTGGCCGGGTAATCCACTGTTACTTTTGCCCGGCTGATGGTGACGCGGCGTTCTTCCATCGGCTGGCGCATCACTTCGAGTACCGTGCGCTTGAATTCCGGAAGTTCATCCAAAAACAGGACTCCGTTGTGCGCCAGGCTGATCTCCCCCGGCATGGGATCGGAGCCGCCGCCCACCAGCGCTACGTCGCTGATCGTGTGGTGGGGCGCACGAAACGGACGGGTCGTCACCAGCGCAGCGTTGTCGGGCAGAATACCCGATACGGAATGGATTTTAGTGGTGTCGAGTGCCTCTTGCAGCGTGAGTGGCGGCAGGATGGTTGGCAAGCGCCGGGCCAGCATGGTTTTGCCTGCACCGGGAGGACCGATCAGAATTACATTGTGGCCTCCGGCAGCAGCGAGTTCCAGTGCGCGTTTGATATTTTCCTGACCTTTGACATCAGCGAAGTCGACATCATAGCCGCCGGTAGCATTGGCGAACTCTTCGCGGGTGTTGACAATCAATGGTTTAATATCCGAATCACCTGCTAAAACATCAATGGCTTCCTGCAAATTTTCTACGCCATAAATATCCACCTCATTTACGATGGCCGCTTCCCGAGCATTCGCTTTGGGCAAAATAAAGCCCTTAAATCCTTCGCGCCGCGCCTGAATCGAGATCGGTAACGCCCCTTTGATCGGGCGCAGCGAACCGTCCAGAGAAAGTTCGCCCATGATGATGTATTGATCCAAACCCTCGGGTGCAATCACGCCCGACCCGGCGAGCATGCCCAAAGCAATGGGCAGATCGAATGCCGAACCTTCTTTTCGGATGTCGGCAGGGGCAAGGTTGATAATTGTTTTGAGGCGGGGGAGGCGATAACCAGAATTTTTGACAGCAGCCTCGATGCGCGGCAGGCTCTCGCGCACAGCACTATCGGGCAGACCGACAATAAAAATCCCAATCTTGTCGGTGTTGCCCAACGCGCCTCCAGTATTGATCTCTACCGTGATCATTTGCGCATCTACCCCGTGAACGGAGCCTGCATAGGTTTTTACGAGCATGACTTTGAAGGGGTAGTTTTTTGAAGGAGTAATTTTTT